>SESF01025609.1_pt1 | contig 14487 bp, 15 predicted proteins | sample 3171521 | NCBI WGS metagenome assembly SESF01 (sample SAMN10866945, study PRJNA518727) | freshwater metagenome | biome: subpolar coniferous forest; feature: holomictic lake; material: water; isolation source: holomictic Lake 227, 6 m and 8 m depth | place: Canada: near Kenora, Ontario | collected...
TTAAAGGCCACCGTCCCACCATGGGGCGATTATGCCGCTATTCACCCCGCCTTCGCCGCCCGGATCGGACTGCTGAATGCCATGAAAGCAGCGGGCCACGACGCGACCTTCAACCGAGTGATAGATCCTTTTGAGGAGCGGCGGTTGACTATACTGCGCAATGGGACAATGGTCGGCCCGATCTGGCATGTCATGGGGGCCGCTTTCGGGTTGGAGGTGCGGGACCCGACAGCTGATATTCGTCTTCTCGAATATTGCCTGAGCGTTCCCGGGGAGCAGGATACCCTGGGCGGCGGCGAGCGCATGCTCATCCGGCGGGCCATGGAGGGATTGCTTCCCACGGAGGTGCAGTGGAACAAAATCAGGGGCAGGCAGGCGGCGGATGTGGCGCTCCGTCTTCTGCGCCACCCGGAGGAGATGGAAGCCGTCCTTGGTCGTCTCGCTGTCCATAGGGAGGCGCCGCAGTATCTGGATCTGGATCTTATGCGCCGCGTCTGGCAAGATCTTCAGACGGAGGTCAATGTGCGTACATCCCAACAGGCCGCAACGATTCTCCTACGTGGCGTCATGTGCGGGTATTTCATCGAGGACGCCGGGAGGTTAAGCTCGAGATGAGGCGGAGCGTAGAGTATCGTTACTCCCTTTACGGCCTCGTCCTGTCATCACAGATCGAGTGTCCGCAACTCTATGCATACAGCGGCGACGGTGTCCCCGATGTCATCATCGAGAAAGGTGTGGTTCCTGATATCACATGTCCCGGCAAGCGCGAGGGATTCCTGTTTGAAGCTGTGGAACATGCTGTTATGATAAAAACTAATACGATTGCGCGCCTGCTCGTCTCTGATGGACGGCACATCCTCGTTCAGCCATACACGGACAGTAGCGAGGACGATGTCCGGATGCTCCTCCTCGGATGGGGGATGGGGGCCCTGCTCCATCAGCAGAGCGTCCTGCCTCTGCACGCGGCTGTCGTGACTGCCGTAGAAGGTTTTTGCATTGCCTTTTGTGGCGATTCCGGAACAGGCAAATCCACCCTGGCCGCCGCCTTGCTCCGCCGGGGATGCCGGTTGCTGGACGATAATCTGTCGGCCATTGTCATGTCGGGGGGTGCGCTGCATGTGCTGCCAGGATGTCCCGAGGTGAAACTTACGAAACAAGCGCTGGGGCTCTGGCCCCAAGACTGGATAATGGATATGCCTTTCTTGCCGTGCGGAGATAAAACAGGTCTGTTTATGCAAAAGCATTTTGAGCATAACACCCAGCCTCTTGGCGCGGTTTTTATGCTCTCAATGGGTGGTTCGTCTGCTGGGCGGATCAGGAGACTGCGGGGTGCCGAGGCGTTTCACCTTCTCCACCATCATATCTTTTGTCGCCAGTTTCTTGCCGGTATGGGGCAGCCGGCGCGCCATTTCGAGACTATCCTGCATATTGTAAATGAGATACCTTTTTTTTCGTTGGAGCTGTCTAAATCCAAGCCCCATCCGGACCGTTTGGCGGAGATGATCGAAGAATTGCTTACCCGTGAGATTTGTGTTAAAAGTACACTTAAACCGTAGAGGAGGTGCAATGGGCGAGATAACAATCAACCTTGATTCTGTGATCACCAAAAACGACGACATGGTCGCCGGGGTTGTTGACGCAGACATTATGATGATGAGCATCGAAACCGGCAAGTATTACCAGTTAAATCAAACGGGCGGAGAGATCTGGGGCATTCTCGATATGCCTCAAACCATCGCATCAATATGCGATATCCTGGAGAGCCGATTCAATGTTGAGAGGGACGTGATCGAGAGAGAACTCATGAACTATATAAGAGAACTTTCTGCGCGAAGGATCGTCATGGTAAAATAACAAAAATTATCTTTTGGAGAAACAGACTATGACTGAGGGACGAGTGGGGAAGAAAAACGATAGGGAAGAAAAACGTGAATGGGTATCTCCTACGATTCGGGATTGGGATGTTGTGGAAGAGACGCAAGCAGGTGTAAATTCGAATAATGATGGAACCGGCTATTCCTGATTTGTAAAGTCATTTGTAAGCGAACTGACAGGTCAGTTATTTGAACCGCATACTATTCTGCTGGGAACTGGGGAGCAACCTCGGTCATGTCATGAGGCTCTTGCCCATTGCCCGTGTGTTACGGGACAAAGGGCATGAAGTGCTGTGGGCTTATGCCGGGATACGTAAGACGGTTGCCAGCCTCGTGAGAAGCGAAGGATTCACTTCTCTGGACGCTCCAACGTGGCCCCTTCCGGCGACATCCTCGCCCCTGTCTCAGACCTACGGTCAAAATCTGCTGAAAAACGGCTACGGGCGAGAGGATTATCTCTTAAGCCATTTGGATGCCTGGCGGTCATTATTGCAGTCATCACAGCCGGATCTGGTTCTTGCCGAACACGCGCCGACAGCGCTCATTATTGCACGAGATATGGACATTACCCGCGCGGCCATCGGCACAGGCTACAGTATTCCTCCCCTTTCTCGTCCCATGTCCTTCCTCCATCCATGGTTCGCCCTGTCGGCGGAAAGGCTTGCAGAGAAGGAGGCTGCCTTCCTGAATAAGGTGAACCAAGTCCTTGCCGAAGCGGGATGCATGTCGCTGGGTTCCGTGGCTGATATCTTCGACGGGGCATCAATATTCCTCTGTACATGGCCGGAGTTTGACCACTATGGTGGACGGGAGACGGCAAAATACATAGGACCGGTCGTCAGTGACGCCCAAGGTCTTTCGGCGCCTTGGCCGTCCCAAGACCGGGAGAATGTTTATGTTTACATGCGTTCGGGTCACCGGGTCTTTCAGCCGCTGCTGGAGGCGCTGCAAAAACTGGATCTGCCGGTTCTTGCCTTTGTCCCTGATATAAACGTGAATCACATGGAACAGATAGGCACGGGGAAAAATATCTGCATAACGGCCTCCCCGATGAATCTCGGGGATGTGAAGGAGCGTTGCCTCTTCGCCGTGACGGAAGGGGGGGTCAATACGGCGTCCCTCATGCTCCTCGCCGGCGTCCCCCTCATGCTTTGTCCCTCCCAGTTGGAACAGGCCGTATTGTCCTATCGCCTGTCAGCCCAGGGGCTCTGCACTATGATCAGTTGGTTTGATATGAATCCCGATATGGAAGGGAAGGTGAACGAGATGTACACAAACGATTTACTCGTCAAAAACGTGCGGGCCCTGGCGCATAAATACAGTGACGAGAACAACGCAGGCCGTGTGGAAGATATTGCGCAGCAGTGCTTGCTACTGGCGGAGGCCTGTTGATATGGTGCGGCATCGCGAACAAATTGTCCCCCTCCCAAGCTTCATAGGGCTGGAACCGTCTACGATTTGCAATCTGAGATGCCCCCAATGCCCGGCGCGAGATGGCGACGGGAATCGGGATAAGGGTTTCATGACCTTACACGAGTACCGGAACTTTCTTGACCGCTATCCGGAAATCAAGAGGGTCTATCTACGCGGCAGGGGCGAATTGTTTATGAATAGGAATCTTCCTGATATGCTCAAGTTTGCCCATGAACGAAACATCATGACCACCATGGCCAACGGCTCAAATATGAATGTTGCCTCTGATGAAGCCCTGGAGGCCGTGGTCCGCTACGGTGTTAGAGCCATCCGATGTGCAGTGGATGGCGTAACACAGAGATCATATGAGATGTACCGTGTGGGCGGCGACCTGAAAAAGGTAATAAGGAGTATCAAGCGGATAAACGAGTTCAAGAAACAGTTACATACACCCTTTCCCTATCTAATTTTTCAGTTTATCCCCATGGCCGGAAATATCCAGGAAATCGATCAGGCCGCACTTTTGGCGCGTATGCTGGACACGCTGTTTGAGATCAGGCTGAACCGTTACCCCGAAGACATGTCCGATCAAGGACGGGAAAAAATCAGGAAATATGCAGGGTATGCGGACAGGCACGAGTACCTGCGGCAGGAGAAAAGGCATTATTTCCGCCGACTCTGCCCGCAATTATGGATTAATCCCCGCATAGGCTGGGATGGAAGGATTGTCGGGTGTTCATGCAATAACAACTATGGCTATTTCCCCGGAAATGTCTTTCACGAAGATCTTGCCGATTGTCTAAACAGCGAGACAATGGTCTATGCCCGCGAGATGCTCATGGGGAGGAGGCCGCCAAGGCAGGACGTCCCCTGCGTCCGCTGTGAATGCTATCAAGCCATGGGGTATTATGAAAACTGGATGACAGAGGAAGAAGTCATGGACAGGCAGAATCTCATAAAAAAGGATTTTGCGTGACAGATACGAGCGATAGGAAAAACCGCTCTGCAGGATCCCCTATTCGTCCGTCCTCCGTGAGAATCGATACGTGTTCCCTCTGTCAGTTGCGCTGTCCCTTGTGCCAGGCCATAGGCCACGAGACATCTATTATTGGAAGGGGCGCCTTGCAGTTCGATTACTTCCGGGAGCTTGTCCACCGCAATCCCTGGATCAAAAAGGTGGAACTGGGCAACTTCGGCGAGGTCTTTTTGAACAAAGACCTTCCCCGGATACTCCTTTTTGCCCATGAGAAAGGTATTGTCACCGAAATCGATGAGGGAGCGAACCTAAACAACGCAAGCGATGAGGCTCTGGAAGCCCTTGTGCTTGGCAGAACAAATAGGCTGCGCTGCGCAATCGACGGCGTGACCCAGGCAGTGTATGAAAAATACCGGATTGGCGGTTCCCTGAAAAAGGTCATCAGGAACATCGAAAAGATAAACGCCCTTAAGGAACGTTGCAAATCGCCCTTTCCCCGTCTTGTTCTTCAGTGCATTATTTTCCCGCATAATGCGCATCAGGTGGATCGGGTCTCCTTGTTGGCTAGAATGCTGAACATGGAAGTAGACTACAAGCTAGACTGTCTCTCAAGGGGGATACAGTCCGGAGACTCCGGGATCGCACGTGGAATAACGGGCTACGCTGACCGGGACGAATACCTGAACCACGAAAAGAGGCACTATATGCGGCACCTGTGCCACGACCTGTGGCACAGTCCCCAGATTAACTGGGACGGCAAACTCTTGGGGTGCAGCCGCAATATCTGGCTGGCATTTGCCGACAACGTTTTTGAGGGCGACCTTCTGGATCATTTCAATAATGAAAAGATGGTCTATGCCCGTGCCATGCTCCTAGGGCATAGACCGCCACGGAATGATCTGCCCTGCATACATTGCGGAGTGTTCGCAAGTATGCTTCAGTATGATAACTGGATTTCTGAACATGAGTTATCCGGTTTAAGAAAAGAAAAGCTTCCCATCCGCAGGACGGTGTATGCTGAAAAAACTCTTATAATACCAGCATGATGGCATGGTTCAAAACATTTCATGGCACCCCCACCAAATGGCACAGACGTACATGCGCTGAGCGGCTGTTGTTGCTGGAAGCCTTTGCGCTGCTTGGGATTGCGCGTCTGGCCGTGCTTGCCCTACCGTTCAAGTGGCTGGCCGTCTCATTGGGCAGGCATATGAACGAAGCGGATGTGCAGCTCAGCGTATCTAATTTGAATCTCGCCCGAGAAGTTGGTCATGCCGTCCTTTCGGCTGCAAACTATACCCCTTGGGAGAGCGCCTGCCTGCCGCAGGCAGTGACTGCCCAATGGATGCTCAAACAACGGCATATTGCCGGCACGATCTATCTCGGCGTGGCGAAAGCTGACGTACATCCTGAGAAGCTCGCGGCCCATGCCTGGCTTCGCTGCGGCGACCTTATCTTGACTGGCCGCAAAGGCCATCGGCAATATACGGTGGTCGCCACGTTTGCCTGATGGAAAATCTCCTTCACCCCTTTATATTAAACATATTTGTTAAATCTCTCAGGGTTATATTCCCCGAAGCTTGCTTCGTTCCTCGATGTCTTAGATACCCCGTAGCTTGCTGCGGGGTAGTTCATTTAGATGTCTTCGCGAGAGAATTTTAATTGATGAATGAAGCCAATACCACACAGCTTTGCGATGGAGAAAACGGTAGCAACATCTGCATCGAATGCGGCTTATGCTGCGATGGAAGTATGTTCATGCATGCCAAAATTGATAAAAGTGATGACCCGACATTTCTGAAACAGATGGGAGCTGAATCTGTTGAAGTTCGGGATAAGCAGTTTTTTCAACTACCTTGCATGGGACAAGAGGAAAAACGGTGTAGGCTGTACAATGACGCGAGACGCTTTAAAGTCTGCAAAACATTCAAGTGCAGGCTCCTTAAGCAATACATTTCAGGCGAAATATCGTATCATGCTACCATGGCTACCATCAGGGAAATCATCATTCGCAGGCAGAGCGTAAAGGAGTTTTCTGAAATACTACATACCGACCACAATAACTGTAAACCATCAATTTTTTACTTTATTAGGGAATTACGTCTAAATGGAAAGATGGAAGATATTTCTTTTAGAAAAACATATCCACAACAAATCCTGGATTGTTTTATATTCAGGGAACTTCTCAAACGAAGCTTTTACAAAGAAAATGACACGATGCTTCGGTGATGTTCCGTCGGCGAAAAGGGAGCCATCCATTGAATATCCACCAGATGCTTAGACAACTCATTGATGCCGCCAGGAAACTCCGGCAACAGTTGCCATATCTGCCGTGGGCCTTCCGATTAGTTCATCATTCAGCAGGAGGATTGACCATTGTCTGGCTGGTTTTGCTGCTGGTCCAAGGACTGCTGCCGGTGGCCGCAGTGTATCTGACCCGGACGCTGGTGGACGGCATTGCGGCTATCATCGGCGCCGGGGGTAGCTGGGAGGCCATGCTGCCACTGTTGCCGGCTGCTATTTCCATGGCCCTCGTATTGATCGGCATTGAAGTCTTCCAGAGCATCGGCAAATGGGTGCGCACGGCCCAGGCTGAGCGGGTGCAGGACCACGTTCATGCGCTGATCCATGAACAGGCCATGCGGCTCGATCTCTCCTTTTACGACGACCCCGGTTACTACGATCAACTGCACCGCGCCCGGATTGACGCCCTCAGCCGGCCGGTTGCCCTGATCGAAAACACGGGAACCTTGTTGCAGAGCTTTATCACGCTGGCGGCGATGGGAGGCGTCCTCCTCACCTTCGAGATATGGATTCCGCTGCTCTTGGCGTTCAGCACCCTGCCGGCCCTGTTGGTGGTCCTCCACCACACGATTCGCTTCCACCGCTGGCGGATGCAGAACACCACGACCATCCGCCAAACCAGCTACTACGATCTGATGCTTACACAGCGTGAAGCAGCGGCGGAGATGCGGCTGTTCGGTCTCGGCCCGCATTTCCGGACGCTTTTCCAGGGATTGCGCGGGCGATTACGCCGGGAGCAGGTGCAGCTTGCCCGCAGTGAAGCGGCATCCCAGGCGGTAGCGGCCCTGATCGGTTTGGCGAGCATGGCGGGCGCTCTGGTCTGGATTGGGCTTCAGGCGTTGAAAGGGGCTGTAGGGCTGGGCGATCTCGCCCTCTTTTATCAGGCATTTTACCAGGGCCAGCGCATGATGCGCTCGCTTTTAGGCAGCGCCGGAGAGATCTACCGCAACATGATGTTTCTGGAAAACCTGTTTGAATTTCTTGCCCTTCAGCCCCGGATCAGCTCACCGGAAACACCGCTCCCCCATCCCGGTCTGCATAGAGTGCTGGACCTTCAAGGCGTCACCTTCTGCTATCCCGGTACTTCCCGTCCCGCCCTGGATAATTTCAACCTCAGGATTCCGGCCGGACAAATCACCGCCCTGGTGGGTGAAAACGGCTCCGGTAAAACCACCCTGATCAAGCTCATCTGTCGGTTCTATGATCCTGAAAAAGGTCGCCTGCTTATCGACGGGACGGACATCAGGAATCTTTCACTTCCGACTTTGCGGCAACGGATCACTATACTTTTTCAGGAGCCGGTGCGCTATCATGACACTGTCTTCAACAATATCGCCTTCGGCGACATCGACCACCGTCCATGCATGGGCCGGATTGAAGCGGCAGCGCAGGCCGCCGGGGCGGACGGGCCTATCAGCCGCCTGCCCGATGCCTATGAGGCGGTGCTGGGAAAGTGGTTCGGCGGCGCTGAGTTGAGCGGCGGCGAGTGGCAGCGACTGGCATTGGCACGGGCATTTCTGAGACAGGCGGAATTCATTATCATGGATGAGCCGACGAGTTCCATGGATTCCTGGGCGGAAGCGGACTGGCTGCTCCGTTTTCGCACGCTCGTCGCCGGCCGGACGGCCCTGATCATCACCCATCGCTTCACGACCGCGATGCAGGCGGATACGATCCACGTGATGGACAAGGGGCGCATCATCGAATCCGGATCCCATGTAGAGCTATTAGTCAGACAAGGACGTTACGCCACATCGTGGCGACAGCAGATGGAACCGGAGAAATGAAATATAAATCTCCTTATCTTAATTCGACAATCTACTGCTCACTCTGGTCTTCGCCGTCCTCACTTATATTGGGAGAGTTTCAACAACATCCGGAAGCGCCGCTGCAAAAACAAATACAGTCTTACAAAGTAATAAAGGAACCATAGCCGATCCGGAAGGTTGACCGCCGCCACATCAAGTTCCCGGGGTTGAAAATGCATGGCCAGATATTGCCATTTATCCTGCGCTGATACACACCCCGCCCAGCGCGCCCTTTTCCTCAACCAGTATTTACGCTGCCAGGGATGTTCCAGCGCCGCCCCGGGAATTAAGGAAACAATCATTTGTAATTTAAGGGACATATGATTCATGACCTGACGATCAGACGTCATTTTCCTTGCTCCTTCCGGTATTTTATCCAATTCGAAGAGGAGGTGGGACAAAAGCAGGCTCTGCAGCAGGACATCACTTTGTCCGTATTGTGCCGCCAAGGAAAGCAAGGACGCTGTTTCTTCCTGTTCCATGGCAGCGAAAATGAACGCCACATCATACAGCCGGCATAGACGTTCCCAAGAGTGCAATTCTCCATGGAGGCACAAATAAAGGCAATGGACATGGATGGGCAAGGTAGGAATGACCGTCCCGGCTATGGAGACGCAGGTGCGCTGCCGCCAGAGATCGTCAAAGGCGAACAGGGGGGTATCTCTTTCGTGGATGAGCTCGAAATGGATTTCCACATGAATATGGGTGGAAGGATGAACCATGTGGGTGTGCTTGGTGAGGTGCTTGCGAAGTTTGCCTCTCTTGAAGGCGATCTCTCCGGGCAAATAAATATAACCCTGCTCCAGCAAGAAATTTTCCGCCCGCATATGATCTGTGGGAGAGACCAGGAGGTCGAGATCGACAGAGTAGCGCATGTTGATATTGCCATAAATCTGCATGGCCAGGGCCGGTCCCTTAAAGGCAATGACCGGGATGGCGGCTGCGGCAAAGGCCTTGATCAGCCGGACCAGCTCGGCTGATATTGAGAGCATCCGAACAGTGTTTTGCTGCCAGCGTTTCCGAATTGCCATCCGTAGATCGTTTACCTCCGGCAGCTCCTTGGTTTTTTCCAGGGCCTTATAGACGACGGGAAGTAAGCGGTTTTCATGGAGACGGTCAACAAAGTTCGTCCAGTCCGGACCATGGAGGGACAAAAGTCTTGAAATATCCTTATGTTTAGATTCGGCTCCGTTTTTGAGCAAGGCCCCGGCGCAGGCAAACATGAGATTGTATTCTAAAGCAGTCTGCTCGTCGAGGGGTAAGCTTTTTAGTTGGTCGTCAGCCCAGTTCATAAAAACTCCATAATTGTCGGATAATTAACCAGTAAAGCTACTTTTCAAGCAAGTTCAGCCCTGACACTGCGCACTATCACATATTTTTGAATCGCTCTTTGCCGCAAGTACCCTCTCCACCTGAGAGAAAAAGCAATCAAATCTTTAATCATTTGAATAACGAGGCTTCGGTGAAATCCGTCCGACCATTGATGTCATTGTTTATTAGGCGGTTTGGGATGACCAAACCCACGATGACGATATTCAGTATTTGTAGTTCACACTCAACAGAGTTGCACCTTGATGTCGGCTGTCTGATTAGGATTGGCCATAAGCGTCTTCAAAGTCCAAGGAGTAATTGAATAGTTACTCCCATGTCTTCTCTTTGCGATATTTTCTGCTCATAATTCTTCCATAGTCAAATCTCGTTTACACGTAAACTCAAATTTTTGCACCTGCGAAAGTTGAGTAATTAACTACTTTCTTTCAAACCGTAATACTTGTTTCTCAAAGTCTACAAGGCTGTTTAGTTGTAGGTGATATACGTAAGACACGCAACCTATTACTATACTAATGAATTCTGCAGGTATTTTAATCTTCTTGAAAGACGACCTTGAACCACTTGGCGGTTGTATTGGCAATGAACTTGGCCTCTACTCCACGCTTGTTTTCCGGGTAACCTAACGCTGCCAATCCATCATCAATTCTTTTTGAAACGGAACTCAAGACAAAATATTCCTGTGGGGGAAAATTCATTTTCTGCACCATCTGATTATCCAGGAAAAAAGCCGAAGAATCATAAGCGGCGCAGTATTCAAACTTCTTCTTGTTCTTCGTCTTGAGGGCGCTCTTGTAACAGCTACTGACCTGACTTCGCATGAGGCTCATGCCGGTTTCTTTATAGTGAGCCTTGAAGTCCCGGACCGCTTTCTCGATATTGTCGTCGTGATCCCAGCAATAAGCTTGTCCTGAAAAGATAAGGGTAGCAATTACGCTTATGAATATGAGTGCTTTTTTTATCACGATCCGATCACTTCAGCAAAATTCTCTCAAGGCGCTACTTCCAACAACAATGTCTTCATTTTCCTTACTCCTCCTGTTGTTGCTTCCGAGCCTTTTTCTTTTTTCTCATCGCAGATATTTCTTCTGCAGATGGCTTATTTTCGCCGCAATTACCCATTGTCAATTTCAGATCTTTCAATCCCTTAATATCCTCCGAATTTTTGATCACATATTTGACCTTCAACGGTATTCCTTCAGGTGGGATGATCTTAGATCCTCTGATAGCGAAGTTATCATGCTTATCATCAATTGGTGTTTCATCTCCCTTCATTCCCTTTACAAACTCTCCTGGGAACAACTTGATGAATCCTGTAATGAATTTCGTTGGACTAAATGTTACCAATAGGTTGTCTCTATAGTCCCGGCATTTATCAACATATGTCCCATTGGCTTGAATCTGAGCGTGGATATCATCCACATGCCAGACTTTATTTGAGTCTCTCGAAATGTAGTATTTCGAATTGACTAATCGTTTGGATTCGATCCTGAAGTTTCCTCCTACCAACCATACATCATTTGAATCTGTTGGTTCGGAAAGATTCTTCAGGATCTCATTGTAAGTCCTGTGATAGAAGGGGTTTTGATTCACCCGGACATTCAGAACTATATCCACCTGTGTGGCGCTGATACGCTTAATTTCGTAACCGTCATAAATCACTCCATATTTTTCATGGATTGGTCTTTTGGCCAAGATCTTTAGCATCTCGGCGAATTTCCTGATTTGTTCCTGGCGCTGGGTTACATTGTTGTAATCCTTCAGGACATCCTCAACAGTCATCAGCTTGATATTATCCCTGAGGATGCCTTCAATCTTGTCTTCTGAGAGGGATACGTCCATTGTGATCAGGATCAGGTTGTCGATACTGGACGTTTTGATGATCCGGTAATTTTTCACATAGCCTGAGGAAGCCGCCACAATCTGATCCTTCTGGATCTGATAATTTTCAACGTCTGTTACACCATAGACGAAAGTGCTGGTGAACATCTCGACGGCTTCGCGCAGACCGTTATTGATAGCCTCTTCTTTTGTCTGGCCTGATCCTGTAACGATTACAGCCCAGGAGTTTGCCGCTATCAGAAGACCGATGATGACCATGGCGATGATTTTTTTCATTGCTCGAACCTTACAGAATTTACCAATTATAAGCTAATCAATTATTATAACGGTCCAATTCAATAGGTACCAACCGATAATCAATGCGGCAATCGTTGCTATAGCTATAAGAATTCTTTTAATAGTCATGGAATGATCCTCCCATTGTTCTTTAATGTCAATTGATGAATAAGATACATGAACCCATAGAGGAAGTAAAGAAAATTTATTTAATATATTCAAATAGATGAAACATATTTCGTATGGAAATAACTATTTCTATATGAAAATTTGTAGCGGCGAGAGCTGGCCGGTGAAATCTTTCGTGGGTAGTAAAAGTTTTTTTACTGGCTTTCTTGTTTTCATATTCGGCTATCCATCTCCTAAAGCTAACTATATCAATCACATTGACATGATTTTTGATATTCGATTCCTTTTCATATGGAAATTGTTATTTACATATAAAAAGGAATCTATCTAATTGAATTTATTGCAAATTTACCTTGACAAGCGGCATAGCAAGGTTTAATATATCAATCAAAGGGAGGGGAAAATCATGCCGATCATCACGAAGGAAATAAAAATTGTGCTGATGGCTTTATCTTTCGCTCTTACCCTCATTTGGAGGAAGCATGAAAGATAAACTCATTAATGCTGCTTTCATTCTTTGGCTCTGCTTTTGGTTCGCATATGGTCTTTGTGGTGTCAGCTATCATCTGATCGAGGGCTATCGTATATGTCAAAAATACCCATGTCTATCGTATATGTCAAGCATGGGGAAGGCAGAAAGAAATCAATCCAAAGGGCAGTGTATCGAATACCTACTTAAGAATTGATACCAGTAAACAATTTCAACAGGATGATAAACGGACATCCCTTTATTGAGAGGTTAAGCAATGGATGCATTAAGACTTTACGTAGAATACGATAGCAACGATCTTTGGATCTTCTTTTCAGATGATTATTCCTCTCATATCGGCGGACCATTTCTTTACAGCTTCGACAGCCGCACCCTCAAATTCAAGAGGGATGTTCGGCTTTACAATGACAAGGGAACCCCGGTGGCCAGTTCCTTTGACCCGCTATTTGTCTCTCATGATCAACAGAGGAATTTCATTCTGGCAACGGATCTGGCTTATCTGACAAAGTTGAATACGCAGGGCAACAGGATTTATCGGAAGAGGCTCATGGAATATCACTTCCATTGGACTGCTCGTAACCAGAAGCGAAAGCGCCCTTATTTTGTCAGGGACATCCAGAGGCAGGGTGATCATAAGCATAAGGGTTATGGAAGAGGATCTGTCGGTAGCCTCTATATGCTCTCAATGGCCTACTCGAAGTCCCGCGACCTGATATTTGTCGGCCAACACTGCCAATGCGATCCCAATGACGTCATTGTTTATAATGGTGACGGAAAGTACCTGTATCATTTTTGGGCTCCTGCAGGACCTTCGGCAATGGTAGCCCGAGACGGATTGCTGTATCTGGCAGATCATTACAATTCCTTCGTTCATGTGTACACATATGAAGGACAGTGGCTCCGATCATTCGACGTGCTTTTAAAAGATCGTTTTCATGGTCTTTACTATCTTGAAGATGGTCAATTGAAACGTAGATGGGACTTCGAAGAACAATATGTAGCTGAAGATAAGTTCTATATCATCTCCATGTGTGCCCTGGGAGAGGACAGACTGGCCATTGGTATGGAGGGTGGACTTGTTCGTGTTCTGAATGAGGAAGGACATCTAATTTGCGATATACAGCCTCCACAAGAAGGGCTTTGTCCAATCAGCATGGCGGGAGATTCGTCAGCAAACCATTTTGTTTATTATACTGCCGATAGCTTTTTCAACAAGCCACATGGACTCTATCGCTATGGGGTCGACGGCAAGTTCAGAGGGCCTTTATTTAAAGGCGAACTGGGAATGTTCACGCCCAAGGAAAAAGCTCTGGAAAAGATAATCACAGAAGATCGCGCCGACGCCTATGATTATTTTCAGATGGCAGACATTCAGATTCGCAGAAAAAAGCTGTCACAAGAAACTATCCGGCTATTGGAGCAGTCTCTGAAAAAGAAGCCCGACCTTTGGATCGCCATGGCTTATCTGGGCCTTTCGCTTGTGGAACTTGGTGAAACGGAGCGTGCTGTTCAATGCATGGAAGAAGCTATCGAGTATTTACCATGTGCTTTCATGGCCGTTGAACTGATTTATTACCATATGGGTAAAGGAAACAAGGAAAAGGTGCTGAAATACTTCAAGACTATGGAAGAAAATGATGATGAAGTTGATGTTGAGTTCTATACTGACAAGCTGACCGCGGAAGACTTGGAGCGATTTCTTGGTGATGAAGTCAAGAGAAACAGCAGCCGCAGTCTGGTCAGTACAGGGAGCGATATAGCCCTCATGCCTTAAAATTCCAAAACGAGGAGGAGAAGAACATGTCGGACAGTTATGAAGAGCTTGCGAAGTTGAACGAACTAAAACAGACAGGCATCATCACGGAAGAAGAATTCACTGCGAAAAAGCAGGAGATCCTTTCCGGGAAACAGCTCAACGCGAAGAACGACGCTAATGAATCAGGCGCTGCACCACAAAAAGCGAAGCCCAAGTGGTATGACAAGAAGGGAATGGTTGCCGTCCTTTGCATTATTCTCTGGCCGCTCGGGCTTTATGGATTGTGGAAGTCA
>SESF01031310.1_pt1 | contig 14486 bp, 15 predicted proteins | sample 3171521 | NCBI WGS metagenome assembly SESF01 (sample SAMN10866945, study PRJNA518727) | freshwater metagenome | biome: subpolar coniferous forest; feature: holomictic lake; material: water; isolation source: holomictic Lake 227, 6 m and 8 m depth | place: Canada: near Kenora, Ontario | collected...
ATTATCTGGTAGTTAGCACAAGAGGAATGGACTAAGATGCTGGATGGTTTCCTGAAGCTGATCGAGCAAGGGAGTAAACCATCCATGAAGAATCTCGCGGCGCAACTCGCGAAAGATAAAGACGAGGCCAAATACAAGATGGCTGTCGATGCGCTTTCCGAAGCGTATCACACAAAGAGCCTCGACCTTTTTCAGGACGAGTTCAAGCGTGATCCGAAAAACAACGAGGAGTTTCGGACATTCCAGACGAAGAACGGCGTACCGCCGGAATTTATCGGAGAATAGCGAATGCGTAAAGAGGGCATAGCGAACTGGAACGCGCTGGCGTGGGCTAAAAGCCTCGCCACGCGGAGAGCCAACGGGAGTGTGTGGGGATGGAACCACCGCACCCGCGCCGACAACACCGACAAGAACACTGTCGATGTTGCCTCTTCGCCTTTGCCCGTTACGGCTGATCCCTATACGCCTCCATCTCTTCGGGCGCGTACCGTCGAGGATGAAATGTCCTTTGTAGACGAAGAGGAATACCAGTCGTATCTTGATTCGCTCGAACGCGAACAGCGCTTCAAAGATGCCGCAGAAATGGGAATGATGATGGCCGTAGGCGCTCCCGGCATTACAAGAGCTGCAAAAAGTACAAGCCTCGCGCGAAAAACCGTATCAGCAATGTCCGACGCCGTGAACTCCCAGCGGGCGGTGATTACCGCTTATGACCTTTCCGCGCCGTTTCGGCAAGGGGGCATTCTGTCGGTCGCGCATCCTTCGAGGATCATCAATGCTTATGTCAACATGCTTCGCGCCGCTAAAAGCGAGAAAGCCGCTGCAGCGGTCACGAACGGGATCAAGAACCGGAAGTATTACGAACTTTATGAAGGTTCCGGGCTGTATCTCGCCGACACGGATGTAGGCGCGGAAGAGGTCTTCAAGTCAATCTTCGCGAAGAAGATCCCCGGCGTGAATATGTCCGAACGCGCTTATAACGCCTATCTCAACACGCTCCGCGCCGATAGCTTCGACTCGCTTGTGGACGCATTGAAGGCTGCCGCAAACAAGGATGCCACTAAAGCTGGATACAAGGCTTACGAAGAGTATGCAGGTACACTGACTGCAGACAGCTTCAGTTCCATGGATGATGCGCTGGCGAGTGTCAAGGGGGCTCAAAAGAAGATCGCTGATGAGATCCTAAAAAACTCGATCCAGAAAAAAGAGCTTGAGGCCATCGCGAATTACGTGAATGTCGCCACAGGGCGCGGTGATATCGGCGCGGCGGAAAAATATGCGGAAGAGCTTTCCACGATTTTCTTCGCGCCTAAGTTGACCGCCAGCCGGGTGCAATTTCTGGTCGGGCAGCCCCTGTACGGTGGCTCCATGCGAACGAGGCTAATAATCTCTGGCGAATATGGCAAATATCTCGCGGGGCTTGGGACATTGTACGGCTTGGCTGTGCTGAGCGGCGCGAAGGTGTCCTGGGATACGAGGTCGAATGATTTCGGAGTCATCCGCTACGGACAGAACAGGATCAACCCCCTGTCGGGCCTGGGCAAGCACGCGATATTAGCCGGGCGGCTGATATCCGGACAGTTTGTCGGCGCAAGCGGCAAGGCCGAATCGATCTACGACGACAAAGGGCGTAACAACTGGGACGATGTGACGGGACGTTACATCCGGTCCACGCTCGCGCCGCTGTACGGAACCGCTTACACGCTCGCCAAGGGCAGAGGCATCGACGGCAAGCCATACAACGTCAGCGATGTGCCTTATGACCTTGTGCCTCTATCTGCGCGAGACGTATACGAGCAATACAGAGACAACCCCGCCGGGATGGCGACAGCCATGTCTCTGATCTCGATCCACGGCGGCGGAATCGACACGTATGTAAAAAAAGAACCGCGCATGACCAAAGCGCAGGTGATCAAGGCGATTGAAAACGGCGAGGCCTTCGACGCGGTATCGCTCTACAAGTGAGGTGAAAGATGAAATTCAATTTTAACGAAGACGCATGGATACATGTCACGCCCCTGGGCGAGTACGCTCACGCCGGCGCGGGTGTGGTGCAGGTGATTGACGTTGAGGCGCTGAAAGCCATTACGGAAGACTTCACGGCGAAAGCTACCGCTGAAAACTTCCCGGGCTTGCTGGTAGACTTCGACCACTTCAGCATGGATACCGACAAATCAAGCGAAGCCGCTGGCTGGATCTCCGCCTTGCGTGCGGACACCGAAGGCCTCTGGGCCAAGGTGCGCTGGACATCCAAAGGCAAGGATGCCGTCGAAGGCGGCGAATATCGTCTTGTCTCGCCCGTGTTCCCGAAACCTTCCGACTGTGAAGTGCTTGGCGATAATCGTATACGTCCGCGTTCCCTCATGAGCGTAGCACTCACAAACGACCCGAACATCAAAGGCGGTCAGCCGTTGACCAACCGTGCCGAAGAAACGAAGACACCCAATCGCTGGACGAATGCGTCTCGCGCATCGGCACTGGCGGCACGCAGGGCAAAGAATGCCTCGCGTAAGGCAGCCGCGCAGACCCTGCTCAAGCATCTTGAAGCCGACCGTCAGGAGAAACGCTTCAATCTCAAGCCCGTCACGCCAGTGACCGAGGCTAAACCTGGCACGCTCGCCGGCAAGAGCTTCATCAGCAAGCCGATCATCCCCAAGACCCGTTTCTATATCGACGGTGCATGGTATGACAGCGACGGCACTTTCATCAGCCGGAACAAACCCGCAACCAGCCTCCGCAACCGCTCAGGCGGCGAGGAGAAGCTTTACAAGTGGGTACTCGGCGAGACCAAAAACGGAAAACATTGCGCTGACTGCGAGGATCGCGCGGGAAAGGTGAAGACTGTCGCCGTGTGGAAGGCTATGGGCAAGCCGCCGTGTAAATGTAAGTGCAGGCTGGTACCAGTGTAGAATAGTATTCCTTAAAAACACCTGATGCCCAGAATCAGCAAAGTTTGCCGGGTTTCAAGACCGGACAGTCGTGGGGGGAAGAATTCAAAACACCCGACGTCATTGGGCTTGGTCCGGAACAAGAGAAACACCGGGCATCATGGGAGTTCGCCCTGGTTTGGAGGAGCGTGAATTCATGTTCGGCCCAGCAGGAAATTGAGGGTTGATAATTGACGGGGCCTTGCTAACCTGCGGCTGTTTCGAATACGTAGATGGTGTGATCCGTGGAGGTGTTCCGATGGTTGGTTGCGTTGAGCTTGTTTTTGTCGGGTCGTTAGAGACATGAATATAATGGTCAAAAACAGTTGCTTCAACTGATTTTGTTTTCCATAGATAATCTCCAGTTTTACTTATTTCGTTTGCGTAGTAAGATGACTCCGATATCGTCACCATATCCCCACTTACGCCTTCTACTATGGCTACATGATGTATGGGTACGTCGTTTAAAACACGGTTCTGCTGGGCAATTGTACCTACGGCGGGAATAGAATCAGAATAGATTTTGATGCCAGCTACTGCGGCTACTGCGACTTTGGCCGGGTCTGGCCATTCTTCTGCATTTCCATGAAAACTGGTTAGTTGCTCCTCGGTATAGCCCAATTCAAGCATACGACCATAGGCATACCAAGTGCAGTTGCCGAGTGCATTATCAGGAGGGTAGCCGTGCGGATTAGGTGGTCGAGTTGAAGCTGGCGCAAATCCATTCTGCCAAAAAAGATTTCTGGTTGTGTAGCAACTACTCAACAAATCAGGTTGGCCCGACGGAATCGGAGTTGGCGGCACATTGCTAATGTAAGGAGTGGGCACAGTTGCTACCGGCGAGGGAACTGGCTGCGATGGGACTGGCTTTGCTCCCTGCGTAACTGTGAAACTGACTGGACGAGAAGACTGCCCATCGGGATTGTTCACCTGCACCGTCCAAGTGCCTACAGCGTTCACGTTATTGATTTGATAGTTGATTTGATTGTCCGACACGAATGTCAGTTTGGCAGCGAAACTGGTAATCGTGCCGCCTTGCGGCGGAACGAAGGAGAGTGTGGCTCTGTTCTGAAAATTGTTGCCTCTGATCGTCAGCGGCTGGTTGCCGTCCATCGGCAGCAATGAAGCAGGAGATACGTTGCTGATGAAAGGGGCAACTTCGGGCGCAGGAGTGTAAGTCGGCTGCGCAGGTGTGTAAACCGGTTTCGTTGTGACCGGGATGGTCTTCGAGATGGCCGGTGCAGGGGCTGGCTGCGTTCCCGTCTTGACTGTGAAACTGACTGGAGGAGAAGACTGTCCATCGGGATTGTTGACCTGCACCGTCCAAGTACCTGCGACGTTCTTGTTATTGATTTGATAGTTGATTTGATTGGCCGATACAAAATTCAGTTTGGCGGAGGAACTGCTAATTGTGCCGCCATCCGGCGAAACGAAGGAGAGCTTGGCTCGGTTTTTGAAATTGTTGCCGCTGATCGTCAGCGGTTGGTTGCCGTCCATCGTCAGCAATGAGGCCGGTGACACGCGGCTGATGAAAGGGGCGGCTGCGGGCTCAGGCGTATAAGCCGGTTGTGTTGGAGTGTAAGTCGGTTTCGTTGTGGCTGGAAAGGACGTCGAGGTGGCCCGTGGAGGGGCGGAAATGGCTTGAACTATAAAATCAGGATTGTTTGCTGGAACCCAAACACCCATCAAACCGGCACTATTTACCACGCGATAACGCCACCCATAATTTCCCGCCGCAAGGCCAGCAGCCACTGAAATTCCTGGGCGACTACCACTGGCGACGAACGAACTAACATGGTTTGGATTGCCCGTCCATCTCGCGGGCAATTTTTGCAACTCCACCTGCATTTGAACCTTAGCTCCAGTGGTATCAGTGGGCGCACAATCAAGAAACAACCCCGCTCCAGCAGGAATTGTCCCGGAAGGAGGGATTACCGCGCCTGTATCCGCTCGATACTGCTGAGCGTTCTTCACAGTTAATGTCGCGAATGTGGTGGACGGCAAGACAAAACACATGAGAAACAGGCAGACAATCCTTGAACAGAAGATACGACCTTTTGCAGGCGACGGTGTGCTCATAAATTTTCGCTCCGGTTATCGGTTATACGGATTCGGTGAAGATTGGCCGGCGGCGCCACTCGCCGCCCCCTCCATCAAGGAGTTTGGTATGCGCGCCGCCCCACCAACCGCCTGGCCGGTTTTGTTTGCGCCTTGATTGATGCGTTTTAGTTCAGACGCGCATCCACTGACCCAAAGCCAGCTCATGGCACCCAGCAATATAAGAAAAATTTTCCGCATGGCATTTGGGTTCATTGGGCTTTTACCATGTCGCCGACCTTGATTCCCGCCAACGGGGCTTCGGATTTAGCCTTGGCGTATTTTTCCTCGATATGTGTAACTTTTATCGATCCTTTCTTAGCCAATTCGGTTCCAAGTTGATCGCCAGTGTCAGGATCAACAAGCGATTCTCCGACGCTGTATAGGATAAAAGTGTCGCCTACCGACATACCGGCACTTGTACCTCCACGAATTAACAATTCGTCTTCCCCGTTGATTTTTATGACGCGCCCCTGGAACGGAACGTCCTTCAATCTGGATGCAATCTTGAAAACGGCATCGTCGATGGCTAGTTGGGTTGCTTTGCCAAGGGGCGTGGTTTTGAAACTGTCCGATTGGAATGAGACGCCACTGCTTTCGTACCCGCCGCCAAAAGTTCCCGAAGTGGCCTTGCCTTCGACGCGCTGTGAATCCAGTACCTCGCCGGTGGTCGTATCAATCAATCTTATAATCAACCCCACATGAGCCTCACTGCGATTGTCGCCCAAGTTAAATCCGCCGCCGGAGCCAAAGAACCCCCCGGGTATTGGAATCTTAATTTTCTTTCCGCTACCACCGCTGTTGGCTTCAAATTCGGTAATGGTGCCCTTGATGAGAATTTGCGCGCTGACGAGTTTTCCACTCTGCGCCGAGTTCGATTTCGCCATCATTCCTGCTTTTTTTATTTTTTTTTCGTCCTCCACGTCACCTAACGTCTCGCGCTCCACAACCGTAAAACATTTGCTTTGCACCAAAGCATCGGAAAGTTGATCTGCCATGCCTTCGTCGAGCGCATATTGCCCGCCGCCACTAACCCCCGTCCGGTTTTCAAAACGAGAAACGGCTACGACTTTTTTCAATCTGGGCGGAGTTATTACCCGGACGGGCATTGAATTGGACGCTTCGTTTGTGGTGCCTGCCGTGCCACCAGCGAGCGCACCATTACCCTGACCATTACCTATATTGGCCGGGGTGGGTGTTGACGAATCAGGGGTCGAAGCTTGCGCCGACGGAACATACGGTATTTGACAGCCGGCAAAGATAAACACCGATACAATCAATGGTAACACATTGATGCCAAAACGTGAGGACATGGTTTGAATTTTCATACGAGGTTTTTTCCGACTGCATTTGCAGGTTTGATTAACTTCACTATTATCCCATAGAATACGCCAGAAACTTTCTAACAACTACGATTGGCATTCATTATGAGGCGGGGGAGAAAAATAGTCAATCGCGGAATTAACTATTTTCTGAATTGCGCAAAGACACAAAGAGCGTGTTTTATTAAGTGGAAATTAGTAAAGTTTGCCGTCCATTCCCATCCAGCCCTTCTCCGTTTTTGTGAAAATCAAGGCACCGTCAGGCGTATGAGCGACTTCACCCTTCTTGTGGCCCTGTGTCATGAAACCACCGGGCGTGTCCTTAAGGTAAACCGCATCCCATATGCATTGCACTGTGTACGTTTCCTGGCCGAAGGTACTGCTCGAAACGGCATTCACTTTCTTGAAGTTCTCAATACGACAGTTCCCGTCCTGTGCCATAACATTTTCAACCATGCGTAGGCATGCCCGTTCGGATGGCTTTCCAGAACATCCCGTTAGTCCTAGAATCACCGATGCAATGAGTACGCATCCCAGCCCGTGTAGTCCGCTTTTCGTCAGTTCTGCATTCTTCATCCGTTCCTCCTCTTTCTGTTTGTGTTGCCGAATGTCTTATTGTTCGGCGATTTATGGCCTATCGCTAATTTTGCGCAGGTGCCGCTCCATTTTCTGCATCAGAGAGATCACTTCTGCCGTCCCATACACCAACAGACCTAACATCAGGCCGGTGCAAGAAACCTTTAGCCACACGACAAAAGACGAACTGTCACTACCGTATGACATGCCGAGAGCGATCCATTTAAAGAACCACGCCTGTATTAACGAGCATAAGAACAGCATTACGCCTATTATGCGTAGGCCGATCACCAGAAAATTCAATATGCTGGTCTCACTCTTCCCTATAATGACATTCATGCTGCCTTTCAACGCAGCCTTGCCGAGTTGCTTGGCAATCTCAACATTCACGTCTGGCACCTGATTCTGTTCCGTCATGATTTTCCTTCTTTCTGTTGGGAGTTCTGTTTTGAACGGCGTAATGCTCCGTTTTCATTCCGCCGAACACCTTGGTTTGCCAGCACGAGGCCTGCTGCGTGTGAGCGTACGAGATAATCTAGTTGAGGTAGGACTCGGGGCCGCAAAAATTCAACAATTAAAGCCAAAAAGTCTTCGCTCCGAGGATTCGGATGGTTTCCCGATACGCCGTAACGAGCACATTATCCTCTGTTAGCATCTTCATAATGCGTATCGCAGCCTGTGACACCGACAGCACATTCATCAACTTGCATGAGAGTATACCCATTTGGGGAGGGGTTGGGCAAGAGTAATTCCTAATTTTATACAGAATTTTATACAGAACGCATCGTTATGTGAGGGATTTCCAGCTCAGGCGGCGAGGATAAGCTTTACAAGTGGGTGCTCGGAAAGACCAAAAACGGAAAACATTGCCCCGACTGCGAAGCCCGCGCCGGCAAGGTTAAAACCATTGCCGAATGGCGGACCATGGGCAAGCCGAAATGTAAATGCAAGTGCAGGTTGGTGCCGCAATAAGAGCCACCGACATCGCCTTTACCTATCATCGTGCTCCGCTACTGCGTGGCACCGTCGCAAATACACGCGGAATAAAATCCGCTGGACAAGCAGCTTTGCTGTAGAGTACACTTCTCACGTGAAGTTATTTTTGAGTTGAATATTTGCGGATTTTTTGGCTGTAGGTTACGGGTTCGTCCGTAAAAGAGGCAGTAGTATTCAGAAATCATCCGAAGATCGTATCGCTATAAAGGAGAATTACTATGTATTTCTTAATCAGTTTCATAATCAATGCAATTCTTTTCCTGATAGTTTATCTAATTTCTAAGAAATGGTCGATTCTTTCGATTGTGGCAGGGATTCTGGGTTTTGTCATTTATTTTTCGAAATTCCAGCAATTCTCTGGAGGAATGTATCAGTACGCTTCTGTATTCGATCATACGCTAACTTTAATGAAAATATGGTACTTCATTCTGATGTTATTCTGGCTTGCAATTGCTGTAAAAACAGGTGTGAAATTATTTAAAGGAACCAATTCCGAACAATTTATTCAGTCGATTTCACGCACGTTAAAAACCATCACTTTACCCGCAAGTGTTGATTCAGAAATTCTTACCAATGCAAGCATATTGGAACTTATCGAATGCGGTCTAGGAGAAGAAGTGATTCAGGAGAAAATCAGACACTCACGTTGTTCTTTTGGTTTAGCGACCTCAGATATAGCAAGCTTGAAGAAAAACAAGGTATCGGATTTGTTGATAGCAGCTATGATTAAAGCTCAATCTGCACGCGGAATTGCTTCCTCTAGCAATTCCGACAAAGCATCACAACCATTCCACCATCCAGGGGCAGAGGGGAAATCAATGTCGATTTCTTCTACAAAATCAGAGCCCATTACACCAGACCCAGATCCCAAGACAGGACGATATGTGATTTCTTAACCCCGTGCGACCACTTGTTTTTGAATTGGCGTTCTGGGGATCAAGCGATTTGTTTTTTTGAACTTAGGGATTGCCTATTTCACAATTACCTGTTTAGTTGAAGCTAATTGGTGGAATGTGTTTATGTTTCGTTTTGCTACGGATAAACGAACGAGATTTGCGGCATGGAGCCGCAGAGCACAGTACTTTAAAAAAGGAAAACAACCCATGAAGACTGTTACATTTTTGACTTCAATCCTACTGGCAGGTGCACCTTTCGCCAAGGCCGAGTTGGATTTGGGGTGGGGGAATAACCAACGTTCCGATCAAACAATTAACATGAGTATGACACCATCGCAACCAGAACCAGACCAAGATGTTCAAGTAGAACTTGGAAGCGCCAAAGTTAATATAAACGTTTCGCACATAACATGGTATGTGGATAGAAGCAAAACAAAAGAAGGCCTTGGCGTGAAAGAACTTTCACTTAAGTCAAAGGGTCTTGGAAAGCCAACACTAATTAAAGCCGTTGTTGTCGCAAAAGATGGTTCAAAGTTTGAAATCTCAAGTGTGATAGTACCAAAGCGGCTGAGCATTAGAATTGAACCTGTACCCAATTGCTCGAATAGACTTGTTAAAGTCATTGCTGTGGCAGAAGTAATCGACCCTTTAACAGGCAAGCTGATGTTAGACGAAGATTTATTTTATAAATGGTCTTTTAACAACACAGTTGCAGGAGCACTTTGTGGGCTAGGAAAGGATTCCATAGTATTGAAGAGAGGCAGTTTCGTTGATAAATTGATTGAAGTGGTTGTACGTAACGCTAAAGGTGAGACCATTTTTGAAACGAGTAGAATATTTAAAGAAAAACATATTCAGTCATTGTTTGACCAGGCAACAAACACTAATAACAACAGCAGCGAAACGGGTATATCTGCAAAGAACGGCAACATTACGACATTACCAGAAAAAGTTTTCCAAGGAGGCGCTTTCTTATATTCGTCTAATCATTCGACCATCACAATCATAAAATACACCGGTCACAGTGGTGAAGTGACCGTACCGAGCGTGATCAACAACAAGCCAGTCACAGGGATCAAGACATGGGCGTTTAGGGGTTGTACTAGTATTTCAAGTGTTACGATTCCCAAGACTGTTGTCAACATTGGAAGCTACGTATTTGAGGGTTGCACAAAACTTACTTCAATAATGGTAGAGGAGGCCAATGTATCCTACAGTACCATTGACGGTGCTCTTTTTAACAAAACAAAGACAGAGCTAATACAAGTTCCGATCGGCAAATCAGGCAACTATATTATTCCCAACGGTGTTACCAGTATTGGAAATAATTCATTTGAGAGTTGTACGAAGTTACAGAACATTGTTATTCCAGCTAGCGTCACCTTCGTTGGCAAACATGCATTTGCCTATTGTAAAGATGTAAATGTCTGTTTCACGGGTGATGTTCCTAATCTTGGAGAAGAGGTGTTTTTTTGCGCGGAAACGACACCTGTTTATTATTTGCCTGGCAAAAAAGGTTGGTCGTCTTGGAAAGGGGGTCGTCAGGCGAAAGAGTTAACACCATAAGTTACACAACGGAACGGCGACGTGGTAGCGAGGTATAAGGTCATTAGACAAACTCATCTTTGTGTCACTCGCATTGAGTGAAATCTCCTTCGTTCTTATGTCACAAGCATTCATCATCATACGTTGGATTATATTCGTTTGTGGATGGGTTGGACAAGAGCAATTACTGCTCGACAGTGATCAGGCCACAGGCAAGAGCTTCATCAGCGAGCCGGTGATCCCCAAGGCCCTCTATTACACCGACGGCGCCTGGTATGACGGAAGCGGAAAGTTTTCATCAGCCGGAAAAAACCAGCGACCAGCCTCCACAATCGATCAGGCGATGAGAAACTTTACAAATGGGTGCTCGGCAAGACCAAATCCGGAACCCACTGCCCCAACTGCAAAGCCCGCGCCGGCAAGGTCAAGAGCATCGCGGAATGGAAATCGATGGGCAAGCCGAAATGCAAGTGCAAGTGCAGGCTAGTGCCTGTTGCATCACGCTCATAAGAATGAAATTACTGCATGTCCACAATCATCCTTGGTTGAAGACACATTCTACTTTTGATTTCACTGCTAACTTCAACTCGGCAAGTCCTAGTGGCAACCATCACCGAGCAAGATAAGTGGGGGAAGATGGCGGTTAATCTAAACATTGAAATCTAAATGCATTTTCGTCAAGTGCTTCATTACGGATTCATATACTGGTCTATTGTCTTACGGAAGGATAAACATGTTTTGAGCACCTTCCGGAATTCCGACTTGCGCGATAATTTTAGCGCACGCTATGGCGTCTTCAAGGGCATCGTGATGCTTGAAGGTGAACCCGAAATGATGGGCTACAGCATCCAGCTTATGGGAAGCCAGAGAAGGCAATGCCTTGCGACTCGTCCTAAGACTGCATACATAAGGGAACTGGATGCCTGGTAACGTATAGAGCGCCAGCGCCGCACGCAGGTGACGGAGATCGAACACGGCGTTGTGGATGACCACGCAGTCGCCCTGCAGGATGAAGTCGCGCATGGCCGACCATATTTGATGAAATTCGGGTGCATCCTTGACATCCTGCCACGTGAGACCATGGACCTCCGTGCAGAACGGACTCATCCAGGTCATGGATGTGTGAGGTTTGACGAGCCAGTGACGCGTCTCCGCCACGCCACCCGCCTCCACACAGGCAAGCCCCACAGAACAGATGCTCCCCGATTTCCCGTTTGCCGTCTCAAAATCTAATCCTATAAGTTTCATGTGTTGTCCTATGCAAGCTTCGTGCCAACGCAGAGAGGCGGGAGAAGGGTGTTTAAATCGTGATATCGCAAAGTACCTGTTTAATGCACTTGATTCTTTGAGCTTCAAAATAGTCCGCATCACACGAGCCAAAGGGTGTTGGCCTGTTTTGGAGCAGTTGATTAAAAAAGGATATCGCTTGTTCCCGTGAAGCAAGATGCGAACTGATCTGCACAGCATCGAAAACATACCACCGAGCTAAATGTTCATCAAAAAGCAAGCGATAGGTATTGGTCGGAGACATTTTACCTTTGGCTTCCTTGGCATAGCGCGCCGCATCATCTGCTTGCACCCGAAAGTGCTCAGCCATTTTATTGGGATCCCAATCTTGCATCTGTCTCTCCTTTTGACGAGGTATAGTGGTTCATGTTCGACTATCGGACATAACACCCTTACGTAGCAAAGCAAGTATCATGCCGCCGCAAGCTGTTCGTGTTCCGACAGGGCATGACATCCTTCCTGCCATTCATCCGCATTGAGCCTTCTTACATTAAAAGGTCGTATGCACGCATCATCACGGGTTGGAGTATACTCGTTTAAGGATTGGTCATTCAAGCCATAACTTCAGCAACCAACCCGTCCATGAGCACCAAGTGGGTTATTAGTTACAGGTTGCTCTAATATTGAACAGCTGCGCAATTATTGACAGGCGGAATGGAACATCAGATATATGTTTTGCGAAAAGAGTCTCAAATAAAGGCGATCTGGGTTCAGATACGGGTATGGCATGGAACGTGCATATAGCGCAAGACCTAGGAGATGCAAGGTGCTTCTTCCGATATATAATCAGTTAAACGAAAGGTACTCTATGTCTACATGCGCAACATGTCACGGAACAAAATCAATTCGCTGCCCGGTCTGTAACGGCAGCGGCAAGGTCAGCGGCAAACTCTGCAACACCTGCGGCGGCAACAAGAAGATCGTCTGCCCCACCTGCAAAGGAACAGGTCGTCAGTAGGAGGGATAAACATTATGAATACCGACTCTGGCCAATCAGCCTGCCTGCTGACGGACTTACTAAAACTCGACGACAAACCTGTGGGCTTGAATCCCGCAGTGGTGAACATTTTGGTCAGCCAGCTCTCAGTGGATAAGACCGCACTCGCCCTGAACATTGCCAAGCGTGTTGCGCGTGGTCAAAGTATCAGCAGGATGCCGATTTGGGGCGGGGATGACAGGACTCATGCAGTTGCGGTCTTTTCGCTGGAGTGTCCTTTTGCGGAAATTGCAAAACGTATACGGGGCACTATCCCAGGCGGTGAAACAAAAGGGGAAGGCAAGGCATCTGTCATTGTAGATGACAAAAGTCTGGACATTATGGAGCTGTGCGCCCGCGCCCGTTGCATGAAGATGCGCTACAACATCGAAATGATCATTATTAATTATCTCCAGCTTTGCACTTGGGCCAGCGGTGTTAAACAAGATCGGCGGAGTGAGATTTCCGAAATTATTAAAAAGATCGAAGCTATGACTCAGGAACTAAACGTACCAGTTATTGTCATAAGCCACCGCAGTCGAGAACTTGATCAACTCAGGGATAAGTTGGAGTTTACCTTTGCCGAAGAAGGAGAGGATATCCCTGGCGGATTTGACCTGATCGATTATAACAAAGCGTGACCCCATGGGGCGCTTTTGACTATAAACGGTTTGAAAAGGCCAGAGTTGCCTTTATCCAGAGACTGATCGCTGATTATGACGTTTAGCGTAGGGCTTCTTGATTGACAATTTAAGCTCCCTATTATAGCATCAACAAATCAGAAATTGGTTGGCAAGGTTACTTAAATCTCATTAAAGAGGTATGCGATTCCAATTAGCAAGTGTTTTGGGGTAATGCCCTGTTGGACAATTATGGAGGTTAACTCATGAGCGAGGTTATTTGCAAGTATTGTGGACGTGAATACAGGGACATTGCATCGATGACGCTGAATAGTTGTAGCCGTCATCCTGAAGGGCGAGGTAAACATGCACCGTTTGACGGTGAAATTGGGGATGTGTATATTTGTAAGTACTGTGGCAGAGAATACCGGGATATAGCTGCGATGACCCTGAACTCCTGCCAACGTCACCCAGATGGCAAAGGGCCACATAGTCCATACGAGGGTGGCGAAAAAGAAAGGTACACCTGTAAGTACTGTGGCAGAGAATACCGGGATATAGCTGCGATGACAATGAACTCCTGCCCCCGTCACCTAGATGGCAAAGGTCCACATAGCCCAGCGCGGTAAGACAGCAGGCTAGACTAGGCTTGTGGTAGCAAAGATAGAACTTCCATTCTTGAATCATAGGAGTAGCCATGAAAGAAATTGGTAATTTTCCCATTACTACGGTAGTTATGAGTAATTATGCAAGAAAGCAAATTGAAAAACTGCGCGTTAAAAAAGCCGAAGAAGATGAAATAAGGAAAATAGATGAACTACGGTCTAAGCCGCAAACAACTCCTTATAAAGCAATAGCATATGTGAAAGATGTTTATCGCCGTGTTGTCGATAATGGATATGTTAAACAAGGTATAAAGTCACATGAAGCTGGAAAGTTTGAACAAGAAAATCCTTTGGCAAAGGGCGGTCATGGAACATATGCCATTCATGAGTATGGAGGTACTCAGCTTAGCGTCGAGTTAAACGTTCCCGGAAAGCAACCATTCTTCGTAAATGTGCGGCCCAGAGTTTTGGAAATTAACCATTTAAAAAGACTTGTAGATTCCCAAATCGAAATACTTAAGAGGAATAATGTTGGAAGAAGACTTGAAGTTATCGTGGTTGACACGACGAGCAGGTATCACGGAGACTTAGTGGATATAGATAGTGTAATTAATCAGCTTCACTAGCATCCCATAGGGG
>SESF01002220.1_pt1 | contig 14476 bp, 16 predicted proteins | sample 3171521 | NCBI WGS metagenome assembly SESF01 (sample SAMN10866945, study PRJNA518727) | freshwater metagenome | biome: subpolar coniferous forest; feature: holomictic lake; material: water; isolation source: holomictic Lake 227, 6 m and 8 m depth | place: Canada: near Kenora, Ontario | collected...
CCCCGTTATACACATTGGTGACTACATGTTGTGGCACTTTGACGACACTAGGTTTGGCATCACACACAAAGTGACGGGGGAGAGTGCCGTGTTCGAGAAAGACGAATTCCTGCCGTATGTATCATCCTTCTTTGGGTTGAACTTCTGATGAGTGGCACGCTTAAATACAAAATGAGCGAACGCTACTCGGTGGGTTGGACTGACCCACGGGGGCTTGCTACTACGGCGGTGCACACTGGCATAAAGTTTGGTGATTACTACATCGTTGATTTGGGGAATGGTGTGTTGCACTTCTACCATAACGGTTTTAGGCATGGCGCAAAGAAAGAAGAATTTGCCGTATTCGTTGAAGCATTTTTGAAGGAGAAAAAGAGTGAAGATATTAACGGTGGATTTCGAGACCTATTACACAAGCAAGGACTTGGGGTTCAAGACTCAGACAACTGAGGAGTATGTGCGCGACCCACGCTTTGAGGTGATTGGCGTGTCGGTGCAGGAGGGTGATGGTGAGCCGCAGTGGTTCAGTGGAAACTACCTTGACACCTACAACTTCTTGAAGCAGTTTGATTGGGCGAACAGCATGGCTGTGGCGCACAACGCCATGTTCGATATGGCAATCTTGAGTTGGCACTACAACATCAAGCCCAAGGCAATCGCTGACACCATCAGCATGGCGCGTGCCATTCACGGCACTGAGGTGGGCGGCAGTTTGGACAAGCTGACCAAGCACTACGAACTTGGGCAAAAGGGTGACGATACCAAGTGGGCGATCGACTTGCGCCGTGAGGACTTCACCCCGCAACAGCTTGCACAGTATGGGGCGTATTGCAAGAACGACGTTGCCCTGACCTACAAACTGTTCATCGTACTGTTCAATGAGTTCATGGCGTCATCAACCAAGACGACCGAACTGAAGCTGATCGACTTAACCATCAGAATGTTTACAGAACCAGTGTTGAGGCTCGATCCCGTTTTGCTCGATAAACACCTTGCTGATGTGCGTGACAAGAAGGCAAAACTTCTTGAGGCCGCCAATGTATCGCTTGACGATTTAATGTCCAACCAGAAGTTTGCCAATGTTCTGGTGTCGCTTGGCGTTGACCCACCCACGAAGATTAGCCCGACTACGGGCAAGGTGGCGTTGGCACTGGCTAAGAGTGACGAAGGGTTCAAGGCTCTGGCTGAACACCCTGATGTGCGAGTGCAGGCGATGGTTGCCGCACGGCTTGGCAACAAGACCACGCTTGAAGAGACGCGAACCGAACGGCTGATCGGGATTGCGGGGCGAGGGTTGATACCTGTTCCCCTCTCTTACTACGCCGCACACACGGGTCGGTGGGGGGGTACCGACAAACTGAATTTCCAAAACCTTCCCTCACGCGGGGAGAACGCAGGGGTGCTGAAGAAGGCCATCCTTGCACCCGAAGGTCACGTCATGATCGACTGTGACTCATCACAAATTGAAGCCCGTGTGCTTGCATGGTTCGCGGGGCAGACCGACTTGGTGGAGGCATTTGCGAATGGCGAAGACGTTTACAAAATCATGGCATCGGCTATCTACAACAAGGCGCGAGAAGATGTTACTGCGCCCGAACGGTTTGTGGGCAAAACCACAATTCTTGGCGCAGGCTATGGCATGGGCAGTGCGAAGTTCATGGCTCAACTCAAGACTTTCGGTGTGCAGGTCAGTGAGGGGGAATCAGCCGCAATCATTAAAACCTATCGAGACACCTACCCCTATATACCGGCTCTATGGCAGAGAGGCTCCACGGCAATTAGTGCTCTAGCCGCAGGGCAGACAACCAAGTGGGGCAACGGCTGTGTGGAGGTTCACAAGCAAGGGTTGCTCATGCCCAACGGCTTGTACCAACGCTACCCCAACCTGCGTAGGATGGTAGACGCGCAAGGCAAAGTGCAGTATATTTACGACACCCGCAAGGGTTCGGTGAAGCTGTATGGCGGCAAGTTGACAGAGAACGTTTGTCAGGGGTTGGCACGCATCATCATCGGTGAACAGATGTTAAAGATTGCGAAGAGATACCGTGTCGTACTCACCGTACACGATGCTGTGGCGTGTGTGGCACCCAAAGAGGAAGCCGAAGAAGCTATGGCGTATGTGATGGAATGTATGCGCTTTGTGCCCGACTGGGCGAAAGGTATCCCGCTGAACTGTGAAGCAGGGTATGGAGAAAGCTATGGGGATTGCTGAGTGAAACCACAATACATAACAGAACTGCCACTTGGCTATGAGGAGCAGACGCAATTCATGCTCACACCAACAAATGAGGTTGTGGCACGCCACCCCACCATGCCCCCCATCGTTTATGACGAGAGCGTAATGCGCTGGTTGCCCATCATGGAAGGACAAAACCCATGACCAAGGTACCCGCATGGAGTTATTCGAGCCTTACACTGTTCGACCAATGCCCTAAAAAATATTACCACCTGCGTGTGGTGAAGGACATAAAAGAGCCTGAGAGTGAAGCGATCATGTACGGCAAAGATGTGCACCTTGCCGCAGAAGAATACATCCGTGACGGGAAGCCCGTACCTGCAAAGTACAGCTACATCAAACCCATGCTGGACAAGCTGAACGCCATTGAAGGTGAGAAGCACTGTGAACTCAAGATGGGTATCAAGAAGGTGGATGGTCGCCTTGCACCCTGCGGATTCTTTGACAAAGAAGTTTGGTACCGTGGCGTTGCCGATTTGGTCATCATCAACAAGGCAAAGAAAGAAGCCCGTGTCGTTGACTACAAGACGGGTAAGAGCAGTAAGTACGCTGACCCTAAACAACTTGCACTGATGGCGGCTTGCATATTCGTGCACTTTCCCGAAGTCGAAGTTGTCAAGGGCGGGTTGCTGTTCGTTGTGGTGGGTGACTTCATCAAGGCGCAGTACGACGTTTGGAATGGGTACAAGATTTTTTCAGAACTAGACGGTGCGCTGGTCGCACGTGAGGCGGCGTATGCCAACGGCGTGTTCAACCCCAAGCAGAATTTCACTTGCAAAGGTTGGTGCCCCGTGCTAGATTGTCATCACAACGGAAGGAAAGACTGATGTTTGATTTTGGGGATGGGCTTGTGTCCATATACGGTAAAAGCTACTGTGTAGACGACTACGGCAACGTGGTGCCAATAAACAAATTCAAGGCGGCGGTTGAGTACGCACGAGACTTCAACACCACAATTAAATTTTTTGGAGCAGGCGATGCCGTATAAGAACAAAGCTGATCGTGACGCGAAGCACGAGTGGCAAGTAGAAAAGAAACGTGCAGGTGCACACGAGGCACGCATGGAGCGTCAACGCGCACGCCGCGCATTGGACAAAAAAGGTAAAGACCTCAACGGCAACGGCAAAGCTGATGCACGCGAAGGTAAAGATGTTGCCCACGTGAAGGCACTGGACAAAGGTGGCTCAAACAAAGATGGTGTGAAGATTCAATCCGCATCAGCTAACCGTTCGTTCAAGCGCGACTCGAACCACAACCTAGTGTCCGAAGTAAGCAAACGCGAACGCAAGAAAAAATAACGCACGCCGCGCTACTGATGTAAGGTGTGAGTGGTAAGTAGCGCAGGGGATACGACTCCCTTCATGGGCGAAACCGCATCAGTCAATCACAAGAATACCCTTTCGCTTGGGGATTGACCGACTGGCACCCGTAAGGTGCCACATGCTATCGTGGGTGCTCTAGCGAAGCACAGCCCGACAAGGGAAGGTAACTCAGTGCAAATCTGAGACGGTGGCACCCCTCTAAACACAGACCGTGTTTGGAGTGCATAACTATCGGAGAGTACATGGAGATCATTGACAACAGAGCATTACTGCTCAAGGTACGCAACCCTGATCGCATCACTACGGTGATACCAAAGAGCAAGGTGTTGGAGGATGATGGTGATGTTGCCAGCGTGCTGGTCAACTGGGGTTTGGAAGAAGCATTGGTGCTCAAGAATTTGCGTATCAACGCACCGTCACCAATCAACGGCACATACAAGTGGCCCGGCCTTCATAAACCATTCGACCATCAAAAAGTTACATCGTCATTCCTCACCATGCACCGCCGTGCGTTCTGTTTCAACGAGCAGGGCACAGGCAAAACGGCATCGGTGATTTGGGCGGCTGACTACCTGATGACACAAAAGATCATCAAGCGCGTGCTGGTGATTTGCCCCTTGTCCATCATGGATTCAGCATGGCGCAACGACTTGTTTAGGTTTGCTATGCACCGCCGTGTAGATGTTGCCTACGGCAAGCCAGAGAAGCGCCGCGACATTATTGCGGGTGATGCTGAGTTTGTCATCATCAACTTTGACGGTGTAGAGATCGTGTCCGAGGCGATTGCCAACGGTAAGTTTGATTTGATCGTCGTCGATGAAGCCAACGCATATAAAAATCCTCAGACGAAGCGGTGGAAAATCCTGAGTAAATTACTCTTGCCGGACACATGGCTATGGATGTTGACAGGAACGCCAGCGTCACAGTCACCGGTTGACGCATACGGTATCGCCAAGCTGGTGAACCCAAACAATGTGCCACGGTTCTACGGCGGCTTCCGCGACCAAGTGATGAACAAAGTCACGCAGTTCAAGTGGGTGCCAAAGCCTGACGCAAACAGCGTGGTGCACAAGGCGCTACAACCTGCAATACGTTTCACCAAGGAACAATGTCTCGACCTACCAGAGATGACCTATGTGACACGCGATGTGCCACTGTCACCACAGCAAGAGAAATACTATGAGCTACTCCGCCGCCAGTTGATCGTGCAAGCGGCAGGTGAAGAAATCACAACCGTCAACGCCGCCGCTAACCTCAACAAGTTGTTGCAACTCTCTGGTGGTGCGGTGTACTCAGACACAGGCGAAGTCGTGCAGTTCGATGCAAGCAACCGCCTCTCTGTATTGCGCGAAGTGGTCGAGGAGTCGAGCCACAAGGTGCTGGTGTTCGTACCGTATAGGCACGCCATTGAAGTGGTGGCAGATGATTTGAAGAAGCACGGCTACTCAACGGCAGTCATCCACGGCGGTGTATCTGCCAGTAACCGTTCAGCAATTTTTGAGAGATTCCAAACGACCGACAGCCCACAAGTGTTGGTCATACAACCGCAAGCGGCATCACACGGTGTCACCCTGCACGCCGCGAACACGATTGTGTATTGGAGTCCAGTAATGTCCGTAGAGACATATTTGCAATGCAACGCACGAGTCCATAGGGCAGGGCAGAAGAACCCATCAGTTGTAGTGCACTTACAAGGAAGCGGTGTAGAGAGACGTATGTACACCATGTTGCATAACAAAGTCGATATTCATAACAAAATTATTGACCTTTACGGGGAAATACTGAGTTGACAATACTTGACAATGTTAAATTTGATGCTATATTAACCACACAAGAGAGAAGGAGAGAACCATGACCGAAGAAATATCGGCAGATAAATTGGTCGCCGCTTACATCAAGATGCGCGACCGCCGAGCAGAACTTCTGCGTGAGTACGAAGATGCTGACGGTGGTGTGAAGACACAAATGGAAATGGTCGAAGCCAAGTTGCTTGAGCTTTGCAAAACCGTTGGTGCCGACAGCCTAAAGACCAAGCACGGTACGGTGATTCGCGGTGTCAAAACCCGATACTGGACAAGTGATTGGGCATCCATGCACAAGTTCATTTTGGAACACCAAATGCCCGACCTTTTGGAAAAGCGCATTAGCCAGTCCACACTGAAACAACTTTTGGATGAGAACCCAGACATGATGCCCCCGGGCGTCAATGTAGATAGCAAATATTCAGTAACTGTAAGGAGAAGCACAAGTGGAAGCTGAAACCCTAACGGTGCAGGAAGTTGCCGCCTACTTGCGTGTGTCGCGACAAACGATATACACAATGATTCGCGCTGGCAAACTACCGCACTTTCGTATAGGCAACAAGGTTCGGTTCAAGAAAGCCGACATTGATGCCATGACAAACACTAAACCACAGGAGAAACCAAATGAGTGAAGAAACTCAACAACCCGAACCAGCGAACCAACCCGCACCCGCACCACAACAAGTGATTCCTATCTTGTTGACCGCCCAAGAGATCACCGGCATCCTCACACTTCTGCGTAGGTTCCCTATGGAACAAGTCGAAGGTGTCGTTGGCAACATTCGTATGCAATTTAACAACTTCATAGCATCCACAACCAAGGAGAAACCAAATGAGTGAAATGACCCTTTTTAGCAAAGGCGGCAACGCCCTACCCGCACACTTGCGTAACCTCGAACTCGACGAGACGACCAAAGCCCTGATGGGTTCAGGTGGTGGCGGCGGTAAGCGTATCTCGATCAAAGGCGGTGTATTCCGCATGATCGTCGATGGCAAAGAGATTGCCCAAAATGAAGACCGCGCAATGAACATTGTTGTCGTTGCCGCTAACGCCCACGTATCACGAAGCTACTATGCAGACACTTATGTCGAGGGACAAGTCCTCGCACCTACATGCTGGTCAAACGATGGTGTCACACCTGATTCCAAAGTCAGCGAACCACAAGCAGGTAAATGCGCCTCATGCCCACAGAACATTGCAGGTTCTGCCACACAGGGCGGCGGTCGTGCTTGCCGTTACAGCCAACGATTGGCAGTTACCCTTGAGAACGATTTGAAAGGTGATGTGTACCAGTTGACACTGCCTGCTCAGTCGATCTTTGGCAACGTTGAGAATGGCAAGATGCCTTTGCAGGCATACGCTAAGTTCTTGGGTAGCCATGGTTTGCCCATCACAGCAGTTGTGACCGAGATGCGTTTCGACACAGCAAGCGCAACACCCAAGCTGACCTTCAAGGCAGTGCGCCCCTTGGAAGCCGATGAAATGATGGTGGCACAGGAGAAGGGTCAGTCTGCGGAAGCCAAGAGTGCTATCGCCAACACCCCTGCCACATTGGATGGTGCCAAGCCAAAAGCCGAAGCCCCCAAAGTAGCCGCGCCAAAGGTTGAAGCAGAAGAAGTGGCAGAAACACCAGAGCCAACCAAACGCGCCAAGAAAGCCGCACCGAAAGATGTGAACGAAATCTTGGACGACTGGGCTGAGTAAAACAAAGGGGTGGGGCAACCCACCCCAACAACAAAGGAGAAGAGAGATGAACACAAGATACGCATACCACAGCTTGTTGCCAATTCAGTTGCAGAGCAACTTGATGAGCGCGGCAGAAACAAAAAAGCTGGACATGATTGACGCCGCGATTGCGGCAACTGTGGTGTCTGCACCAAGCAAGTACCACACAGCAAAAACGCTTGACGAGCGTAGGTTCTATGACGAGCCACGACAAGTCGTTCCACACGCAGGATTCATCCGCGCTGTCCCACCAAATATGAGTCGTGTCTAACAGGAGAAAACCATGAAAAAATTTATCATCGCCGCTATCGCTATTGCCACCCTGACCGCTTGCGGTAAGAAAGAGGAAGAAGTATCGTTCGCTTCGCTTGAAGAAGCAAAAGGCACCGCCCGTGAAAACGCTTTGTGGAACGCACAGAAGTATCGTCAAGATAACGTGTTGTACAAAGGTTGGGACATTGTGGGCCGAGGCGACTCATCACAAGACAACAAGTGCCCACAGGGTGATGGTTGGGCAACAATGGAGTTCTTGAACCCCGCCAAAGACCGCATGGTGAAGGTGAAGTGCTCAACCGTGTCAGCCAACACAGGGTGCCTTGAGGATTCTGACTTCAAGACCAAGCCCTTTGCATCGGATGATGGTCACTGCCAAGCGACCAACAAAGTCCCCTACCCACTGCCAAAGATTGCCAAATGAATACCGTGGGTATCTTCGCAGGACGCGGTGACGTTCTCGTTGCTATGGGGTTGGCGCTTGTGATCGGCGTTTGGGTCGGTTGGAAGCTCAACGACATAGTTGATTGGGTTCGTTGGAAACTTAAACGATAAGAAGAGGGGGTGGGTTCGCCCACCCCACAAAGCTATGAACAACAAAGGCTACTCACGCAAGTTTGTAAGTGCAAACAAAGCGGCAGACCAAGAACATATTGGTGTGCAACTTGGGCGCATTTGCATCGCACGGGACATACCCGTGCAAGACGTGGCTGAGTTTATTGGTGTGTCTAGGCAAGCCGTGTACATGTGGTTCTTGGGAAAGTCATTCCCTCACCCTGATATGCGCGAGAAGCTAAAAGACGTTATCAAGCAACTCAAGTCACAACCAAAACCCTGATTGCACCTGCCGCCAGCAGGTGTGGTCTTTCAAAAGAGCGAACAATGACCTCACGAATTCCCTTTCTCTCATCGGTGCTTGCCTCCGAAGGCATGTACTGCGTGGTGGGACTGAAGAAAGGTGCACCGAGGCAAACTTTTGTTGATACGCTAGAAGAAATTGATGGTGTAGTTGAAGGATTGATGGCACAGGGGTACGACGCGTACTTCGGATGTGCAAAGTATTTGAACGCCGCAGAAGGGCGAACAGCACAAAACGCAAAGTGGTTTAAGTCTTTTTGGCTTGACCTCGATTGCGGAGAATCAAAACCATACGAGACACAATCAGACGCTTTAGACGCACTCAAGCAGTTTGTTAAGGACACTGGCCTACCACGACCAACCATAGTCAACTCAGGGCGTGGCGTACACGCATACTGGACGCTGACCGAAGCAATTTTCTACAACGACTGGAAGCCAACAGCCGAAGCGTTCAAGAAGTTCTGCGCGGCGTATGACCTGAAAGCCGACCCCGCCGTTACCGCAGATGCCGCACGCATCCTGCGTATACCTGAAACCCTGAACTACAAGAACAGTCCACCCGCACCGGTGGATGTGATGTTGGTATCCCCCGCTATTACGTTCGAGAAGTTCCAAGCGATTGTGGGTGCAGGCAGTGAGGAAGAAGACCCCGAACTGCCGTTCTCTGCACCTGCACAACGCCGACCAATTGATGCCACCACCCGCGCTTTGATGGGTAACAGCGTGTCACGCTTTAGCTCGATCATGCGCAAGAGCGCCCAAGGCAAAGGATGTGCACAGCTCGTGCATATCTACCGCAACCAAGAAGAAACCGAAGAACCGTTGTGGCGTGCTGGTCTCTCGATTGCCGTGAACTGTGAAGATGGTGAACTGGCTATCCACAAAATCTCACACGCGCACCCCGAGTACGACCCCGTTGACACCAAACAAAAGGCAGACGCCTTGATAGGCAAGCCCTATAAGTGCGCGACTTTCCATAGCCTAAACCCTGATGGGTGCGCTGACTGCCCGAACCGCAACAAGATCACATCGCCCATACAAGTAGGCGCACAGATTGCCGAAGCAAAAGCAGAGGACAACATCGTGGTGATGCGCAACGCCACGCTGGAAGAAGAAATCACGGTCGAGATTCCTGAGTACCCATTCCCATATTTCCGTGGCAAGAACGGTGGCGTGTACAAGCGTGGCTTGCCCCCTGAAAAGGCGAAGAAGAAAAAAGACGAGGATGAGGAAACCGAAGAAGAACGCGACCACCTCATTTATGAATACGACTTCTATGTGGTCAAGCGGCTGACCGACCCCGATGCTGGTGAGTCACTGTGGATGCGTTTGCACATGCCCAAAGATGGCATCCGTGAATTCTCTGCGCCACTGGCAAGCGTGTTGTCGAAAGACAAGTTCCGCGAAGTCTTGGCGTTCCAAGGCGTGACCGCATATAACAAGAAATTGGATGCACTTATGGCTTATGTAACTCGATGGGTGAATGAATTGCAACAACTCTCTGAAGCTGAGAAGGCACGTCAACAGTTTGGCTGGTGTGACAACGACACCAAGTTCATCGTGGGCAACCGTGAAATCACAGCGGCTGGTATCAATTACAGCCCGTCATCAGCGGCAACCGCAGAACTTGCCACCATGTACACCAAGAAAGGCACGGTGACCGAGTGGGCGAAGGCGGCTAACAACTATGCAAAACCGGGGAATGAAGTTCGTGCGTTCACATTGTTCGCAGGCTTCGGCTCTGCTTTGTTCAAGTTCACCAAGCTCAGTGGCTCGATCATCCACCTGACCAACAACGGCTCTGGCGTAGGTAAGACAACCATTCAATACATGGTGAACAGCATTTGGGGTAGACCCGTTGAAACATTGTTGAACCAAGAAGATAAATACTTGGCGCGTATGCACCGTGTATCTGTGCTTGGCAACCTGCCTGCAACGATTGATGAACTGACCAACATGGCGGATGAAGAAGTCAGTAACATGGCCTACGCAATCACGCACGGTCGGGGTCGCAACCGTATGCAGTCGCAAGTGAACGCTGAGCGTAGCAACACACTGCGCTGGTCTTTGACCGCGATCACATCAGGCAACAAGAGTTTGTACGACCAGTTGTTCAACCTGAAGGACTTTCCTGAGGGTGAGTTGATGCGTATTCTTGAGTTCACCGTGTCCAAGACCGACACCATGACCAAGGCTGAGTCTGACGAAGCGTTCAACGCCATGTACGAGAACTACGGCGTCGCTGGCGAAGTATTCATGCGGTACGTGATTACCAACCTACCCGAAGTGAAGAAGATGCTGGAGAAGATTCAGCGTAAGTTCGACAAAGCGGCTGGCCTCACTCAGCGTGAACGATTCTGGTCGGCACAAGCGGCGTGTGCATTGACCGCAGGTTTGATTACCAAGAAGCTCGGGCTGCACGATATTGACGTGGCAGCGGTGTATGACTGGGCTGTCAAAACAATTGGCACCATGCGTGTTGAAGTGCGCCCCGGGGTATCTGGCCCTCTCGCACACTTGGGATTATTTCTTAACGCGCACAACAACAATATGTTGGTGGTCAACAGCACCGTGGACAAGCGTTCAGGGTTGACCGAAGCGCCAATCAGGGAACCCCGTGGCGAACTCATCACGCGATATGAACCAGACACCAAACTGCTGTTCATCACCATTAAGCTCTTGCGCGACTGGTGTAGCGAGAACCAAGTGTCTTACAAGTCGTTGGTAGATGAGTTGCAACGCATGGGCGCTTGCGTCGGCGTGTTGAAGAAAGCCATGTCACGTGGGTCATCAATGTCCACACCATCGGTGAGTGCATTGGTCATCGACTGCACGAAAGCAACAGCCCTAGACCCTGAAGATGTAACAGTACCACCTTCGCCTAGCGATGACGATTTATAATTGTGGACTACCCGTTGTAATTGAATGGCACAAATTTGTGGTTGGAAGCTCGTTTTATATCCCAACATTAACGCCCGACACGTTGAAAGAGGATATAAAGCGATCTGCCAAAGAACGAGGCATGGTAATCAAGTCTCGCTTTTGTGTTGAGAATGGCACGCAAGGTGTGAGGTTCTGGCGAGTAAACTGATCTTGTGCTAGAGTTCGCCTAGCAACTGATCTCCTCTCTCTTGCGGTTGCTTTCTCCTTTGAACCCCCGACTAATCATCGGGGGTTTTTTTGTTACTCGAACTCACCGATGGAGCGTTCGATCTCAGAGCGCAACTTCTTGTTGAAGCTGACACCGTGGTACATGTCGTCAGAGATTTTGTCCCGTGCCTTGACCGACTTGCTGAATGTCTGCTCGTTGATCTTGAGGTCAGGGTGCTTGTCGCCAAGCTCATACAACTTCTCTTTGACTTCATCGGCACGGTCAAGGTCGCCCTCGCGGGTGGCAATGTAGTACTGCTTCAACAACTTGTCCTGCTTGTCAGCCACAGCCTTTTCGATTCCTTTGCCGTAGGCATTGAGTTCGTATTGGCGTAGCAAGTCAGCGGGGGCAAAGCCAAGCACCTGCATCGCGGCGTTGTAGCCAGCCACGTCACCCATCACTGGGTCACCGCGTAGAGTGTTAGCGCCTTCAGTCGCGTAGCGAACACCCTTCAACACGTTGCGAAGTGCGATAGGCAACATGGCCTCGACGCCGCGCTCAAAGTGACCGTCAGCGATCAACTCTTTGCCACGGAAGAACCCGTTGATGATTGAGTACGGTGCGCCCAGCAGTGCCTCAGTGATTTGGCTCAGTGCGCTTGCATCGGCTTTGTCACCTTTGGCTTCGCGGTAAATCAAGTCAGTCCAGCCCACACGGTCAGCGATGCCGAGGTTGGTGAAGTAGTTGACTGGGCCTTTGAAAGCCAGCTCACCCAAGAACTTACGCATGGTTGCGTCGAAGTCATCCTCGTCGTCCTCACGGAACGCGTTGTAGGCGAGCTCAGCCACCCAGTACAGCGGCATACCCTTCACACCTGCGAAGATGCCAGCCATGCCATACACACCAACCAACTGCCGACGTGCGGCACGAATTGCCTCAAGTTGTTCACCGGTGGCACCTTCAATCGGCAGCGATCTGCGGATGGTATCGAACAACATGTTATACATGGTGAAGCCAAAGCGCTTGAACACGGTAAGAACTTTACCTATGTCTGAATGACCGATACTGGGCCCAGATTCAGTGTGACCTGCACCGTGCGCATATTCCACCATGCGTGTGGCTTTCTCAATCGCTTGCGCTTCGGCGGCGGCACCGGTGATGCCCTTCTTAGCCAGTCGCGCCATTTCCAAATCGAAAGCCGCAATCGCGGTCACTTCACGGTTCATCCGTTCAGCGTGGTGGAACAAGAACGCAGAGTAAGTTGCTGTACGTTCTGCCAACGACGTGACTCCACCGGGGCCAGCCTGTGGTCGGTTAGCCGCTTCCAAAGCGTCGCGTGCGGTAGAGGTTTGCAAGAACCCGAGGTCTTTCAAGTGCTTGACCAGCGCGGCATACTGCGGTGCCTTACCAGCGTTCACAAGGTTCTCAATCGACAACATCGCCTTGGCGTCAACGGTCTCACCGTTAATGTCTTTGATCTGGCGTGTGAAGCCAGAGCCTGAGTACAAGCGGGTAGCCGCACCCAACGCACGAGCCGCATCGCGGAACCCATACGAGCCGCCCAACTGAGGCAACACAACCATAGGCGTCTGCAACAAGTTGACCACGGCAGAAGAAACGTTACCGGCCAAGTTGAAGTAGAACGCGCCTGTACTGGCGTATCTTGCCCAGTCAGCAACAGTAGGGCTCATGGCGTACTGACGACGGGCTTCCAATTCAGCAACAAGTTCTTTGGCCCGCACGTTTTCTGCGCCACGCAAGGTGTTGCCAGTTTCTGCCATCTTCTCAATCAAACGCTGCAGTTCTTCGTTGTAACGCATACGAGAAAGTTGCCGTGCCATTGAGCTGGTCACGTTGGAGTAAGCCATGCCTGCATCGTCGATGTAGCCGGGGACGTTCTTACGGCGTTGGAACGATTTGAGCAAGCTGGTCTCAGGCATTGCCGAGACGATCAACTGCAAGAAGTTGTCAACCGCCTTCTCATCCGCACCGCCCTTCTTCATGATCTCAACGATCTGCGCCGCCACTGTTCCACGTGGAACGCTCTTGGCTTTCAACTGGTCGATGCGTGAGAACTCGTCAAAGTTTGTACCACCTGCCTGCTCGATCTTCTTGCGATCAGCGGCACGCTCAACTTGGCTCTCATACAGTTTGGACACCAACTCGCCACTGGCAGGGTCGGTGTAGGTCATCCAGTACATGCCCTTGCGATACAACGGCGCATAGTGGTCGATGCCCATCTTAGTGATCTGGTCGATGATCTTGTTGTATGCGGATAGGGCCCGCGCTTCGTCGGGAATACTGTTCAACAAGTTTGCACGGATTGATTTTTTCAGCTCACCGAACAAAACTTTATACGACTTGAACAAGTCGTTGTACAACTTCTTTTCCTCTGGTGTAAGGGTGTTGTAGCGTTTGTTCAGGTCGTCCCATGCCGCCAGCTTCTCAGGTGAGCCGGTGTATTCGCTACGCTTGGCTGTGGGATTCACATCCTCAACGGTCGAATCGTGCACGAGGGTAGACCATGACTGGTAGCGGGCAGTCTGGGCGAACTTTTCAAGGCGCTGGTGCAAAGGTTGCAAACGCTCCATCAACGACTCATAGTAGCCAGCCATCGCGTTGATCTTGTCAGCGAATGTAATAGCGTCTTGCCCCAACACTTTGGAGGCAACCTGACCCAGAGCCGACAGGTTCAAGAACTTCTGCGCGGCTTGGCGAATACTCAGGCCAGTCTTCTCCATTGTTGCCAACCATTCCACGGCACGCTCAGAATCCATGAGCTTCTCGTTACGCATGATGGTGTCAACACCACTCATGATCTTTTGACCAACCGTGGGGTTGTGGATGGACTGCGCGTACAGCGTGTCACCAGTGCGTGTATCAGGGGGCGCACTGACGATCTCGTTCAGCAGACGGTCAGCCATGTCGAAGGCAGACTCGGCGGACTTTGGATTCATGCCGACCAAGCGGCGCAACACGTTCAAAATCTTGTCCCACACGGACACCTTGCCAGATGGCAACTCTTTCAGACGAGTGCGGAACGCATCGTTACTCCAGATTTCAGCCGCAAATTCTTGCAGGTCTTGGGCACCATAAGTACCTTCGATAGCGCCCTTGACTTCTTGGAACAGCTTTTCGAGCTGCTTGGTGATGGGGTGTGATGGGTTCTCC
>SESF01015181.1_pt1 | contig 14474 bp, 9 predicted proteins | sample 3171521 | NCBI WGS metagenome assembly SESF01 (sample SAMN10866945, study PRJNA518727) | freshwater metagenome | biome: subpolar coniferous forest; feature: holomictic lake; material: water; isolation source: holomictic Lake 227, 6 m and 8 m depth | place: Canada: near Kenora, Ontario | collected...
CCGCGAAGAGGCACAAGTCCACGATGCTCTCCATCCGATGGGTAATGGGCCTTTTGCTCCTCTGCGCGACCGGGGGCCTTGGGGTCTTCGGGCAATCGGCGCCCGCCGCCGCTGCCGGAGCCAAATCGACGCCAAAAGTGTTGTACATAAACGCGTATCATGCCGGATACGATTGGAGCGACGCGGAACAGACCGGTATCGAACGGGCCCTGAAGGGCGCCGGCACCGACTACAAAGCCTTTTTCATGGACACACGGCGCCGAAGAAGTCCGCAGGACCTCAGAGCCGCGTCGGAAGCCGCGCGCATGACGATCGAAACATACCGGCCGGATGTCGTTATCGTATCGGACGATAACCCGGTAAAGGGTGTCATCGTGCCCTGGTATAAGAACACTTCGCTGCCATTCGTGTTTTGCGGGGTCAATTGGGAATGTGCCAGCTATGGACTGCCGTGCCGGAATGTCACTGGCATGTTGGAGGTCTCCTTGATCCCCGAAATGCTCAAGACCGTCCTACCGCTGGCCAAGGGGAAGCGCATCGCGATTTTGAGCCATAATAACGAAACCGACCGGAAAGAAGGACAATACATTCCGCTGCGGTTCGATATCCATTGGGCGGCGGAGCGGTATGTTGCGGATTTTGAGGGGTGGAAAGCGGCTTACAACGAACTGCAAGATCAGGCGGACATTATCTTCTGCTATAGCACGGTCGGCATCACCGGTTGGAACCAGGCTGACGCCGAGACGTTCGTACTGAACCACACAAGAGCAATCACCTGCAGTTCTATGTCCCACATGGCCCGCCTGGTTCTGATCGGCTACATGAAGTCGGGCGAAGAGCAGGGCGATTGGGCCGCACGGACGGCCTTGAGAATCCTCCACGGCACGGTCCCAGCGGACATCCCGGTGTCGGAAAACAAGATCTCGAGGAAGACTCTCAACATGAAACTGGCCAAGCGGTTGGGAATCGTCTTCCCGATTGACCTTGTGCTTGATGCGGAGTTAATTCAATAAAGGAATGAACCCTGTGCCCACCAAGCCGCGCGCCTCCGTACAAGATCCGGTGGGTAAACTGCGCTCACCACCGCCGGTGACTTCTCCCCCTCGGAAACGGCTCCCGCTGCTGGTATTAGGCTTCTATCTTGGGACTTCCCTCCTGATTCTGCTGTGCGCGCACCTTTCGATCAAGAGCACAATCGATTCGATGATGGCTGATGGAATGAGAGTGCGCCTGAACTCGGTAATCGAGCAGTTGGGGGCTCTGGAGCAGCGGCTGGAGGGGACCGGCATGGTGGAAGCGTATGGCCCGCAGTTCAAAGAGGAGGCCCTCCGCCGCTTTGACGCCATTCGCACCAGGGAAAACAATCAGCTCCTCCGCGCCTGTATCCTGGATTCCAGTGGCCAGGTCCTCAGCAGGAGGAAGGGCGAGGTCGAACCTGTTACCGTGCCAGGTTTGGTCGCACGGATGCTGGCCGCGAAGGAAGGCGAACTGGAGTACACCGATCAGGGCGTGAGGCAGTGGGCGATCTTCTCCACTTTTGAGAAATGGCGTTGGATTGTCTTCTACACGATGCCTGTGAAAGACAAATACGCGAATGCCTACCGACTTGATCTCCAAGTCGGCGCTATCATCCTCGGGGTGACAATGCTGGCGACGTTCATCGGCTATTGGGTGCTGAATCTTGTGGTCGTCCGGCCCATGCGTAAGGCGAATGTTTATCTCGAACAAGCGACCACCCACGCCAACGAGATGGCGGTCCATGCCGAGTTGGCCAACGCCGCCAAGAGCGAGTTCCTCGCCAACATGAGCCACGAAATCCGCACCCCTATAAACGGCGTGCTGGGCATGATCGGCCTGCTGCAGGACACGAATCTTACCGAGGACCAACGCCGCTACGCCCAGCTTGCTCGCACCAGCGGCGAAGTTTTGCTCGCCCTTCTCAACGACATCCTTGATGTTTCCAAGATCGAGGCCGGGAAACTCGAACTGGAAACCGAGCATTTCGACCTGCACAGCCTGCTGGACGACTTCACCGCAATGATGGCGCTCCGGGCGCACGAAAAAGGCCTGCTTCTGGGCTGCGTCGTGGCGCCGGAAGTCCCCTCGGCTCTCTGCGGCGACCCAGGCCGCTTACGGCAAATTCTCATTAACCTGACCGGCAACGCAATCAAGTTTACCGCCCAGGGCGAGGTCATCATCCGGGTGAGCCTGACCTCGGAAACCCCGAGCGAGGTGCTACTACGTTTCGCTGTGTGTGATACCGGGATAGGCATACCGGCAGACAAACGCGGGAGGCTCTTCGCCAAGTTCTCGCAAGTCGATTCCTCGACCACGCGCACCTACGGCGGCACGGGGCTGGGCCTGGCGATTTCCAAGCAACTGGCAGAACTGATGGGGGGCGAGATCGGCGTCGAGAGCAAGGCGGGCGAAGGCTCGCAATTCTGGTTCACGGTGTGCCTGCTCAAAGCACCCGCGCGTGAGCTTGGGATGCAGCCGACACCCGTTGACTTGACCGGAGTGCGCGTCTTGGTTGTCGATGATCACCCCATTAATCGGGAGATTCTCATGACCTTGCTGAAGTCCTGGGGCATGCGGCCCGCCGAGGCCGCCGATGGCATTGTCGCCCTCCTGACGCTGACTCGTGCCAAAGCCGCCCAGGATCCTTTCGTGGTTGCCATTGTGGATATGCGGATGCCCGGCATGGATGGAGAATCCTTGGGCCGCGCCATCAAAAGCCATCCCGGCCTGCAGAACACCCGGCTGGTTATGGTGACCTCCCTGGGCCAATTGGGCAGCGAACAAAGGTTGGAAGAAATCGGCTTTGTCACCACGCTAACCAAACCGGTCCGGCGGCAGCAACTGCGGGACGTTCTGGAGGCGGTAATCAGCGGCAAAAAGAACACGGCAGCGCAGGCAAATTCCGCGCCTGACTTCCCCCTGACAGAGAGTCTTGGCCATGCCCGCATCCTGGTCGCCGAGGACAATATCACCAACCAGCAGGTGGCAGTGGGCATCCTCAAGAAACTGGGTGTGAGAGCCGATGTGGCCGCTAACGGTGCGGAGGCCGTTCAAGCTCTCGAAACTATCCCGTACGATCTGGTGCTGATGGACGTGCAGATGCCGGAGATGGATGGGTTGGCGGCTACCCGGCAAATCCGCGACCCGCAATCCCGTGTCCTCAACCACCAGGTGCCCGTGATTGCTTTGACCGCCCATGCCCTGCAAGGCGACCCGGAGAAATGCCGGCAAGCGGGCATGGATGATTACGTCACCAAACCGGTCGAAGTGTCGGCCTTAGTGTCGGTCCTGAAGAAGTGGTTGAAGCCGAAAGGACAAGGCCACCAGCCGGCAGAGGGCGAGATCAAAGAAATTGTGGTTGTCTCCCCTCTTAAAGAGGATCTCCCTGTCTTCGACCGTGCGGCTCTAATGAATCGAGTAATGAATGACCAGAACTTGGCCCGAGTGGTGATCGAAGGATTCCTGGGTGATTTGCCCGCTCAAATCGAGCAGTTGAAGCACTATGCGGCCGCCGGGGATGCCTATCGTGTCGAACAGCAAGCCCACAAGATCAAAGGAGCGGTGGCCATGATGGGGGGAGAAGCTTTGCGTGCCGTCGCCGCAGAGATGGAGTTGGCAGGCAAGGCCGGCAACCTAGCGATGGTTTCGGCTCGCATGACGGAGCTGGACGTGCAGTGCGAGGCGTTAACAAAAGCAATGAATCATTACATGTAGTTTCCGCTAAAGGCCTATGGTGTAGGAAGCCCAAAGGAACAGAGTCGAAGAAGATGAAAATACTCATCGCTGAAGACGATTTCACGTCCCGCGCTGTGCTGGTGGCCGTGTTGCCCTTGTTAAGGGAGTTACGTAAAATGACTCGGAACGGCCCGGTGGCCAGCGCTAAGAGTCTCCTTACGTCGTCTCCTACAGCTTCAGATGGGAGCCCTTATCACCCACTTTGTCACTGGCCGTGGGTTGGGTCGCGGATGGTTGTGGACAAAGCCGGTCAGTCTCGGTAGCATAAATCCATGTTAAGAACCACAAAATAACATGAATAGAACCAAGCTTTCATCGGTCACCCTGCCACGGTTTTTCTCCTGCTTGAGCAAGGATGGTGTTTTTCGGAAGCTCATTTACGGATTGCTTTTGCTCGGAGCTCTGCCGGCCTGTCAGAGGGCCATCGCCTACGACACGGACGGACATTTCTACGCGATCTACCTCATCGCCAGGGACAGCGGGTTCACCGCTCCAGAGGCGACTCAACTCGCCGCGTTGGGAGAGTACGTTGACTGGGATCCGCGGACCGAGCCTCTAAAGCTTGATGGATATAATCAGCGGCGTCTCTATCACTTCAACTGCTCCACCGAACTGGGCGCCAAAATGACCCGGCAGAACAGTCCCTACGCGAAGCATAACATCAACGAGGCCCTCAAGCACAACGACCTCGTGTGGCTCGGGATGGCACTTCACACCTATCTGGACAGCTACGGTCACGAAGGCTTCGGCCCTTTGGTGGGTCACGTGGACCACCTCCCTTGGATTCATTGGCCCGACGAACCTTTCACGAATCCCGCGAAGTTTCAGAAGATGACCGACGCTGTTTACGCCATCCTAAAGCAGTACCGGACGAACAACAACCTACCCATCCCGCGACGCCAACTGACGAGCGATGACTATTATGCCTACGCGACTTTTACCCCGGATTATTGGTGGGTTTTTCAGGGGCCAGGATACGAGCATTACAATCTGGATCCGAGGATTGAAAGGTGGGTGGAGAACACCGGGATTACTTTTTCGAACGAACGTCCCGTCTATGTGCCGATCTCCGGCACGTTCCTGACGAACTTTTTCTATCGGATTGCAAACAAGTGGCGCATTCCGCAAACCCAGTCTGGGTGCAACAGCATCGAATGGGCCAAGCGCACCACAACCAACTCTGCGCCAGCAGTGACAGCGTTGTCTGTGGCCAGTTCGCCCGCCGTTATGGCCGCCGGGAATCATGTGGCCGCCAGGAATGAGTCGCTCATCCGCCAGATACTGGCGATGCCGGTTAAGCGGGCCGCCCTTTTGCTGGTGACCTGCGCACCCCCGGTCGAGGTAGTCACCAACGCGATGATTCAAGCAAAACTCGTGAACACCGAGGGATTCGGAGCCCTCTTGGACTCAGCCAAAGCTTGTAATAATACCGTCAGCCTGTACACTATCCTTTCCCGCTACGACTGGAGTTCGACGGACTATGTGGGTCAATGGGAGGCCCATCTGGACTCCAAAGATTTCAAGACGCGGATGTTTTGCGCCAGCCTGTTCGCAGGCTTATGGAACTACCGGTTTACGAACACGCCGTCCATCTCACTCGCCACGACGGCGAAGCTGAACGCAATTTACCAGTCGGTTGCTAATAGAAAGCTCACCGTCGGCGACCGGAGCTACCTCGCGCAAGTGCTCCCCACCGAACCCTCCATCATCGCAGCCTGCGCCCCGGCGGTGATCAAAATCTATCAAGGGATGCTGCAGAGTCCCGAGTTTGCCAGTCAGGCGGCGGCCGCGCTGGTACGGATCGGCGAAAGCCGGCAGTACTATGTGATCACAAACGTCCCCACGCCGCAGCTAGACGCGATACGTTTGCAGGCCATCTCCTCCCTGCAAACAAATAAGATCGGGCTGATTCGCTATCCGCACATCGAGGCCGAGGTGAAATACTGGACCATTCGCAGCTATGCGGCCTTTAACGGCAGAGTTCCCACCCCGATTCTCGACCGGCAATATCTTGCCCACCTCGGCGATACTCTAAGATCGTCCGAGGTCGCTGGCGACAAGGAGACACTCCAGGCCGTCGCCATCGCCCTCTCCACCTACGCCCCTCTCAACGCCGTACCCGAATCCCTCGTCACGGCGCTCAGGTCCGCCAGCGCCAACCCCGCCAACTCGGACATCGCCTTCGATCTCGGCTACGCCTGCAAGCAAGTGACGGGAACCCCGTAGCCTGACTGGTTGATTCCAAGTCGCGCTCGAGGTGAGACAAACGGCCTCCTCTCCCCAGCCCTTTCCTCCCAAGGAGGAAAGGGAGAAAAAGCCGAGGCCGTGTTGCTAATAGTCTCAGCTTGAAAGCGAAGTAGAATGAGAAGCACCACCGTCCGCCCTTCATCCAATGTTCCACCGGACGCCGGGTGACACCCCGCAGCGAAGGGTGCGCGCCGGAGATTCTGCGCCTCAGAAACTCACCGGCATTTCACTCAAGGCGCGGCCCAACGCATCGAGCGAGGCAACGGTCGCAACCGAAACTTCGCGGCCGACCAGGTCCGTCCGGGCCAAAGTCTCGAGGCGGTTCCGGTGGGCGGCGAGGTCCAGCCCGGCAAAGATGTGCTCAGAAAGACGGCAGCCGTGGATCAGGCTCAACAGGATGGCATCGCGCGGCGTGGGCAGGTCGTTTCCCTGGATGAGCTGGCTGAGCCGCACGCGGACTTCGTCGCGTTCCGTGCCGTCAATGGTTGGATACCGCCGCACGCTAAAGACCCAGAGCAGGCGCCGTTCTTCGCGGCGCAGGATGCCACGCTGGATGAGCCGCTCTACGGCCACCTGGTAAATCTCTTCCTGTTGGAGCGCCATTTCCCGCAGCCAGAACATCACGGTCTTGGGCTGTGGCGCGGCTTGAAAATGGCTCAGCCAAAGGTCGAGCAGTTCGTCACCCGTCGGCGCCGGGTTGATGACGGTCAGTTCGTGCAGGTCGGTGTCAATGCAGCCAGCGAGCGACAGATCGAGGATAATCGCGCCGGCCAGCGCATAGCCCAAAGCGTTGAACGGCAGAATGAGTTGCTTGCCGGTCTGGTCGTCCAGCGCCAGCAACACGATTTCTTCCGCAAGGGTTAACCCGTGGGAACGGTTGGGAGTTTCGGGGGCGGTCATAAAACAACTGAATGGTGATTAAGCCCGACGGGTAGCGCAATCGCAAAATGACGCCGGAACGTGAAACGTGAAACGTGAAACGTGAAGGGAATCTGACATCGGGCGCCACCCAACGATGACGCCCACGGTCAATCCGGCAGGTTCAGCCGAGCCGATCAGCATCGAATCCTGACCGTGAGCCGGTTTCGCCCGCCGCACCGCTCGTAATCTATCTGTTCGGACAACTTGCGGATCAGATGGATGCCGAGACCGCCGGGAACGCGCTGCTCGGCCGGTTGATTGATATCCGGCTCGGGTGCCTTAAGCGGGTCGAACTCGTGCCCGTCATCTTCGAGCACCAGCCGGAGCGTCCCGGGATGAATCTCCAGTCGCAGCCGGATCTCGTGGACGGCGGTGTCGTCGTAACCATATTTGAGGATGTTGGTAACCATTTCCTCGATGGTCAGGTTGGCAAGATAAACCGCCTCGTCACCGACGCCACGCGCTTCAATGAACCGCATCGCTTCCGCCGTGACGCGGCTCAGGTCGTCGTGTCGGTTATGAAACCGCCGTTCAAAAATGGTGCCGGGCTCAGTGCTCATCAGAATACGAGATTTTCACGCCGCCGACTCCAGTGTCGAGCACGAAACGTGAGCCGTGAAACGTGAAACGTGAAGGAAAGGCGAATGACGGGGCACGCCCCCAGCTCACAGCTCACGTTTCACGTTCCCATCGTAGCATCGAACGTGAGTTCGATTATTATCTGGCTGCGATTTCAGATTCCCTTCACGTTTCACGTTTCACGTTTCACGTTTCACGTTCGGCTTTCGGGTTGACCCTCACGCAAAGGCGGACAAGAATGTCCGCGCTCCAGTCACCCATGCCAACAACATTGAAAAAATATGAGCTGCGCACCGGAGGCTTTATCCGGGCAATCGTCTTTGCCCGGGGCGAAAGCTGGCCGCTGGCTCCCGGTCCCTAGAACGGTTTATTATGGCCATCCTCAAGCGCGTGTTGCTGTCGCTGGTCCTGTTGAGCGCGGGGGCGCTGACTTTGTTGCTGTCCGACCTCCACTCGCGGGAAGGCGCGCGGAACCGGAGGGGCGAGCGACCGTCCAGCATACCGGTGGCCTTGCTCAAATACTGCTCCAACCCGTTGCTGGACGACGCCGAACGCGGGGTGTTGGAGCAGTTGGCGGCGGCGGGCTATCGCGACCACGAGCGGTTGGACCTCGAACGGTTCAGTGCCGAGGGGGATCTGGCCACCGCCAACTTGATCGCCAAGCGCATGACCGACGGCAGCTTCAAGATGGCCATCACCGTCAGCACGCTGATGCTGCAATGCGTGGGCAACGCCAACAAGGACGGCCGGGTCGTTCACGTGTTCGGCGCAGTGACCGACCCCGCCGGCGCGGGCGTCGGGATCCAGCAGATGAACTCCACCAACAAGCCGCCCTGGCTCGCCGGCATTGGAACGTTCCAGCCGGTGGAGCAGATTCTGCGGGAAGCTAAACGGCTCTGGCCCGACCTCAAAGTCGTCGGCACGATATGGAATCCGGTCGAGCGCAATTCCGAGGCCTGCACCCTGAAGGCCCGGGAGGTCTGCCGCGCACTGGGCCTGCAGCTCCTCGAGGCCAATGTGGACCAAAGCAAAGATGTGCGCGAAGCCGCGGACTCGCTGGTTGCTCGCGGGGTTCAGGCCTTTTGGAACGGCGCCGATGTCACGGTGATGACCGCGACCGCCGCCCTGTGCGAGGTGGCCCTCAAAGCCAGGATTCCCGTCTTCTCCAACACCAGCGGCCAGGTGCGTGATGGCACGCTATTCGACCTGGGCGCAAACTATCTGGAGGTAGGCCACTGCATCGGCGCCATTGCCGCGTCCATCCTCGACGGAACGAATCCGGCCACGCTCACCATTACCAACTTCATGCCCGAGCGCGTGATGCTGAATAAACAGGTCCTCAAACAAATGCGCGACCCGTGGCGGTTCACTGACGACCTCATCGCCCGCGCCGACTTGATCCTCGGCGAGGATGGCCGGGTGGAAAAAGAAGCGATCCCCACCGCCCGAACAGCCGCCCTCGCTCCGGCGGGCCAGCATACGATCGGCCTGGCTTACTTTGGGCCCGACGAAGGCACCGACAACGCCATCGCCGGCCTGATGGAAGGTCTGCGCCAGCGCGGCCTCGTGGAAGGGCGCAATCTCACGGTTCAGAAAATGCACGCCAATGGCGAAATCAGCAGCATTCCGGCAATCCTCCAATCGTTCGATGCCAGCACCGTGGACGTGATCGTCCCCTTCTCGACCCCGGTCCTGGCTGCCGCCTGCGCCGGCGTGCGCCGAAAACCGGTCGTTTTCACCTATTGCTCCGACCCGATCGCGGCGGGCGCCGGCAAGAGTTTTGAGGACCATCTGCCGTTCGTCACCGGCGTCGGTTCCTTTCCGCCGGTCGCGGAAGCGCTGACGGCCATGAAACTGATGTTTCCGAAGCTCAAGCGGATCGGCACCCTTTACAACAATGCGGAGGCCAATTCCGTCAAGGTCGTCTCCGTGCTCCGCGAGCTTTGCCAGAAGGAAGGCCTCGAATTGATCGAGGTGCCGGCCAACGCCACGAGCGAAGTCGTGCCCGCCGCGCAATCGCTCGTCGCCCGCAGCGTTGACGTCGTCTATCTGCCCGGCGACAATACCGCCTACCAGGCCTTCGACGGTCTCGCCAGCCAACTCGCCGGGGGACACGTTCCGCTGGTAATTGACAGTCCGGAGTTCCTCAATCGCGGCGCCCTGGCCGTCGTGGGCGTCGGCTATTATCAGAGCGGATTCGCGGCGGCGGAGCCGCTGGCACGCGTGCTCGCCGGCGAGAAACCGGCCGCGATCCCGTTGCGCAATGTCACCGAGAAGAAGGTGGCCTTTAACCAGGAAGTGGCTCACAAACTTGGCATCACATTTCCACCGGCAGTGCTGGCCATGCAGACCGCCGAACCCCAGGCCGCCGCACCGGCCAGGCAACCGCTCCCCAGGCGCTGGCAAATCCAGGAAGTCTCCTACCTCGAGTCGGTCATGGTGGAAGACGCCATGCGCGGGCTTCGCGAGGGGCTCAAGGAAGCAGGTCTGAACGACGGCACAGATTTCACGCTGCGGACCCTCTGCGCCCAGGGTGACATGGCCGCGCTGGGATCGCTCTTCCATTCCGCCCAGGCCGCCGGGGCGGATCTTTACGTCGTCTATGGCACGCCTACACTCCAGTCCGCCATCCGGCAAGTCCGTGCCCCGATCGTGTTTACGGTGGTCGCCGACCCTTTGCTGGCGGGAGCCGGCAAATCTGACCAGGACCATTTGCCGAACCTTACCGGCGTTTACACCCAGGGACCCTACCGGGAGATGGCAGAACTGCTGCAAACCCACTTCCCCAAAATCAAACGAGTTGGCACCCTGTTCTGTCCGTCCGAAGCCAACTCCGTCGCCAACAAGGACTTGTTCGTCCGCGAGGCCAACCGATATGGTCTGACCGTGGAGACGGTGCCGGTCAACAGCCCCAGCGAGCTGCCGGACGCCGCCCTGGCGCTGTGCAGCCGCCAGCTCGACGCCGTGGTCCAGATCGTAGACAATCTCACTGTGGCGGGCTTTCCGGCGATCACCCACGCGGCGAAGCGGGCACGCCTGCCGGTGTTCGCCTGCCAGGGCGCTGCCGCCCAGCAAGGGGCCGCTGTGGTGCTGGCGCGCGACTATGTTTATGCCGGGCACGAGACGGCGATCAAGGTGGCGCGGGTCATGCGCGGCGAGAGCCCGGCGCGAATCCCGTTCTCGCCGCCCTCCACGACGCAGAAGCTCGTGAACCGGCAACAAGCCCGGGAGTGCGGTTTGAACATTCCCGAAGCGCTGTTGCGCGAGGCGAAGCAAGTGACCACCCCCGCCCAACGCTGACCCGCGCACGCTTATGGAAATTACCCTGATTCGAAACGTGAAACGTGAAGGGAATCCGAAATCGCAGCCAGATAATGATCGAACTCACGTTCGATGCTACGATGGGAACGTGAAACGTGATGCATCTTGCCTGCTACGATTTCGGATTCCCTTCACGTTTCACGTTTCACGTTTCACGTTTCACATTCCACGTTCCGCGATGAGCTCCCAACGTTGACCCACGCTCCCTATGGAAATCAGCCGCACGGCTCGCGCCGCACATTTCGAGGTTAAGCTCAAGGGCCGGATGGACGCCACCTGGAGCGACCACGTGGCTCGCGCGCTGGCCGAGTGCGTGCAGTCCGGCCAGCACGTCATTCTGGTGGACATGGCGGAGGTGGATTACATCAGCTCGGCTGGCATACGCATCCTGGTGCTTCACGCCCGCCAGCTCAATAAGATCCAGGGGCGCTTCGGCGTGATCAACGCCTCCAGCAGTGTTCGGAAGGTGTTGGAGCTTGCGGGGCTCGATGGGCTGCTGTTGGCCCACGCGGGCCCGGCGACTGCACCTGCCTCGCCCGCTGAAGTTTCCTCGGGCCGGGTGGTGCTGTCGGAGGCCGGCGCGACCGCCGAGGTCTTCGAGTTGGACCCCAAAGCTACGCTTTGCGCGGATTGGCCCGGCAACTCAGCCGCCTGGTTCGAGGGCCGTGCGCAAACGGAAGCCTCCGCAACGGTCGAGTTTCCTGCCAATGTCATCGGCCTGGGCCTGGGCGCCCTGGGTTCCGGCGACGCCGCGAACACCCAGCCTTTTGGCGAGTTCCTCGCCGCCGCGGGCGCCGCCGTCTGCCAACCCGCGGACGGTTCCAACAAGCCGGACTACATGTTGCTGCAAGGGTCGCTGATACCCACTATGAAGGTTGCCTACGGCATGGTAGGCCGCGGGGGCTTCCGCCGTTTGCTGCGCTTTGACAAAGGCCCGCAACAACCGAGCCTGCCGCTGAGCACGTTGGCGCGAGCTTGCCTGGACACTCTCGGCACCGAGGCTGCCGGCCTGGTCGTGGTGGCAGAGACCGCTTCACTCATCGGCGCCTCCCTCCAGAAAGCACCGGGCGGCCAGCCCGCCGCGAGCCCGGCGCAGGATATTTTTGCCTTTCCGGAGATTCGCGACTGGCTCAGCTTCACCGCCGAGGCCGCCTTTGTGAACTCCACCTGCCTGATCGTCGGCTTTGCCGCCGCCAAAGGGGTCGGAGCCAGCCTGCGCCTGCTCAAACCCCTGGTCCGATCCGGCGAACTCTACGGTCATTTCCACGCCGCGGCATTTCCTTATCGCCCGCTGCGCAAAGGCAAGGTGGACCTGGCCCACACCATCCAGCCCTTATTCGAGAGCGAACAGGTGCTCGGCCTCATCCACCTGCTGAACGACTGGCGCGAACTCAGTGGCGCGGGCGAAAGCCGTTTCCAGCGCGGCGCCTGCTGGTGCTCACCCTTGACGTTCCAAGCGTGAAACGTGAAACGTGAACCCGAAATCGTGAAGCGCCAACCATGACACTCTTCCTCGGAGCACTCACCATCGGACTGATCCTGTCGCTGCTGGCACTGGGGATCTACATCAGCTACCGCGTCTTCGACGTGGCTGACATCACGGTGGACGGTTCGATCACCTTTGGCGCGGCGATCTGCGCAGTGTTGATCGTTAAAGGAACCCATCCGATGCTCGCCACGCTGGCGGCCTTCGGCGGCGGCCTGGCCGCGGGCGCCGTGACTGGCATCTTGCAGGCCAAGTTCAAGCTCAACCCGCTCTTGTCGGGGATTCTGGTCATGACGAGCCTCTACTCGGTAAACCTGCATGTGATGGGCAAGAGCAATGTGCCGCTCCTGACCGGCAGGACGTTCTCCACCTGGGCCGAACAGCTTGGGCGAGCGTGGTTCGGCAAGCCCGAGGTCAACCTGTTGGGCTGGCTCATCAGCGCGCGCGACCTGGTGACGCTGCTGCTGGCGCTCGGCATGGTCGTCACCGTTTGCCTGGCACTCTATTGGTTCTTCCGCACCGAACTGGGCACCGCCATGCGCGCTTCAGGCGATAACCCGCAAATGATCCGCGCTCTGGGCGTCAACGTGGAACGCTACCGCATCCTGGGGCTGGCGCTTTCCAACGGCCTGGTCGCCCTCTCAGGGGCGTTGCTGGCGCAGTACCAGGGTTTCGCCGACGCACAGATGGGCATTGGCATGGTCGTTTGGGGACTGGCCAGCGTGATCATTGGCGAGTCGCTCATCGGCTCGCGCAGCCTGGGTTTGGCGATCTACGGCGCCATCGCCGGCTCCGTGCTGTTCCGCTTGCTGGTGGCCATCGCCCTGCGCTGGGGACTCAACCCGAACGACCTGAAGCTGGTCACCGCCCTGTTCGTATTCGCTGCCCTGGTGCTGCCGCAATGGCTGCAACGACGGGGCAAACGTGAAACGTGAAACGTGAAACACGAAGCGCCAGCCACACCCCATCGTTAGCCGGAAGGAAAACCATGCTCACCGTCAGCAACCTCCGCAAGACTTTTAACGTCGGCACGGTCAACGAAGTCCGCGCCCTGCGCGGCGTCAGCCTCGAGCTTCCGGAAGGCGCCTTCCTGGTCATCCTGGGTGGTAACGGTTCGGGCAAATCGACGCTCCTCAACGCGGTGGCCGGCAGCTTCAGGCTGGACGCGGGGGAGATACACCTGGCCGGCCAGAAGGTGACGCGCTGGCCGGAACATCGGCGCGCGCGGCTGATTGGCCGGGTGTTTCAGAATCCTTTTACCGGCACCGCGCCCACCATGTCCATCGCCGAAAATCTCGCGCTGGCGGCGCGGCGCGGCCAGAGGCGAAAACTTGGCTGGGCGCTCCCCCGCAACCTGATGGATGAGTTGCGCGACCGCGTCAGTCAGCTCAGGATGGGTTTGGAAGACCGGCTCGACAATGCCATCGGCACCCTCTCGGGGGGGCAGCGCCAGGCGCTGACGCTCTTAATGGCCACCTGGCTCAAACCCGCGCTCTTGCTCCTGGACGAACACACGGCCGCGCTCGACCCCAAGAGTGCCGACCTGGTCCTCCGCGTGACGGAGGAGATCATCACCCGCCACCGGTTGACCACGCTGATGGTCACCCACTCGATGCAACAGGCCGCGAATCTCGGCGACCGAATCGTGATCATGCACAAAGGCGCGGTGGCCTACCGTTTCACCGGCGCGGACAAGCAGCGGCTGGGCGCGAACGATTTGCTGGCCAGATTCGAGGATCTGCGCCGGCGGGAAATGCTTGACGAGACGGCGGCAGCGCTGTTAAGGGAAACCTACTTATGAGTGAAATGAAGATTGGCCATGCGGTTACAAACGGCGTGAGTGTCGGTCGTATCGAGGGCCGGCTGGACGTGCAAGGATCTGCCGTCCTGGAAACTTACGCGCAACAGTGCCTCAGCGCGGGTGAGTTGCGCCTGGTGCTGGATTTGGCCGGCGTGGGTTACATCAGCAGCGCCGGTCTGAGGTCTTTGCTGGTCGTGGCGAAGAAGGCGCAAGCCGTCAACGGCTGCCTGGTGCTGTGCGGTCTAACGCCGATCGTGCTCAATGTAATTACTATCTCCGGCTTTCAGCAGTTGCTGAAGATCTGCGTGACGGAGGAGGAAGCCGTGGCTGCCGCAGCGGCCCTGCCGGGGTGAGCGGTCCTGCGCC
>SESF01000567.1_pt1 | contig 14467 bp, 12 predicted proteins | sample 3171521 | NCBI WGS metagenome assembly SESF01 (sample SAMN10866945, study PRJNA518727) | freshwater metagenome | biome: subpolar coniferous forest; feature: holomictic lake; material: water; isolation source: holomictic Lake 227, 6 m and 8 m depth | place: Canada: near Kenora, Ontario | collected...
CGGAAAATCCGGAAAACCAATTGGCCAAGTATCCGGTGGCAGTGACCGACTCCATTCGCGAGGCGAGTTGTGTGACTGGTAACTGCGCATCAGCATTGGCCTTTGCTACCGCACGCCGTTGAACTATGCACCGTTGGTCAATGAAACGAGTCATTTCATTCCAGTAGGCGTCATCTTCCGAAACCCCAGCGGCCACGTAGACCGGGTGTTTCAACGTATCCCACAGTGCTTGCGCTGCAGCTCTTTGGGTCTTTAGCGCGAACTCCGCCTGGTTGAGTGCCTGCACCGCATCTGTTGCAGCAGAAACGAATTGCGAACCTGATGCAGTCATTTTCTGCAGCAGTTCCACCATGCGTTCATGCAAAACCGCTCCGGTAACCGGAAGAAATAGATCCAGTACCAAATGCAGGTCAACGCTGCGTTGATCCAGAGTTCGTCCCATTTCAAAGGGCATACGCCCGGCCTTGCGTCTATGCACTCCTAACTTTCGTTCCAACGTTAACTCCGGACTATTCCAGATAGGCAAACCTTCCAAAGCCCGAACCAATTCAGCATGCCTACTTTTGAAGCGCTCTGACAACAGCTTGGATTGGCGGTGTTGGGTGAACGGATGAGGGTTGGCAACATCACTTGAATTAGCAATCCGTGGGCTTACTAATGGGCTGGCCAAATCCCTGCGCGCATGCAAGCGACAATGTTTACGCAGACCTTCATCGACATGGCGATAGCACAAGGCACAGTGCGCCACTGGTTCAAAGCGGATCAACGATCGCAAGGCAGCACCCAGGTATTCCAAGACTTCCCCCGCCTCATGAATCTGCAACCATAGTTTGCGAGCCGCTTCTTCACCAGCCAGCGAGCGCGTCTCACGGCCCGCAGCAGATTCACCTGGTATTTGAGATCCCCAGAACTGCAAATTTGTGCCGCAGGCTTGCATCCAACGGCCCAGAACCTGGTAGCTTGCTACGGCAGAAGACAGTACCTCACCACTTTCAGTTCCTGACAGCCGTAGGGGAAAAGGCCAGGCTGTGTAAGGTTTGGTGTCTGATGGGTCCACACCGACCCGCTCCTCGTCGAAAGCAATGCGGGTTGCTTCCATGCCTTCTGAACGAAGTGTCAGTAGCCGGCGCAAGGGTTGCGAAAGAGCACTACGCCTTCGATTAAGTTCGTCCCGCGCGCTCTTTACTTCGCTTGGTACATCGCTGTCGGAGTCCACTGCGTCGCGCAAACGATCGTGATCGTGAGCGATGCGATAAAGGTGAGATTCGCTGTCGAGAAAAGAACGCAGCGCTACTTGCAACTTGGGAGTGGCATCCCGGACCTGCTGAATCCAATTCAAATAGGGCAGAGAAAATTGCTTCAACAGGTCAAGCATTTGGTCGGTGTCATGTACCGCTGGCCATTGGCCAGCAATCCTGAACCAACCTTCATGTCGCTGACCTAGAGCAGGCAAATCCTCCAAAGCAGCGCGTGACTGGTGCAACGCCTTTTGTATCAGCGTATCAACCGTCTTGATGATGTCGCGTGCAGCCACATACTGCTTCGAGTTCCGTTGAGCGGAGCGGGTTGAATGCACATCGTAAAGCCGCTCCTTGCCCTTGAGCATGGTTGTAATTGTGCGACGGCAATCCTTCGCCATTTCGCCATCGATGTTCACGGGAGGTGCCAGCACCCGTAGTCTTGCTTGGTACAACGCAACCGGAATGAAGCTGCGTGCGCGTCCATCACCTTCGCTTGTATCTGTTTGCCAATTTGCTTCGAAAAAGGTCCTTCGTACTGGCTTAGCCTTGGGCTCAGTCGACTTCTTGGCCACGGGGAATATCCTTAAGGTGCAGCGCACCAGATGAAGAGGATAGCAAAAGAAATGATTGCATATTGGACTTTATAAATTTGCTACCAAACGTTATGTAACGTTCTTACCGAAATTTGTTTTGACATGCTGAAATGAAACAAAGTCCAGTCCTTCACAACACAAGGACGAATATGAATCCCGGAACTTTCAAGAAAATTGCCCTCGCAACGACCGTAGCTTTTTGGCCCGCCGGTAAGATTCGTGCAAATTCGGCCACTCAGCCTAGATTTCTAGTTTTTGGCATAGCGCCGACGCTGTTTTAGTCTTGTTAAGGTTCGCGGTCCTGACACTTTGGGCTCCGTATGACCACCACCCCGGCAAGCGTAATCTATCCAGAGCTACCAGATCCGCTGACTCCAGGCGATTTGCAGGAGCTCTTCAATCCAAGTTTCGATGAGCGCAAGTGGGCGCCAGGCGTGGCGCGGACACCAGAGACCCAGGTGGCATTGCTGGTGCATTTAAAGATTTTCCAGACCATCGGGCGGTTCATGTCTGTCGGCGATGTCCCGCTTGCGGCAGTTGAGTACGTCGCCCGAAAAATGGCCATCGATTGCGAAACCACTTTAACTTGCCCGATCCGAACGCACTATCGGCATCGTCAAGCGATCCTCAGTCGCTTAAAGGTGAGTGCTTGGGGAGCCGAGGGACGTGTTTTGGCACAAGCGACGATGTGCAAAACTGCGCGAGCGCGTACCGATCCGGGTGACATCATGAATTCGGCGATTGACGCACTCATTCGGCATGACTTCGAATTGCCGCCTCTTGCAACGTTACGTCGGCTCGCCGGCACTTGGCACAGCAAAACAAACGCAGCCCAATGGGCCGAAGTGTGTGGCCGTCTCAGTTCAGCGCAGCACGCTCTATTGGAAACTCTGTTGGTCGTCGATCCGAAGACGCAGAAATCACCATTTGCGAATCTGTGCGCGACTCCCGGTAGACCATCACGCAAGAATCTCAACGCGCTGGTTGACCGCCACCAGTGGCTTCAAACGCTCCCAAATTCAGCCACGGCATTGCAGTCAATCGCCGATTCAAAAATCTCGCAATGGGCCAACGAGGCTAAACGGCTCAATGCACTGGAGTTACGGGAGTACATCACCGCACGACGCCACACATTGCTGATGGCGGTGATTCACGATGCGCGCGGCCAAGTCCTCGACGGCCTGACACAAATGCTGCTCAGGCTCGCACGAAAAGTCGAGTGGAAAAGTGAGCTACGACTGACAGAGTGGTATCAAACACGGCGCAATAAAACAGACACCCTCATTCGCGCGTTTCGGGACGCGCTGGTGGTTCACGGATCAGACGTTGATCCGATGGAAAAGGTGTCACTGGCGCAGGCGCTTTTTACGGCACAAGGAGGTCACCACGCACTTGTACAAAGCTGCGACGAACACCTGCAGCATGAGAAGCAAAACTGGCGTCCATTTGCACGTGCAATGTTTGCTCCATTACGAAGCGCTTTGGTACAGCTGGTCGAGATTTTGCCGTTGCAAAGTACGGCTGACTCCGATGGATTGATATGCTTGGCCAAGGCACTAAAAAGTGATGCATCGCAAAGTGACTATTTGAGCATTGCTGGTGTTGCCCCCAATGCCTTGCCGCGCGAATGGCATGCCCTCGTTCATGACCATGCCAGCGACACACGAGTTTTCAACCGACGCCAATTGGAGGTCGTTGCCATTCTTGAACTGGCAAATGCGATCAAGGCAGGTGAAGTTTTCGTAAGCGGGTCGTTGAACTTTGATAGATTCTGGGATCGCTTGCCATGCGAAGCAGCTGACGATGTCGCTGTCGCGGCATACGCTACATCACGTGGATGGACAGATGGCGCCGACGGGCTGGTCCGTGCAGTCAAAAGAGCGCTTGACCAAAAGGCCTATTTCCTGGATGCCGCTGTGGGCACCGGCCAACAGGCATACCTTCAGCGAGGAAGACATGGGCGGCCAGTCGTAAGTCGGCTTCAGGCAGTGGGTACCCCTGCAACTGCTGTCGACCTTGAAACCCAGATCATGGCGCACATGCCCGAGCGGGCGGTGTTGGAGGCCATCTCAAATACAGAGCACTGGGCACAATGGGGACGGCACTTCGGACTTCCATCCCGACTTGGCCCTCAAATTAGGGATGCTAGTCACCGCTACGTGCTGACCACATTTGCTTATGGATGCGGACTTGGGCCCACGGAAGCAGCGCGACATCTCGGCGGAACGGTCTCTGCAGATCAACTGGCGTTTGCCGATCGTCGGCATGTCGACATCGAAGACCTGCGCGCGGCCTCTGCGGATTTGATCAATCTATATGCCAAATTCGAATTGCCTCAGCAGTGGGGGACTGGGCAATCCGCCGCCGCCGATGGCACCCATTTCGAAACGTACGAAGACAACCTGCTTGCCGAACATCACATCCGTTACGGCAAAACTGGTGGCATCGCCTACCGCCACGTGGCCGACAATTACATTGCGCTGTTCAGCCGTTTCATCGCCTGCGGAACCTATGAGGCGACTCACATTCTGGATGCGCTGCTTCAAAATCTCTCCGATGTGCAGCCCAGCCGCGTGCATGCTGATACACATGGCCAGTCCGCAGCCGTCTTCGGGCTGGCGTATCTGCTCGGAATTGAGCTGATGCCGCGTATCCGGCGCTGGCATATGCTGAATCTCTATCGGTCTGACAACGTCACCCGGTACTCAAGAATCAACTCGCTGTTTTCTGGTACGGTCAACTGGGTACTAATCCATGAGCACTATTCCCAGTTCATGCAGCTCGCGTTGGCAATCCAAAGCGGTACGCTCGCACCTTCTGCGGTTTTGGCAAGGGTCAATAGCTACAGCACGAAAAATCGATTCGCTTTGGCCCTTAAAGAACTTGGCCAGGCGGTTCGAACTACGTACTTACTGGAATGGGTCATGGATGAATCCTTGCGCCGGACGGTCCACAAGGGAACGACCAAGGTTGAGCGGCATCACAAATTTGCCAAGCACTTGGCGTTCGGCGCTGGCGGCCATCTAAGGTCGAATAACCCAGCCGATCAAGAAAAGGCCATTGTCTACAACGAGCTTGTGACCAATGCCGTGGCGTTACAAAACGTGGTGGATCAGACCCAAGCACTTCACGCACTGAAATCCCAGGGAATCAATGTTCGTACGGCCGATTTGGCATACCTAAGTCCCTATGCCACCAGCAAGCTCAAGCGATTTGGTGACTATCCGACTGACCTGCAGCCCGAGTCGATGCCGACTTGCACAACTCTCCCGCTATAGGAATTGATCTGAGTGGCCGAATTTGCACGAATCTTACCGGCGGGCCTATTTGGAGTTGGTGTGACATCAAACCTCTCCCCGCCTGATGCTGCGACCCAAGCTTTTCGTGAACCATGGGAAGCGCACGCATTTGCAATAGTGATCAAACTGCATGAGCGCGGCGCCTTCACCTGGAATGAATGGGCAGATGCGCTAGCAAAGCAGATATCCAAAGCCCAAGGCGAAGGTGATGTCGATAATGGGGAAACGTACTATCAGCACTGGCTGACTGCCGTTGAAACACTGGTTGCCAAAAAGGGCTTCAGTACCCTTGAGGAATTGAGCAGGTATCGTGACGCCTGGGATTGCGCTGCAGATCGCACACCCCACGGACAACCCATAGAGTTGAGGCAAACAGACTTTCGAGTTTGATTTTGAGCGACTGGTTTCTGGCAAACATGTCTGCCACAGCAAAGTCCGCTTCCCGCCTACTCACGATCACCCATTAATGGCAAAGCAACCCATTTCTGACTAGACTTCGCGAAACTGGAAAAGTGTGGAATTTGTTACTCGTGCAATAGGTCCCAATGGTGCAACCCTCCCCTCAACAGCCCTTCGTTCGTAAGGCCGGGACCGGCCCCACAGTGGTTTGCCTTCATTCCAACGCAAGTTCGTCCGCACAATGGCGTGAACTGATGGAGCAGTTGGCTCCCGCATTCACGGTCCTCGCGCCAGACTTATACGGTGCGGGTAAAAGTCCGGAATGGCCGTCTGACCGAACTATTACCCTGGGCGACGAAGTGCAGTTGCTGGAACCCGTCATATTGGGCGCTCCAGACAAACTGGTCCTGGTGGGCCATTCTTACGGCGCGGCCGTGGCCTTGATGACGGCACTGCGCCACCCGGAGAAGATCCGCGCGCTCGTTGTGTACGAGCCCACACTCTTTATGCTGGAAGAAGCCGCTGTACCGCCGCCAAACGGCGTTGACGGGATTCGCAATGCCGTTGAACTGGCCGGGCAAGCTCTGGACTCTGGCGACCCGGACACAGCCGCGGGCCATTTCATCGATTTCTGGATGGGTAGCGGCAGTTGGGCTTTGACACCGGCTGAGCGCAAACCTGCCATAGCAAAGTCCATGGTCAATGTACGCCGCTGGCGCCATGCCCTGACGACTGAGTCGACCCCGTTGGCTGCGTTTGCCGCATTGACCATGCCGGTGCTCTACATGAGGGGCGGACGCTCTCCAGATTCGGCCCATGCGGTGGCGCGACGACTTGTGCCGGTACTTCCTCATGTGACCGAGTTCAAATTTAATGATCTGGGCCACATGGCCCCGGTAACCCACGCAGAAACCATCAATGCTCTGATCGCCGAATACTTAATGAAGCTGTGAAGCAGACTCTAACGGCCAAAACAAATCAGCAGAACATAGTGTTGAAGTCCTGCTCAAACAGAAACCAAAACTGAAAGTTGGCCATGTCACGTCAGATCATCTTCACAACTAAAGCGGCAAAGCCGCCACCGATGTACAGCCAGGCTGTAAAGGCAGCTGGTTTGATATTTGTCTCCGGCACTGCACCGACGGATCCAGCGACTGGCGCCTTCAAGGGCAACACGATTCAGGAACAGACACGGCAATGCCTCACCAACATTCAAGCCATCCTGGAAGAGGCAGGCAGTTCCATGGACAAGATCGTCAGCGTCACTGTCGTCATGGCAGATGAGGAAGAATTCGGCGGTATGAACGAGGAGTGGATGAAATGGTTTCCATCCAATCCACCTGCTCGTCAAGGTGCGAAATTACCAGCCCGAATTCCTGGTCTCAAAGTCTCCATTGCGGCGATAGCCGAGGCTTAGCTTTACCACTACCACCTTGGCAAGCAAATCCAAGATCGCTGGGAGGTGCAACGAGTGCCTGTGGTGGCGAATGATTGCGAGTGGCGGCCTCAACCGGCAACGCAACTTGGCTTCAATTCACTTTTGACTTATTCTGCCCACAATTCGGCACCCCAAAGTCAAACTCTATCGCAGGAGCCCACACATGGCAAAGTACCGGCAAAGCTTGCCTCAAGGCCTTGGCGACTTGTTCCTGACCGATGGTGGAATCGAAACAACTCTGATATTTCACTACGGACTTGATCTCCCGCTTTTTTCAGCTTTTCACCTCTTCGCATCCAGAGACGGGGAGGAGGCCCTTGAGCGGTATTTCTGCACTTATGCCGGGTTGGCACGAAAGCATGGACTGGGTCTAATCCTTGAAACGGCGACCTGGCGTGCAAGCTCCTCTTGGGGCGAGCAGCTTGGCTACAGCTTGGATCATCTTGTCGACATCAATCGACGCAGCGTTTCAATGCTCGAGAAAGTTCGGGCGGAATACGAAGCACCCCAAACACCGATTGTCATCAGTGGCTGTATAGGTCCCAGGGGCGATGGCTACATCCCCGGTGAACGCATGACAACCCAGCAGGCTGAGCAATACCATGCTGCACAAATCGGGACATTGGCTGGCACATCGGTGGATGCGCTGAGCGCGCTTACGATGAATTATGTAGAGGAGGCCCTCGGCATCACTCGGGCGGCCAAGACTTGCGCAGTGCCCGTGGTCATATCGTTTACGGTGGAGGCTGATGGGCGGCTTCCGACCGGTCAGGCCCTGGGAGAGGCCATCAATCAAGTTGATCATGAAACGTCCAGCTATCCGTTGTATTACATGGTCAATTGCGCCCACACCAGCCATTTTGAGCATGTGCTTGCGGATGGGGACCCGTGGTGTGACCGAATTCGCGGACTTCGGGCCAATGCTTCCTCGAAGAGCCACGGAGAACTTAACGAAGCACCGGAACTTGATGCAGGTGACCCTGTAACACTCGGACGGGACTACGCAAGGCTCAAAAGTGGAAAGCTTCGCCATCTGAGTGTTGTTGGGGGCTGCTGCGGTACAGATGACCGCCACGTCGAGCACATGGCGCTGGCTTGTTTGCCATTGTTTCGTAACGCGCCTTAATCTGCTCGCCCAAGCGGGTCAACAGAGGCTGGTGAATGCTGCAGCAGTCGACGGGCTCTGGTTTGTGGCCCGGCAAAATGATGAAAAACCAACTGCCGATATTGGACTTTGGCTATGCAGCCAGTTCTGACACTCGTTGAAAAGAAATCCTGTAAAGGAACCCTTGGTGTGATGTTCAATGCCTGCGAGACTATTCTCCGGGATTAACTAAATTGTGGGGGTTGTGATGAGTAACGTAGTCATCTATCCGCAGCACTTTGTTGACCGCCTTCACATAGTCTGGGGCAACGGATTCCTATCGCCCGGCGGTCCACAAGAAGTAATGAAAATTGTCGATGGATTAGATTTTTCCGGAAAATCCGTACTCGACGTGGGGTGTGGTTCGGGCGGACCTGCAATTGTTTTGGCGCAGGAGACAGACGCATCCCTCATTGTGGCTATTGACATACAACAGGCTCTCTTGGATCAGGGTGCTAGTTTTGCCAGAAAGGCGACGGTTTCTTCAAGGCTTGAGTTCAAGCTGGTCGAGCCTGGGCCATTGCCCTTCGAGGACAACACGTTTGACGTCGTGTTCAGCAAAGACTCGTTAATTCATTTTGCCGACAAGGAGTTGATTTATCGGGAGATCATTCGGGTCCTGCGGCCGTGCGGCGCATTCGTAGCGAGCGATTGGCTGGGAGGTGAAAACACCTCTTCATCGCCTGAATGGGCGCGCTTCATTGAGCTGAGTCAACATGCATTTTCGATGGCAACCGCTGAGCAGACACTTGCCACGATGTCCGTCGCAGGTTTCGTGAACGTGTTCGCACGGGATCGCAATGAATGGTACACAAGGCTGGCCGAACATGACTTGAAACAGGTGGAAGGTCCCTTGCGAGAGCCCTTGATAGATGCGGCAGGTCAGGACATTTATGAATACTGGATAAAAGTTCGGGAAGCCAATTTAGCCGCTGCTCGGGTAGGTGCTCTCAGACCAACACATCTGCGCGGGTTTAAGCCCTCAGCTTAGACTGCGGCTCACAATTGCTTGGTGCACCAAGGCGTCTACCAGTATCAACCAGTGTCAGATTTCGGTTTCGCCGAGTTTGCTGGCATAACGAAGCTTGGCCGGGTCGCCCTGACATTTGCTCCACGAGATCAGTTAACAGATACGACACGATTTCATGCAAATGGGCCTACCGCCAATGCACATGCCCGATAGCGATCAGTTTCAATCACTTCTCGTACGAATATTTTGCTTTATTGACTAGTTCCATGATTTAGGTGACAAATTAAATTTCAGAATTGGCAGGGTGAAGGTCGACCGACAGCTGGCACTTTTTTCTTATCCAGCAACAATATGCGCGATGTTCAATGGCGAAAATCTTGAAAGAAATCATCATGGCATACGGAGACACGCTTCTCTTCATTAACAACATCTGGCGTGACGGAAAGAATGGCAAGTCCTTGCCCGTGCTCAACCCAGCTAGCGGCCAGGAAATTGGCCGAGTGGCGCATGCCGGCCGCGAAGACCTAGACGATGCAATTGCCGCCACCCAGAAGGGCTTTGAGGTCTGGAAGAACACCACGCCAAGCGAGCGCGGCAAGCTAATGCGCAAGACCGCAAGCCTGGTGCGGGAGCGGTCGGTTGCCATTGCCACCTGCATGACGATGGAGCAGGGCAAACCCCTGCGCGAATCAACCGCTGAGGTGCTGGCCGCTGCTGACATCATTGACTGGTTTGCCGAGGAAGGCACGCGCATCTACGGGCGCATCGTTCAGGCACGCTCCAGCCTGACGCTGCGGCAAATGGTGGTGCGTGACCCGATTGGACCGATAGCAGCCTTCACGCCTTGGAACTTCCCGATCAACCAGCTGGTGCGCAAGCTGGCGGCCGGACTCGCCGCCGGTTGTTCCCTGATCGTCAAGGCTCCGGAAGAAACCCCGGGAAGCCCTGCCGCGCTGATAAGGGCCTTTGCAGATGCCGGATTGCCCGCTGGTGTACTCGGCCTGGTGTTTGGTGACCCGGCAGAAATTTCCAGCTACCTGATTGCGCATCCGGTCATTCGTAAGATCAGCTTCACCGGCTCGACCGCAGTAGGCAAGCAACTGGCTTCTCTAGCCGGACTGCACATGAAGCGCGTGACCATGGAACTGGGCGGCCATGCTCCGGTGATTGTGTGCGCGGATGCGGATCTGGAGCGCGCAGTCAAGACCTCTGTGTTTGGCAAGTTCCGCAATGCGGGTCAGATATGCATCTCCCCGACCCGCTTTCTGGTGCACAGCAGCATAGCCAAAGAATTCACGGCCGAGTTCGTCCGGCAATCCGAATGCCTGCAGGTGGGCGACGGCTTAAAGGACAGTTCGCACATGGGGCCCCTGGCCAACGCACGGCGTATACAGGCGATGGGCGAATTCTGCAGCGACGCCGTGCTGCGCGGTGCCAGGGTCTTGCTGGGTGGCAGCCGTATTGGCACCGAAGGCAATTTTTGGACCCCCACCGTGTTGGCCGATGTGCCCCTGGAGGCCCGCATATTCAACGAAGAGCCCTTCGGGCCGATCGCACCGATCCGCAGCTTTGACACGATGGATGAAGCCATAACTGAAGCCAACCGCTTGTCGTATGGCCTGGCCGGCTATGCCTATACGCAGTCGCTTAAGACGGCGGATGTGCTGTCCAGGAAGCTGGAAGTGGGCATGCTGTGGATCAACAGCTTCGCCGTGACATCGGCCGAAATGCCCTTTGGTGGAATCAAGGATTCCGGCTATGGCACTGAGGGCGGACCGGAAGCGCTGGAGGCCTATCTGAACGTGCGCTCTATCGCCGTTCAATGCGAATGAAGTAAACGCCCGGCTGGCCTAGATAACCCTGGAAAGATATCTGGACCGCTTCAGATCCAGAGTCAAGGTTGCGGCGGTGCATCGCCGTGGCTCAGGGTATGCCCTGGTTCTTGGCGGTTAGGGAAACGCTTCGCTCCCGCCAATTGTTGATTGCAGATTATTTGTTCAATACTCTGTCCCAAAGAAGTACGCGCAATGAGGTGGACCGTGGACTGATAAGGCAAGTGACCGGTAATTGGCGGGGAATTTGACGTTCTGTGTCTCCGCTTACGCTGCACTGCCTACCGCCACAATGAAACGTTGATTTTTGCCCGTGAATTTCCGGCGATGAGATTTCGCTACACGCTGCGACAGTCCGCTTGCCGCGAACCTGAGTGTCAGAACATCCCTTAAGATTCTTCGCGGTGGCGAGCTAAGGCAGATTCAAGCCCGTCAGCGATGATGGACGTCACGGCCCAAAATTTTCAAAAATGGACGGCAGGAATAGAGCGACCGCAATTTCAGTTGTGACGCGAACGAGGTTTATACGACGCCCAACCTTGTGAAACATCGGGATTGGGTTGGCACGCCTTTGCGGTCGGGCGTCCTAGCATCTAAGCGAAAGGAGTCACTCGCAGCCAGGCTGAAAATCGGGCCTTTTTCTCCATAGACGTTGCAGATGCAACTCCAATTTCATCTTTTTTCAATCGACTAATCTAGGTGCCAGTCGTACTTTCCGCAGGCTGCCGATTCAAATAACGTTAATTATTACTTCACTGCTGGAGATCGAAATGTCTTAGGGAACGCTAAGCAGGTCGATGACTTGGTGCTGAAGGTTAGATGCCCTTCTGCATTGGAATCTGCGTTCACCAGAAATATTGCCATTCCCGCTTCCTTGACAATCTAGGGCTATTTCTCATTACTTTTGGTTAATGTGCAACTGATCGCACCAAATATCTTACTTTTTTTGTGTGCGCATGAGTGTGTTGACCAAATTTTGACTCTTATCAAAAATATTCGAAATGGTATCCGTAGGTGTCTACTTTTGGTTGGCATTTGCGAACAAATCTTACTGTCACAAGGTTTGCGTGTATCCATTTATGAGCAGTAAAGGGAGGAATCATATGAACTTCTTGGACCTCAGTATCGGTCTGCATCTGGCCATTACCTTTGGTATCGTCCTAGCCATTGCGCTGGCTATCGGTGCCATTGGTAAAGTGATGAAAATTACCACAGATGGCATCTTCAAAGAATTGGCCGAAAAATACATATCTAAAACAGATCTTCTATACAAGACCATAGTCTCCCGGGCCAACCTAGAGCGCATCACCCCCTTGGTTGCATCCGCAGACATGTCCATTCAGGCGCATGACATAGAGCGCATTGCAGCCGACTCTGCTGGGATTGCGAAAACTCTTTAGTAGTTGAAATGTTTGCTATTTACACCAGCGGGCAACGCCATCGTCTTCGACATCATGAAAGTACGTGCCGACTACAAAGCCATCACGGATGAGGGCATCCAGATGGTGGGAGAAGAAGACATCAAAGTGTGCTGCGAATTTGTTCGCAGTCGTTACTGATATGGATCAATAGCAACCTGCTTGGTCTTACACCCTTCTATTGACCTAGAACTGAGCCTCAACACTTTTAAGGAGTACTGCTGCAATGAACAAAGTCAACCTGATCATCTGGAGTTACTCCAATGGAGTACAAGCTATTAACCTCGCATTGAGGGGGTCATCAAAATATGTCAAAATATTTAATTAACTGTTTAGTGAAAAATGGAAAATCTGCCGTCATTCTGACTCCGCTGTTTCTGTTCTATACCAATGCTCTTGCGGACTGGGATATCTTGACAGTCAATCGAGATAGAACTGTAAATATCTGGATTGAATCAGCATCAATCCAAAGACGGGCGGATTACATCTTCGTATGGCTCATTTTTGACAGAGAAGAGCCCGCTCAGGACGGTGCCATGTCCTCAAAAGTTCTAAATCAATATGATTGCACCAATCGGCAGGAGCGGACCTGGCGGCAAAGCTACTACCTGAAATCAATGGCTGGAGGAGAAAAGATGCAGCCCAAAAATAAAGAGCGCTGCGAGGTCGATGACTCTCTGGATATAAAACTGGATGACGAATGTACACAAACCTGGAAACCAGTTTTTGACAGAACAACTGCATCGGCCATTCTTATGGCATTTTGTGTTGGCAATACCGCGTCAGGTTTTTAGTCACAGATTCAAAAAATTTTGACTGAACTTTGACCAAGTTTCGTGACTGAAGAAAATATGGATGAGTACTGGAAATTAGTGGCGAAAAGCAATTAAATAGTCTGGAGTTAAAAAATGAAGCAGGCAATATTGTCAGTATTTATTTCAATAACCTCGACCGTTGCACTCGCGTCAACCCTTGTTATCCAGTGGGAGGCCCCGAGCGGTAGCAAATACGCTTACTACCTCGACACAGGATCAGCGCGGCAAATGAAGACAACCATCGGCGATTTAGTAACGGCAAAGGTTGAAGTGATGGATGCCCAAGGCGTGCTTGTGACAGAGGGCAATGTTGTTGCCTCGGGCTGCAACCTTGAGGTACCGGAAGGACAGTCCGGTTTGCTTGATGACGACAATGCGTTGATTCCGGGAACCACTCTCGCGCACTGGTCTATGGTTGATTTTAAGGCTGGCTCCACAAAGATTGCCGTCATCCTAGCAGGGCACACTTGTCTGGCCGCATTGGCAAATTCTGCTTTATAAAACAAGTAAACCCCTTCACATGTGCCTCGAGTTCAGGGCATGATTTGTTTTATCTATTCTCAATCATGGAGCAATGCATGGTATTTACATATTTCAAGCCACTAATTTTTGGGGCAACTTGTTTTGCGTTGGGCGCAGCTACTACGTTAGTCGCTCAAACCTACAGCGACTCGCCTCAACGTGTGGAAATGAAGCGCACTGACTTGACCGGCGCCCCAGGAATGGAAGTAATAGCCTCTGTTTCGGAATACAAACCAGGTGAAGCAATAGGTCTGCATTTTCACCATGGAGTTGAGGCTGTTTACGTGATCCAGGGCGCAACCATTCAATCACTTGGAAAAGATCCTGTGGCTTTGCCAACTGGTGCAACGCCCATAAATCTTCGCGATGTCCGACATGGTGGATTTAAGGTCGTAGGTGACACGCCATTGAAGATGTTTACGGTTCACATCGTTGACAAAGGTGCCCCGCTGTACGACTACGTCCAATAGCTCGAAGCGCAAAAGGTAAATTTGGGTTGGCCGCATTTAAAAAGAAGCGGCGTAGGGATATTTCTTAGGGCCACCAGTGGCCTATCGGGCGCTGCTTGCAACATTGCTGGGTAACTCAGCCTGCTGCAAGTGCTCGGTACAGCGGTGGTGTTTTTAGGGCTTGTGGTGAACCAGTTGGGGGGACACATGGACTTGTTTGCCAGTCGGGCCAGATCGACATCTGCGGACTTCAAGTTACCCGCCGTTAGTGAAGGACCGGATACGCTGCACCGCCGACCGCCAGAATGAAAAGTTGATTTTTGCCAGTGAATGTCTGGTGACGAGAT
>SESF01005669.1_pt1 | contig 14463 bp, 9 predicted proteins | sample 3171521 | NCBI WGS metagenome assembly SESF01 (sample SAMN10866945, study PRJNA518727) | freshwater metagenome | biome: subpolar coniferous forest; feature: holomictic lake; material: water; isolation source: holomictic Lake 227, 6 m and 8 m depth | place: Canada: near Kenora, Ontario | collected...
TCGAGATCAACCTCGGTTTTTGGCAGGTCGAGCTTCAATTCCTGGGCGGCCAACACGATGCCCATGCGCCACAAACGCTCCTCCGTGAATGGCTTCGCTTTCCATGACACGCCGGGCCGCATGTGCCCACCACCGAACGCCGCCAAATCAAAATCGCCCTCCTGTTTAGGAGGCACTTTGATGTCGTCCACGCCGTGCCGCAGCAAGACCACCTGGCCGGGATCCACACACGCCTGAGCCAAGCCCACCCCGAAATCCGAGTCCGCCCCAACTGTCGAAGGCGAGGTGCGACTACCGGTTAACCCGGAAGGCCTGAGCACGTCGCAAAACCCCATCCGTTGAAAGGCCTGATCGCCACCAGGCTCAACCAAACAAAAACCAGAGCAACACAAGGCTGCTCTGGTTTAGGAAACCGATTGGCCGGCCATCAGCCAGCCTGTTGACTGTTAATGGGGAGAGACATAAAGCAGCGTCTTGTCTGCCGCAACCGGCGTTAGCACCGGGGAGAGCCCCGACAACAGTTGGTTGACGATTGTGCGTAATCCAACCCTATCGAACTCCGGCAACGCTGAGAGGACGCCGGTGTGCGCGTCAAACTGCTGCATCTCATTGACGACTTGCGTCAGCGGTGTGCCATCGGGCCCAGGATACGCCATCACGCCGGAGCCGGACAGAATCTTGAGAACCCCTTCCGCAGTAAGGTCGTAAACAGTCCCGCGAATACTGGCTACACCACTGGGAATCTTCACCTCATACTTCGAGGCGGCAGACATTTTTTTCACCGTTCCGGTAATATGGCCCGCTTTCAAATTGAGCAGCGTTTCGGTGACGAGATCCGCCCCGGTGTGCGTCTTGATAAGCTTATCGACGCCCAAGAGCGTGTTTTCCCAAATCCGAACGACATTCTGCTCCGTCGTTGGCCGGTAGGAAATCGTGCTGACGGACGCCGCTTGCGCCACCGGCGCAGAGCCATCACCCAAAACGATATCAAGTTTGGAACCAGACGCGGTCTGGATAAGCATTCCGGGCTTCACCACATCGCCAGCCTTGAGCAATTGCCAGTCATTGTTGCCGCCCATTGAAAAACGAGCTTCACCTTTGAGCCAGACAACCTTTGCAACTCCCTGGTCAGCCGTCTGAGCGGCGAGAGTCGATACCATCGCGAGCGTTACCCCGCATAAAACCAAGCTATTCAGCAGATTTCGAGTTTCTTTCATAAGACGTCGAGTTTCTTTTATATTTGCACCTGGTCAGTAGATTACACTTATCTTGTGATGATTTTAGACTCCAGCAAGGCTTTGTCAACGGAATATTTCTTTTTTTTACTTCGGATAAAGGTGTAAAACGGCTCCCCATGTCTCCAAAGCAGCAGATAATGGACCAAGTGTGCTTTATCGTGGTTGGAAATAGATCCGGGCGCTTATTTTGTTGGTGGCCGCCTCGCTTAGCCTGCTGTTTACAATCTGCAGGTAATTGCGAGCGATTGTATTGTCTTGCGATTCCAGGCGGAGCGACCGCTCGAACCAGGGTCTGGCGGCGGCAAAATTCCCTGACTGGACGTAATGCATCCCGACATGGGCCACCGTGAAATAGCTGTTCGGGTCCAGTTCCTCCGCTCGCTGGAAATATGGCCCCGACTTGTCAAACCGCCCCAGCCAGTCCAGGCACCACCCATAGCCAGCCCACGGACTCAAGTAGGAATAGGCACCCCACGGATTCAGCTTGATGCTGCGGTCGAACCACTCCATCGACTGCTCTGCCAGTTGCGCATAGTTATTGCCCCCTTCCGAGCACTGAACACGGAAGGCTTCGCCAATGGCACAGGCGGTTTCCGCGTTCATCGGGTCAGCCGCGAAGGCCTTTTGCAAGCACGCGGCCTGAGCCGGGGAGAAGCTCGAGGCGCTAGCAGCGCGAGTCAACCAGACGTATTCGGTTGCGTGGCGCCAACCTTGGTGCCCGAGATAAACCACGCCGGCCGCCAAGCCCGCGCTGGCGACCGCTTTTCCCCACATCCTCAACCGTACCCAATATCGCTCGGTGGCGAAGCGCAGACAACTGCTCAACAACGCCATCAGCGTGATCGCCAGAATCGCGTTGGCCGGGATGTGCATATTAAAGTCCACCACCGAATGGACGAGAATGGCAATCAACCCGGCCGAAATGCCGAGCACGAACGCGAATCTGCTGCTGCCCCTTTCTTCCCCGAGGTCCTTGGTGGCGCCCCGCGCGGAGGGCCAAGTTTTGAGGACGCCCAGACCCAGTAAGGCCCAGGCTGACGCCACCAACGCGGTGCCCACGATACCCCATTCGGCTAGGGCGTTCAGATAATCATTGTGTGCCCAGCCGGGCCGCAATTGGACCTCCGCTGGCCGAAACTGGCGGAATCGGTAATCGTAGTGACCGGGGCCCACGCCCCACCACACGTTCTGCTGCCAGACTTGAATAGCTACGCGCCAGAGGATGTAGCGGGTATCATCCTCGATCCGCCCAGCCCCTTCCAAAACCGGCTTCAGGCGCGCCTGAACCGGAAAGCTCCGGGGCAGGAAATAAGCCCCCGCGCCGAGGAGGACCACCAGCAACAGCAACGAGGGCAGCCGGTACGCCCGGCGAAAGAGCAGCACGCCGAAGAACAGCAGCAGCGCTACCAGGGTCGAGACATAAGTTCCGCGCGACACCGTCACGGCGATGCCCACCACGATCACCAGCGAGGCGTAGCCCAGGAAGACTTTAACCACGGGCTTCAGCCGGCTGGTCAACGTCAAGGCCAGGCCGAGCGGCAGAAGCATCTCCAGAAAGCCGCCCAGGTGGTTCCGCAAAATGTAGGTGCCCGACGCTCCGAAATCAGCCCGCACGTGGTAATTCCACACCCGGTCCGAGTGCGTCAGGAATTGATAGATCGCGTAGAACGAAATCGCCATCGCCAGGAACACCAGCGTGCAACTGATGATCTGGATTGACTCCTGCCGATACAGGTTGTTGAGGATCGCCAGAAACAGCAGGGCATAGACCAAGACGTGGACCAACTCCTGCCGGGCAACGTATTCAATGTCCGCCGTGAGATACCGCCCCACGGCGTAAACGCTGAAGGCGGCCACCGCCCAGCAAATCGGCGGCCAGAACAACTGCGGCCGTGAGTTGAGCCAGAGGCGCGCGCCCCAGAGCACCGTCACCCCCAGCGTCAGCCCCTGGATAATCAGAAACGCCAGCGGCCGCACCGCGCCGGTCGCCAGCGGACCCAGAACCAAAATGGCCAGCACCAGGACAAGGATCCCCCGCTCACACCCGCGATCCAGAGCTTCCCGGTTCATTAACCCTTGGGCACAAATTCCCGCGGATCGGTAATCTTACCCGTCAAGGCGCTCGCCGCCACCGTTGCCGGAGAGGCGAGGAAGACCTGGGAATCCTTGTGCCCCATGCGGCCGGGGAAATTGCGATTGGTGGCGCTGATGCACTTGAGCGGCGCGTTCATCCGGCCGAACGTGTCCACCGGCCCGCCCAGGCAGGCGGCGCAGCCGGCGTTTTCTGTCAACTGCACCCCCGCGTCCGTGAGAATCTCCCAGATGGTTTTGTCGCCCCACCGCGAGCTCTGCAGCTCATGCACGATCTCCGGCGTCGCCGGCACGCCAAAGGTGTCGATCACGACCCGCTTGCCGCGCAGCACGGCCGCGAATTCGAGGAAGTCACTCGTCTTGCCGCCCGTGCAGGAGCCAATGTACGCCCGGTCGAGCTTGATGTCGCCGAGCTCCTTAGCCAGCTTGCGCTGGCCGGGGTTGGGATGGCAGGCGACGGTCGGCTCAAGCTGGCAAAGGTCCAGCACGAGCTCATAGACGAACTTCTCTTCCTTGTCCCGTGCGACCGGCTCGTAAGCCGCTTTCGTTCCGTTGAGCTTGCAGTGGTAATCCACGAAGGCCTGCGTCTTCCCGTCAAACTCGAAGATGCCGTTCTTGCCTCCCGCTTCGATGGCCATGTTCGCGATGGTCATGCGGTCATCCATGCTCAGGGTGGCCGCGCCCGGGCCGTCGAACTGCAGTGCGCGATAGGTAGCGCCATCGAAACCGATTTCACCAATACAATGCAGGATGATATCCTTGGCCATAACGCCGGGCTGCAATTTTCCTTCCAGCCGGAAATGCATGGTCTCCGGCACTTTGATCAGCAGCTTTCCGGTTCCCATGACAAATCCCGCATCGGTGTTGCCGATACCGGTGGCGAACTCGTTGAACGCCCCGGCCATGCAGGTATGCGAATCGGTCCCGAACAACACCTCGCCCGGGCGCGTATGGCCCTTTTGCGACAGTGCCGTATGGCAAACGCCGGCGTAGCGCGACCCGTGCTGACGCTTCAGCACGCCTCGGCTCGCATCGAAAACCCAGTGGCCGTTCGGGTCATCAATCACGTCGTAGAAATAGCCGATTCCCTGCTCCTTGACGAACTCGCGCAGGATATCCACGTTGCGATTCGATTTGGAGTCGGCCGTGAAAATGTAATGGTCCGGTATGATCACCACCTTGTTCCGGTCCCACACCTTCGCGTCTCGGCCGAACTCGCGGTGGAACACGCCGATGGTGCCCGGCCCGCACACGTCATGCGTCATCAGGACATCGGCTTGCACCCAAACATTATCTCCGGCCTGAACCCGGGCTTTGCCGGCCGCCCGAGCCAGTAGTTTTTCAGTCAAAGTCATACGGCACCGGCAAACTAACTGACCGGAAGCTGCAGTTCAATACACAATACGGCGCCCGATTCCGCTGGTCGAGCCGATGGCCAGCGTGCTGCTACGGTGTTGGCGGGGAGGTGGCCCGGCGTTACTCGCTCCTATTCCGCTCGTACTTCAGCAAGGCTTTCGGCAGCCTCGCAGTGTCTCAGCCGCGCCACAGCTTTATTTTGGCAGCGCTGGTGTGGCCGTTATGAAAATGCATCGGCCGCTTCCTGCGACGGATCATTTGTGGCAGCATGCCGCCCCGCTGCCAGACATGTCCGGGCTCAGGTAGGGTATGCCCAACGACATGCCGCGCAAAATGAGCAGTGATCCCAATAGAAAGAGGCAGACCGGAATGGCCTTGCGCAGCTTCAGCCGCAGGGAAATCGGAACCAGCTTTCCGGATAGGCTGATCGCCAGCATCATCGGGACCGTGCCGGCGCCGAAGACCGCCATGTATTGCGCGCCGGCCAGGATGCTTCCCGTGGTGGCGGCGGCGGCACACGCCGCGTAAACTAATCCGCACGGGAGCAGTCCGTTCAGCAGGCCCAGCACGGCCAGCGACGCGAAAGACCGTTGCCGCAGCAAGCCTGCCATGCGGGATTTCAGTTGGCCCACGACCAAGGCCACTGGATTCCACTGCACCAGCTTCCGCGACGCGAAGAGCCCGAGCAGCAGGGTTACGCCGAGGGCGATGGAAACCCACCGCTGCACACCGGCCAACAGGAAGGTCCACCCCGCGAGGCCAAACAAAACCCCCAGCAGGCAATAGGTCACGATGCGTCCCAGGTTGTAGGCGATCCGGCCCACCACGTAGCCAGGGGCTGTGTCTCCCGCGGGGGGCAGGGCCAGCGCCAGCGGCCCGCACATGCCGGCGCAATGCAGGCTGCCCACCAGGCCTAAGATGAATGCGGTCCAACAGTGCATGGAGATGATCCCGGAACCAGCGCTACGAAGCTTTGGCCCCCACGACCACCTTTTGGTCGAGGAAGTAGTCCTGATTCCGAACCGTCCACGAGACGCGCACCTTCCAGAGTCCGGGGGCCAGATCGGCGGCCTCCACACGCTGCACGCCCTTCGCGTCGGGTGTGAGCTTGACCGTGTGATCCATGCCAGCAGCCGAAGGTCGGTAGAACTCGATGCGCCCGGTGATTTCGCGCTGGGCCTGATCCGTCGGCAGGGAGATCGTGACGCATTTCCCGGCGGCGTCATAGGTGACCGAAGCCTGGCTGACTGCGCGGCGGGTGCGTTCAACCTGATCAATCTGGCCCTGGAATTTGATCTCTTTTTCGTAGTAATCCACGCTGACCAGGTCCGTCTTCTGCGAGCAGGCCATGACGATCAATCCGACCATGCCGACGAAGAACAGCACGAGGACGCTGATGATGCCCAGGGGCCAGAGGTTGCGAGTGGTTTTCATTTCGCGTTTCACTGGGCCGTGTCATCCCGCGGGCCGATGAACGCGGTCTTGACCGTTCCCAGGGAGCGGCCCTGGGAATAGACGCCCACCACGACCGGCGTGGTGCCGGGCTTCATCGCCGACGGGTCCAACTCGATCAAAACCGAAGTCTCGGCCGATTTCTGAGGGGGGGCGACAATCTCCTGGCCCATGACCTGGACAGTGCCCGCGCTGTTCTCCAGCTTCAACTGGATGGGGATCTCGCGCGAGGTCTTGTTCACCACGCGGATCGTGTAGAGATTGCTGTAGTGGCCGTTGGGCATCTTCTGGAAGAGAGCGCCCTGAGCCCGAAGCAAGGTGGTTTGCACGTCCGAGCGCGTGAACAGCAGGAGTCCCAGCACTACCCCGAGCACCAGCAACACCACTGTGTAGCCCACCAGCCGCGGCGTCACCTTGAGCCGTTCGCCGCGTTCGATGCCGTTGAGCGAGGCGTAGCGGATCAGGCCCTTGGGGCGGCCGATCCTGGCCATCACCTTATCGCAGGCATCAATGCACGCGGTACACTGCACACACTCCATCTGTGTGCCGTCGCGGATGTCGATGCCGGTCGGGCAGACCACCACGCATTGGCGGCAGGAGATGCAGTCGCCGTTTCCGGCGGCCTGGCGCTGGGCGACCGACTCGTTGCGGTGCCAGGGGCCGCGCTTCTCGCCCCGCTTGTAATCATAGGCGACCACGATGCTATTCTCGTCCAGCAGCGTGGACTGCAGGCGGCCGTAGGGGCAGATGAACGTGCAGGCCTGCTCGCGGAACCGGGCGAAGATGGCGTAGAACACCAGCGTAAACAGGATCATGGCCACCAGCCCCTCTGCATGCTTGGCCGGGTTGTCAGTGATGATTTGAAATAGCTGTTCAGGGCCAACGACGTAGGACAGCAGCGTGTTGCCAATGAGGAACGACAGGCCGAAGAAGATCGCATGCTTGCCGGCCTTCCTGACGACTTTATCCGCGGTCCACGGCGCTTTATCGAGGGCGCGTTGCTGGTGCGAGTCGCCCTCGATCAGGTACTCGATCTTTCGGAACACCATTTCCATGAGCACCGTTTGGGGGCAGGTCCAGCCACACCACAGCCGCCCGTAAGCCGCTGTGAACACGAGGATGCTGGTGGCGAAGACGAGCACTGCCACCGCGAACATGATCATGTCCTGCGGCCAGAAGATCTGGCCCAGGATGATGAACTTGCGCTCGACGACGTTGATCAGCAGCAGCGGGTTGCCGTTGATCCGGATGAAGGGCCCAGCGAACATGACCGCCAGGAGCAGCCAGCTCAGAAATGTGCGGGCGCGAAAGAAAGGCCCGCGCACCTTCCGCGGGTAAAGCCACTGGCGCCGGCCATCCTGGTCCGCCGTTGACAGGTGATCGCGGAAGTCCTTCCAGTCGATCTCCTTGACGGTTCCCGGGCGGGCGGGGGTGGGGCGTTGAGGTGGGGGCGGCACAGATTGGGGGGTTAGCGACGGACGGTAAGGGGGATGCGCGGACACATAGTCGAGGGTACGGTCCCTTCCCCCTCACCCCAGCCCTCTCCCTCAGGGAGAGGGAGAAGCCTTTCCAGCGCTGTGGCACAAAGTGGCACGGGAGATTCGCGGACGAACTCCGGGGAATCGCCTTTGTCCACTACCATGCTGCGAATGCCGGGGACCGGCTTTCTCCGTAGGCAGCTATTCAAAATCACTCGGACCTGTCTTGGCCGGGGCCTGGTTCTCCGGCGGCTTGGGTTTTGGCGGGTGTGTGCCGCGCAGGGTGTAAATGTAGCTGGCCACATCGTAAACTTCATTGGGCTTGAGCGAGTTTTTCCAGGTGATCATACCCTTCTCCGGCACCCCATTCCAGATTGTCTTCACGTTGTCGGCGAAATTGCTGCCGTGAATCCAGTAGTCGTCGGTCAAGTTCGGCCCGACCAACCCGCCGGCATCCGGGCGGTGGCACGGCGCGCACAAAGTGAGAAACGTCTTCTTGCCGTGGTCCAGAACGTCCGTTTCCTTGGAGGGTGTCAGCGTGGCAATATCGGATTCAAACCTCGACATAGCCACCTGCTTGATCGCGTTCCCCACCTTCATTTCCTGCCGGTACTCCGCGTCCATGAGGTTGCCCGCGCGCAGCACATGGTAGTAGCCCATATACGCCACGGCGAAGCCGATGGTGCAGTAGAACAGCCACACCCACCAGCGCGGCAGTTTGTTGTCCAATTCACGAATGCCATCGGCCTCGTGATCCAGCAGCAACGGGTCTTTTTGCTCAGTCATGTCGATCTTCAGGGTTGGCGGTCAGGTCAACGTCCGATTCCGGCGCGGAAGAGCCATCCAGCGGCAATTCACGCATCGTATTCAGATAGGACTTCGTCAGGCCGAGGGTCCACAGGAGTACCCCGACGAAGACGGCAACGAACAGGCAGATGGAGATTACTCCATACATGCCCACTCCGCCGATTCTATTCAGCACGTTTTCAATCATGGCAGCTCGAACTTCGGGTTTCAGCCGGTCGCTAGGCTAACTCATTCAATCTAGCTCCGGCGGTCCACTCGATAAACTCATCATTTCGCCGCGGTCGCGGTCGGCGCGGGTTGCGCCGCCTTGATATCCGTCCCGAGGCGCTGCAAATACGCAATCACAGCGATGATCTCACGATTCGTCTGGGCGGTCACGCTGCCGACCTTGAGGTTCATGACCACCTTGGCCGCCTGCGCGTCCAGCTCCTTCTGGGCCGGGCCGTTCTCGTAGCCGTCCGGGTAGGGGACACCCACGCTGCGCAGGGCCTTGATGCGCGCTGGCAGCGGAGTCGTGTCCAGCTTCTGCGTCAACAGCCATGGGTAACGCGGCATGACCGACCCCGGCGAGGTCGAGCGCGGATCATCCATGTGATTGTAATGCCACGCGTCGGGATACTTGCCTCCCTCGCGGTGCAGGTCCGGCCCGGTGCGCTTGGAGCCCCAGGTAAACGGATGGTCGTAAACAAACTCACCCGCCTTGGAATATTCGCCGTAGCGCTCGGTCTCGGACCGGAACGGCCGGATCATCTGGGAGTGGCAGCCCAGGCAGCCTTCGCGGATGTAGATGTCCCGCCCCAGCAATTCGAGCGAGCTATAGGGTTTCACCGAGGCAATGGTGGGCACGTTCTGTTTCACCAGCCACAGCGGGATGATTTCGACCATCCCGCCGATCAGGACCGCGACCGCCGTCAGCACGGTGAAGGTCAGCGGCTTGGCCTCCAGCCAGCGGTGTCCCTTTTCGTGGCCATCGGCGGCTCCGCCACGCGAGAGGGGCGCGGCCTGGGCTTCCTGGTCCGGCACGAACTGGCCGCTCTTGGCCGTCTTGTAGAGGTTGAACGCCATCAGCGCCACACCGCCGATATAGAGCGTGCCGCCGACCGCGCGCAGCAGATACATCGGCAGGATGCTCTGCACCACTTCGAGGAAGTTGGGATATTGCAGGAACCCGTCTTTGTTGAACTGCTTCCACATCATGCCCTCGGTCACGCCGGCGACGTAGATCGGCACCACGTAGAACACCATTCCCAGCAGCCCGATCCAGAAATGGTAATTGGCCAGCTTGATGGACCAGAGCTTCGTGTTGTAGAGGCGCGGGAACAGCCAGTAGAGGACGCTGAAGGTGAGGAACCCATTCCAGCCCAGCGCGCCCGTGTGTACGTGGGCAATCGTCCAACTGGTGTAATGGGAAAGGGCATTGACGCTCTTAATGGCCATCGTGGGCCCTTCCAGCGTGGCCATGCCGTAGGCGGTCACCGCCACCACCATGAACTTCAGCATCGGGTCCTGCCGCACCTTGTCCCAGGCGCCGCGCAAGGTCAGCAGCCCGTTCAGCATGCCGCCCCAGGACGGCGCCACGAGCATCACCGAGAACACCATGCCGAGCGATTGCGCCCAGTCCGGCAGGGCGGTGTAGAGCAGGTGGTGCGGCCCCGCCCAAATATAGATGAAGATCAGCGCCCAGAAGTGAATGATCGACAGCCGGTAGGAGAACACCGGCCGGTTGGCCGCTTTGGGCAGGTAGTAGTACATCATCCCCAGGTATGGCGTCGTCAGGAAGAATGCCACCGCGTTGTGCCCGTACCACCACTGCACCAGCGCGTCCTGCACGCCGGCATACATCGAGTAGCTCTTGAACAGCGAGGCGGGGATCTCCATGGAGTTGACGATATGCAGCACGGCCACCGTCAGCGCCGTGGCGATATAGAACCAGATCGCCACATACATGTGCCGCTCCCGCCGTTTGATGATGGTGCCGAACAGGTTCACGGTGAAGATCACCCACACCAGAGCGATGGCGATATCGATCGGCCACTCCAGCTCGGCGTATTCCTTGCTCGTAGTATATCCCAGCGGCAGCGTGATGGCGGCACTCACGATGATGGCCTGCCAGCCCCAGAAGTTAATCCAGCTCAAGGCATCGCTGAACATGCGCGCCTTGCAGAGCCGTTGCAGGGAATAATAGACTCCCATGAACATGCCGTTGCCCACAAACGCGAAGATCACCGCGTTGGTATGCAGCGGGCGGAGCCGCCCGAAGGTGATGAACTGCAGGTTCAGGTTCGCCGCCGGCCAGAACATCTGCGTGGCGGCCAGCAGGCCCGCCACCATGCCGACCAGCGCCCAGACCACCGTCGCGATCGCAAACGCCCGGACGATGCCATTGTCGTATTTGAACGTCTCCACCTGGGCCCCGGAACCGCCCCCGGTCTTCCGTCGCCCGTTGGAACTCTCTCGTCGTAACGCTTCGCTCATAATTGAGTTATGTGACCTGCTGAACCTGTTTAACGCCTTTATGTTCTAAGGCGCCGCCGCCTGTCCTGCGGCGCCGCGCGCCTTCCCCGTTCCTGGTCGGTCCGGCTTTGCGCTTTCATCCTCGCTCAGGATCCGCATCGCCGGCGTGCAGGTGTCCTCGAACTGGCCCGACTTCACTGCCCAGATAAACCCCAGCAGAAAAGCCAGCGCGACCGCCAGGCTGGCGAATATCAATATGAGGATCACGGACATGTTTCAGTTCAGTTCAACTGCCGAATATCTGGCACCACTATTTTGTCAGCCCGGCTCGCTTTGCGGCCAGGTTGGTTGCGCCGCACGCGAACAGCACAACCGATATCGAACTCACCGGCATCAGGATCGCACAGATCACCGGCGACAAGATGCCCGCGGCCGCGATACTGATACCGGCCAGATTATAAGCAGCCGAGATTCCAAAGCTCAAGCGAACTATTTGCGTCGATTTCCGGGCCAAAGAAAGCACCTGGGACAGCCGCGGCACCCGGCTGGCCTCCAGGATGACGTCGCTGGCGGGAGAGAAGGCGCCCGCCTTCTCCACCACCGCCACGCCGACATCGGCCTGCTTGAGCGCTCCTGCATCATTCAGCCCGTCGCCGACCATCATCACGGTCTGGCCGGACTCCTGGAGCCCGCGGATGAAGCCCAGCTTGTCCAGCGGGCTTTGGTTGAAGTGCAGCGCGGCGCGGCTGCCGAACAGGCTCCGGAAGCGCGCCTGCTCCTTTTCGTTGTCGCCGCTCAGGAGGGCCAGCTCATGATGCTCCCCCAGGCGCCGCAGCAGTTGATCCGTCTCAGGCCGTACCGCATTGGCCAATACGAACTCGCCGCGCAGCGTTCCATCAATAGCCAGGCATACCACGCTTCCTTCGGGCGGTTCTCCCTCTCCGCCGCTGGAGGAGAGACCTCCCCAAACTGGTCGCTCTCGCTTCGAACCCCCGAGCCCCCTCAACCTGCCGGAGGGCACCCGCTCCCCCTCCGAGGGGGAGCGGGACGGGGGGAGGTGGCCGTCTGTCTCGCTGAGATTCACGGGCAAGGTAGGGGCGAGGGGGTGCATCGCTGTTGCGCCTGGAGACCCTGTTTCTCCGGACTGCGGCGCCAATGGCTCCGGCACGATGGTGGAGTCTGACGGCCTCCTCTCCCTGGCCCTCTCCGCCAAAGGAGGAGCGGGAACCGGCGCGGCGGTTGGCGAAAGCCGAGCAGTCTCCATGGCGCAGGCGGCCGGCCCGCCCATCGACACCCCATGTTCCTCCAGCCATGCCCGCGAGCCCAGCCGCACCTCGTGTCCCTGCACGCGCCCCTGGATGCCGCATCCGGGCGTTTCCGCGAAACCCTCCACCGGCTCCGCCGGCGCCTTGCCGGCCTGCCACTGCGCGATGCGCACCGCCAGCGGATGCGTGGAGTGCCGCGCCACCGACCCGACCCAGGCCTCCTCCGTTACGCTCAACCCTGCTCTCGCGGCCGTCGGGTCAAGGAAGCTCCGATCGCCATCGGCCTTCGGACCTCGGCCTTCGGATTTCGCGTGAAACGCGACCCTTTCCCCCGCCCCGGCCGTCAGCGTGCCGGTCTTATCGAACACAATCGCATTCACCTGCGCCATCCGTTCGAGGACGAGCGCATTCTTGAGGAAGACCTGCATCCGGGCCAGCAGCCGTTGCGCTGTCCCCAGCGTGAAGGGCGCTGCCAGCGCCAGGGCGCACGGGCACGCCACGATCAGCACCGACGTGAACGCCTTGAGCCCCCGCACCACATCCCCGGTCGCCGCCCAGAACACCGCCGACCCCACCGCCACCGCGATCACGATCAGCGTGAACCGCCGGCTGTAACGGTTGGTCAGCGTGTTCAAACTGCTCTCGCGCTCCTTCCGGAAAGCCTCGTGATTCCAGAGCGACGTCAGGTGGCTCTGCGACACCGCCTTGACCGTTTCGATCTCGATCGCGCCGCCGGTCTGGCGGCCCCCGGCATAAAGATAATCGCCCGGCGCCTTCGCCACGGCCTCCGCCTCGCCGGTAACAAAGCTGTAATCGATCGACGCCGGCCCGCCCAGCAGCCGCCCATCGGCGGGAATCAGCTCCCCGTTGCGCAGCCGCAGCTTATCCCCCACGCGCAAGTTGGAAATGCCGACGCTCTCCTCCCCGTCCGCCGTCACGCGCGTGACCGACAGCGGGAAAAAGCACTTGTAATCGCGGTCGAACGCCAGGCGGTCGTGCGTCTTTTGCTGGAACACCCGCCCGCACAGCAGGAAAAACACCAGGGCCGCCAGGGAATCCAGGTAGCCATTGCCCCGGCCCAGCACCACCTCGTAAGCGCTTTGCGCGTACAGCGCCGCCAGCCCGAGCGCGATCGGCACATCCAGCGTCACCACCCGCTGCCGCAGCGACAGCCGCGCCGACCGCCAGTAATCCGACGCGCTGTAGAGCAGCACCGGCGCCGCCAGCGCCAGGCTCAGATAACCCGAGAGCACCTTGAACAGCGGCCCGCTCAGGCTGTCCAGCCCCATGTAGGTCGGCAGGCTCAGCAGCATGATGTTCCCGAACGCAAACCCCGCGATGCCCACCTGCAGCCACTGCCGCTTGCGCGCCGGGTCCACCTTGCGCTTCTCCAGCTCGCCCAGCGTCAGCACCGGCTCGTAGCCAATGGACGCCAGCAGCCCCACCAGCTCGCTCAGCGGCAGCTTCTCCGTGGCGAACAGGATCATCACCTCGCGCCGGGGAAAGTTCACCTGCGACCGCCCCACGCCCGGGTGCAGCCGGAACAGGTTCTCCAGCAGCCACACACACGCCACGCAATGAATCGCCGGCACTTGAAATGTCACGCGGCTGACCTTCCCGTCGGTGAAATCGAGCAGCCGCTGCTGCAAGGCGGGTTCGTCCAGGTAAGCCCACTGCTCGCGGCGAGCCTGCTGCCGGATCCGGACGCCCGGGTGGCGGTTCAGGTCGTAGAACTGGCCCAGCCCGCTCTCCGCCAGCAGATCATGCACAAACAGGCAGCCGCGGCAGCAAAAGGCCTTGTCATCCTTCGCCAGGCTTGGGTCATAACACGGCTCGCCGCAGTGGAAACAGGGGGCGGTCCCGGGACGGGCAGGCCCGCTCGCGCGAGCAGATGCGGCCCGGGTCGGGCCGGGTGCCTCGGGCACGAGGCCCTTGAGGCCGTGCCCGGGCACCTCCGCCAAACTGTTGTCTATAACTGTGCTCACGCTGCCGATTGCAACTGGATAACTAACGCCGCGGCTCAGGCGGCCCCGGCACCCGGCCAGGACCGGCCTTGAGTGTGTCGGCTCTGGTCCGGGCGCAAGATGATCCCCATCATAGCCGATCCGCCCGCCGGCGCAAGCGACGCCCCGCGCCGCCAGCGGTTTCGCAAGGGCATTCGGATTTAGGGGTGGGGGCAGGAACCCGATGTTTTCCAGACAACCGTCCCGCGTTTTGATCGTCTGGGTCTCCCCGTTAAAGGCAAGTCCGAAGTCCCGGATCGCGGCTCCGTCATAGGTGTCCAGGTCGCCCGCCACCACGCAAATCCAGGTTTGTTCTTTG
>SESF01023337.1_pt1 | contig 14461 bp, 13 predicted proteins | sample 3171521 | NCBI WGS metagenome assembly SESF01 (sample SAMN10866945, study PRJNA518727) | freshwater metagenome | biome: subpolar coniferous forest; feature: holomictic lake; material: water; isolation source: holomictic Lake 227, 6 m and 8 m depth | place: Canada: near Kenora, Ontario | collected...
TCTGGCGGAAGTCGGCGGCGCTGGCTCTGAAATGGAAACCCCGGCAGGCCAAAGCGCTGGCCGCGGCCCTGCTGCTGTTCGTGGCGGCCGATAAAGGGCTGTTCGCCTGGGGCACGCTTTACGATTCGGTGTACATTACCCGCAACGCGCAGCTTTTTCCTCTTTACCAGCCGCTGCGTATCCGCACCTTCGCCAGCAAATACCTGGGCGTGAAGCTGGACAGCGAGGTGAAAGGCGGCGTGGACCTGCGGTATTCCGGGCTGGCCTACCCGCGCGCGCCGCTGCGCACGGAGCCGCCGGCCCGGCCGCTGAACTTCCTTTTGATAATCGTGGACTCGCTGCGCTCCGACATGCTCAACCCCGACGTGATGCCGGAAACCTGGGCGCTGGGCGAACGCTCCGCGGTGTTCGAGAACCATTACAGCGGCGGCAACTGCACCCGGTTCGGCATCTTCTCCATGCTGTACGGCATTTACGGCAACTACTGGTTCCCCATGCTGGGCGAGCGGCGCGGCCCGGCGCTTATCGACGTGCTGAAAAAGCAGGGCTACGACCTGCGGCTCTACGCCAGCGCCAAGCTCAGCTTCCCCGAGTTCAACAAGACCTGCTTCGTGGCCGTGCCGCGCGCCGGCATTTACGACGAGCCGGCCGGCGAGAACGGCGCCGAGCGCGACCAGGACATCTCGGAGAAGTTCATCTCTTATCTGAAGACGCGCGACGCGAAAAAGCCTTATTTCGGCTTCGTCTTCTACGACGCCTCGCACGGCAGTTACGATTACCCGCCCGGCTTCGAAAAGTTCAAGCCCTCCAACGGCGTCAGCCAGCTGGCGCTGAACCTGGACAGCGTGGGCGCGCTGAAGAATAAATATAAGAACTCGGTGCGCTTCGACGATCATTTGGTGGGCCGCATAATGAAGGCGCTGGCGGCCTCCGGCGGGCTTAAGGATACGGTGGTGCTGGTGATGGGCGACCACGGCGAGGCTTTCCTGGAGCGGGGGCGCTACGGGCATAACCAGGGCTACAGCCCCGAGGAGATCCACGTGCCGCTGGTGCTGTACGCGCCGGGCCGGCCGCCCGAACGCGTGAGCGCCTTTACCAGCCACCTGGATGTCGCGCCTACGCTGCTGCCGCTGGCCGGCGTGAAGAACGCCGCGGAGGATTACTCCAGCGGGCGCAGCCTGTTCGCGCGCGAAGCGCGGGCTTTTCTGCCTTCCTCGTCGTGGGACAGCGCCTGCATAATAACGGCCACCGCCACGCTGGAGATGCCGCTGGAGGCGTACAAAGGCGGCGTAAAGGTTTTTGACAGCGAATACCGGCAGCAGCCGGGGCGCGCCGCGGCGGCTTTCACGCCGCTGATAATGCGGTTCCAGAAGGAAGCCAAGAAATTCTATAAATAGAGCGCGCGGCGGAAATAAAAAAGCCCGGGCGGCCGGGCTTTTTTATCTATATGCGGCGCCGCTATTTTATCAGGTCGGCTACCAGCTTGAGCATAGCGGGGCTGAAGGTGATGGTAACGTGGTTCTCGTTGACGATGATCTTCTGTATCGGCACTTTGCGGGCCGGGTGCGTGAGGTCGGCGGTATGGCTGGCGCTTTCCAGGAAGACCAGCCCGTCGGAGGGGCCGTCCTTTTCGGTCTGCGGCACGTTCTGTATCTTGTCGTTGTTGCCGGCTATTACCGTAACGGCGATGTCCGCGGGCACCGGGTAGGATTTGAACGTGGCCATGAAGTTCCCGCCTTTCATCATGGCGCTGTTGATGCCCAGCGAGTGGCTCATCAGGCCCTGGCCGCCGGCCATGGTGGTGGCGAAGTCGGGCGACAGCGTGCTGACGGGATATTTGCCGCTCCAGTTGTACAGCACCTGCTGCTGCATGGGGAAATTATCGCTGTAGATGCTGAACTCGAAGGTGTCCTGCCAGATCCCGTAGGCCAGGATCTTGTCCCAGCTCATCGGCCCGTTGGCCGCCAGATCGTCTTTCATGAAATAATAGTTGAACTCGGGGTGGCGGAAGGAGAAATCCTGGCCGCGGTGCGGGGTGGCCAGCGTTATCAGCTGCTCCACGTCGTTCCTGTAGGAGTCCCACGCGCCCATCAGCCGGTAGCTGGAAACATAGGCCCTGGCCACCAGGCCGCCGGCGCTGTGGCCTATCAGCGTAACCTTGCTTACGCCGGTGGCCTGCCTGACCAGCGTTATGGCGTCGGCTAAATACTGCGCCTCGTAAAAAAGGTTGCCGTGCTTGTGCGGGAACGTTACGGCGAAAACCCTGAAGCCTTTCGCTTCCAGCGCCTGCAGCAGGCCGGGGGCGTTGGCGTCGCCGAGCTGTATGGCGGGAGTGGCCCAGGCGCGGTTGGCGTTGTCTGAAGCGCCGTGCGCCAGCACTACCACTTTGCCCGTGTTGGTCCTCCACTTTGGCCCGTAATGCAGCAGGAAAATAGAAGTCGGCGGCAGGTTGGTGCCGAAAGCTGAAACTATCTCGGGCGTTTCGTGCCGGGATTTATTCAGCGCGCTCTCCATCGCGAAAGGATGGGCCGTGTCCTGGTAGCATTCTATGCGCTCCCAGTATTTCGACGGGATGGAGCGGACCAGCTCGAGGCCCGCGGCCCTGACCGAGGGAACGGGCATGGGAGAGGAAACTTCGGAGATCCTGATGTCCGGGGCGCGGCCCGGCAGCTGTTCGAGCGCTTTAGCAGCGCCGGCGCCGGGGGCCAGCGCGGTCAGGAGAAGGGCGAAGAAAGTTACAGAGGACTTTGTCATTGGTCAATATCCTACCATATTATAAGCGCGCCGGGGGAGTCTATTTATAAATACTGGGTGCCGCGCTTTTTATTCCCTGACGCCTTCGAAGACCGCTTTTAAAAGTTCGTTGTCGGTTATGCCGCGCAAGCCCCCGCGCAGCACGCGCTTCATGCCCAGCATATGCCCGGCGCCCATCAGGGCCAGGGCCAGCAGCTCGGGGTCCTTTATCGTGAACTCGCCCTCTCCCGCGCGGCTCAGCTGGCCAGCGTAGTTCCTGAAAATTTCGCCGTAGTAGGCGTCGGCCAGTTCCCGGTCGGCGGTTTCGGCCTCGCGCATTATGCGGTAGCCGTGCGGGTGTTCCTGTATGAAGTCGAACAGCGCCCAGAAAGACATGGCCTCTGTCTCCACGCGGGAGCCCGCGCCGGCAGAATAAGCGGCGGCCTTTTTCACCAGGCTGTCGCGCAGGCGCTTCACCACCGTTTCAAGGGCTTTCTGCTTGGAGCCGAAGAAAAGGTAGAAATTACCGGCCGAGACGCCGGCCTTCCTGGCGATGTCCGAGACCAGCGTGGCGTTGTAGCCGCTGCGCCCGAAACTTTCTTCGGCCGCGGCCAGCATCCTGCCGCGCGTGTCGCCCGGGGCGGGCACGGCCTGCGACGGGCCGGTGGCGGCGGGTCCCCACCAGGGGAAAGGGCGCCTGCTGATGCCGTTGGCGCAAAGGCTGGCCGCCGCAACGGCCGCGCCGTGCGGCACCGCCGCTTTGTCCCAGACTAAAAATTTAACCGCGTAAAAATATAAGGCGCCCAGCAGCGCCCAGGCGTGCACCGGCGCGCGCCGGCCGGAGGTAAAACGGGCCAGCCGCAGCGCTATAGCCTCGGCCAGCGGGTCGTAGAAAGCGCGGGCCAGCGCTTCGTCGGTCTCCGTGTCGCGCATGGCCTGAAAAGAGCCCGCGCGGCCGGTCGCCGCCGCCAGGAAAGCTTTGGAGATCGCCAGCGCCTCGCCCAACTGGTCGGCCGCCGGCGGCGGCGCCGAAACCGCGCGCAGAAAATATTCGCACAGTTCCGGCGTCAGCGCCGTAATGTCCCTGTTCTTCACAGCGGTCATCGGGGTATCCGTCAATCCTGTTCTTATACGGCTTCCACGCACATGGCTATGCCCATGCCGCCGCCCACGCACAGCGTGGCCAGGCCTTTTTTTACGCCGCGTTTTTTCATTTCGTGGATGAGCGTCACCAGGATGCGGGTGCCGCTGGCGCCCACGGGATGGCCCAGCGCTATGGCGCCGCCGTTGACGTTCACGATGTCGGGGTTGAAGCCCAGGTCCTTGGCCACCGCCAGCGACTGCGCGGCGAAAGCTTCGTTGGCCTCGATCAGCTCCACGTCCTTCATCTGCCAGCCGGCGCGCGAGAGCGCCAGCTTCACGGCGTCCACCGGGCCGATGCCCATAATGGCGGGGTCGGTGCCGGCCCAGCCGTAGGAAACTATTTTAGCCATCGGCTTGTAGCCGTGTTTCTTTACGGCGTCGGCCGAGGCCACCAGCACGCAGGCGGCGGCGTCGTTGATGCCCGAGGCGTTGGCGGCGGTAACGGAGCCGTCCTTCTTGAACGCGGGGCGCAGTTTTCCCAGCTTATCGGCGGTGATGCCGGCCTTGGGGAATTCGTCCTTGGCGAAGTAGGTGGTGTTGCCTTTCCGGTCCGTTATGGCCACGGGAGCGATCTCTTCCTTGAAGCGGTCGGCGGCCTGGGCTTTTTCGGCCTTGTTCTGCGAGGCGGTGGCGAAATTATCCTGCTCCTCGCGGGTAAGGCCGTACTGGGTCACCAGATTCTCGGCCGTCACGCCCATGTGGTAATTGTTGAAGACGTCGGTAAGGCCGTCGCAGAGCATGGAGTCCAGCATTTCGCCGTGGCCCATCTTGTAGCCCGAGCGCGCTTTCTTCAGCAGGTAGGGCGCGTTGGTCATGGATTCCGCGCCGCCGGCGATTATCAGTTCGGCGTCGCCGCACTTTATCTGCTGCGCGGCCATGGCCACGGTGCGCAGCCCGGAGCCGCACAGCATGTTAAGGGTAAGGGCCGTTTTTTCTTTAGGCATCCCGATGCCCATGGCTATCTGCCGGGCTATGTTCTGGCCGCAGCCGGCCTGATAGATGCTGCCGAACAGCGCCTCGTCCACCTGCGCGGGGTCGGTATGGGTCCGCTCCAGCAGGGCTTTGCCGGCCACTTTGCCGAGCTCTACCGAGCTGAAATCCGCCAGCGTGCCGCCGAAATTGCCGATAGCCGTCCGAACGCCGTCAACTATAAAAACTTCTTTCATGTTATTCTCCTCCGTTGATTTTTTTATACTAACCCAAATCAGATATAACCCAGTTTCGCCGCCTGCGCCCTGAGCTCCGCCCGGAAATCCGGATGCGCCACCGCTATCAGGTTCTGGGCGCGCTCGCGCACCGTGCGGCCGCGCAGCCGGGCAATGCCGTGCTCGGTCACGATGTGGTCCGTGTTGCTGCGGTGCAGCGTTACCGCCGTGCCCTCGGGCAGCACCGGCACTATGGTCGATACGGCTCCGCTTTTCGCCGTGGAGCGGCAGGCTATCACGGATTTGCCCAGCCCGTCGTAAGCCTCTTTCGCGCCCACGGCCGTGTCGGTCTGGCCGCCGGTGCCGGAATACTGCGCGGTGCCGATGGTTTCGCTGGCCACCTGGCCGGTGAGGTCCACCGTCAGGCAGGTGTTCACGGAAACCATCCTGGAATTCCGCCGTATCACGGCGGGGTCGTTCACCCAGCTGCCGCGCCGGAACTCCACGGCCACGTTGCCGTCCAGCCAGTCGTAGAGCTTGCGCGAGCCCATCGCGAAGGTGCAGACGAACTTGTCCTTGACCAGCGCTTTTTTGCGGTTAGTGATGGCGCCGCATTCATAAAGCTCCATCATGGAATCCACCATCATCTCGGTGTGCACGCCCAGGTCTTTTTTGCCTTTCAGCGCCAGCGCCGCGGCGTTGGGGATGCCGCCGATGCCCAGCTGGATGGTGGCTTCGTCCGGCACCAGCTCGCCGATGTAGCCGCCTATTGCCAGCTCCGTGGCGTCCGGAGACGCCGAGGGCAGCGTGGGCACTTCCTGGTCGTGCTCCACGAAATTATCCACCGCGCTCACGTGCAGGTGGGTGTCGCCGAAGGTGAGGGGGAGGTTGCGGTTCACTTCCAGGATCACCAGCTTCGCCGCTTCCAGTATCTCTTTTTCGTAGGTGATGCCCAAGGACAGCGAAACGAAGCCGTTCTTGTCGGGCGGTGTGCAGGTGCCGAAGAACACGTCCGGCCGCCGGGCCTGGATGCGGTCCAGCGCGGCGCGGTGCAGCATGTTGGGCACGAAAGTCACAGTGCCGGTGCCGTTCTTCAGCGCCGCGCGCGAGCCGGGGGCGTGGAACCAGCTGCACAGCTCGAAGCGCCCTTTCATGTCGGGCCGCATGTAGAAGTCGTAGGGCTTCAGCGTCAGCACGGAGAACACGCGTACGTTCTCCGCCGCCGCGGTGTGGAACCGGGACATCAGGCCCTGCGGCTCGGAGGCGCACTGCGCCACTACCACGTCCTGGTCGGACCGTATCTTCGACACGGCCTCGTCTATGCTTATAAGCTTGTCCCTATAAACCCCGGCCCATTTCCCCGCCGCGTGGGCGGCGGGGGCGGGCTGTATGGTACGCGTCATCACGGTCTCCATTTAATATCTGAAGGTCATGCAGGCCATCGAGTAGCCGCCGCCGGAGGCGCACAACAGCACGCGGTCGCCGCGTTTCACTTTGCCCTGGGCCGCCATGTCGTGGAAAGCCATGGGCACGCAGGCCGAGCCGGTGTAGCCCCATTTTTCCATTATCGTGTGGGTTTTTTCCATCGGGATGTTGAACTTCTCCATCACTTCCACGATGGTGGGCTTCCTGATCTGCGTGAACACGTAGGCGTCCACGTCTTTGGGCTTCAGCGCGAGTTTCGCCAGGGTCTTCTCGATGAGCGGGGGCCACTCTTCGGAGTTGAGCGTGGCGGGGAATTTTTTCGGGACCTTAACTTTATGCGTGCGCTCCAGCAGCACTTTTTCGTCCACCGGCATCATGGTGCCGCCGCCGTAAATGCCCATGAAATCCCAGTAGGAGCCGTCGGATTTAAGGGTGGAGGCCGATTTGCCTTTCTCCAGGCAGTAGCTCATGATGAAAGCGCCGGCGCCGTCGCCGAACAGGATGGAGGTGTTGCCGTCGTCGTGGTCCAGGTGCTTGCTCATGGCGTAGGTGCCTATCACCATGGCGTTCTTGTATTCTTTTCCGTTGAGGTACTTGGCCGCCATGTCCACGGCGGTCACGAAGCCCGCGCAGGCGCAGTTCACGTCGAACGCGCCGGCGCTTTTGATGCCCAGCTCGTGGCCTACCTGCGCCGCGGTGGCGGGGGAAAGCTGGGAGGGCGTATCAGTGGAGATTATAAGGAGGTCTATGTCCTCTGGCTTCAGGTTCGAGTTCTCCAGGGCCTGGCGGCCGGCGTTGATGGCCAGCGTGGCGGAGGATTCTTCCTTGTCGGAATAATAGCGGGCGCCGTGGCCGATGCGCTCGAAGACCTTCCTGAGCGGGTCGCTGCCGAACTTCTTGTACATATCCTCGTTGGTCACCAGGTTCTTGGGAAGATACATCCCGGTAGATACTATTTTAAACATAAGTTAACCCTCCGTTTATTTTTTAGTTTTGTTGAAACCCGAGAACACCCGCCGCAGCAGGTTTTCTATTTCTTTGCTGCCGGGGTTCTTCGCGCTCCACAGCGCGTACTTAAGCCCCAGCATATGCCCCATGCCCATCATCATCAGCGACAGCGTTTCGTGGTCGTTGAGCGCGAACTCGCCGGGGCGGGCGTAGGCGCGCATGCCGGCGGTGTAGCCGTTGAGGATATAGATGTAGTAATCCTCGGCCAGCTTGAAGTCCACGAACTCGGCCTCGCGCATGATGCTGTAGCCGCAGGGGTGCTCGGCTATGAAATCGAAGAGGGCGATGAAGGCCAGCACTTCGGTCTCGGTCCTGGAAGCGGACCCTTTGGAATACGCCGCGGCTTTCGCCACCAGCTCGTTCCTGAGCTTTATCACCAGCTGGTCCAGCGCCTCTTTCTTCGACTTGAAGCAGGTGTAAAAAGTGCCGGCCGCGTAGCCGGCGTGCTTCGTTATCTCGGAAATATGGGCCGGGCCGTAGCCCAGGCGGCCGAACACCACCTCGGCCGAAGCCAGCAGGCGCGCAGCGGTGTTCTTCGCCGCTTTCGGCTGCGGCGCTTTTTTCAGCGCCGCGGCCTTCTTCACCAGCGCGGCGAAGTCGGGGGCGCCGCGGCTGACGCCGTTGAGGAACACTTCGGCCGCGGCCGCCGCCGCCCCCGCGGGCACGGGCCTTTTCTGCCAGAGGAGGTTCTTCACGCCCACGAAAGAAAGTATGCCTATCAGCGCGTACACAGCCGCCTCGTCTTTGCCGGCGCCGCAGCCGGCGAGCCGCGCGAGGATCGCGGAGGCGAAGGAGCCGTAGAACTTCTTCGACACCCGCTCGCAGGCGAACTCGGCCTCGCGCATCACCTGGTAGAAATCCTTGTTCTCCGCCACGAACCGGAAATACAGCCCGGCCACGGCGGCTATCTCTGACCGCAGGTCGGCGGCGGGCGGCAGCCCGGCGACCTCGGCGCTGAGCCGGGCCTCCAGGCTGGCCACCACGGCCGCCAGCACCTCTTCCTTGCCGGAGAAATACCGGTAAAAGCCGCCCACGGCTATGTCCGAGGCCGCGCAGATGTCCGCGACCCCGGTCAGGCCGTAGCCGGTTTTCGAGAAGACTTCGCCGGAGATAGTGATTATCCTCTCGCGGGTCTTCTGGCCTTTCGGCGTGGAAGGGGCTGCGGGCATTAGATTACCAGGCCTCCGTCCACGGACAGGACCTGCCCGGTTATGAAGGCGGACTGGTCGGAAGAAAGGAAATAATAAGAATTAGCTATATCCTTGGGGTTGCCCAGCCTTTTAAGGGGGGTCTTGTCCGAGATGGCGGTGAGGATCTTCTCCGGCACGGTCTCGAGCATCTCGGTCATGGTGTAGCCGGGGGCTACCGCGTTGACCCTTATGCCGTCACGGCCCAGCTCCTTGGCCCAGGTCTTGGTAAGGCCGATGATGCCGAACTTGGAGGCCGCGTAGTTGCTCTGGCCCATGTTGCCGTAAACGCCTACCACGGAGGAGGTGTTGACGATGGTGCCCGATTTCCTTTCCTTCATGTGGGGGGCAACCGCGGTGGCGCACAGGAACGCGCCTTTAAGGTTCACGTCCAGCACCAGGTCCCAGTCGCTTTCAACCATCTTGTGCATCATGGCGTCGCGGGTGATGCCGGCGTTGTTTATAAGGGTATCTATGCGGCCGAACTTGGCCAGCACGGCCTGCATGGTGTTGCCCACGGATTCTTTAGAGGTCACGTTCACGGTGAAATGCGCCACGTTCTCGGCGCCGTACTTCTCGCCCAGCTCCGCGGCGGTCTTCGCCAGCGATTCTTCGTTCACGTCCAGCAGGGCCACTCTCCAGTCGCCCGCTTCCAGGAACCTTTCCGCCCCGGCCCGCCCCAGACCCCTGGCCGCCCCGGTTACCACAGCTGTTTTCTTTTCCATTTTGTTCTGCCCTCCGTTTATTTTTTACGCTTTTCTCCGCCGTGGCCGCCCCGTGTTCTGCGCGGCGCCTGCCGGGATCAATAAAGCGAATAGTGATTCAGTATTCATTTTTTACCATATCCCCGCCAGGCTTGTCAACAGGAATCTTTGCAGCGGCCGCGCGGCCCGCGCTGCCGGATCCTGAGGGCGGGAGAACCTTGCAGGTATTTCATAAAACGTTTCCACTTTGGTACTATATAAAGGAAGGGACGATTTTTAAGGATTTTCCGGCGGCTTTGCCCGCCGGCCGCCTGCCGGAGCTGCCCGGCGCGCGGGGAGGACCATATGTTCAAGCTGCTTGTTATTGAAGACGACCGCATAATGGCGAAAGTTCTGGTGCGTATTTTTACCCCGGAAGGCTACGACGTGCTGCAGGTAAATACCGCCGCCGAAGGAATGGCCGCCTGCCTTAAGGAACTGCCGGACCTGGTGCTGATGGATATAAACCTGCCCGACGGCAACGGCCTGGACCTGTGCGCGAAAATGAAGGAAAATTCCCGCATACGGCATATCCCGATAGTAATGCTGACCGGGGACGCCACTTCGGTGGACAGCAAGGTGCAGGGGCTGGCGGCCGGCGCGGAGGACTACGTGCTCAAGCCTTTTATCAACGAAGAGCTGACGGCCAGGGTAGCCGGAATACTGAAACGCAGTTTTAACCGTTAATAACCGGCGGCAGGGGCGAAGAAAGATGAGGGGGGGCTGTTTTTGCGTGCGCGCCGGCACTGCCGCCCGCGCAGCGCTGAAGAAGGCCGGCTATCCTTTTTTATGAAGCTATATTCTAAGTTCCTGGTCTTTATACTGGCCCTTGCCGGCGTCGCGCTGTGGCTGAGCCTGGCTTTTTCCAGGAAGGCCGTCTCCGACGTGATAAGCGTTCAGATAGCCAACCACGCCGCTCTGGAGGCCGGTGAGCTCCTGCCCGGCTTCCGGAAAGCGCTGGCCACCGGGAGGGAGGCCGACGGGATAACGGTCCTTCGCGCTTTTCAGCAGCGGACCCTCGTGCTATACGCCGGGCTGCTGCGCCACGACCGGAAGATGCTGGCGCATACCAGCGTGCCCCCGGCGGGCGCCCCGGCCGACCTTCGCTGGGTTCGGCGCCTCCCGGACCGGGAACCGGTTTACCGGCGGACGTTATATAAGGGTGAAGAGGTAGTCGAGGCTCTTATCCCGGTGAGACAGGCCGCGGATCCCTCCGGGGGGAACCTTCTGCCGGACGGAGAGGCGGACAAGGGCGCGGCCGAAGGGTTTATCTGGGCGGGGTTTTCCCTCGCCGCCGCGCACAGGGCCGAAAGGACCATCGTCTCGAAGCTTTTACTGACGACCGCGCTGATCCTGCTGGCGGCCCTGATAGTTTCCGGCTTTTTCGTGCGGCTTATGCTGAGGCCGGTGGGGCTGCTGCAGGAAGGCATGAGAAAAGCGCGCGAAGGCGACCTGACCTGGGAAGTAAAAGTGACCTCCCGGGATGAAATAGGACGGCTGGCCAGGTTCTTCAACGAGCTGCTGAGGGACCTGAAAAATAAAAAGAACGTAATAGAAGTGTATCAGCAGACCCTGGAACAGAAAGTGGATAAACGGACCCGGCAGCTGGAGGATTCCCAGGAGCGGCTGGTGCAGGCGAGCAAGATGGCCGTAGTGGGCCAGCTGGTCTCGGGGGTGGCGCACGAGCTTAACAACCCGCTGGCCGGCATAATGGGGTACGCGCAGATAATGCTGAAGGACAGCGGGCTGTCCGCGCAGCAGCGTGAGGACCTGGAGGTCATACTCCTGCAGGCCAGGCGCTGCAAGGAGTTCATCCAGCATCTGCTGCTGTTCAGCCGGAAAAGGGAATCCGTGCGGGAAACCGTCAGCGTCCACGATCTGCTGGCGGGCGTGATGAAACTTCTCAGCCTCGACTTCTTCCCTCCCGGCATGGAAGTGCTGCAGGACGTGCCGCGCGAGCTGCCGCCGGTCTTCGGCGACGCGGCCCAGCTACAGCAGGTTTTTTTCAACATCATCGCCAACGCCAGGGACGCCATGGTTACCGCCAGGGGCGGCAGGCTACAGATAAAGGCCGCTGCGGACGGGAACAGGATAGTGCTGAAATTCACGAATACGGGCCCGGTGATCCCGGAAGGGAACCTGGACAGGATCTTCGAGCCGTTCTTTACCACAAAACCCAAGGGGAAGGGGACCGGGATAGGGCTTTCCATCTCCAGGGAGATCGTAGAGAACCATAAAGGCAGGCTCAGCGCGGAAAGCGGGCCGGGAGGGGAGACCACGTTCACCGTGGAACTGCCCGTTAAAAATGAAAACCAATAAAATACTTTTCGTGGACGATGAGGAAGTGGTTCGTAAGCTGGGCCGGCGCCTGCTGGGGGGGACGTACGAGTTCCTGTCCGCGGCGGGAATGCGGGAGGCCCTGGAAATAATTTCCGCCAACCAGCTGGACCTGCTGATAGCGGACTGGCATCTGCCGGACGGCGACGGCGTGGACGTGATCCGGGCTTTCAAGGGTAAATTCCCGGGCGCGCCCTGCATCCTGATAACCGGCTACCTGGCCACTGAGGAGTTCCTGGAGAAAGCCGCCGGCCTGGAGCTGGCCGCGCGCTTTCAGAAGCCTTTCGAAGTGGCGGAATTCCTGGAAGCCGTGCGCAGGGCGCTGGCGGACCGCGCGGACGCGGCCGATAAGAAATGACCGGAAAATTCCCGGGGCGGGGAGCTGCCGTATGAAAAAATATCTGCTCGCGGCGTGCGCGGCGTTCCTGCCGGCCTGCGGGCCGGCGCCCGCGGGGCTGCGGCCGGTGGACGGCTTCGACCTGGGCCGCTACCTCGGCGTCTGGCACGAGGTGGCCCGGCTGGACCATTCTTTCGAGCGCGGGCTCGTAAAGGTTACCGCCGAGTATTCGCTGCGCGGCGACGGCGGCGTGAGGGTGCTGAACAAAGGCTTCGACCCCCGCAAGAACGAATGGAAGGAGGCCGAGGGCCGGGCTTATTTCACCGGCGAGAAAACTACCGGCAGCCTCAAGGTGAGCTTTTTCCGCCCTTTCTACGGCGGCTACTACATAATAGAGCTGGACAAGGAAAATTACCAGTACGCGCTGGTTGCCGGCCCGGGCCGGTCATACCTGTGGCTGCTGGCCCGCAGCCCCGAACCGCCCCCCGCCGTGACGGCCGGGCTGGTGGCCAAGGCCAGGGCGCTGGGTTTCGATACGGACAAGCTTATTTTCCCGAAATAGTTAAAGGGCGCTATGAAAATTCTCGTTAATCTGCTTTTGAGCACGGTGGCCGTCTTCGTGACCGCCCGGATACTGCCGGGCGTGAAACTGGACGGCTTCATGACCGCGCTGGTGGTGGCCGTGGTGCTGGGCCTGGCCAACGCCGTGCTGCGGCCGATACTGCTTATCCTTACGCTGCCCATCAACATATTATCGCTGGGCCTGTTCACTTTCGTGATAATCGGCTTCATGGTGAAGCTGGTGAGCTGGCTGGTGCCGGGTTTCCAGGTGGCCAGCTTCTGGTGGGCGCTGGTGTTCGCGCTGGTGCTGTGGGTGGTCAGCGCTTTCCTCTCTATCTTCAAATAACAAACCGCCTTCACACAGGCGCGCGGTGATCCCGGCGTATTCGCCGCTGGAGCCGCCGTTGGGTCAGGCCGCGGGGCTCAGGTGTCCCAGTACGCTTCCTGCAGGTTGTCCTCCCTTTCGGGCAGGGCGCGCATCAGGCGCGGGGAGTTCTGCGCCAGCACCTCGAAGCTCACGCGGTTGGCGTACTTCGAGATCTGCGACAGGGAAGAGTAGGTGAGGGAATTTATCAGGTTCTTGGGCGAATTCGGCACTTTGGTCTGGTGGTACTTGCGGGCGCTGAGGTCGTGCAGCAGCGCCGCCAGCGCGCCGTCGCCGGCGCCGTTGGTGTTCTTTATCACCCGCGGGCCGCCCATGAACGGGTTGATATGGGTGTAGATCTTCAGGGGCTTGGCGCAGTCGCTTTTGCGCATCGGGCGGCTGAACTCGTACATGTTGTAGTCCACTATGGACTTGGTGTGCAGTTTGTACGTGGTCCTTCTGGCGAACTGCTCGTCCACGTGCCCGGCCAGGTAAAGCCCGTGCGCGCCCACGGTAAGCAGCGCGAAATCGGCCAGGTCCAGCACGTCCCGCGCGGCCAGCAGGGGGTCGCTGAAGCCGGTAAGGGCCAGCGCCTCCAGGTCGTTCATGGCCACGCAGGCCACGTATTTCTTTATGAAATCCCGGAAAAAATCCCGCCGGGAATCTATCAGCGAACTGGTGCCCAGCGTCATCACCACCGGCACCTTCGCCTTCAGGGCCAGCCCGCAGGCCTTTACCGTGGAATTGAAAATGGGGTCGCCCTCGTCGCGCAGGATATAGGCCGAGATGAGCAGGGCCGAGGCCTTCTCTATCACGTCCGCCGGGATGAATTCCGGGGCCAGGTCGTTCATGCAGCCTTTGCTGATGCCGAAGGTGCGTTCCCCGTCTGGGGTGACGAAGCACATGGCGCGGCCCATGGGGTTGTCCGAAGGCTGGAGATAAGACAGGTCCACTTTAGCGCTGGTATTGCGGATGTATTTGAAGGCGTAGTCGCCCACCGTGATGTTGCGCGTGATGGCGCCGAGGGCCACCGAGCGTTCTTCGGACAGCACCGAATAGTTGTGCAGGGTGTTGCCCACCGAGCCGCCGGCGTATTCGCCCAGTATCCTGCCTCCCGCCTTCAGTTCCTGGTAGATGGCCTCGGCCACGCCGTCCTCGAGGATCTGCGATTCGCCTTTTTTCAGCCGGAAGCGGGGCAGGAATTCCGGCTCCACGGAGCATTCGATGTCCACCAGCAGCTGGTCGATGCCCGCAAGGTAGAACGGCTCGGTCTGCAGGAAATGCGGGTCGGCGCTCTCGCGCCCTTTCTCGGTGACCGGGAAGTAATGTTTGTTCTTTCTTTTTCCTGGGAATTTCATGTGGCTTTAAAATTTAGGGCGCGGGCCGCCCCGCGAACTGCGGGCGGCGCTGAGGGTATGATACAAAACTTGCCGGAGGCTTGTCCGCCCGGCTATTTCGCCTGTAGCGATTTTTTTAAA
>SESF01011747.1_pt1 | contig 14456 bp, 14 predicted proteins | sample 3171521 | NCBI WGS metagenome assembly SESF01 (sample SAMN10866945, study PRJNA518727) | freshwater metagenome | biome: subpolar coniferous forest; feature: holomictic lake; material: water; isolation source: holomictic Lake 227, 6 m and 8 m depth | place: Canada: near Kenora, Ontario | collected...
CCGTAAAGTTGAGCCAGTTCTTACAGAGGTACTCCTTGTTGCTCATGCCTTCTGTGCGCCGCTTGATCCAGGGCACATTACCATTCCAGTACACGTTACCACCGAGGATCGGGCTAATCTTGCCTTCCTTGAGCGCCTTCGCCTGAAGCAGATAACCTTGCTGATGGCGGCGCTGCGTACCCGCAACGACGGTCAGCTTCTTCTCGGCTGCGAGCTTAGCAGCGGCGATGAATTGGCGTACGCCCGGTGCGTCGACCGCGACACCCTTTTCAGCGAAGACATGTTTGCCAGCCTTCACGGCTGCTTCAAAATGTTGAGGACGGAAATTGAGCGGTGTTGTGAGAATGACGATTTCCACTTCTGGCATTCCCATGACTTTCTTGTAGCCATTGGCGCCGGCGAAACAGAACTTGTCATCTAGCCCATGACTCTTAGCCATGCTTTGCGCCTTATCCATGAAAAAGTCGGCTGCCGCAACGAGCTTAACCTCGTGTCCAATCTTCTTCGCAGCATCCATGATATTCTTTACGGCCCCACTGCCTCGGCCACCGCAACCCACAACCGCGACTTTGAACACGCGCGGAGCACCTTGTGCCTTCAGAATCGTCGGCGCTGCCGCCATCATCGCGGTAAACACGGCCGAACCCTTTACGAACTCTCTACGATTTTGCATCATTCTATCTCCTTGTTTCGGGTAGGCGCAACGGCCTACCCTTACTGAGCAGGCACAACGGCCTACCCTTACTGGGCAGGCACAACGGCCAGCCCTTACTCGGCAAGCACAACGGCCTACCCTTACGCCATTGCCCATTGTTCACGCAACATCTTGCACATATTCAAGATGAGCTTAATCTTTTCCTCTTGCGGAATACCCTTCTTGGGATCCGCCGGATTTTTCGGCCAGCCGCCTTCGAAGCTGACAGCCCCGCGATATCCAATGAGCTTCAAGCCCTTAAACCCATCAACATAATTATCTTCTGCGACATGCACGCCCGGGATGATACGCTCCTTCAAACCGGCAATGTGCACATGTGAAAGCAGCTTGCCTGCGCAAATGAAGGCGCCCATGAAGCTGGTCTCTTCGAGTCCCATGTGCCAGAAGTCGCCCATCACGGTCGCGCCGGGTCCGATATCAGCGGCCATGCGCGCACCATCGCCCACCTGACGCAAGAAGGGCGTCTCATTGCGGCGCAGCGGTTCCAACACGATGCTCGTGCCATTCTTCGCCGCATGCTCAGCCAAGCGCTTGCCCGTATTCGTCACAAAGTCTTCGCGCAGCTCCTTAAAGCCCATCGGAACCTTACCGCGCGCAGGGCAGAGAATCAGCCCGACCGACTTCATCGCGCCCAACGCCTCAATCACCGGAAGGAACTTCTTCACTTCCGCTTCGCGCTTCTCTGCTTCGGCATACGAGAAATCGCTTGGACCGCAGGCGGTCGCAATAAAGAGCTTACGTCCGACCATCGCGGCCTTCATCGCTTCGCAATTCTTAATGGGCCACTCGCCCGAGGGAATTTCAACTGCGGCAAAGCCCTGAGCTTCCATCCAATCCAGCTTTTCTTTTATTTCGCCACCTGGGATGGCGCCCCACTGCAAACAAAGATTCAGCTCTGCGGCTTTCTCAGGTGCCGCCAGTTTGGGCATTGCACTTGGGCCCGCTTCAGCGCGCGCCAGCCTTGGCATACCGACTGCAACCATACCGGCAGTCGCTGATACAGTTAAAAAATCACGTCTTTTCATCTCGCTTCCCCTTCTTGTTGGATACTTTTTGAAAACCTATAAACCTTATAAATATGCACGCTTCAGTAGCATCTAATTATTTAACCATGAAGTGCCGTGCGGTGTCAATGGAAGAGAAAAAGAAAAATTGCCTAAAATAAAATATTAAAATTTTTGCATTTTACCCTTGATTCTTTGGGGAATTCGATTTATTTTTATACCACGACATGAGATTGTATTCATGTTATAACTACTAAGGAGTTACTGTATGGCAAAGAAGAATCCTACAACCAAGAGCGGAATCTTGGCTGATCTCGCGGAAAGTGCTGAAATCAGCAAGAAGCAAGCAACGATCGTTTATGAAAAGTTGCTCGCTATCGCATACGTCGGCGCCAAGGAAAAGAAGGGCTTCATGCTTCCTGGTCTGGGCAAGCTGATCAAGGTCAAACGCGCAGCACGCATGGGTCGCAATCCTGCAACCGGCGCAACGATCAAGATTCCTGCTAAGACGGTTGTTAAGTTCCGTCTGGCCAAGGCCGCTAAAGATGCAGTTCTCAGCTAAATCTTGAGTGACTGTCTTTGAAGAGCGGAGCGTGTGAACGCTTCCGCTCTTTTTTTATTTATCCATTGGATAACAATAAAAAATCAGGTTATCCGTTTAATTGAATGTTTGACGTATGACACGTCATGAACATATCTAAGGAGTACACAGATGAAGAAGGTTATCTATGTTGCAACATTGTTGGTAGCCGCTGTTTGCATGGCGCAAGAGAAGGCCGACACAGCGAAGAGTCCTGCGACGCATCCGCATCCTGAAGGCATGCGCGGACATTCGATTCCGAAGGAAGTCATTGCGAAGTTCGACAAGGACGGCGATGGCAAGCTCAATGAAACCGAGATGAAGGCCGCTCGTGAAGCGCATCAGGCTGAAATGATCAAGAAGTTTGACAAGGATGGCGATGGCAAGCTCAGCCCAGAAGAGATGAAGGCCGCACAGGATGCGCGTCAGGCTGAAATGATCAAGCGGTTTGACAAAGACGGCGATGGCAAGCTCAGCGATGATGAGCGGAAAGCCGCGCGCGAATTCTTCATGAAAAATCACCCGAAAGCGCAAGAAGCTGGCGCAAGCAAGAAGGCAGTAGAGGAAAAGATAGTCAAATAAGCGACTTCTTCTTTCTCAAAATAAAAAACAACGCTCCATTTTTCGAGCGTTGTTTTTTTATTTTCTTTTCCACCTCACACCATCTCGGAGTAACTGCCGAGATAGCGGAAGTCTTCGATCTGGCTTTCGAGTTCACCGATCAGTTGCAACAGCGCTGCCGAGTAGACGGAGCTTTCCACATCGAAATAAAACATGAATTCAAAGTTACGCCCCGGCATCGGACGGCTCTCCAGCTTAACCAGATTCATGCCGAGCGCATAGAAACGCACCAGCACGCGATAAAGCGCGCCGGGTTTATGCGGGATCACCATCATAAAGCTGGTACGATTCGCGCCGGGATATATTTCAAGCTCATTTGAAATACAGATGAAACGCGTGAAATTGCCGTCGTTGTTTTGAAGGCTATCTGCGATCACCGACAGCTCGTACAAGTCTGCACAGGATTTAGAAGAGATGGCGGCCACGTCTTTCCGCTTGCTCTCGGCCACATACTGCGCCGCGACCGCCGTATTTTCGCACACCGTGATCTTCACGTTTTTCAGGGTGGACAGAAAGGCCGAGCATTGGGCAAACGCCTGTTCATGCGAGACGATTTCCTTCACATCCGCAAGTGTCGTCCCTTTGTTCACCAATAAGGTGTGTGCCACTTGAATACGCGCAGTACGCACGATATTTACATTGTGATGTTGTAGCAAATCATAAATCTGATTGACCGAGCCCGCCGTGCTATTTTCAATCGGCAGCACACCATAACGGCACAAGCCGCTGCTCACCGCCTGGATCACGTTTTCAAACGTATTGAAGTACATGATATTGGGAATGGCAAATAATTTGTCGCAGGCATATTGCGAGAAGGCGCCTTCCATGCCTTGACAGGCCACGACGGCCTTTTCCGGAAAGAGTTTGGGTGTCTGCTCCATCGCCTGTTCAATTTTTTTGCCCAGCGTTGATGCATCGGCCAAAAACTTATGTTGATACGACCGGCTGACATCCATAAGCATGGAGAAGAAGACACGCATATAGACTTCAAAATCGCTGCCCGCACTCTCCGATACTTTGTGCAGCAAGTTTCGCTCGCGCGACACATCAAAGACAGGCATGCCACTCGCCTTCTTGTATTTTGCGATCTCCAGCGAAATCTGCATTCGGTTCTTAAACAGTTTCACCAGTTCCGTATCAATCTGATCAATCTGGCCTCTGAGGTTATCTATGTTCATCTTGCTGCTCCTTACATTCACGCCCCGTTTTCAATAGTGCGCACAGGCGTGTAACATCCTTGTCTGCGATCGCCTCGCGATAGTCGCGTAACGCGCCCATCAGTTCATCGATCTCCTGAATCAAAAAATCATTATTTTCGAGGAAGAGTTCCGTCCATAACTTTTCATCCAAGCGCGCGACACGCGTGAGATCGGCAAAACTGCCGGCGGAAAAACCATGATGTACGCGTGCTCGCGGACTCTTCACATACGCATTAGAAACCAGATGCGCCAATTGCGAGGTGATCGCAATCAGTTCATCGTGATTCTCGGCGGTTGTCCGCACGATCCGTCCAAAACCGATCGCTAAAAAAAGTTCTTCCGCGCGACGGAAAACTTCCTCCGATTCGCCCACCTTGGGAACCAACAGCATGACGGCGCGATCAAAAAGTGTTCCCAGGGCCGCCTGAAAGCCAGAAACTTCGCGCCCAGCCATGGGATGTCCGCCCACGAAATGAAACCTGTTTTGTTTGGCCGCCTCAAAACCGGCGTTGCAAATCGAACGCTTCACGCCGCAACAATCCACCACCAGCGTGTCGGGCGCGATCTGACTTGCATGCTCGCGCAAAAAGGCAAGGCACGCCTTGGGCGGGACAGCCAAAATCAACACCTGGCACGTGGCGAGATCTGCAAAGGCCAGCTCGCCTTGCACGGCACCAGAGACACACGCGGCCTCGACGGTCGCGGCACTGAGATCCATTCCGACCACCTCATGCCGTGTACGGGCACGCAATGCCTTGGCGAGCGACCCGCCAATCATCCCGAGTCCGATAATCCCGATTCTCATGAACGACACACCTCCAAGATACGGCGCACATGGATGGCGACATCATCGAATTGTGTGGGGGTCAACGACTGCGCACCGTCACACAGCGCATTCGCAGGATCGTTGTGCACTTCAATGATGAGTCCGTTTGCGCCACACGCCGCTGCCGCCAGGGACAAGGGCTTCACATAACGGGAGTAGCCGCTGGAGTGGCTGGGGTCAACGATGATCGGCAGATGACTCAACTCCTGAATGACAGGGATTGCAGAAATATCCAACGTATTACGTGTGTAGGTTTCAAAGGTACGAATGCCCCGCTCGCACAGAATGACATTCTTGTTGCCGCCAGCAAACACATATTCAGCGCTCATCAGCAACTCTTTGATCGTATTGGCCAAGCCACGCTTCAGGAGGACTGGCTTATTGGAGCGTCCCAACTCGCGCAGCAAGTCGAAATTCTGCATATTACGCGCACCGACCTGGATCACGTCCACATCCGCGAAGAGTTCTAAATGGTTGATGTTGATAATTTCGGAGACCACCGGCAGGCCCGTTGTCTTCTTGGCTGCGGAGAGGAGCTGGAGTCCCTCGGCTTGAAGTCCCTGAAAATCATACGGGGAGGATCTGGGTTTGAACGCGCCTCCTCGCAGCATGTTAGCTCCGGATGCCTTGACGCGCTTGGCTATTTCAAAGATCTGCGCCTCTGATTCGACCGAACAAGGGCCGGCAATCATTCCAAAATGACCACCGCCCACCTTGACGTCCCCCACGGAGACGATGCTATCCGCTGGATGGAACTTGCGGTTCACGCTTTTGAAGGGTTCTGTAATGCGGATCACCTTCTCGACCATTTCCAAGCCTTCTAGGCATTTGACGTCGATCTTGGTCGTATCGCCAATCAAGCCGATAATCGTCTGGAACTGGCCTTCCGACAGATGCACGCCGATGTTCTGTCGTTCCAGCCAGGCTTTTAAATGGGCGATCTGCTGTTGTGAACTCGTACTCTTCAGTGTGATAATCATAATCCCTCCAAAAAAAAATCCCGCAGTGTTTTTTCACTGCAGGATGCTTATTTTATTCGGCTTCAAAACGGGCATGGCGTCTACAGTGAAAAAAATGCGTTCCCTGCGTAATCAACCGCAAAGTAACGACTAAACTTAACTGTAAACAATGCTTGCTTCATATAAGGTCTCTCTCTTAAACGCAATTATTAAACTCTATCCCCTTCGAAAAGTCAAGCGTGTTTATAGGGCGGGTGCGATTCAACTTTGTTGAATCAACACCCGAGGGAGGAGGGAGGAGGTAGGAAGGAGGAGTGATTTGAAATGCGTTAGAGAGTAGTTCTCCACTATTCGCAAGTGTCTCTTGGATGAAGACACACTTTCAGGACTTGTGTAAAAGGGTATTCTTTCTGAAAAACCCGATTTTTATTGACTTCTTTTCTCCTCCCTACTCCCTGCTACTTCCTACTTGGTGTGATTCATTTCCACTAAAATGAATCATGCCCTTATAGGGCTTGAGGATTTTTGCGCATTTAGGTATTATATACCCATGACGACAGCATCTCAAATCAAAAAGGCTGGTGATGATAAACACTGGCTTGTAAAGAATGAACAGGGCGAAACATTCGGCCCTGTCGACTTTGAGACGCTGAAACTATGGGCGAAGGACGGACGTTTAGCCCCCACGAATACCCTTTCCGAAGACGCGACAATCTGGAATGCGATTACGCAATATCCAGCACTGGAAATGGACTGGGTTGCGGAGGTCTCTCCCGGGGCCTTCTACGGTCCCATCCATAAGCTCGCCTTGGAGGCGCTCCAAAAGGAAGGCGCCTTACCCGCAAATGCCGTCACTTTTCAGCGCCCGCTGCCGGTCAGATCGGCCGCCAAGACGCAACCTATAGCCGCGATTTGTTCAGTTCCGCCTCCCCCGCCCACAATCGATACCGACGTGCTACGCGCCTTGGAACGCCAGCTTGACCTTGAACGTCAGCGTTCGCATGACAGCGTGAAAGCGCTTCAGCAGGTCGAAGCGCGCGCCGCTGAAACAGCGGCACGGGCTGAAACTGCCGAACGCGCCTTGGAGCGCCAGCTCGACCTTGAACGTCAGCGTTCGCACGACAGCGTGAAAGCGCTTCAGCAGGTCGAAGAGCGTGTCGCTGCGACAGCGGCACGGGCTGAAACTGCCGAGAAAGCGCATCAGCATTATGCCGAGAAAGCCGAACAAGCCCAGCAGCATCTGATTACTAAAATGGAGTCTTTGCTTCAGGACTGCATGATGCGCTTTGGGAATCAGCAACAGGAAATCCTGTCTGTTGTCACATCTACACAGCCCCGTGTTGACGTGCTACCTGCAAAAGAATCCTCATCATCACCTTCTACCGTAGAAACCCAGAGCATCCTCCTCGCCGCGATTGCCCAAGCCCAATCACACATCGTCAATCAGGTTACGCAGCAGATTAGCGATGCCGTTACGCAGACGCAAGAGCAGATGCGAACCACGGCGTCCTCCGAACACGACCAACTCGCCACGATCACCCAAGCCCAATCACACATCGTCAATCAGGTTACGCAGCAGATTAGCGATGCCGTTGCGCAGACGCAAGAGCAGATGCGAACCACGGCGTCCTCCGAACACGACCAACTCGCCACAATCACCCAAGCCCAGTCACACATCGTCAATCAGGTTACGCAGCACGTGGATGCCGCTCTTGCGCAGACACAGGAGCAGATGCGAACCACGGCGTCCGCCACACACGAGCGACTCGACGCGATGACCCAAGCCCAGTCGCTCATCGTCAATCAGATTACGCAACACATGGATGCCGCTCTTAAACAGACGCAGGAGCAGATGCGCACCACGGCGTCCGCCACACACGAGCGACTCGACGCGATGACCCAAGCCCAGTCGCTCATCGTTAATCAGATTACGCAACACATGGATGCCGCTCTTAAACAGACGCAGGAGCAGATGCGCATGCTCTTGAACAGTGCTCTGCTGGCTTCCCAGCAAGACGCGGCTTCACAGACCACGCAAATCGTCACACAAGCGACCGCGCCCATCACGGCTCACCTGACGCAACACCACCAAGAGCTCGAACGCTTCGGCGCGCTGATCAACACCTCTCGCACACAAACCGCAGATGCGGTTGTGAGTGCAGTAGCGGCTCTGTTGGCGAAGGGGCGCGAAGACCTTTTCAAGAAGATAGGCTCAGAGCTGGCCGCCAGCCACGACCAGATGTTCGAGCGGACAAACACAGTCTTGACACACGGACGCGAGCAAATGATGCGTGCAACAGGCGATTCACAGCGCATCGCCATCGAGTACATCGTGCGCGAATTCCATGCGTCACAGCAGCACGTGGAAGCGGAACTAAAGGCTACGCTTGAGCGGTATATGAAAGCGGTAAACCAACCTGTCGTGGAACGTACCTACATCAAGGCAGAACACGTGGAGGTGCTCCCGCCGGAGCGGCCCCATAAGAAGCCACACCCAGAGCCGGAACCCGCGAAGCCACCACCACCGCCCCCAGCTGGAAATACAGGCTCAACACATGCAACAGGAGCGGGCCTCTCCATGGCCGACATTGAACAGCAAGCACGTCGTGAACTGGAGCGCTTGGGGGCCCAAGGCATGAACAACATCTTTAAGCGAAAATAATAACGGAGATTGACACATGGCACAACAGCCGCAAAACCAAGAGGAGCAATGGTTCCTGCGAACCAGCGGAGATACTGTATTTGGTCCCGTCACGCCAGAGGGGCTTGTTGTCTGGGCCGAGCAGGGGCGCGTATTACCCGGCCACGAAGTCTCGACAGACCGCAAAAAATGGATTCCAGCCGTCTCGCTCGCCATTCTCAACATGCAATGGTATGTCGATGATGGTGACGGTGAACTGCGTGGCCCCCTCCACCGTGCTGCCGCCGAAGCGTTGGTCAAGAGCGGCAAGGTCAGCGAACAGGCGCACATTCTTTCCGCCGAGGAGGTAGATCTTGCCGAGTCCGCTGAAATCAAGGCGAAGCCCGGTGGCGAGATCGCAAACCCTGCCACACAGAAGGCGCTCAACCAGCGTATTCAGGAACTGGAACTTCAACTCACCGAACGTGACCGCCGCGAGAAGCCCGAGACCAACAACACACGGACTGTCAATCAATTGACCCAGGAACGCGATGCGCAGACCGCACGTATCGCCGAACTAGAGACGCTCTGCGAAACCTTGAAGCGCAATGCGGACAAGGATCTGCGTGCCGCCGACAAAAAGCTGGAGGCCCTGCGTGGACAGAACAAGAAACTCGAAGAGCAGCTTGAGGATTTAAAAGGTCAACTCAGCAAAGCCAAAGAAGAGATCGTTCAGTGGCAGGAGGAACGCGAGAAACGCGAGCTGGAAAAGCACGAGGCGTCTTCCCTTTCCGAAGCCGTCGAGCGGCAGTATGGCGACATGTTGGCCCGGACGGAACAGCTGAAACAAGATTTTGACCACCTTAATCTCGAACATGAAAAGCGCATGGCGGACATCCAGAAGGCTCAAGCGCGCACTGCAGAGGCAGAACGCGACTTTGCCGATTTGCTGGACATGGCCAACACCCGTGATGCCGAATACCTCGAGAAGATCGCGGAACTGGAACGTTTCAGTTCTCAGTCGCCTGAAAAGATCGCTCAATTCTATGCAGATCAGGCTGGGGTCTATCAGCTCTTTCAGAACGAGCTGGAAGCCTTGAGTAAAGAGCAGGAGTCTGAGCGGACCCACTTGGAACATCTGAAGCAGATATCTATGAAACGCCTAGATGCCATTCAGGAACGCAAACAGTCATTGACACGGCAACTGGGGGCCAGTCCTGCGGACATGACGCGCCTGAGCGTACGGGAGCAAACAAGCGACCCAGCCTCCGCCCGCATCCGGACTGAATTTGACACCCTGCGTTTCGTGCACGAACGGGATATGCGCTCCTCCGAAGAGCGCGAGCGGGAACTGATTCGCAAATTACGCCTGCAAGAAATAGAGGCAACCCGCTTGAAAACCCTTGCCCTTGACGGCGAACGGTTCGGACAACAAGTTCAAGACCTCACAGACCAGCTTCAACGCCGCGAAAACGAACTGGCTGAAGAACGTAAAGTCCGCGAAAACGAACGAACACAGTTCCAGGTCAATCAACAGGCCCTAGTCTCCCGCATTGAAACATTGGAAAAGGGCGGCCGGACCGAGGCGCGGACTTCGCAGATAACAGAGGGTCGATCTGGAAAACTACCCAGTTGGATGCACTTGAAATAAACCGTTGCCCCGTCTTGTATTCCCCTCCCGTTTATGCTTTACTACACGACTTCATGACCTTAGAAACACAGACAAACACGGCAGGAACCTTCGAGATTCTGAAAGAAGACCGTCACACAGGGGCCCGCTTAGGTCGCCTCTGGACTGCGCATGGAGCAATCGATACGCCAGTCTTCATGCCCGTGGGCACTCAAGCCACGGTCAAGGCCTTGGAACCCCGCGACTTAGATGCCGCAGGCGCATCCATCATCTTGAGCAACACCTATCATCTGATGCTGCGTCCGGGCATGGAGGTCATGGCTGCCTGTGGCGGACTCCATCGCTTCATGGGCTGGAATAAGCCGATTCTCACAGACAGTGGCGGGTTCCAGGTTTTCAGCCTGAACAATCTGCGCAAAATCACCGAAGAGGGCGTGACCTTCAACTCGCATATCGACGGCACTCCGTTTTTCCTAGGGCCTAAAGAATCCATGGAGGTGCAACGCATTTTAGGATCAGACATCGCCATGTGTTTCGACGAGTGCATGCCTTATCCGTGTGAGCCGGATTATGCACAGAAATCAGTCGCCAAAACGTTGAGGTGGGCGGCGCAATGTCTGGAGCAGCCGCGTGCCACCGGACAGCTCGTCTTCGGCATTGTGCAGGGAGGCGAATATACCTTGTTGCGCGAACACTGTGCAAAGGAGTTGGTGTCCATGGGCTTTGATGGCTATGCCGTCGGCGGCGTGAGCGTCGGCGAACCCGAGGATATCATGCTCAAGGGCGTCGCGGACGGCACACGCCTACTCCCCCGGGAGCGGCCGCGCTATGTGATGGGGCTCGGCGATATGTACCAGATGTGCGAATCCGTAGCGTGTGGTGTGGATATGTTTGACTGCGTCATCCCCACGCGCGTGGCGCGTCATGGCACCGCCTATACGCGCACCGGCTCCTATCCGGTAAAGGGTGGCAGTTACAAGATTGATATGCGGCCCGTCGAAGAAGGCTGCACCTGCTACTGTTGCCAAAACTTTTCCCGCGCCTACATCCGCCACCTGATTAATGTCAGCGAGATTTTAGGTGTGCGCCTGTTGTCCATACACAACATGCACCGTTATTTGGAATTTATGCGCGAGATGCGCGAAGCGATTGCCAACGACTCCTTCCGCGAGTGGCGGAAGGAACTGGCAATGACATTACGAACAACACCGTAGGGGCAGGCCGTTGCGCCTGCCCGGTAGGCCGTTGCGCCTGCCCGAAAGGAAAAAACAATGAACACATTGATGATGATGGCTCAAGCTGGCGCACCTGCTCAGCAGGGCGGTTTGGCTGGAATGGGGAGCATGTTGCTCCCGATGGTACTGGTCTTCGGTATCTTTTACTTCATGATGATTCGTCCGCAGCAGCGCAAGGAGAAGGAGCGCATGAAGACGATTTCCGAGCTTCGTGCAGGACAACGCATCATCTTCGGCGGCGGCCTCATTGGCACAGTCACAGAAGTGCGGGAACATACGTTCATGGTGGAACTCTCTTCAAAGGTCTCCGTTGAAATCGTTCGGGCTGCGGTCTCCCGCGTGCTCCAAAACGATGAGAAACCGGTCCTTGACGACCGGAAGTAAACTATGGTTCGCACAGGAATAGGCTTTGATTCGCATCTGCTGGTCACGGGACGTCCGCTCATTCTGGGCGGCGTAACGATTCCGCATGACCGCGGCCTGCAGGGGCACTCGGATGCGGACGCGCTGGCGCATGCACTCTGCGACGCCCTGCTCGGGGCGATCGCGGATGGCGACATCGGCCAACATTTCCCGGACAAGGATCCGCAGTGGAAGGGCGCGGACAGCATGAAGCTGCTCGCGCAGGTCGTGGCGCGCGTCACAGCGGCAGGTTGGCGCATCGCCAACATCGACGCAACCATTCTGGCCGAAGCGCCGAAGCTAGCGCCCTATTCGCTCGCCATGCGCACCCGCTTGGCGGAGGTTATGGGGCTCGATGTTTCTCAGGTCTCCGTGAAAGCCAAGACGAATGAGGGCATGGATGCTGTAGGACGCCGCGAAGGTATTTCCGTCATGGCGACCGCATTAGTGGAGCACGTATGATTATTGAACCCCATATTCACATGTTTTCGAGGACGACGGAAGAATATCAGGCGATGTATGCCGCTGGCATCCGCGCCTGTGTGGAACCCTCCTTCTGGCTCGGCTCCAACCGACGTTATGCAGGTTCCTTCTTCGACTATTTCCAACTGATCCTTGAATTCGAAACAGTGCGGGCGGCGCGTTTCGGCATTGACCACTTCAGTGCGATCGCTATGAATCCCAAGGAGGCGGAAGACCGCGTACTGGCGGACGAAGTGATTGACGGCATGATTCCCTACCTAGACCATCCGCGTTGCATCGCTTTGGGCGAAGTGGGGCTCAACCTCATCACCCCCAACGAAGAGCACGCGATGTTGCGTCAGCTTCAGATCGCTGAAGACCGCAAGATGCCGGTCATCCTTCATCTGCCCCATGTGGAAAAACTGCGCGGTGCACTTCGCATCCTCGACCTCATCAAGGTGCATGGCTTTACGGTCGAGCGTATCGATGTCGATCACAATACAGAAGAGACCATCAAACACACCCTTGACTCTGGGTGCACCGCCGGTATGACCGTCTATCCTTACTCCAAACTGAATCCCCAGCGTGTCTCCGCCATGGTCAAACAATATGGCCATCAGCGCGTGATTGTCAATGGCTCGGCCGATTGGGGGGTCTCGGATCCGCTCTCGCTGATCAAAGTCGTGGATTATATGCGGAAAGATGGCCATGCGGAAGCGGTCATTGAAGATCTGGTCTTCAACACCGCTATGCGTTTTTATTCCGCCTCAGCGCACTGGACGCCAAATTTCGCGATTGTTCCCGTCGATCCATCGACCTATCAGCGATAAATAACGTTTTTTGGCAATATATGGAGGTTCTCTACGTTTTTAACTATGAAAGCCGTTATTCCAGACGACCTCGAAAGTGATGCGGATTTATTGGCAGCGTATGTCAAAGGTCATGTCGCATCCTTGGATTTGCTGGTCGGAAGATATCGGCAAGCTCTCTTTTCTTGGTTTCTCGGGATGACTGGCAGCAGATCCGATGCGGAAGATTTGTTTCAGGAGGTCTGGATCAGGATCATCCGGAATGCGGATCGCTATAAGGATGTTTCATTCAGGGCATGGATGTGGCAGATTGCGCGAAACCTGTTGATCGATTTCAGGAGGAAGCGGAAGCCAGATCTTAGCTTAGACGATGTTGAAGACGAAGACGACCAGCCCCTCTTGGAGACCCTGATTGCGCCAGATGCGAGTCCGAGGGAAGTTTTAGAGCGGACTGATTTGGCGAGGCAGGCCATGCAGGCCGTCGGGAAGTTGCCAGCGGTTCAGCGGGAGGTTTTTCTGATGCGAACGCAGGGCGATTTATCCTTTAACGAAATCGCCAAGGTTTTGAAGATCCCTCTGAACACAGCCTTGGGACGTATGCATGATGCGACCACACGATTAAGACAATTACTGATGAAGGAAATGAAGTAAAATGAAAACAACACGACCATTATGTGAAGAAGCTTTGCTTCGTGACCTAGAGGCGCTCGAGCCTCTCGTCAAGAACGGCTTTGCGAGCATGGAAGGTCCTTCGTCCCGTGTTTTGCAAGCGATTCACGAGGAGGCTGTGGCGCAGTCCATCCGGCGCGCGGCGCGCGTTCGTTTCCCATTTACCCTGCGCTTCGCAGCAGCGGCTGCGGCGGTTGCGCTCCTATGTGGCGGTTCGCTGCAGACCTGGCGCGCATGGCATATCGGACGTCATAATGCACAAACCGTGCAACTTTTGCGCATCTCGACACAAGGATCGGCTTCTACCGACCATGAGTTAGCGGATTCGTCGGAGCTGGCCGGCTTCCTGCTGAGTATGCAAGGCCTTGACCACGATTCTTACTTCAGTTCCCCGGATGGAACGGAATCTCTTTGGCTTTAGCCCACAGACGCTCAATATCGTAATAGGTACGGGCTTCTGGCGAAAAGACATGTACGACGGCTGTCACAAAGTCGACAATAACCCAACCGCTCGCTGATTCGCCTGACGTGCGATAACTGGCGATATTAAGTTGCTTCATGTGATGCTGCGCTTCTCCAATCAATGCTCTCAAGTGTGGCGCGGACGTTCCGGTGGCAACAATCGTAAACTCCGTCACCCCTGATACCCCGCGAACATCAAAAATGCGAATGTCGTCCGCCTTTTTTTGATACAGCGCTTTTGCGGCCTCTAATGCCATTTGTTC
>SESF01008047.1_pt1 | contig 14452 bp, 23 predicted proteins | sample 3171521 | NCBI WGS metagenome assembly SESF01 (sample SAMN10866945, study PRJNA518727) | freshwater metagenome | biome: subpolar coniferous forest; feature: holomictic lake; material: water; isolation source: holomictic Lake 227, 6 m and 8 m depth | place: Canada: near Kenora, Ontario | collected...
TCCCCAGTTTCCAATTGCCGATGGCGTCTATGATCGCCACGAGGCTGCACGACGAGGAATTGATTGGCAAGCCCTTCCCAAGGGACCGGAAACATCCTTGAAACAAGTGGTCAACCGGCTCGCTGGCGCATTGACGTACTGGGGAATCGAGTTTGGGTATTTTTCCAGTCTTTCCTCTGCTCAAGCGTTCTACTCCGATTTGATCAGCATGATGATTCACCAGCAGGGTGCGCTAAATTCTCCTCAATGGTTCAACACGGGGATTCATTGGGCATATGGGATTACCGGTGACCCCAAGGGACAGTATTACTTCGACATGGAACTGCAGAAGGCCGTCGAATCCGTAAATGGCTTTGAGCATCCTCAGGCCCATGCGTGTTTCATCCTTGGTGTCAAGGACGATTTGTTCGGACCAAATGGTGTTTTTGATACGGCTCGGCGCGAGGCGCAGATCTTTTACTTTGGTAGCGGGTCAGGCTCCAACTACAGCACTCTTCGCGGCAAGGGCGAGCCCGTAAGCGGAGGTGGTGTCTCCAGCGGCATGATGAGCTTCCTTGACATCTACGATGTTGGGGGAGGGGCAATCAAATCCGGCGGCAAGACCCGTCGAGCAGCCAAGATGGACATTTGCTCTGACACACACCCCGAAGTGCGAGAGTTCATCCAGTGGAAAATGCGGCAGGAAAAAATGGTCCGCATCCTCATCGAGGCTGGCATGTCCGCTGGCTTTGAAGATGAGGCGTATCGCACGGTCCGGGGCATGAACAGCAACAACACGGTTGCCCTCAGCCATGATTTCTTCAACGCGCTGAGGAATGACGACACATGGAAACTGCGTCGCGTCACCGACGAGTCTGTCGTGACAAGCGAATTTCCTGCAAAGGAAATGTGGAATGACCTCGTGTACTGCACGTGGTTCAGCGCCGACCCTGGCATTCATGCGACCGACACCATCAATGAATGGAATACGTGCATCGGTGACGAGCGAATCGTTTCAAGCAACCCATGTAGTGAGTATCTTTGGCTGAATGAGACTGCATGCAACTTGGCATCCTTGAATCTTGTCAAGTTCTATGACGATGAAACAAACATCTTTCACGTCGACAAGTTCCGCGACGCCGTGAACATCTGGCAGACAGCACTGGACATTACCGTGTCCATGGCGCAGTATCCGGCCCGGGACATCTGTGAAAAAAGCCTGCAATATCGCACGACAGGATTGGGATACACCAACCTTGGCGGACTCCTCATGCTCATGGGATATGGTTATGCGTCGGAAGAAGGGCGTCAAGTTGCCGGAGCAGTCACAGCCATCCTGGGGGCGCAGTCGTATGTGCAGTCAGCCGCACTGGCAAAGTCGGTTGGTCAGTATCCGGCATTCGAGCGGAATCGTGAGCATCACCTGCGTGTGATTCGCAATCACCGTCGCGCTGCCCACGGAAAGCATGACTACGAAGGCGTGACAAAGAAACCTGCAGGACTCTCTGCAAAGAAATTCCCTGATGCGCATTCGTATCTTCTGGACTCAGCGCAATCAACATGGGATTCGGCGTTGCTCGATGGTGAGCAGTTTGGTTATCGCAATGCCCAGGCAACCGTGCTTGCACCTACGGGAACAATCTCGTTCGCCATGGATGCCGATACATTTGGCATCGAGCCTGATTACGCACTGATCAAATACAAGGCACTTGCTGGTGGCGGATACGCCGTCATTGTCAACCGGCTCATTGAACCGGCATTGAAGAGCCTTGGCTACACATCCGGCCAGCGTCTTGATATCATTAACTTTGTGAATTGCGACGGTGGTGTGCAAGGAGCTCCGCATTTGCACGAAGAACATTACTCCATTTTTGACACTGCTGTCCCATCCACGAAGGGTGGACGGTACTTGCAGCCACGAGCTCATGTGGAGATGATGGCGGCCTGCCAGCCATTTCTTTCCGGCGCAATTTCCAAGACCATCAACATGCCTGAAGATTGCACTGAGGAGGATATTTCCGATTCATACATTCATGGGTATGAATTGGGGCTCAAGGCAATCGCGGTGTACCGGGCAAACAGCAAGGCGGCATCAGTCATGTTTACCAATGCCGAGGGCCTCAAGAATCGCCAGACTCTGGATCTTGGCACTCATGATTTTGATATCAAGCAAATTTTTGGCAGTCATTTCCCACATGAGGAACCCATGCCATTCTATTCTGAGTCGGCTGATTATGCCGAACCAATTGAAATGCCCACCTATGGATGCAAGGATGGCGTCTGCGCCGTCTAAGGAGTGACAATGGCAGACTATGCAGATTTAAACGTTTATCATGATGTCGGTCCCGTTCTCGAAACAACGTCTCGGGTGTCGCTCCCTGTGGTGGGAGCGACAAACCGTTTCACCACTTCGGTCAGCAGGGACGGAGACGCCGTCAACAATGCTGTCGTGACGTTGCAGGTATTTGACTCAGATGATGTTCTTGTGTATCCATCAAACAATACGTTGAGATTTTCGTCCATGATAGTTGACGAGACAGGCGCCATCGTTAGCGCCTCCCTTTCTGGCTTGTTTGCCAACCGAGGAGTTGATTACGTGGTTGGAGAACAAGTGACCATAATTCAGGAATTGGGCGGAGCGCAGGCCACTAATGGCAGCAACGCAATCATTCTGATCACTGCAGTATTTTCGGCTCAAGGAGAAGTGGTGACGGTTACTGGACAAAAAGGCCGTGTTGCGTTTTTTTCCATTGTTTCTCCGGGGTCCAGATATAAATCGGGTCCGGCGTCGGGACGCCTTACGGCCACGACCGTTGTTGTACCACGCGATCTTTCAATAAATGGTTTTTATTCATTGGTGCCCGAAAGCACCAGCATTTTCAAGAATTCCGGGTATCAATACAAGATACAATGGAATATTTTTGTACCCGCAGATGCGAAGTTTCCCGTATGCGTGTATCCGCGCACTCAATACGTTGTTGCGTCAGATAGCTGAGTGTCATGTTAGAAAACCCATGCGTTCACATGATTCATCCGATCACGAATCGTTCCTGCTCAATCCCCTATGTGCTGGAATATGAAAATTCCTGGAACGATTTCCTGATCATAGCAAAGCAGAACTTCCCATGGCGTCTCGCCGCAACATGTCGGGCAAATTGGGAAGGTCAGGATTTCTGGTTTGGTCTTGATGTCACCGTTCGTGTTCCCACATTACGGAGTCTCTACTGGATTGCATTTTCCTATAACCTTCTTGGTCAGCCATACTGGATTTGCATGGGAAAGACAAAACAGGAAGTTGTCGCAAACATGGCGTGGGCAATCAACGATACATTCGAGAACGTGTGGGCAAACGATCATGTGGACAGCCTGATGGGGCGCATCCTTCGCCATCCCTAGCGGTATGCTATACTCGGGTCACGCGGGGGTAGCTCAGCTGGCAGAGCATCTGCCTTCCAAGCAGATTGTCGCGGGTTCGAGCCCCGTCCCCCGCTCCATGGCCCCGTAGCTCAGGGGATAGAGCATCAGCCTTCTAAGCTGTTGGTCGCAAGTTCGAATCTTGCCGGGGTCACCGTTGGTCTTGGATCAACAATTCAAGAAAAGGAGGGCGCATGTCCACAGGCATGTTCATGGTATCGTTAGGCTTTTTCGTGTTTGTTCTCTTGTGGCTGTCCGGAGGAAAAAAGCAGGATTGATGATCTGCAACAGGAGGTTTACATGTTGTTTTTGTATTTGTTCATGATCATGGGATACATTCTGTTGTCCGCATGGTTGTATCATGCTGCAAGAGGGAAGTCATGAAAGTCTACGTTGCAAAATTCTGGGCACAAAAACACAATGATCGTCGTTGGACAGATTGCGGGTATCACTATTCGCTCACGCCTTGGTCCTACGACACCAATCTTGAAGAAATCAATGAGGGATGGATGATAGAACCATTCCAGGCACTTGACGTGAAGGAGGAAGACCTTGGACAGTATCAGCTTGAGCAAAGCAACGTCAGCGCAGAAACCCCTCACATCATCAAGTCCGGTCGAGATCTCATTCTCCGGCTTGAGCGGCGTCGTTTTCAACCACATTATTCAGAACAGGGTAGAGCTTTTTGAAACATTCTTTTATGAGCACAGGCTTGTCCGATTCGAGCGTATCGACTGGTCGTATGATGTTCGCGGAAAAACTCTTGTGCTGAGGTTATTCGAGGAGGTTCCGGGCGAACTTACTTCCTAGTAGGTTCGCTGTGCCGCTGTAGCTCAGGGGTAGAGTAGCTGTTTTGTAAACAGCGGGTCGTGGGTTCGAATCCCACTGGCGGCTCCATGAAAATAAAAAGTCCATGTAACAACAACTGCAAAGCAAAGGACGGTGTGTGCGTAGGATGCAAGCGCACCGTCGAGGAAATCAAGCATTGGCGTGGATACTCAAACGCTGAGAAACGCGCTATAATTGAGCGCGTACAGAAAGAGATGCAAGGGGCAACAAAATGAAGATGGTAACCATGGTTTACGAGTGTTGGACTGGTTCTTGGTACATGTGGAGCAATGATGTGCCGCGAATGCGCATGGATATCCAGGAAGATCCGGATTTGTTCCAGATGGATATCACCGGAATCAGGAAAGTTGCTTGCCGTGAATGAGGAAATGGCGTATTTGCAATTCGGATTGAATTTGTTATCGGCAACGTTGTTGTGCATGATGTTCTACATGATGCACAACAACTCCGGCAAGGGTGGACCAAAAGGAGGGCGACCATAATGCCGCATGCATTTCCTGAAAATTTCTCTCCCATTCCAGCTCATGTCGAGAATGACACACTTTTTGATGTGCATGAATCAGACGTGAGGTCCACTGACTACAGTCTTGGAGCGCTGAACAGCAATCCCACCGTGCAGCTTCGTCATTGCGGATGTGTGGTCGGCGTTCCGTTTGTTGCGGATTCGTATGGCGTGACTGCTACATGGCATTTCATATTTGCCACGGTGGCGCATACGGATTGCCCTTCTGAACTCCGTCAGCATTCTGCTGTGTTCGACCCGATGATATTCAGGCCATCTTACGAAGAGATCGGGCGGATGTTGAGACACGATGATCCGTTTCAGCCGCATGTACTTTGCGCCATGGACGGATGCGAGATAGCGCACCTTGAATCTGTTTGCGAGCATGGGTTGCCGTCTTGGCCGTTGTATCTGGATTACCTTCCAACAAAGTGGTCTGATGTCCATTCCTTGCTTCCCAAGGGCAAGGAGCATCCCGACTCTGCAAAGTGACCGTCATACTCAGGAATATGTGCTACACTGTCTTGTAGTCGCGAGAAGGAATTTCAATGACAGACGAAAAGGCAGAGCGCAAGTTATCCCCAGGTGTTCCCTACCCGAAGCCTGAGAAAAAGTCAAAGAAGGGCAAGTGGGACAAGAAGAAGGAGAAGCAAGATACTGATGAAGATTGACGTATATCCAGTCAAGATATGCATCGTTGGTCAATCAGGAGCAGGCAAGGATACGATGGCTGACTGCATTGTCCGTCATCGTCCCCATGCCGTTCGCATCGCCTTTGCCGATGAACTCAAGCGGTTATGCAACCGCATGCTGAATGATCTCATTGACAAGGAACATCTTGGCATTCCGCATTTCAACACCACCGATGTCAGCGTCATCAATGACCAGAAGCAGTTGCTCAGAGGCTTGTGGCAATGGATGGGGACTGATTTGATGCGTCATCATGACAACACGTTCTGGATACGGAAAGTTGAAGCATACTTGACAGAACATGCGTTCAACAGTGCGGTCATCACGGATGGTCGGTTTCAAAATGAGATCGATTGGGCCAGATCACAAGGATTCATCATTGTCAAGGTTTCCAGAACAACTCATTTTTCGGATACAAATGATATAGTTTTACGGTCGCACGAAAGTGAGATTGGCAGTTTTTCCATTGTGCCGGATATTGAGTACAGGAACGACGGCACTGTTGAGAACATGAGTGACTGGGTCGAGAATGTACTTATGGATATGTGTCATCAGCGCTATCGGAATGGGAGTGTTGATTATGTGCTTGCATAGGGAGATGGAATGACAATCACGAAGCAAATGAGAGCGTTTGTCATCAGGCAGGAAACGCTTGAGAGGAGAAAGGATCTTTGGGGAGTCAGAAAGGTAGACAAGTTTACCCAGCCTGTTCCCATCAAGAGCATTCCTTATCGTCTTGCGAGGAAATCCGTGCGCTTGCAGCGTGTGCGACGTTTTGGTCGCAACGAAATGAAATCCATCAACGCGGCGATGAGGAAATCCCTGAAAAAATTCGACGCACTTTTTGTATCCCTGAAGGATTAATGTGATGTACGGACCAGACTCTATCATAACGGGAGCTGCAATTCTTCTGGCTTTTGGTATTGTCTGGTTGTTTTCCATGGTGGTGCCATGATCCATCACTCTGGCTACGCAAAACTTTACGAGCACGTGACTGAACCGGGAAGATTGAGCGTTGTCTATTCCATTGTGCATGTCGCAAAATCTCACGATGAGTTTTATGACAATGTGCAACGTCTTGCTGATGAGTGCACGTTCACGTTTGAGAATTTTGTGGAATCAGTGATCACTCCTCCAGTCTATACCATGAACCGTCATAGGTCGCTCGGCCTTGATGCGTGGCTCATTACCAACCCTTCGCTTGATCCGTATCACATGCCAAGGCAGTGGCGCGAGATCGGCTTGTGCGTACCGGATTGCTCCGGTCGCGACGATGTGCCAGTCCTGCATACCGTCGTGACGGGAATGGTCTCCTCTGCTGAGGCGCACATATTCCTGCGAGGAGAGTACGATGCGACGCCGCCCGACTGATTGTGTGCTATACTGACGCAGACTAGCGGTCACCGATGCCGCCAAGTCAAGGAGCAGGTGCATGATTTCCGCAGATCGTTTATCCGATATCCTCTTGGCTCCCGCGTCCAAAAAGCATTGGCGCGATACTCCTGTCGAGGGCGCAACCCAAAAGAAAGACTGTCCAGTATGTGGACATAGCGTGTACATTCCCTGCAGATCAGAGCCGAAACACAGAAAATTTTCCATTCCCTGTGGTGTGCCGCAACTCAAGAACAACTAGATGGCCGGTGTGACATGGCGCATTGGGGGACTCAGATCGGCTTCTAGCGGGTCGACATGGGATCCAAAGAAAGCGTTTACTGGATTCTGGAATGGTACCAGGAAATTTGAGGAACCAAATCCGTTCAGCATTCTTGATGAGCACTTGTTTGCGTCAGGTTATCGCGCGTACGTTAGTGAAGATTACTCGTTTGTAACTAGTCACCGAGTACTGATCGATGTCGTGATGTTCTGTTTAGAAATGCAGCCAACCATTTATGTTGTCTGGCATCCTCCCGCTGGATCAGGCAATAAAATCTATTGGGCGTTTATCAATCCTTCATTGCGCGTCACGCCGCGCGAGACATGGGTTGTCAACTCCAATCTTCCAATTACTATCGATGAGGATTAGCATGAACCGTTTCATTCTTAGTGAAATTCCCGAGCAAGCTGCCAAGGCACACAACGACAAGCATGTTGTCAAGATGATCCTTGAAGAGGCGCAAATGCTTTGCACTGCGCATCGAGTCCTCTCTCCGGACATGACTGATCAAGTCTCGTCTGCGCTTTATCGGGCAACGCATCGCAATCATCCTTGTTCTGTATGGGTTCGCGAATCAAAATCAAACTACGATTGGGCGTATCAACTTTTTGAATCCTTGTGCACTGAATATGCGTTTCGATACGGCAAGATTCACAAGTCATGGGATTTGGCGCCGCTGCTGAAGTCCGCCCCTATCGGCATAGCCGATATTGGCCGCACTCCATTTCCGCAAGCAATGCCAGACTACTGCAAGAAAGATGATGCCATCGAAGCGTATCGTGTCTATTACATGAACGAGAAACATGCATTGGCAAAGTGGACACTTCGCGGACAACCCGACTGGTGGAATGTGGAATCCGATTCAATTGCCTGAAAGGAAACGCGCCATGGAAGATTACGTGACTATTGAGGAGTGCCAGACAATAGGCTTTGATGATGGCGAAGACGAAGCATGGTCACGTCTTGATGCTGGGATGGAGACCGACTCCATCCTGGCAAAGGAGCATGATTGGGTGCAGGGAATCATCGATGTTGTTGGGCGCAATGGATTCTGTGCCATTCTTGGAGAGCCGTTTGCGGGAAATGAGGTGGAATGGACTGCTATCATGCAGTCGAAAGTCGATGCGTATTGTGCTTCGGCGCAGGAAGGAGCTGAACATGTCTTGAAAGTGCTTCATGGCAATCGCGCTGCTGGAAGTTAATTTACATTAGGAGCCTGTGATGCAGCCTACTCAAATATCCCTTGGTTCAATCTGGAAAACTCGCACGAAGAGACACTTCGGGCACTTGAGAAAAATCGTGGGGTTCAACAAGAACAACACCATCGTGCGCGTTCAGGAATACACAAAGAAACACAAACAGCATGCAAATAGAATTTACTCGATTCATCTCGATACATTTGCACGGGAGCACGAAATATGGAAGGAGTGATTGATGTGCGTGTACTGCGACACCTTGCTTACGACAAAACCGTCGCCTAGTGCGACGGGAATCAACGTTGTTGTCACGGCAATAACAAATAGAAATACCAGATTCAAGCTCAATGTCCAGAAAAATACGAATCCGAATTACGTCAGCGATGCTTTTGCGAATGGCTTGGAAAATTCCAGCATGGCTGAAAGCTATTACGATGTTGGACGATTTCTCGATCAACCTCGTCATCTCGTTGTACTTAGCGTCACGGTCGACCAGCTTTCTTTTCTGGAACAGCTCGGAAATGAATTTTTTTCCGGTTCTGTGGGACATGCGGCTGGATGGATCCTCGCGAAAGGATTAGGCACGACGGATGCCATTGAGGATGCCGCGCCAGAGCGTCAATCCTTGCAAGAAGAGCGTCTTGAGAGTGGCACCAGTCGATGGTCGCGTGATATAAATTGGTCTAAATGGTAAGGAGATCATATGCCTGACGTAGATATCAATCAAGTGGCAGCTGCAGTATTCAAGCAGATGGAAAACCAGCGGATTCGCGATGAGCAGCGAACCCGTTCCGTGCAGGAAGCATCGCAGTATGACCAGGAAATGGAAATGCTTGCACAGATGCTTCCGCAATTGCAGTTGGGAGTCCGGTCTGTCATTCCTGATGAGGAGCCGCATACGTACGCGCTGGAGACCATTCTGGATTGGTTGCAAGTTGCATACCGTGCCAAGGCGGGAGAGTTGCGCATCCGTCGCAACGCAGCACTTGCTTACACACCAGAAGAATTATCGAGACTGTCTTCCGACTCCATTCTGGCAAGTCCAGCGGATATCATTACATTCCTTGAGAGAAGTGAGGGCGAGGAGGAGAAAAAGACAGGTCTTTGGGACCTTGGCGATCCTCCTCTCCGCTCCATCGAGATCGAGAATATGCTGACTGCAAAGGAGGCACCGATTCGTCGTGAGTTGATTGATCACGCATTGGCCGGGGGCATCTCCGGAGGAGCGGTTTCCATTCTGGTAACGTTCCTCCTGTATTTGGTACTACATTGAAAGGAACTACCATGGAAGAGCATCTCATTCAGCAAGTACGCAAGAGGCTGGCACAGCAAGTGGACATCGACACCAATGTTGCGCCTATCAATGTGCAGGATATTGCAAACGACCTCAATACATCGGTTCCTCGGGTGAATCGCGCCCTTCGTGATCTTGAGCGCAAGAAGAATGAAATCCGTCGGCATTTTGGGCAGGATCACAAACCTGTCAAGGCAAACATCCTGCCAAAGTTCTACGAAACCACTGTTGAAAACATGACGAATCATGACAACAAGAAGGAAAATTCGTACGACATCCGGTACGCGGAGAATCGCAACACCTATAGCGATACCAACTACGTTGTACGTCCCATGCTTCCGCAGTACAGCAAGAACATCTTTGTGAACGCCGAGTCCGCCACATCAGGATCCGAGTTCCCAGCGGTGTTGAGCGCATGCCCCACCATTTATGCGTATGGACGGCTTTTGTCTGATCGCAACGAGAACCCCATGCCTTTTGTCGAGAATGTCGCGGTGATCCACGCACAGGCCAAGCCACTGGTTACCGAGGCGTTACGCATGTTCAATGCCGTGTCCTACGTTTCCGGACTTATCACGGCGGATCAGCGAAAGACCATGATGGACATTCTCAAGGGAAAGCGCGTCGAATACAATCATTTCTCCAAAGAGATCGTCAGCGAATAGATGCCTGAATATATCAAGGGTCAAGAGCGATATCTTTCCAACAGTCAGGTAGAGCTCTTGCTTGAGTGCACATGGAAGCACAAGCTCAAATATATTGACGACATCAAGGAACCCGCCAATGAACATCTCATCATTGGCGGGGCCATTCACAAGGGCGTCGAAGCGTACCGCGAAGCACAGTTGCGCGGCACATTGGGAGAGTGGACTGAGACACAGCGGAACCAAGCCTGTCTTGATGCCATGAACAACGAGTTCGATGAACTCATTGCCAAGGCTGAGTCTGAGGGCGGCATCCGATGGGGGCGTGGCGTCACGATTGATCAGGCCAGAAGCCTTGCCAAGCAATTGCTCAGTGTCTACTTCTATCGCGAGGCAGAGAGCGATATCCGGGGGCAGGGCAAGGTTCCTCTTTTCATGCTGGAGGAACCACTGTCCATCGAGGAAGAGTTCTATCTTCCCATTCCAGGAACCGACAACTGGTTCATGAAGGGAAGGTATGACATGCGGACTGCCACGGGCATGGTCGATCTCAAGACTGCCAAGCAGAAGTATTCCCAGAAGGAGATGGACAAGAAGACCCAGCCCAGCTTCTACATCCTCTCCCAGCTCGGCAAGACTGGACAGTGGTTGCCGGAGTTCCGGTATCACCTGCTGGTGAAGCCACATCGTTCAACGTGGGAGGCTAGCTCGGGCACCATGCCGCCCACGAACCTGTCTGCGTACCGGGCGTGTGTGCAGCGAACCACGCGGAGCGCAGACGAGATCCAGTGGTTCCTGCGCACTTTGCGACAGCAGATTTCGGTGATCGAGACTGGCACACAGTTCCCTCGCCAATCTGCAGAGTGGTGTGATTACTGTGGCGTCGCTTCGGCATGCAAGCCGTGGCTTGGCGGCCGGGGTGGACAAACGGCGGAGTCGGTGGTAGACTTGTTTCGTGAGGCAAGCACCTCACACGAGAGCGCGGGGCAGCACCCCGCAGGGTAAGAAAGGCACACTATCATGGGCTCACTCAACAAGCTTATGTTGATCGGCAATGTAGGCAAGGATCCCGAGGTTCGGCTTTCCAAGAACGGGGACGCCATGGCTACCTTCACGCTTGCAACTTCGTATGGCTACAAGACTGACGCTGGTGATCGTGATCAGACCACCGAGTGGCATCGCATCGTCATGTGGCGCAAGCTGGCTGAGCAGGCCGAGAAGTTTGTCAAGAAGGGCCGGAAGCTGTACATCGAAGGTCGCGTCCAGACCCGCTCCTATGAGCAGAATGGCGAGAAGCGGTATGTCACCGAGGTCGTGGCAGATCGCATGGAGTTCCTCGATTCCCGCAATGGTGGCGACGAGGATGATGCTCCAGTTGCAGCCCGTCCACAGGCGGCTGCGGCAAAGGGCGCAAAGCCTGGTTCTGATTTCGAGCTGGATGACAATCCATTCTCTGATCTGGATGACCTACGCAGTAACAAGCGTTTCTAGGCGCAGTTCGGGAAACAGGCGGGTAATCCCGCCTGTTTCTTTTTTGAGGAGGATCACATGGGACGAGTAATGCGATTTGCTTTGGGAGGGGCTGCGGCGGCAGGAGCCGTATTTGGCACGTTCCTCTCGTCACTGAACGAGAGCAAAGCCAAGCACGAGCAATCGCGCGAGATTTATCAACATTTGCGCCAAATGCATGATTTTTTTGCCATGCGAAATTCGGCTGCGGACGTTCCCGCCAATGTTGCGCTCAACCATCTTGCGTCCAGCAATCAGGCGCTCATTGGATTTGTGCTGACCATGCATGAGCGAGTCATGAACGAGATGGTTTTTGACGTTGACAGGGAAGACAAGGACAAGAAAGACGGATTGCATGAGATTTCATGCCGATCAGAATTCGTGGACGATGTCCGCAAGTTTGTCAATGCTGACTGCGAAGAGATACTCAAGGAAGTTGCTTCGTGGGCACATAGCATCATGGATACGTACAGCCTGAAACTGGACGGCATCTCGCTTGAGACTGATCGCATCTCTCCGGAGATGTATCCAGTTGAGGTGCTCTTGGTGTTTCATGTAAATGGCAAGGGTGATGATGCCCTTCGATTCCAAAGCGATGCATCACGATTGTTGCGTGAAACCGCAGAACGCCGGGGTGGCTCTAACTCGCACCTGCTTCGGGCACATGTACGTTGGAAGTGACTTTCGGTTTCTTGTCTTGAAGTCGCCAAGGAACACGCAACTTCGACTTGGCTTTGCTTTGCGGCAATTGTATGTACTTGATGATGTCCCCTCTAGTGAGATAGAGGGACTTCTTCGTTTCTCCCCCAAACCATCGGGAGTAGATCTTGTTTCTTAATGCGGCTTCCCGCAGGGTTGTCCTGCCGATGCCGTATCGCGCTTTCGCGTCACCTAACGACAGGATGTCAGAGAGGCTTTCGTTCTCCCTGAGCTGTATTCTTTCGCACATTTCTTCGTAGGATTCTGCAGGTTTCATGTTATCTCCAGGAGGCGTTATGAAAAGTCATCAGGAAATGGTCAAGGAATTCATGATTTCGTTTGGTCAGGAAGCGCCAGACTCGTTTAATCCGGAAGGTTTTCCACACGAACTTCGTTCTTCATTGATTATGGAAGAATCACTTGAGTTTTGTCAAGCTGCTGCCGAAAAAGATTATGTTGGCATCATTGATGCAATTTGCGATCTCTTGTATGTGACGTATGGGGCAGCGATAGCGCTTGGCATTGACATCAATCCTTTTTTCGAGGAAGTGCATCGTTCCAACATGTCAAAACTTGATCCCGAAACAGGAATGCCAACGTATCGCAATGATGGAAAGGTCATCAAGCCTGAGACCTACTCCCCGGCAGATATCAAAGGCCTGATGTTAAGGATCTATGGAATGCCTATTGCCAAGACCCTTTCCATCTGAATATAGTATACTCTTTTCATGAGTATAACACGTCTGGTTTTCAAAAAAGCAGAACCCTCAGCGCATGAGCAGCTATCTCTGTTCAACAATGAGGGTTCTGCTACGCCTGCGCCTGCTACGCCTGCGCCTGTTGCGTCTGCGCGGCGTCGTCGTTCTCCCGCTTCTGTTGCTCCCGCTTCTGTTGCTCCCGCTCCTGTTGCTCCCGCTCCTGTTGCTCCCGGTCAAATGGAGGCAGGAAAAGGAACCATCATTCCGGATGTTGCTCATTTGAAAACATTTGCGTACGAAACAGGCTCGTTTGATGACGAAAAACACGATACATTGTTTGATTGGCATCATGATCACACACTGGGGAGAACAGATGCGGATGCTCCTTTTTCGATATTCACAGCAGACTATAATGACCCTCATGTAAAAAAACTCTTGGCTCAACCCGAGAGCGAACGAGAGTTCACGTTACTGCCAGTATCTCATGGCATCCCTCGTGACTACCAAGATCGTTTGAGCCAGGATTCATCTGAAATGCAGCAGAATTCTGCTGCATTCAATGCAGCTTTCAAGCCGCCAAATCCTCAATTTATTGAGAGTGTACGTAGTAATGATTCTGAGCTAAAAGGCGAAGATGGATTGCATTTGTACACGACAACCATGGCAAACAGGCCAAGCCCATTGACTGCGCAAGGACACGCAACCACTTTGGATTGGTTACGTGATTTACACGAACAGAAAGCAAAGTTTTTAAAGCAAAAAACAGTCCCAAGTACAGATAACACGGGCGATATGGTTGTAGACAGGAGTCCCGACGAAGTCAAAAGACATAAGGGATTCATTTTTCTTTGTCACGAAAAACTGGGAGGAACAAGCGGGGCGTTTTGTCACAGAAGATCCTTGGCTAATTCACTTCAAGATGAGTTGCGCACAAAAGAGCAAGCAAGCGGCGTTGCTCCTTATGTTAATGGGTCAGAAAGCAAACTTATGGGATACTTGCGTCATATTGTAGATGTCACAGACGCAGCAAAACCAGTTGTTTCATTGAGCAAATGGTACAACGATCAATATTCGCGCTATTCTGCACAAAATGCAAATCCATTAAGTTTTAACGATTGGCGCAAGACACTTGTTCCAATTGATTTTTCCAATACTCCAAATATATCCATTTCTTCATTGGCAACAATTCCTACACAGGAAAGACTTGCTTCACAAGTTGTTCCATCATCTGGATGGTCACTAGGGGCAGATTTGCGATCAGCCACTTTCCCAAATTTTTCATTTGGCGTCATTAAAGCATCTGAAAAAGTACCCGGCGTTCATG
>SESF01009780.1_pt1 | contig 14444 bp, 8 predicted proteins | sample 3171521 | NCBI WGS metagenome assembly SESF01 (sample SAMN10866945, study PRJNA518727) | freshwater metagenome | biome: subpolar coniferous forest; feature: holomictic lake; material: water; isolation source: holomictic Lake 227, 6 m and 8 m depth | place: Canada: near Kenora, Ontario | collected...
AATCAGGTCCTATTTAACCGTCCGGAGATATTCCCGGATAGCCTCGAACTGCTGGGCCCCTTTGCCGTCAAACGGGTCGGTCAGTTGGGTCAGGCCTTCGGGGTCGGCGTATTTCGGCATCTTGGTATCTGGGTCGATCCGGATGGGCGCCATGACCCAGCGTTGGAAGTAGCCCTTGCGGACGCGTTCCACCGTCTGGACGAAATTGATGGCTGGTGCTTCGAAGACGGCGGTGGCGGCTTGTTCGCCCACGGCGTGGCAGGTGATGCAGTTGAAGCCACCGTCCGCGCCGAGGAGTTTTTCGCCGAGAGCGATCTTCTCGGCGTTGGGTGCGGGTTCATCGGCTTCCTTCTGGGGCAGGCCGTGCTGATGGTTGAGGCCGAGAGCGATGCCGCTGGCGAGGTGCGCCGGGAAGCCGGGCATGCGGCCGATGAGCCAGGTGCGCGGTTTATACTCAATCTTCCCGGCGATGAATTTGCTCATCCACTCGTGCTGGAGTTTTTCCCCGAGCCAGGTGAGCGGAGGAATCGGCGCGTCGGGCACAGCTTCGCCTTCGACATGTTCCTTCGCGGGCAGGGCGTCGCGCAGCTTCTTGGCTTCGCCGTCGACCTTGGTCCATGTGCTGACGTTGCCGTCGCGCGCGTGGCAGGCGATGCAGTTGAGGTTCTTGATCTGGCGTTCAGCGAATTCAGCCGCGGTGTCCTGCTTGAGCGAAGCGAGGTCGGTGGTGAGGAAGGCTTTGAGCGAAGCGCGCTGCGGGGCGGACAGGGCGAAGTCAGGCGCGGCTGCGCGCGTCTTGTCATCGGCGCCGAGGCAGCCTTTTTCGCCCGCCTTGATGATCTTGGCCAAGGCAGGCTGGGTCGTGGCCGGCATGCCGGCATGGCAATTGAGACAACCAGCGCTGACGAGTAGGGTGGCCCCGCGGGCGGCATCACCGGCGATGGCCTGGCGCTTAATCTGCATGCCGTTGATCAAAAGATAAGTGGCGATCTGTGCGGATTCCTCGTCGCTCAGGCGGAAATGCGGCATGCGCGTCGCGGGGTAATTCTTGGCGGGGTCTTTGAGGAATTCGATCAATGCTGCGGCCTGCCACTTGTCGCGGACATGCCCCAGCGGGATACGGTCATGGGCATCAGCCCCCGTGGCGTCAGGTCGTTGGTGGCAGGCGATGCAACCGAGGTTGGCGAAGAGGCCGCCGCCGGCGGACGCGAGTTTCGGATCGAGCGGTTTCTCGGTCGCAGGTGCCGTGCCCTGCGTGAGCATCGCGGCGAGGTCGGCGGCTTTCTGAGCGGTGTCAGCTCCGGCGAAAAGCTTCGGCATCAGCGTGTGCGGACGGATCGCGTGCGGGTCGGCGATCCAGTCAGCGAGGAAGGCCGGTTTGTATTTCGCGCCTAAGTCCGCCAGCAACGGGGCGTTCTGGCCAAACTCGGGCATGCCGATGCCTTTGGCGGGCAGCAGCGCGGCGTCGGCGTGGCAGGCGGCGCAGTTCAGTTGTGCGAAGAGCAGGCGACCTTCGCGTAACTGCGATGCGGCGGTGAGCTCTGGTTTGACCGCGTGCGTGAGAATCGTCGGCGGGACGGGCTCGAGCGGGAAATCTTTCGAGGCCCAGTTAAGTCGCACGAACGTGTCGCCTTTTTCCGCGCTGGTGATTTCCGCGACGAGGTGATTAGCGCCTTTGTTGAGCTGGACGGTTTTAAGTCCGACGCCGTCGAGGAGCGGTTGGCCGTTGAGGCTCAGTTTAAATTTACCGGAAGTCTCGACGCCGAGTTTGAAGATCCCCCGCAGTGGTGACTGGATGTCGCCTTCCCATTTGGCGGTGAAAGCACCGGCGGCGAGGAACGGGGTCGGCGCCTGGCCGCCGGGGACGTAGAGCGAGAGGAGGCGATCGACGCGGCTGTCGGTCTTGCCGGCAGCGGAGAATGAGACCGCGAGTCCTGGCGTATCCTGTGCGCAGAGGGTGTGGGCGAGGAGCGTGGCGAAAAGGCTGAAGAGGCGGAGCGACATGGCAGCGGGCTGCCTGCATTGGGGCGATAATCCGCGTGTCAGGCAAGCCCCCAACAAAAAGGCCCGGCGTGAACCGGGCCTTTTATCCTGAGGCTTTCGCCTTACTTACTTGGCGAAGCTGCGGTAGTCCTGGCCTTCTTTCTCCGGCACCACGTTGATCGTGCTGCCGATGTCATCCGGCACGCGAGAACCATCGACGGCCTTCACGTTCATCTTGATGCGCATCTGCATCACGGGCACGAGTCCGTGGATCTCCAGGAAGACGCTCTTGCCGTCTTCGGAGAGCTTGACGGATTCGATCTGCAGGGTGTCGTTGCCCTTTTCTTCCGGCTTGCTGACCTTGTATTCGTCCGAGCCGTAGGAACTCGTCCAGCGGTAGTTGTACTGCGTGACGGCCCAGTTCTGGATGTCGCTGGCGGTCTTCTTGTCGAGGGCGCCAGTGAAGCCGATGGTGATGCCGTGCTTGGAGACGTGGAGCGATTCCTGCATGGTCACGGATTTGCCGGTGTAGCGGACGCGGTGGATGGCGCCGTCCTTCACGCCATTGGTCTGCCAGCCTTTGAGGCCACCGACATACAGCTGACCATCGATGGGGCTGAAGCGCGCTCGCATCAGGCCCGTGGTGAATTTGAGGGGGAACTTGACCACGCCGCCCTGCGGGATTTCACCGACGCGTTCTTGGAGCACTGCGAAGAGCGAGGATTTGCCGTAGGAGAGGTAAAGCATGCGGCCTTCGAAGGGGCCCCACTTGCCCTTGTTCGCGGGCACCCAGATCTGGGTGCCGTTGGAATTATCGACGTCGTACGGTACCCAGCAGAGGTGCGTGCTGTAATTTGTGGGCGGCGGGCTGAGGTGCGAGAGGTCAGGGACTTCGATGAACTCACCCGGCTTCGAGAAGTGGATGTAGTCGACCGGAACCCAGGTTCCCTGGTTGTCGCCGTTGGAGATTTCATTGTTAGGCCCGACGCACATGCCGTTGGGCGCACGGATGCCCGTGGCGTAGACTTCGAACTTCTTGCCATCCGGGGAGACCTTGAAGATGCAACCGTGGTGGTTGCTGAGGGGGCCCCAGCCGCGGCCTCCCGGATTCACGGGTCCGCCCTTGAGGAAGTAGAAGTTGCCCTGCGAGTCGGTCTGCAGGTCGAAGGTGAACTCGTGGAAGTTCGAGGTGACCTGGACGTCGTTGTTGAAGTTTTCGTAGAAGTCCGCTTCGCCGTCGTTGTTGAGATCGTGGAGCAGGGTGATCTGGTCGCGGCCGAGGACATAAATCTGGTCGTTGACGATTTTCAGGCCGAGGCCGTGGAAGATGCCAGTGGCGTAGCGGTGCCAGGTGATCTTGCTGAGTTTTTCGTCAGCGAACTTACCGACCCAGACGTCGCCGCTCCAGGTGGCGAAGGCGATGCGGCCGTCTTTGAAGAAGTCGAAAGCGCCGACGCGAATCCAGGCGTTGTACGGGTTGTCGGAGGGGACGGAGACATTGTCGACGACGTAAGGCGCGGCGAGGAGTTCGCCGAGCTGGTCCTTCATCGTTTGTTTCTGCGCGGCGTCCTGTTCGCTCGCGATCTTGGCTTGGAGGTCCTCGATTTTCTTCGTCTGGTCGATTTCGCCGAGCACGCCTTCGGTCACGACGTCCTGAGCCCAGTGGGCGGGGCCGCCGGTGGTGAAGGTGCGCAGGTCAGCTGGCGCGGCGGTCTTCGAGGTGATTTTGCGGAGCACGTCGCCGGCGTTGATGCTGCCGTGGGCGAACGACACCTTGAAAGAGGTGCCGGCCGTGACTTTAGAAAGTTTGAGCGAGAGCACGTTGCCCTTGGCGTTCAAGATCGAACCGGCAGGCAGGGCGTTGACGGTTACCGTGGTGAGCTCGTCGGCCGGCTTGACGATGGCGGGCGCATCCTTGGCGACTTTCACGGGCTTGCCCTTGGGGTCGACTTTCTTGGCGGCTGGCGTGGCGGGCATCGGGAGTTCCATGCGCACGATGGCGTTGGCGCCGTCGGCGAGGTCGACCTTGCCGCCATACGGCAGGTCCATGAGTTTGACGGAAGAATCGAGTTCACCTTTGACGACCGTGAAGGAGCGGCTGAGCACGATGTTGGTGCCGATGGTTTCGATTTCGGCGGATTCAAGGACTTCGGCGGTGCCGACGGTGTAAGCGAAGACGACGCGGTCGCCATGGAGGTAGAGTCCCTGGTACTTGGCGTGCTCGCGGGGCAGCGGGCCGAGCGGAATCGTGGCGGCGTTGGGGCCGACCGGCAGGGCGCGCGTCTCGGCGAAGGTGCCGTTGAAGCTCCAGCCGGGTCCGGGATTGGTTTCGAAGTAGACCTTGGCACCGACGGCGGGTCCGGGGTTTGGGCCGTGGGCACCATCAAAGGCGACGCCCTTGGTCTTCATCCAGCCGCCCGTCCAGGCCCCAGCGCCGCGGAGGGTTTCGGTGTCGAAGGCATAGCCAGCGTCTTTGTTGCCGAGATTCACGAGCACGGCCTTATTGGCGGCGCAGCCCTTCTGCTCGAAGGGGCTCTTGCCCTGGGCGTTGTCGATCGAGGCGGACAAGAAGCGTCCGTAGTCCATCGCTTCCCATTTCGAGGCGGGCTTGGCGTCGGGCTTCTTGGTCGCGTCCTGGGCGAGGCCGGTCACGGCCGCCAGCGCGAGCGCCAGGGACAGGGAGGTGCGGGTCAGGGATTTCATATGATTGGAAATAGGGGTGGGGCGGGGCAGGGGGTCGGCAGAATTGCTTAAACCCACCCCCGCTGTCCACCGTATTGGAGCGATATGAGGCGAGGAAGTTCCTCGTTAAAGAGTGATGACCAATGGCGGCTGTCAGAGGGCGGGCGGTGTGGCGGCAGGCTTGGTGAGCGTAATCGGCCGAATAACAGGGGTCTCCGTCCTTGCCGCTGAGGCGAGCGAGGCGTTTTCTTTTGAGCATACCCCCGACATGCCTTCCCGTTTCATCCTCTTGGCTGGTCTCTTCGCCGTTGGTTTTTCCTCTGGGCTGACAGCCGCTCCGGCGCCCACCGAGTCCTCCTCGGTCTTCAACGCCACGGTCCCCAAGAATGACTTGAAAGGGTCTTTCGAAGCGCAGGTCCTGTTCGCCCAGAGCCAGGTCATCCCGTCGCGGCCTCGCGAAGATGACCGCCAGCCTCGCCTGGTCAGCCTGCGCAAGTCCCTCCTGATGGTCCGCCCGCTTCGAGCTGACTCCACGCCGATCACGGTCACGGCGGTGGACGGCGCCGGCAAGGAGCTCGGCACGTTGAAGCTGAATCCTCCGGCCATGCTGCCGAAGACGGCCTACTTCGTGGACGGCGCGCCGGCGGGCGGCATGGATTTCAAGCCGAAGGGCGAGTCGCGCGGCGTGATCGACGACGCGCTGGGAATCGCGAAACTGGCCGAGCAGGATGGCGGCGCGCTGCGCGCCATGCTCGGCAAAAACGCGCTCGTCGAGGTCGTCACCGCCGACGGACGCTGGGTGAAGGAGATCCATCTTCCTCCGGCCAAGGGCCTCGACGGGAAGGTCGTCCGGATCAACGCCGGCGCCGGTTATGGCTCGACGGTCCGTTACGGCGACAGTGAGGTGAGTCTCTCGCGCGGTCAGGCCGTCGTCTTCAAGGCTTCCGCCGGCCGCTGGTTCCGCGAAGGTGAGCTGGAGAACAACGGTCTGCGTTATGCGAGCGACGCCTGGAGCGTCGACCTGCCCGCTGAATGGATCCGGCCTGGTCTCGCCCTGCGGTTCCTGCAGGGCAAGGCGGCCGGCGAGCTCACCGCGCTCGATATCGGCGCGCCGACGCAGCTCTTGCTGCATACGATCGACCTGGGCTTCCTGACGACCCCGCGCGGCGCGTTCGGGTTCGCCAAGGATCCCGAGGCGCATCGCGAGTATTTCCAGACCGTCCCCGCCAGCCGGCTCATCGTCAGCCAGTACGCCCCGCTTCATCTCAAGGAAGTGATGCTGCCCACGGGCGTGCTGCTCAAGGAGGTCGATCCCAGCAAGGGCGGCTGGCATGAAGGCGCGATGCGCCAGCACATCGGCAAGGAGCTGGTCTCGCATGGCATCGACAACGCCAACTACGGACTCCACAGCACCGCCGGCGCCGGCGAGAAAGGCCACCCTTACGCGGTCGCCCAGCTCGCGGCTCATAACAGCCGCGGCGTCTATTCCAATGGCGTGCAGGTCCACGGCGGCTCGGGCGGCAACGGTATGGTGACCCTCGATAACTCTCTCGGCAACGAGTTCAGCCACGAGGTCGGCCATAACTACGGCCTCGGTCATTACGTCGACGGTTTCAAGGGGTCCGTGCATCGCCCGGCCGATCAGATCAACTCGACCTGGGGCTGGGACGCCGACAAGCGGCGCTTCATCCCCAACTTCTCTCCGCTGCGCACCGGCAAGGACGCCACGCTCGATGGGCAGTCGCAGCCGCCGTTCGACGGGCGTAGCTATGGCTTCGACGCCATGGCCGGCGGCGCGCCGTTCTCGTCTTTCAACCGCTTCACGCTCTATACGCCGAACACCGCGGCGATCATCCAGAAGTTCCTCGAGTCCAAGGCGGTCTTCGACCCGCTGTCGCCGACGGGCTTCAGCAAGTGGAACGAGCAGGCCGCGCGCATGGAGCCGTTCAGCCATCGGATCGCGGCGGGCCGCTCGATCGGCGCGCCGATCAAGGGTCTGAGCGAGGAGAGCCTCGCCAAACTGCTGGCCGAGCATGAACGCGTCGAAATCTCGATGGGCGACGGCAACTGGACGAAGGAGATTCCACTGCCGCCGGCTTCCGCCGCGAACAAGGGACGCGCCGTTTCCATCGTCCATGAAGCCGGCTACGACTCCGTGCTCCTGATGAACGGCGACCAGGTCACGGTCTCGCGCGGTTTCGCCCAGGCCTATGTCTCCGACGGCAAGAAGTGGCAGGGCGCGAAGGGTTCCGAAGGTTCCGTGGAGCGAAAGCCGAAGGTCTTCGGCTCCGCGGTGGTCACGCTGGTCGGTTATTATGATCCGTCCGGCCAGCTGACGAGTTACGCTTATCCGGCCCTGCATGGCTCCCTGGGTTTCTGTTATGCGGATGAGGCCGCCCAAGTGAAGCCGGCGGACTGCCAGTTGGTCGTGGAGACCAAGACCGGCATCCTGCGTTTCCGCCTCGCGGACCGACGCATCGACGCGAAGCACATGAACAAGTTCCATGTCAACGTGCCTGCCGCCAGCCAGCCGACCAAGTTCGCCGTCATCTGCGGCGGCAAGGTCCTGGCGATGCGGACCATCGAGCCGACGGCCGAGAAACTCGCCGTCACCGTCCACGGCTACGTACCGCCCGCCAAATAAACCTGGTACCAGCCCCAGCCCGAGCCCCGTTCAGGCCTTCCAGCACCCCGGCAGGTGCTCGTCGAGCACGCCGACGGCTTGGAGGAAAGCTTGGATGATGGTCGGGCCGACGAACTTCATGCCGCGCTTCTTGAGTTCCTTGGAGATCTGCTCCGCGAGCGGCGAACTCGCCTGTGGCGTGCGCGAGCGACGGACGATGGGCTTGTCGTCGACGTGCGCCCAGAGCCAGGCGGAGAAGCTGCCATGCTCTTCCTGGATCGCGAGGAAGGCGCGCGCGTTGAGCGCGACGGATTCGATTTTGCCGCGATGGCGGATGACGCCGGGGTTGTCCATCAGCGCGTCGACCTTCTTGGCGTCGAAGCGCGCGACCTTCTTGGCGTCGAAGTTCGCGAACGCCTGGCGGTAATGTTCTCGCTTCTTCAGCACGGTGATCCAGGAGAGGCCCGCCTGCGCGCCTTCGAGGATGAGCTGTTCGAAGAGCAGGCGGTCGTCACGCACGGGCACGCCCCATTCGTCGTCGTGATAGGCGACGTACAGCGGATCGTCTCCGCACCAGAAGCAGCGTGGCTTCGGCTTGGCCACGTCAGGCCTTGGTCGACAGGCCGCGGAGCCAGGCGATCCAGCCGGCGGGCAGGCCGCGGGCCAGGGCGCCGCGGACGATCTTCTCGTGATAGAGCTTCGAAGGCAGGTGCGGGCCGGTCGGGTCGACGACTTTATAGGCCTGGCAATCGAGCGGGCAGTCTTCCAAACCGGCTTCGAGAACGGTGAGGGGGATGCGCTTGTAGGGCGTGCCTTCCGCCTCATCCATGCGCTTCCAGTCGTCGGCACTCATCTCGTAGATTGCTCCCCAGACGCCTGGGGTGTCTTGGTCTTCCAGAATATCCGCCGCGCCGCCACCCCACGTGGTGCTGGGATGCGTGAAAGCCATGCGGTGCTTGGGTAGAAAGGCCTTGCCGCGGTAGCTGGAGCCAGGGCAACGGCGTTCCATCTGGGCGGAATCCAGATTGGAAGCGTAGGCGAAGTAATACCGGCTCATGCGGAGGGAGCCGAACTTTGCCCATCTCGGCCGGAGATGCAATCATGCAACCAAGGGCGGGGGTCGGCTGGCTTGGTGAACGGCGGCGAAGATATTTCAGGAATCGCCGCCCAACGTCCGTGCGGTTGGCTGTTAATAACTTGCAGATTCGGGTTAAGGCTTTGCTTCGCAGCCTGCCAGCAGTCCCCCCTCGCGCCGGCGCCGCAGTCGTTCACCAAACTAGGCGCCCCTTCGCAAATTCTTCAGAATTTACGCGTCAGCCCCACATACGCCGACCGCGGCTGGGCTCCGTAGCCAAGGGCGGTGGGTGGGGCGGTTTCACCGAAAAGGTTTTCAATGCGTAGGGAGAGTTCGGTCTGATCGTTCCAGGCATAGCGCACCCACAGGCGGCAGAACGTCGCGTCGGGTAGGTTAATCCGCGCATAACTGTTCCAGTCATAGTCGACGCGCCCGTGCTGCACATTGAGGGCGGCGCCGAAGGTCCAGTTTTCGTTCGGGGTGATTTCCGTGCCGAGCGAAAGGACGAAGTGCGGCCGGCGGAGCAAGGGCTGGCCGGCAGTCACGACGCCGGCGTAATCGGTCAGGGCTTTGCTATCGAGGTAGGTGGCTGCCCCGAACACGCGCAAGCCTTTGGCGGGCCGGGCCTCCGCGCCCAGTTCGATGCCCTGGGTGCGGGCTTTGGCGATGTTGAAGGTCTTGTAGTCGACGGGGTTGTAGTCGATCAGGTCGGTGAGGTTGTTCTGGAAGGCAACGAGCGTCCAGTTGAGTGCGTTGGGGACGGCGTCCTCGTGCCGCAAGCCGACTTCGTAGCCGGTGTTCGCTTCGGGGCGTAGCGGCAGGCCGCCCGACGTGCCGTAAGCGAGGTCGTTGGCCGACGGGGCGCGGTCTGCGGTGGCGGCCTTGGCGTGCAGGGTGAGCTCCTTGCTCAGGGTGCGCGCATAGGAGAACTCGCCGGTGGTCTTGCCGGCGAAATCACTGAAGGAATCGCGACGCACCGCGGCGCGGAAACGATCCGCCTCGGTCGCCCGCCAATCCGCGCGCGTCCACACGCCGAAACTTTCCATGGTGTCCTCCCAATGGGTGGAGCCAGCGGCAAGGGCCTGCTGGTCGTAGCGCGAGTTCTCATAACTCAGGCCGAGTCCCAGGGTGAGGTTGCGCCGCACCTTCCAGTCGGCGAACGCGGTGAGCTCGTCGCGGTCGAGGTTGAATTTCTGATAATAAAGATAAGGCCCGTAGAAAGGGTCGGTGCCGTCGACGTAGCTGGTGACGGTCGAGCCGCCATGTGACCAGAAAGCGACGGTGCTCAAGGTGTCGGTGTCGTAACGGAGGCCGGGCGAAAGCATCCAGCCGCGGTCTTTCTGCCAGTCGTTGGGGTCGCCGCTCGCAGGGATGCTGTTCGTGGCTTGCCCGGGGAGACCGGCGTTGCCGCGATCGACGGAGCCGATCAGGTCGAAGACGAGATTCGCGGATAGGCGCCATTCCGATTTGAGCAGCCCGGTCGAGGCTTCCCTTGCGCCGTTCACGCGCCAGCCGTCGTCGTGCGACGTGGTCAGCGCGAAGGCGGTGCCCTGCGTGGCCGCAGATTTCCCATCCGCGTTATTGGTGAGATAACTGAAACCTAGCGAGGTACGTCCGTAGGCGCCGGCCTCCAGATTGAGGGTGCCGCCGCTCTTGTCGGTCAACGGGTCGGGTAGGCGCAGGTCCACGACCCCGCCGAGAGCGTTGGCGCCGTAGAGGGTCGACGACGGGCCGCGCATGATCTCGACCGACGATAATCCGAAGATCCGGTAGCGCCCGATTTCGTAGCTATTGGAGAAGCCCTGCGGCAGGCGGCGGCCATCGAGTAGCACCGCGGTCTGTGACGAATTGGTGCCACGAATGAGGAGAGAGCCGACCGAGCCTTCGCCGGATTGTTCGGTGGCGTAGACTCCGGGTGCCGAGCCGAGGAGACCTGTCAGGGTGGAGATACCTTGTTCGCTGGCAGTACCCGCATCTAGGCGCGAAACCGAAGGCGAGGCCTCTGCCAGCGGGGCGGCCTGCCGAGTTTCCACCACGACCGTCTCGGGCAGGCGGGTGGGGGTCTGGGCGAGGAAGAATGCGAACAAGGGCAGCACTTCGGGACAATTCAGCATTGTTTCTCCCCCTCAATCTAAAAGGGGCTGGAGAAAATCGGCGGGATTGTCATCATGTCTTTCCGATGGCCGCAGATATCTCCCAGCAACCTGACCTCGGACCTGTCCGCCAGTTCTCCATCTTTGTCGAGAACAAGGTCGGCCGACTCCACGAGTTGGTCGAATCGCTGGCCGGCGCCGATGTTCATATCATGGCGCTTTGCCTGGTCGACACGACGGATTCCACCATTATCCGCATCGTGGTCGATTATCCCGAGCGCGCGGAACAGATTCTCGACGAGCATCACTTCGCGCACGACGACGTTCCGGTCGTCGCCATCGAACTTCAATCCGAAGCCCAGTTGAAGGATGTCACGGGCGTGCTGCTGCGCGCCGAGATCAACATCCATTACGTCTACCCCTTCCTCTTTCGCCCGAACGGTCGCTACGGCCTCGTCGTCCGCACCGAAGCCCAGGAACTCGCCGCCTCCGTCCTCTCTAGCCACGGCATCACCGTCCTCGGGCGGAATGATATTGCCCGATAGTGTTGCTGTCGGGCAAGGGGGCAGCCGTTCACCCTGTCCCCGTGTCCCCGCAAGACTCCGTCGCACTGGGTAGGTGCAGCACCGCGTGCTACGCCTAGTGCCTGCCTCTGTCTCGGGTAGGGACGGCTGTCCCCAGCCGTCCGTTCGCGGATAGAGATGCGCACCTCCTTCGACTTAATGTCCTCTCTCGGTCAACGGCGGGTTGGGGACAACCCGCCCTACCCAAGACAACTCACGCGCGTCCGCAGCATGCCAGCCTACCAGCCGTTCCCACGCGAAGTAAGCACAGCTTACTTCGCAGGCAACTTCTCCACCTCCACCGCGGGTTCTTTGCCCGTAGGGATGGCGAGGACCACCCCGCGCTTGCCATCGTTACTGGAGTAGCCGCCGGTGGTGAGCGCGACGGCATTGCCTTCGATGGTGTGCGCGAAGTCTTTGCGGCCGAGTTCGGCGGTGGCGCTACTCTTGGCTTCCTTGATGGGCACCCATTTGCCGGCGGTGTTCCGAATCCACAGATTGGAGTAGAGGCATTTGCGCTCGGCCTGACCGAAGGAGCCCGACCAGTCTTCGACGAACGAATACAGGCCGTCGATCTTGGCCTCGGTCTTGGGGCGGCGGAAGGCGGTGAGAAAGCGCCACTGGCCCGTCTCGGCGAACTTGACCCAGGCGGAATACACCGCGGCATCGCCGTCCGGCTTCACGCCGAGTAGGAAAGAATACGTCGCGTTGTCCTTCCAGGCGTACGGAAGGTCGCTGTGGCCGCCGGATCCCTCGTGGTCGAAGGCCGATGCGTTGACGCCTTCGCCTTTGGCGACAGTCGTGACGACGAGGTCGCGCAATTCTTCAGCGCTGACCTTCTTGGCGTCGTTCTTTACGTACCCGTTATCCCAGAGCGAGTAGATGAACACGCGGTCTTTCGCCTCGGTGCCGGGCGTCTTACGCTGGAAACCGAAGTAGCCATGGCCGAAGCCGAGTACACAATTGTAGGTTGTGGGCGGCCCAGGCAGGGACTTGGCCTCCGCATAGGCCCAGAGGGCGGTCTCTCCCTTGGGTAGGGCGTAGCCGAAGTGCACCGACTGCGCATTGCCGTTCGGGAGCGCCCAGAGCTCAGGGTTGGCCGCGCCGACCAGCAGCAGGCCGTTGAGTGTCACGGTTCCCACTGCCTGTTGGGCATCGAGGGCGATTAAATAAGTGCCCGCGGCGGGGAAGGTGAGGGCGAATTCTTTCGAGGTCGCGGGCTTGCCCGTGCCGTCGAGTTGCACGGTGATCCGGGTGGTCTTGGCGAGCGCATCGACTTTGAGATTATTGATGGTGTGAACATTGAGCGTGGCCTTGGCGCTGTTGCTGGCGGTGAAGCGGACGGCGAGTTTCTTCGCACCGGGTTTCTCCACCACGACGGGGATGAGCAGACGACCACCGGCTTTTTGAATGGTGGCCGCCCCGACGCCGCCGCGGTCGCCGATGGAAATTTCCGGCGACTCCGTATACGCGGTCTTGAGATGCAACAGCGGGGTGGCACTGGCTTTGGCCTGCTTGTTCGCCGTGCAGGTGAAGCGATAACCGTGCAACGTCACGTTGCCTTTGCGGTCCTTGGCTTCAAGTTGCAGAAAGGTCGGGGTGTCCGCGAGCGTGTTGAACGTTCCGAGCACGACCCATTCAGGTTTGCCCGAGCCTTCGACTTTGCCGTCCGCCGTGAAAGCCTTGCCAGCGATCTTGCCGGTCAGCGTGGCGCTCTTGCCCTTGGGCATCGAGACCTGTGCCTCGACGGACCATTCGCCCTTCTCGGCAAAACTCACGAAGGAGAATATGCCATGCTCGCCGTTGAACTCCGCGGCGAACTTGCCGCTGGCTTCAACGAACTTAGCGCCGAAGCGACTGGGGTTGGTGGATTCCAGCCCGACCTCGTTGGCCGACAACGCCAGGCAGGGGAGGGTGAGCAGGTACGTAAAGAAACGCTTCAGGGGCATTAGGTCTTTTTAATGACTCCTTCATGCGTGACCACCCCTTTAATCGGGCAGAAGGGCGCGGCGAAGCCACGCCCCTACCTACGGCCGCCCTGCGGCGGCCTTGGCGTCACCCCATACTCGATACTCTCTTCATTTAGCCTTCATCCAAAAGTAACTCTACATATCTTCCCATCGGCGGAGCACATGGTTTAATTGTCTCTACGGAAGCGCACAGGGCTCCGTAACCAAAACCAAAAAACCATGATCAACCCACGCATCATCGCTCTTCTCGCGGTGCTCGCCGCGGCCGAACAGGCCGTTGCGAACGATTCGCCCTCCGCCACCGGACAGCCCGGCAAGGCTCCCGCGGTCCGCGCCCATAAGCCTGGTCACGTCGGCGACAACCGTCCCTTCACCTGGCCTGCAATCACGCAGTTCGGTGATCACCTTAACGGCCTCACCGCCGAACAGGTCAATCTGTTCCTCGATGGCAAGGACGACTTCGAGAAGGCCGAAACGGTCGAGGGTGGCCTTGGCCCGATCTTCAACCGCGACTCGTGCGTCTCGTGTCACTCGTCGCCCGTCACCGGTGGCGGCAGCTCGGTCAACGTCACGCGCTTCGGCATGACGGTCCACGGAAAGTTCGATCCGCTCGATTCCCTGGGCGGCTCGTTGCTCCAGGAGAACTCCATCGTGCCGGAGGCTCAGGAGTTCGTACCCTCGATCGCCAACGTGGTCATCCACCGCAACTCCACGCCGCTCTTCGGCCTCGGTCTGATGGAAGCCATCCCTGATGCGGAAATCGTCCGCAACGCCCGTCAGTATGGCAATGAGCAGATCCACGGCCGCGTGGGTTGGGTCACGGATATCGTCAGCGGCAAGCGCATGGCCGGCCGCTTCGGCTGGAAGGCCCAGCAGGCTACCGTCACGGCTTTCGCCGCCGACGCCTACCGCAACGAGATGGGTGTCACGAATAAGTATTTCCCCACGGAGAACGCGCCTAACGGCAATCAGGAGCTCCTGAAGAAGTATGACCTCGTGCAGGACCCCGAAGATCAGGCTACGGCCACGAGCATCGCTGACTTCGAGAAGGTCGCGAACTTCATGAAGTTCCTCGCGGCTCCTCCCGTCAATAAGCCCACGCCCACCACCGCCGCCGGCCAGCAAATCTTCACAACCCTCGGTTGCGCCCTCTGCCACACGCCCGTGATGCGCACCGGCTACAGCCCGGTTGCTGCCTTGAATAACAAGGATGTCCGTCTCTTCTCCGATCTCCTGCTCCATGACATGGGCTCGCTCGGCGACGGCATCGTTCAGGAGACCGCCACCGGCCGCGAGTTCCGCACGCCTCCTCTGTGGGGCATCAGCCAGAGCGCTCCTTACCTGCACGACGGCCGCGCGCTGACGATTGACGAAGCCATCAAGGCGCATGAAGGTGAAGGCAAGGTCGTCAAGGATCGCTACCTCAAGCTCAACAAGGCGCAGCAGAAGCTCCTC
>SESF01007302.1_pt1 | contig 14443 bp, 12 predicted proteins | sample 3171521 | NCBI WGS metagenome assembly SESF01 (sample SAMN10866945, study PRJNA518727) | freshwater metagenome | biome: subpolar coniferous forest; feature: holomictic lake; material: water; isolation source: holomictic Lake 227, 6 m and 8 m depth | place: Canada: near Kenora, Ontario | collected...
GGAGGGGAAAAACGGGGGCCGTCCCGAAACCGTAGAGAAAACAGAAGGCGACCTTGAGGGGTATCGAGGGCACAAGGATGAAGGGAACGATCGAGCCGAGGGAAACGCAGAGTCCAGATATCGTGATGGCTCGCGGGCTCATCCTCCGGAGGAAGACGTTGATCAGGGAACGCCCTGCGATAATCCCAATCAGATAGACACCGACGACGGAGCTCGAGAGCCGGAGGCTCGCATGGAGCTCAGTCTTGAAGTATTCGGCCAGCCAGTAGGAAAATCCGAAGTCGCTCCCCGTGGAAAAGAAGATGAGGATGGCTACGACGACAATGCCCCGGTGGCGCGCTATTTCAGACAGGCCAACCTTCTGGTGGTTCGCGGCAAGGGGAGGGATCCTCACGGTCAGGAGGGCGACAAGGACGAGGAAGCCAATGCAAGCCGCTTCGACAAAGGCCCAGCGCCAGGAAAGGGAGAAAATGAAGTTCACCGATACGAAGATTGGCGCCAGGAGGCTCCCCATCGCCCCGAAGAGGGTGAAGAGGGAGAGGTATTTCTCCCTCTTCGTCGGGAACATGCCCAGCATGATGCTCTGCCCGATCGCGCCGATCGGGCTGCCGAAGAGGCTCAGGAAGAACACACAGGACGCAATGAGAATATATCCGGGGGCGATGCCCATGACGAGGAGCCCAAGGGAAAGGAGAAGTACGCAGGAACCGTAGAGGAGCTTCCGAGGCAGGAAGTCGGAGCCAATGCCTCCCACGCTCGTACCAACCAGGGAACCGAGTGAGAGGAGGGTGAAGAAGAAACCGGCCTGGGCGTAGCTGATGCCCAGGTCAGTGACCATGGCCGGGAGATTCGGCCCCAGGAGTCCAATCACCATGACCCACAGGAAGTTGGTAGCAAAGGCGAGAGCAGGCATCCCTTAGCTCCCTACGTGATTCAGGGATTGCTTCACCGTCCAGTTCTCGTGGACGAGGCCGACCATGGCCTCCACCATCGCCTTCGTCTTGCCGTGCTGCCAGATATTCCTGCCTATGGCAATCCCCTTGCCGCCAGCCTGGAGGGAATAGAACACGTCGGTGAACACAGCCTCGAGGGTATCCGACTTCTCCCCGCCGAGAATGACGATGGGTACGGGGCAGCCTTCGACGACGCTGTGGAAGCTCTCGGGATCGCCCGTATAGTAGGTCTTCACGATGTCAGCCCCGATCTCCTGGGCGGCACGCGCCGCGAGGGAGACACCCTTGGGGTCGCTGGATTTCATGTCCTTGGCCTTGGCCATGGCCTCGATCATCAGGGGGATGCCCCAGCGCTCGCAGGTGTCGGCGACCAAGGAGGCCTGCTTGGTGAACTCGCCCTCGCGTTCGTGGCCAAATTTAACCGTGACCGCCACAGCGGTAGCGCCCAACGCGAGGGCGGACTCGGGGCTGGAGATGAGCTCTTCCTCGAACTTCCCCCCGAGGACCGTGAAGCCGCCGGTGATGCGGAGGACGGCTGAAAGGTTGCGATCCCACTCCCCCTCAGATGCCGTCAACACGCCCCGCGTCGCGAGGATGGAATCGGCCCCGCCCTCGCGGCAGGCCCGCACAACCTCGGCTGGCTTGATGATTCCGGGCATCGGCCCGGCGATCCCCCCGTGGTCCAGGGCCACGATGACCGTCCTTCCCGTGCTCCTGCGGAAGATGCTGGTCGACCTGATGCTTTTCCCGAGATTCATGTACGGCTCCTTGCTGTGGATAATTGGGTGAAGACTTCCCGCAGGCCCTTATAGGACTGCCGGTACAAAGGAAACAATTCGTCGTATATCGCGGTCGTTGCAGACTGGGGCTCGAAGACGGCACCGATCCTCACTACAGCCTCGGAAGCCGCTGCGATGGAAGGATATTCGCCGAGGCCGAAAAGCCCGAGACAGAGGTCCCCCGAAAGGTCGGCGTCCTGGAGGACGGGCACGAGTATCCTGCGCCCCGTCACGTCTGCGCGGATCTGGTTCCAGACTGCGCTTTTTGAGGGAGTACCGATGATCCTGAGATCGCTCACCGCGAGCCCGTTCTCTCCCATGACCTCGATCACGTCGCGGATGGCGAAGGCCACCGACTCGACCACAGCCCTCGTCATGTCGCGGAGTCCATGGTTGAGGTTGAGGCCTATGAAGCTGCCGCGTGCACTGGGGTCCCAGAGTGGCGCCCGTTCGCCCGCCAGATAGGGCAGGAAGAGGAGGCGGTTGGCGCCAGCCGGTACTTCGGCGACCTCCTCGAAGAGGCTCTCATAGCTAGTTTCAGTCTTGCCCGAAAGGTTCTTGAACCACTCGAGGGCCTTGCCCGTTGTGGAAATCACTCCCGACACGTTGTAGAGGCCCTCGGCGAGGTGGCCGACGCTCAGGAGGCGCTTGTCGTTCGCGGGGACTGTCGAACAGAGGTTGATGCCCTCGGAGGTGCCTGAGCGGACGCAGGCGCGGCCGGGCCTGACTGTCGCCGTTCCGAGGAGGGCTACTATGAAATCGGGGGCACCCGCGATGACAGGCGTACCAGCAGGTACCCCTGTTGCAGCAGAGCCAGTGGCGCCGACCTTTCCTACCAGGACGCCCGGGGCAATAAAGGGAGGAAATTTTCCCTTGTCCATCCCCAGCATCTCCACCGCCGCCTCGTCCCACATGATTGATTCCTTGTACTGGGGTGTGGGCAGGAAGGTGAGGGCCTCGCCGGTCAGGACAAAGGTCAGGAATTCGGGGGGTGAAAGGAAATAGCGGGTACGGTCATAGATAGACCTTTCATTGCGATAGAGCCAGAGAGCCTTTGGAAGGGTGAAGGCCGGGTCGGTGTACTTCCCCCGCTTCTCGGAAACGATCCGCGCCTCCTCGACACCCCGCCTGTCCATCCAGGTCATCGCCTTTGCGAGGACTGTCCCGTCGCCAGCCACGGGAACGAGGGTCGGACCGTTGCCGCTGATGATCATCGCCTCGAGGGCGGAAGAGCCCGCGCGGGCGGGGAAGCCCGCGAGACCGAGTTGCCCCGCCACCGAACGCAGTCCCCGCACCCAATCTTCTGCATCCACTTCGCGACGCAGGGGATCGGGGTTGGGCAGAAGCGATATCGGGTACTCCGCGCGGCGGATTGCAGTGCCATCCTTTTCGAACAGCGCCGCCTTGAGAACCGAGGTCCCGATATCGACAGTCAGGATCAAGCCGTGCCTTCCTGCTCAAGGAGAACTCGATAGGTATCGGCCGTCATCGCTGCCTTGATCCCCGCCTCGAGGGAGGGATAGCCCACAATCCTGCTGATCAGCGGCTTCACGTCGACCTTGCCGAAGGACAGGAGCCGCACAGCGGCCAGGAAGTCGGACTCGGTGCGGCCCTCGGTGCCGGTAACCGTGACCTCGTTACGGTGAAGAGTGTTGGCATCGATGGGAAGGGGCGGCTTGTCGGTGTAGGAGGTATAGATGTTGACCCTCCCGCCCTTGTTGACCACCTCGAAGGCTGTCGTCAGGGCGACAGGAGCCATGCTCGTGATCACGCAGGCGTCCACGCCCCTGCCATCGGTATGCTCCTTGAGGATCTTCACGAGGTCCTCGGAACTAGGATCTATCGTGAGGAAGGCTCCAAGTTTTTTCGCCATCGCCAGGCGGGCCTTGTCCGGATCGGAAACGAAGACCCGGGCACCCATGAGTTGGGCGATCTGCAAATGCATCTGCCCCATCGGGCCGGCGCCTATGATCAGGAGGTCCTCCGCCAGCTTGAGTCCGACCTTCTTCAGCGAGCGGATGCAGCAGGACAGGGGCTCGGCGAAGGCCGCTTCCGCGTAGGAAAGCGAGGCCGGGATCGGATAGACCTGGCTCGCGGACACAGCCATGTACTCGCCGAAGCCACCGAGGACCTTCTTGTTGTTCTTGAAGCGGTTGGCGCAGAGGTTGGACTGGCCGGTGCGGCAGAAATAGCACTCATCGCAGCGCACTACCAGGTCCATGGCGACACGGGTTCCGGGAGTGATGCCTGAAAGGACATCAGCACCGACCTCCACCACCTCACCTGCAGCCTCATGCCCGGGGATGATGGGATAGAAGATCTTCATGGCGCCCGCATAGAGCCGCTGCTCCAGCGTGCAGATGCCGCAGTTCTTGAGCTTCACCAGGACCTCGCCTGGCTTGATTGCCGGAGTTGGTACCTCCTGGATCTCTATCTTCTCTGGCGCGAGCAACACGGCTGCTTTCATGCAATTCTCCTTCTTGGACCTTGAATAAGCCTTCTATCTCGTGGCACGCGAGTGCCGCCAGATCGCATAGAGGATCATGGCGACTACGGTGATCACGTAGGGAAGTGCCAGAATGAAATCGGAGGGGATCGTGATGGCCCCCTGGGCATAATTGGAAAAGCTTTCGGTGAGACCGAAGACAAAGGAAGCGGCGGCAATGCCTATTGGAGTCTTGTTGCCGAGGTAGATGGCGACGAGGGCTATCCAGCCCCGGCCCGAGGTTATCTCCGGCACAAAGGCTGCAAGCCTGATGGTCAGCATCGCGCCGGCAAGCCCGCAGGTAAAGCCAGAAATCAATATTCCTGCTAGTTGGTACTTTTGAGGGCTCAGGCCGAGGGAGACGATGGTATCGGCGTTGATGCCCGTGCCCCTGAGTCTGAGCCCAAAGGGCGTGCGGTAGATGACGATGGCTGAAACAAGGACAAGGGCCCAGGTGAGGTAGACGATGATGTTGTGCCCGAAGAGTATGTCCCCCAGTATGGGTATTCGCTGGAGGAAATCCGGTACGACGAGCACGGGCAGCTTGGGTATGTTCTGGAACTGGATGACACCCTTGGTGTGGAAGAGCTGATAGGCCAGCACGACGGTGAAGCCCGAGGCAAAGAGGTTTGTCGCAAGTCCCGTGATGAATACGTTGGCCCGGAGTTTGAGCGTGATCAGGCCGAACATCAGAGCAAGGAGCATGGAGGACATGACTCCCATGGCGATCCCGAGGAAAAGGTTCCCGGTCGCCGCAGCGAATACGATGCTGAAGAAGGCCCCCGCGAGCATCAGCCCCTCCAGGGCTATGTTGAGCATGCCAGCCAGCTCGGTAAACAGGCCACCGATGCCAGCGAGGAGGAAGGGAGTCATGATTTCAACCGCATTGAAGACGAGGGGAACCGAGTAGCTAGAATTGGAGCTCATGCCCGCCTCCGTTTGCGCACGATGTCAAAAAGGGCCTGCGCGGTAACGAGGTAGAAGATAAAGGACTGGGCAATTGAGGCGATCTCGAAGGTCACATCCCCTCCAAGCATCGCCGACTTGGCTCCAGCGTCGAGATAGGCGAAGAGGAGGGCAGCCGGCAGGACTCCAAGGGGGTTGTTCCGTGCGATAAGGGCCACCGCGATACCGTTCCAGCCCATGCCGAAGGAAAATCCCTTGATGGCCGCCTGGTAGGTACCCAGGACCATGAGCCCGCCGCCAATGCCGTGCAGGGCCCCGGAGAGGATCATGGGCAGCACCAGATATCTGGAGACATTAATGCCTCCATAGCGTGAAAATTCCCGGTTCAAACCGCACATCCGCATCTCATAGCCGGCGTGGGTCTTGTTCATGAAAATAGAGACGATTATGGCAGCCATAATCGCGAGGAAGGCGCTGACGTTGAGCTTCGAGGGTGGGTATATCTTCAGCAGACCGAACTGTTTGGCGATGGGATAGGTCGAAAGGATATTGTTGTTCGGGTCGTCGAAGGGACCAGTTATGAAATAATTGCAGACAAGGGCGACCGCAGCGGAGAGGAGAAAGGAGGAGATCATTTCGTCTGCCTCCCACTTCATGCGGAAAAAGCCCGAAACTCCCGCGATGATGGCTGATACCGTAGCTGCCGCCAGGAGGGCCAGCACCATGCCGACCAATCCTGGCGCGTGGGGGATGGCGAGGCAGGCGCTGGTCGCGGCCAGACCGCCGGCATAGACCTGCCCCTCGCCACCGAGATTGAACACCGAGGACTTGAATGCGACGGCAATGCCCAGTCCCGTGAAAATGAGCGGCACCGCCACATTCAGCATATTTCCCAAATAGTACTTGTTCGAGAAGGGCCCGATGAAGAACGCGTAGATTGTCTTGGAAGGCATCTTGCTGAGCAATAGTATCAACAGGATCACGAGCCCAAAGGAGAAAAGGATGGTGAGGGTAAGTCCCAGCACCGTGGAGAGTACGCCGCTCCCCGACTTCCTGCCTTTCACGAGGGCCCGCCCTTCGCCCGCGATACGAAGTCATCCCGCGATACGAAGTCATCCCGCGATACGAAGTCATCCCGCGATACGAAGTCATCCCGCGATACGAAGTCATCGCGCAGGCCCAGCATGTACTCTCCTATGAATTCCTTGAACTCCTTCGATTGGTCCCGTTCGTTGCGGAGAAGTCCTACGACCTTGCCTCGGTACATCACCGCGATGCTGTCGGCTATCCCGATGATCTCGTCCAGGTTGGAGGAGATGAAGAGGATGCCTGCGCCGGCCGAACGCATCTCGAAGATCTTCTCATAGACGAACTGGCTGCTGGCGACGTCGAGGCCCCAGGTCGGCTCCGAAACCACGACTATCTTCGCTTCCTTGGTGAGCTCCCGCGCCAGGATGACCTTCTGGATATTGCCCCCGGACAGGGTACCGATGGCAATGCGCGGGCCCCCGTCGATCGCAAAGCTTTCCGCAAGTTTCGTCGCGTAGTGCCGGATCATCCCCGTCCTCAGGAATCCCGCCCTGAGGAAGTTGTGATGATTCGTAACTATAAGATTCTCGGTCACCGTCGAGCTGAGGCTCGAACCACGGTGCAGTCGGTCTGCCGGCACGTAGGCCAGCCCGCGCGCGCGGAGCTCGCCGGTGGTGAGTCCGGAGATGTCCTTGCCATCGAAGAGGATCTGGCCGGAGTCGATGCGCCGCAGGCCTGCCGCGCTGTCCTCGAGCTCCCCGAGGCCATTGCCGCTCACACCTGCCACCCCTACAATCTCGCAGGAACGGACGGTCAGCTTGACGTGGTCGAGGAGGGGCCGCTCGCTCCCCCGCTGCCTGATGGTGACATCCTTGAATTCGAGGGCCGAATCGCCGCAGGCCGCATATTTCCTATCCAGTTGAAAGAGCATGTTCTTTCCGACCATCAGCCTCGAAAGCTCAGTCTTGTCGACCTCGGCGGTCTTCCGGACGGCCACGACCCCGCCCTTGCGCATCACGGTGACGCGGTCTGATATGGTGGTCACCTCCTCTAGCTTGTGCGTGATGATGATGCAGGTCTTGCCATCTGCGCGCAGGCTGCGCAGCGTTCCAAAGAGGCTGTCGATCTCCTGCTCAGTCAGGACCGAGGTCGGCTCGTCCAGGATAAGGAGCTCAGCCCTGCGATAAAGCATCTTCACGATCTCCACCTGCTGCATCTGCCCGACAGTCAGGCTCCTTACCCGCGCGTTCGGGTCGATGCTGAAGGCATGGCTCTCGATGACGCGTCGGATTTCACTCGCCGCCTTCGCGCGATCCAGGAAGATCCCGGCGCGGCGGGGTTCGATACCAAGGACCACATTCTCCGCGACCGTAAAATCCGGGATAAGCTTGAAATGCTGGTGCACCATCCCGATGCCCAGGCGATTCGCGTCCAAGGGACTGTGGATGATCTTTTTAACGCCGCGAAAGAGGATCGATCCGGAGTCCGGCTGCTCAAGGCCGTACAGGATCTTCATGAGCGTCGTCTTTCCGGCACCATTCTCGCCAACGATCGCGTGGATCTCCCTGTCTTCGAGGGAAAAGTCCACGGCATCATTGGCGACCAGATCGTCGGCGTAGAGTTTCGTGATCCCCTTCATCTCCAAAAGCTGCATCAAATCCTCGCACAGGAAATTTCACGAGGCAGGCGCTTGCCACCTTGCGGCGGCAAAGGCCTGCGTTTCGCCGCCGACCCGACAAGCCTGCCGGGTCGGCTCTACCTTACATCTTTGGAACAGGCAGCGATTTTGCTCCACTGCGGAACTGCTTCAACATCGCAGCCATCTTGTCGAAAACATCTTTGGAGACGGTATTGGTGTAGAGGGGATTCTTGTCGGCGAAATCGACATAGCCATCCTTTGTGGCCACAATGTCGGCCTTGCCATAGGCCAGGGTCCCGGCGATGGCCTTCTTGAGAACCTCGGTTGTCGCGCGGGCCTGATCGAGGGTAGCGCAGCCGACGATCGTGTTCGGCGCGAGGCTGTAGAGGTCGGCGTCGAAGTAGATGACATACTTGCCCCGATCCTGGGCAGCCTTGATGACGCCTTGACCCGCTCCGCCGGCGATGCACAGAATCACATCGACACCAGAATCGAACATGCTGTTGGCAAGGTCGGCGCCCTTGGTGGCATCATACCAGTTGCCAACGATTCGATAGTCGAGGGTTATCTTGGAATCGATGGCCTTGAAGCCCTGGGTGTAGCCTGGAATCATCTCGACGGTGAGGGCCGGATACTCCTGGGCGACGATGGCTCCGACCTTGAGGTCCTTGTTGGCGCCCTTCATCGTGCTCTTGGTAACAAGGCCGGCAAGGTAGCCAGCAAAGTAGCCCTGCTCCACCTGGTTGTAGAGGAGGGTGTAGATCTGAGCATTTCCTGCAAGCATGCCGTCCACGACCGCAAACTTCTGGTTGGGGAAGTCCTTTGCCACATCAGCGCAGATGCCTGGCATCGAAGGGTTGGTGGTGAGAATCAGGTCATAGCTGCCCGTCGCCGCCAGCGAAGTCACCTTCTCAGGCCAGTCCGCCTGGTTGAAACCGCCCTCAACCACCTTTGAGGTGATGGAACCAGCAGCTGCCATCTTGTCGGCTGCAGCCACTATCTGCTCATAGGTAGGGCTTCCGGCCACCACGCCCGGAATGAAGATCGCGACGTTCAGCGGCGCCGCGGTCAATGCCGGAATAGCCAGCAACGCCACGAACAACGCCACCAGGATGCGCACGAATCCATTTCTCATAGCTTCCTCCACGAAAAACCTTGATGCCGGCTTTGACAAAGCCGTTGGACCTAAATGAACCCAGTCACGGCAATTGCCGAACCGGGGAGATCATAGGGAGACATGACTATCGTCATTCGTTCCCTCCTATGAATTTTTTTTCCATCAAATACCCTTTTGCGCGACCGGAATCCTCATCCGCGACCATAGCGACAGGACCTGTGCAGCCCATACCCGCTTCGCAATAAATGCCCTCAGCCTGAAGACCCGCGATTGCCTCATCAAGCTCAGCAACATCGATGCCCGCGATTTCATGCTGGACAACTTTCTTGGTGGGCTTGGAGTCCCCGCCTTGGACCGCCGGCCTGTTTTCTACACCCTCTCCGCCGCTCCGCTTACGCGCATCCGAGAGCAGCCTCGACAGCCCTGCCTTTTCCGCGGCGGCCCTCAGCTCCGCATATATCCGTCCGAGCCCCCCCCGGTCCATGCGAGCCATCAGTGCCATCGCGTTGGCGACGACCGGCGCCGCTGTTGCCCGCGAGATGATACCAATTGCGGGCGCTCCTGGCCCGACGCCAGGGCCATAGCCGCTCCCCGCAACTTCGATCCGGCCAGCCGTAGTGAAGCTCGCCAGCAACTTCACGATGGCATTGCCCGTCAAGGAATCGCAGACAAGGATATCCACCGTTCCTGCCAGGATGTCGTTGCCACGAAGAAGGGTTGCGACCTCGCCTGCCGACACTCCTTGATCCCTCACCGAGGCGCCAAGATCGATATCGAAGCCGCCTGAACGTAGTTCGCGAAGGATGGCAAAGGCCCGGGGAGCAGCTTCGAGGTTGAGAAGGCCGAGACTGGGGCGTGAAATCCCGAAGGCTTTGGCAACAGCCATGCCTGAAATCGCGTTCAGGACGAGGGCATCAACACGATTGGTTGCGGACGCCCCTGTGGTGCTGGCAATGAAGAGGTCGCGCCCGTTGCCGGGAGCCTTCATATGGCCAACCGTCGCGACGCCGATGGGAAAGGAGTAATGGAAGGTCACAGCCGCGCAAATAGTGCCAGTAGCAAAGGCCTCTTCCATTTCACGTCTCGCGAAAGCAGCAGAATCCAAAGAATCGCCAGTATCGCCGAACAGCACTGTCTCGAGGGTTCCATCAGCGCGCGCCGCTTCGGCAGCTCCCCGCAGAAGCTCCTCCCTGCCCCCCTCCGAGCCTGGAATAGTCAGACCAATTGCTCTTTTCGCTGGCACCGCGGCGCCGGTTCCTGCAGTTTCGTCTCCCCGCTTCCATGCCTCGAGTAGCACCGATACCCCGTCGAAAAGTCCTGTCATGCGCCCCAGAAAGAGACTCCCCTTCCCCATCAGGAGTCCTCTCGTGAATGTACCCTCCCGGGCCCATTTCAAAAACCATCCAATGGCAGGCACACCTGAGGGGATATGGCCCTGGGTTGGAGCCCAGCCAGGCAGGCCATGGGCTGCGACAAAGGCATCCATGTCAGCCTTGGCTAACTCGCCCTTCATCACCGCCATCGCCGCTATCATCTTGAGGTTGGCAAGCGTAACGTTGCCCGCTCCACCTGCCTCGGTGATCTCGGAATTCTGCAACTCGGGAGCGTAGGCATCGATGTCGGAGAAGCGGAGTCCCGCCCGCGCGAGCGGCTCCGCTACAAGATCCTGGATTACCGCCTGCGGCGAGGAACCTGAGCCGATCTTATGCATTCCGACAATCTTGTCGCGAACCAGGAGCCCTTCGCCCGCATCGCCATCGACAATGAATGCAAAGGAAGCCATGCAGTCTTCCAGAACCGGAAAGCCCTTTTCGATGTGTCGCTTCGCATTCATGGCGAGCTTGGCCGTCGTTCCGCCGGCCACGACCACGACGCGTCGCGCAGTCCCGGCCGAAACCATCGCCGATGCATGCACGAGCCCATGGGCAGGGCCCGCACAAAAAGAGCGGACATCGCAGCCCGTTGCATTGGCAAGCCCGCAGAGTTCGCCGATAGCCTTGGCGAAATTCCCGCCTCCACGCTGGTTGCTGTCCCCGCAGGCTTCCTCAGAGGTCTCGATGATGTAGTCGATGCCCTTGGGATCGATGCGATTGTCCGCAAGAAGGCGACGCAACGCATAGACGCCAGTCGCTTTGCAGGGCAGGTTTTCGAGGATTGTATGCGCGCTTAGATTGAGATCGGTCGGGTGAGCCGATTTGACACAGCCCAGAACCCGCCCCCCCGAGATGAGAGGAAGAGCTCCATCGGCGACGAGCTTTTCAAGGACCGGCGCTGCGACTCCTTCCTTGAATCTTGAAAGTTCTGCACCTGCCAGGGCCTCGTCCCCTGCAAAGATCGCGAGGGCCTCATCGCGAAATGAAGAACTGATTACTACAAGATCGAAGGCATCGGAGTACTTGATGAGCGCATAGAGGGCCTTCTCAGCGACGATCCGGCCAAGGCTTCCGCCCGACCCAGCATCGCCCCCCACAACAGTATGCCAGGGTTTCGCTGGCAGCTTTCGCGGGTCGAGATTGCCGATAAAGGCCTGATTGGGCGGATAGGCCACGACCTGATCAAAGCTGCGCATCGATGACGGCAGCGCAGTGAGAAATGCAGAGCCGGGATTGGCGGATCGTTCTGCCTCCGGCGTCGTCCCGTGCTCCTGGGCAAAATAGGGAGCGTGAAAGAGGCCATACGAGCATGCCGTGATCACGGCATTCCTTTCAGCCAAGCCGGAGCTCCCCGACAGCGATCCTGACCTCGTCAGCGGTGAATTCCTTCGTGAAAGTGGCTGCTTTCACCCCATCCTTGTAAATGAGGATTGTCGGTACCCCCAGTACCTTTTCCCGCATTGCCAGGCGCCGGTTCCCCTGGATGTTGACCTTGCCGAATTCGACCTGGCCTTCCAGTGCTGTCGCCAGCGCCTCGATCTCGGGCATCATCGCCAGACAGTCCTCGCAGGTACTTCCCCAGAAATCCACCAGGTACAGGCCCTTGTGGGCCAATACCGCCTCGTCAAAATTGTCCTTGTCGAGCTCTTTCATGCCGCTCCCTCGCCAAAGCCCTTCATGCGCCCTTTTTTCGGAAGGACGACACTTCCTTGATGATCTCCTCTACGGGAAGAACCATCTCCATCATGCCAATATTGCTTTCGTACAGCCCTGGGTCTATTTCCTGCTTGATCTCGGATTCGAGAACATGATACGTCGCGAGTCCCAACTGGACTCCTGTCAATGCACCTGCGAAGGCGGGGTCGCCGGAGATCACTGTCTCCGCAATCATGCCGCTCGCCTCTGCGTCTGCTCCACCTAAGAGAACTACGATGTTCTCCTTGCCGTGCAGCTCCACCAGATCGAGAACCCTTTTCTGGTTCTCAAGGTCCATTGCACCTGCGGACGTTCAAACAAAGCAGGAAGTAACAGAGAAAACGACCTCCAGATCCTTGCCAGCCAGGCAAGCCTCGATGGCCTGTCCGGGGATTCCATCGCGATCGCCAAGTACGACGATCTTCTTTCCGTCCAACATGCGTATCACCTCCTTTCATCCTGTGATGCGTGTATCAAAACTCAGTAATAGTCTCGACTTTTTTCTCTCCCTCTACCCGGAGGAGGCAGGGAGTACCCTTCACCTCGTAGCGCGCAGCAACGTTGCCGAATTTGAGGGCATGCAGCTTGATCAGGGGCAAGCCCAAGGCTTCGGCCTTCCTCTCGGCAGCAGGCACGAGGTCGAGGCTCCGCTGCACCGAGGGCGAGTAGAAGTACAAAAGATAATTCTCTCCTGCGCGCTGCACAGCCTTGGCGAAGTCCTCCATCTCAGTAAGCTCGCGATCAGCGAAGTACGCGGCGATGGCACCATCCGAAGCCGCAGTGACGACCTGCCTGAGGTTCTTCACGCGGACATCGCCAGCCGCGAACACCAGATGCCGGTCCGTTTCCATCTTATCATCGGTAGGAATATAGCCCTTGAGCGTTTCGACAAAGCCACCCAGAAAAGCAGTCTGGGGCACCGTCCCGACAAAGAGGAAGACCCCGTCGCACGGTATCCGTTCTTCCTCATTGGTCTTGAGGTTCCTGACACGAACTGCTTCCACAGTCTCGCTACCTTCGATTGACAGCGTGGAGCGGTTCCACTTCCAGCTCAGCTTGGGATTGGCCAGCGCTGTCTCTGCCTGCGTCCGGTTACAGGTCAGGATACCCTCATCGTGAGCCACGATCATGACAACCTCGTCGGCAAAGCGGCTGATGTAGCCAGCCTCCTCAACCGCCGTCTCGCCAGAACCAATTACGACAACCTTTCCGCCCTCGAAGAGCTCTGCATCGCAGGTCGCACAATAGGACACGCCCCGACCCGAGTAATCCGCTTCCCCGGGAATGCCAAGCTTGCGTGGTTCGCTGCCCGGGGCAAGGATGATGCTCCTCGCCCCGTAGTGCACGCCCTTCCTGGTGCGAATGACATAGTTCCCATCTTCTTCCTCAAATCCTACCACCTCTGCCTGCTCGAAGCGAGTGCCCATTTCCTTGGCCTGGTCGCGGAAACGGTCCATAAGCTCACGTCCACCGATGCCACCCGGAAAACCAGGGTAGTTTTCCATCTTCTCCGTGGTCGCCGCCTGCCCACCGGGTCGCTTGCGGTCGAGTATCAGCGTCGATCGCTTGGCCCGTGCCGCATATACCGCGGCGGACAGACCGCCAGAGCCGGCTCCGATGATCACGATGTCGAAGAGCTCCATCAGTAGCCGACTCCCGCGAGCCTGCCGATGCCACTCTGGTTCCCGCCGCAGTAGAAGGGCGTGATGTTGTCGAGGGTCCGTTCAATGTCAGCGGGCTCGGCGTCTCCACCTGTTTCCTTGCGAAGCCGGAGGACATCGCCACCTGCGACACGCTTCACCTTGGGAATGGTCGTCGGCTTTTCGATCGAACCACCCGATACCAGGTATTTTGCCTCGGGCACATCGTCGACCAGAAGGACGCCTTCGGTGCCATCGGGCCCACCGAATTCGAAGGTAAAGGCCACTGCCTTAATGCCCCAGCGCTCGCAGGTCTGCAGTGTGAGCATGGCGTCGGTTGCCGCGTTTCCGCCGCCCTCCCAGGAGATGACGACACCCTGGGCGCCAAGTCGCCTGACCTGCGCAGCCGCGAGGTTGGCGACGCGCATCTTTTCGAAGTGGGAATTGTTATGACCGCGATCGAAGACCACGCCGACGAAATTGACTGTCTTGCCGTGCTCCCGTGCAAGTTCCATCACCACGGGCAGGTTGGCCTGGATGAAGGAAGGAATCTTGAAGCAGGGCCAGACATAGTTGCCGCTGACAAGGCAGCCATCCATGATCTCGGTAGGCCCGTAGACAGCGGGAACAAGGTTGCTCACCTCCTTCCCGTAAAGGTAGGTATTGGAATAGGTCCCCTGGTTCTGGCACTGGGTGACATAGGCGATCTTCGGCAGCGCAGGATCCACCAACTGGTCAAAATCAAAGGTCTCCGTCAGGTCGGGCTTCAGATCCTTGAGAAGTGCACCTATGCGACGAGCGAAGCGAACGCCCGCATGGCGCACGGC
>SESF01012665.1_pt1 | contig 14440 bp, 12 predicted proteins | sample 3171521 | NCBI WGS metagenome assembly SESF01 (sample SAMN10866945, study PRJNA518727) | freshwater metagenome | biome: subpolar coniferous forest; feature: holomictic lake; material: water; isolation source: holomictic Lake 227, 6 m and 8 m depth | place: Canada: near Kenora, Ontario | collected...
GGCCACCCTCCCTCCCAACACCCCCGTGACATCCCTCGGCCACCTGAACCTCCCGCCGTCGGCTTGAGGGTTGGATACATGCGCAGGCCCATCGTTCTTGGACTGCGGCGGGAAGCGCAGCGCCACGCCGCGCTCGGAAACCGGCGTCCACACGAAAAGCGGTGTCGCCGCTGCGCTCTGCCACCGCAGTCCAAATCCTGGGCGAGGTGACTCCAGTCGAACGCTTCTGGCAGAACGGTACACGCGTAGCCGGCCAACCGTATGAATACGACGCCGACGACATCGGCAATCGGCAGACATCGGTAGCGAAGATCCTGAATGCATTACGCATTCCGGGAATGGCAAACCTTTCCCCGAGTGCAGTATCCGGCAGCGGTTCATCAGATGATGAGTCGAAGGGAATCACAGGGAGGCCACTTCCGAAACGCCTCTATCCGAAATCATAAATGCTACAGCATAGTAAGCCTAGTTTGGCGATGCTGGTTTTTCCTTCGCCCACATCATTACTGGTTGGCCGTCCCAGTTAAACTCCTTTACGGGTAGCCTCCAGGGCCAATCGTGGGGGGCACCCTTGGGAGCGACTAGAAACTCCGGCTCGCAGCGGCCCTCTTGAACAACCTTGCCCAGATATTCCTGCCAATTCCCGAAGGGTGCCCACGCGCCGACAACATGGTGCCAGTTATTTATGCAGAGAATACGCGGTGCTATCATATTGCGGGTAAACAATTTCCAGTAGGTGTTCACGCCTTCCATTGCCAACCAGAACACTCGAACGAACTTCTGGGGCCCGTCGTTTATGCCGTGCCTTGTGGTGACCCACAACTCGGCATAATGTCCTTTTGCCGACGGCGGATCGGCCAGGAATCCTCGCAAGTTCGCGGGCATGTCCGGGAAGAATACTCCCAGAATATGTTCCATATTGGCCAGGTCTTTGACGTCGGTTTGGTCTAAAGGGAAGTGCAAAAAATCGGGCGCATCATCCGGGATCAGTGGTGACCCCGCTGCATTGATTGTCTTAATCCACTCAAGGAATGAGTTTTCGTCGCCGCCCATCCAATCACAGAAGACGAATGTGTCACACCGGTCACTAAAATACTGGAGCGGGTAGATAAAATCCGAGCCGGAGGCAGGGTAGTAAAAACACGCCTCCTCGCCGGTCGAAACCAACTTCAAAGCGTACAGCCGAGCCTTGAGCATCTGTTCTTGCGTCTTACGCTCGCGCTCACTATTGAGCCTCAGAAACTCTTTCGGGTCTTCTGCCATATTCGTTGTCCTTTCTGTGATCTGAGTTGATGTGTCTGTTCTTACTGCGCCACGGCCCTGTAAAACCGAAGCGGCGCATTCAGGGAGGTCGTGTCAATAAACGTGTACGGACTGCTGGGCAAGACCAAGTTGATCACGTTCGACCAGCTCGCAGTGGCGAGATTGGTCGTGTAATCCAAGTGGTATTGGGTTCCGGGCTGGCCGTCAATCACCAGCGCGGCCATGCCGCTTAGCATGGTCAACTTCAACCTCGCCGCTTTGGCTGGAAGCACCACCACGTTGGCAGTAGCGCTGTCCACCGTTCCCAGGGAGTTGTGGACGCTGACCCAGAAACTTGTGTTCGTGGTCAGCCCCGACGCCGTATAGGCGAGGCTGGTAGCCCCTGGGATGACGCCATTCGTGTCGCTGCTGGTACCCTGATACCACTTATAGGAGAGCGAGGAACTTCCAGTGGCCAGCACTGACAGCGTAGATGTCTCGCCCACGCGAATGATCTGGTCCTGCGGTTGCGCGGTGATTCTGGGCGTTCCCTGGCTGACCATGACCGTGAGGTTGGCCACAGCGCTGGTGACGGAGCCGCCAGGGTTGCTGAGGATGACCCGGTATGGCCCCGCTTCGCTGGTTTGCACTCGCGCCAGCACCAAGTTCGGGGATGTTCCTCCCGCAATGTTCGCGCCGTAGAACTGCCACTGGTAGCTCAGCGGCCCATTCGTCGCCGCCACGGAGAATGACACTCGGTCGCCCGGATAGACCGACTGGCTGGCAGGCTGTGTCGTAATCGCGGGCAGAGGAAAAATGCCGAGGTAGAACGGCTGGTCCACTTCGGGGGCAGCGTTGTAGTTGGTATTGCCCGGCTGCGTGGCTGCGACGGTCACCCAGCCGGTGGTGGAACCGAACGACAGCAAGTTCCCCGTCAAGGTTGCGGGACCGGAGAGCACCGCCAGCGTCACCGGCAGTGCTGAACTGGCGCTGGCGCTTAGCAATACTGGCGGGTCGCCGAGCTGATGGTTGGGAATTGGGCCGAAGGTGATTGTCTGGCTTGCCTTGAGCACATTGATGTGAACCGAATTGGTCGCAGCCGTGTATTGGGTGGGGTCGGCGGGCGAGAACACAACCCGGAGCACCTGGTTTGAACCTGGGGAGAGAACTGTCCCGGCAGGCGGCGTATATGTCAGCGTTCCCGCAGGCCCTACTGTGGCGTTGAGTTGGCTGGACCCCAACGGCGTCCCGTAAACGATGTCTGCCGGATTTGCCCACTGGATTGTTGGCGTAATGAGCGTGAGTAGCTGGAACGCCCCGATGTCGCACTTGCCGGGCGGACGGGTAACGCCACGCTGGTCAGCGGGCGGCGCTCCGATGCTGGTGCCAGCGCCAATAGCCAGACTTCCTTGGAGAAGGGCACATGTGAGCGTAAGACCGCCATTGTCCTGCAACGGGCCAAGATCGGCAGGCACGTTCTGAAAGTCGTTGATGCTCAAGCCCGTCGCGCCTTGGCTGCTGCCAATCAGATTGAAGCCTGAGCTGGTAAAGGCACCATAAAGGTCATGGCCGGTCGAACTTGTGTTGTTTCCTGCAACAATAGTATTCAGCAATTTCACGGCCCCGGTGTGATGGAAGATACCCCCAGCAATCCCTTGCCCGCTGGTGGAACTTATCGTTCCTCCAGAGCCTCCCGAAGCGTAATTTGCGGTGAAAGTGCAATTCACCAGAGCCAAGATTCCAGAGCGAATGAAGCAACCTGCTCCGAGTCCTGCTCCGCCTCCGCCGCTACCGTTCGCTCCCCCACTGCCTCCGTGGAAGTTGTTAGCCGCCGCGCCAGCAAAGCCAGACGAACCTTGACCTCCAGCAAAGCCTCCCGGCCCCAACCGCCGCCCGTCCCGCCCGGTGCCCCTATACCACCCCCACAGCCGCCTCCTCCTCCACCACCGCCACCGCCACCGCCATATCCTCCGGCCAATCCATCGCCTGCGTTTTCAGAGGACGTCGGAAAGCGACAAATTTGCTCGCCAGCGTGGTCCTGTCTATGGATAAATTGCCCGCATTTGCGATTCCACCACCATTTCCAGCACTATTGCCCTGAATCCGCACCAATGAAAGGCTCATTACACCGGCGTTGTGGATAGATCCACCTGAAGATGACGAATTACCGTCCAGCACTGAATTTGCAATCGTGGTGCTGCCAAGGTTCTCGATTCCTCCGCCTGAAGCTGCTGGTGCCCGATTGCCTGTAATGCGGCATCCGCTGACATACAAAAGTCCCCTGTTGCTGATGGCCGCGCCGTTGCCTGTCGTGTAACCGTTTGTCAGAACCAGTTGGGACAGAATGTTCGTGGTGCCCGCCACGAAAGCGAAGATCGGCACCGTGCCTCCGCCGCTGATGACGGTGGGCACGCCGATGCGCCCATTGATGGTCACGTTGTTGGTAATGGGTGGAAGAGGAGAAACGAGCACGATCGGGTCCGTAACGGCAAACTCAATGACGTTGTCGCCAGGCGTCGCATTGGCCTGGTTGATAATCACGGGCAGCGAGCCGGGGCCGGCGGCGTTGGTGCGGGTGACCGAAAACGTGGTCGCCTGGAGCGCGTATGCGCCGAAGTAGAGGACGCTGGCCAGGTGCCTGAAGCCGAGATGAGTACTTTCCATACGATCCGCTTATAGGCCGTGCGTCTGGAAACGCAAGCCCTCATTTTGACGAGTAATATGCGCTGACGGGAGGGACAGCCGGGGCAAGTGTCACTTCCAAGTGACACTTCCAGTAGTCGTGGATTTTCAACAGGTTGCAACAGGCTCGCTTTTGGGCTTGATGGCCTAGAACCCTAGTCTGTCACTAGCCCCTTCCAGCCGCCCCGCGTGTGGGGTGCTCACTATTGACACAAATTCAAGGTGGCAGGCCCGCGTTTCACGGTTTTCCTCAAAGCCTTGCGACTTTGCGTCTCCGGGTTTGCTCAGGTGGCTGTCGGCAGCGGGATCTTGGGCGGGAGCATTTCCTGCTTGAGCGGCGCCGGCACAGTGGCGAATTCAGGGTCTTTGTGGACCAGCACAGCATCCCACCGGAGGGCGCTCGCCACCACAAAGGCATCGGCGAAAGAAATCCGGTGGGCGGCTTTGACCTCGGCGGCGCTGGCGCAGAGCGCGTCATCGGAATGCTGCCACCGGATGCTCAACTGCTTGAGGTCAGCGATGGCCTTCCGGGCGGGTTCCTCACCATGGTCGTAAGCCGTGATGTATTGGACTTCTGTGAGACTGACAAAACAAGCGACAACCTCGGCCTCGATCCGGACGGCCTTTTCCAGCAGGTCAAGCACGCGTGGGGCACCCGGCTCTGCCTGAAGGAAGGCGATGAGCGCGGAAGAGTCGAGCAGGAATCGTTCAGGCATGTTCGCGGGAAAGGCGATGGAGTTTGTCCTCCTCACGCGCCCGGTCGCGCGCCCGCTCCTGCAAGAGGTGAACGACCGATTTGTCACCGGCGAACCGTCCGTAAAGGGAATGAACGATTTGCAGGGCGCGCTGGGCGCTCAGAGTTGGGGCGGTCGCTGGTTCGCTCAACGTCAGTGAGAGTCCCTGCCAGACCTCGCGCAACTCAGCCGGCGCCAGAGCCTTTATCTCCGCCAGAACACGTTCGGCTGTCACAGTCATAGAGCCAATATAGCCACAAACCCGCCCCGGGTAAAGAAGGTTTTCCAACCGAGGGCAAGTGTTACTATTGACACAGATTCAGTGCCGTGGCCGTTCATTCAGCAGGTTGGGGACATACGTTCGACTGCCCATCTACAGCCGCTGGGCGATCCACTTCAAGCGCATTGTCGTTTCCGAAAAGGGTCCAACCCGAGAAACACCAGGACAAGCCTCTGTTGGCGCTGCGGACACGCGGGGTCACGCCCGCCTGAGCCATTACCCGTCGCGCAGTTGCCGCCGCCCGGCCTCGTTCATCCTCAATAGAGCAACAGTTGTTCTGCCGACCGGAGACGAGCCGCTGATTTCGCCCCCGCGCCGCGTGAAGTGTTCGTTCCAATCATCGAGCCGCGGATGAAACAAGCGCGTCAGTTCGTCCGTTTGCGGGTCCAAGCCGGAGAGGTTTGGGCCTTTCTGGAGATTACAGTGGTGGCACGCCAGAGCCAGGTTTGCCTCCGCGTCTGTTCCTCCATGCTGCCGGGCAACAATGTGTTCAACGTGAACCGGCAACGGTTCCCGCTCCTCCGGCAGCCCGCAATACTCACAATGACCGCCGGCCCGTTCCCTCACCCGCTGGCGCAGCCGCGCGTCCATCAACTGGCATTCGCTTGGGCGAGCACCCGCCGGGCCTTGGCTTGAAGAATCCCAATCAAGGTGCTGGCCTGCACGTATGCCTCGTACTCGGCACGCTCCTCAGAGGTGAGTTGGCCCTCGTTGCATTTTCCGGCCAACGCTTCCACCCGTGTACGCGTCTGCTCATTCGCGCGCAGCCCGACAAGCGCGCGGGCTGTCTCCAACCCGAAGCAACGGCTGACCGGCTCCAGCATCTCGTCCAGGATCATGCTGCCATGTGCGTTTTGCATGATAACACTATAAATGCGGGGCTGAGAAAGGCAACCCCGGTTTGCCCCCTTTCCGGTGTTCTAAAGGCTCCAGCCTTCGCGATATTTCCGGCGCACGTAGCCGTCGGCCTCATCGTCGTTGGTGACCTTCAGGTTGGGCCCGTCCCAGAGCAGGCGCTGTTCGGGGAAACGGACCGCCAGATTCCCAAGTAGAACCATTTCAGTGAGCGGACCTGAATAGTCGAAATTGGAACTGGCTGGCTTGCCGCCTTTGCACGCGCGGACCCAATCCTTCTCGTGTCCGTCAATGCCGCCCGGGATGCGATCCAGGGTTTGCGGCGGCGGCTGAAACTCTTTCATCTTCGCAGCAGGAATCAGGCATGGATCTTTGCCGTAGCAGCCGCACATGATGGTGCCCTTTTCTCCCAGGAACAGGACGCCGCCGTCTGAGTCGCCCATCCGCCGGCCTCCCTCTAACTCTTCCGGACGTGGCGGCAGCAGCCCGCCGTCCCACCAGGTGAGCATGACCGGGGGCATTTCGCTCCGGGCCGGGAACTTGTATCGCACGATGGTCGAGCGTGGGTAAGTTTCGTTCTTAGGCTCGGTCTTCTTCCAGAATCCTTCCCAGTAGGTGGAGATACATCCCTCCACGCTGGTGGGCTGGCCCAGTTTGAGCGAGTAGAAGATACAATCCAGGATGTGGCAGCCGAGGTCGCCGAGGGAGCCCGTGCCAAAGTCCCACCACGCCCGCCAGCTATTGGGCAGATAGGTAGGATGATAGGCGCGCATGGGTGCCGGGCCGATCCACAGGTCCCAATCCAAGCCTTCCGGAACGGGCGGAGTTTCCTTGGGGCGCCCCACTTCGATACCTTGAGGCCAAACCGGCCGGTTCGTCCAGGCATGAACTTCCTTCACCGGGCCAATGGCGCCGGCCTGAATCCACTCGCACAGCAACCGGGTGCCGTCGCCCGAGTGCCCCTGGTTCCCCATCTGCGTTACGACCTTGTATTGCCGGGCTGCCTCGGTGAGCTTACGCGCCTCATAGACCGAGTGGGTCATGGGCTTCTGGACATAAACATGCTTGCCCGCTTGCATCGCCGCCATCGCGATGACGGCATGAGTGTGGTCGGGGGTAGCCACAATCACGGCCTCGATGTCTTTCTGCTTCTCCAGCAGCTCCCGGAAATTGCGATACACCTTCGCCTGCGGATACTCTTTATAGACCTTGGCCGCGTAAGATTGGTCCACATCGCAGAGGGCCACAATATTCTCGCCCGCGCATTTCTTGATATTGTTCTTCCCCATGCCCCCCACGCCGATACCGGCAATATTGAGCTTGCCGCTGGGCGGAGTCTGGCCCCGCGTCCCGACGACGTAGCCTGGGACAACGGAAAAAGCGGCTATGGTGGCAGTAGTGCGGCGAAGGAAATCTCGCCGGGTGGTTTGATTCTCAGGGGTATTCAGTGGCTTATTATTCATATTCTAGTGCCGGGCTTCTCGCGCCCAAGCTTCATACCGACGGAGCCTATTATCCGCCGACCTCGGAATCAAAGAGAATCTTCTGGCCTGTGCGGATGCGGCGCATCCGGACACTGCCGCCATGTAGTAGTGGGGTAAGCCTCTGGCTTGCCAAGTCCGCTAACCCTCTGGGTTGGCAGGCTGGGCGGTAAGTGCACGGCTGGGCCCAGCAAGCCAGAGGCTTGTCGGGACAACGCAAGCCGGAGGCTTACGCTACTACCGTACGGTGGCAGTGCCGGGATGCGCACCGCGGACGCTGCCTTACCGTTTCGCGTCCTTCGCCGGCGCCGGGTCGGCAGGGTGAACGACCGGCCAGGAGGCGCGGAGGGCATCCTTGTACAAGCCAATCTTCTCGATCGGGATCGGCTTGAAACCAATCGCCCACGCCGGGGACTTCTTCTGCAGGCGAAAGTCGAGGCGCTTTGCATCCACCAGGAGCGGGTCCGTGCCGACCAGGTTGTTCTCGAACTTAAGGAAGGGTTGGGCTTTCTTTTCAACGTCGTCCCAGCGGCCAAGCCAGCAGACGTTGCGGCGGAACACGTTGCCCACGGGCGCCATCGGGTTGTTGGTGAGGATAGTTTGCATTTCCGGATAGCGGGTGCTCCAGGGCGGTTGGGTGTAAGGGATCTCTGCCAGGCGCTTGCGCATGTACGGTTCGATGCCCGCACACCACCCGAGCCCCCGGGCATCCACATGAAGCGCCGGCTTGCAATCAATGAAGAGATTGTTCTCGACGATGGTATCGCGCCCGCCGCCGATAAAGGCAGCCTGGGGGACCTGGTAGAACACATTGCCGTAGCAGTGCATCGAAGAGAACAGGTCATCCAGATACACTCCCACGCAGCCCTTGCCTTGGAACCCGTACACATGGTGAATGTAGTTGTAGCGAACGACGTTGCCGCGCTCGTTCCAGTCCTCGTCCATGCCTGGCTGGGTATAGACGGCCCCCGCGTCGTTGGCATGTTCGACGACGTTGTGCAGTTCGTTGTACTCGATCACGTTCTCCTGTCCGAAGAAGCTGATCGCGATATGCGGCGCGTGGTGGACCAGGTTGTGCGACGCCCGGCAGCCGACACCGATCATCTGGATGCCAGGCCGATACATCGGGTGCCAGCGGCTGTAGTGGTGAATCAGGTTGTTGTCCGCATAATGCTCGCAGTGCGCAAGCGTCTGTTCATTGCCGCCTTTCAGCGCAACGCCGCCATCGCCCATCCCGTAGAGGTCGCAGCCCACGACACCATGGTGCGTGCCGCCGGAAACGTTCACCGCGAAGCCACCCGTGTTACGGATCGTGCAGGCCGTGACGAGGTTATTGCTGCCGCCGCTGATCGAGACCGCGGTGCCCTGGCAGCCTTCCAGCACGAACCCGCGCAGCACGACATGCGACGCCTCTGTCATGGTTACCAGGCTGGGGCTTAGGGATACCATGACATGGCCGGTCTCGATTGGCGAAGGCGGCCAGAAGTAGAGCACACCGCTCTGACGGTTTATGCACCACTCCCCCGGCTGGTCGAGCTCCGAGAGCAGGTTGTAGGCGTAAAACCATTGTCCTTTGCGCATGCCGAGGCTTGGCAGGTCGAGCGTAGCAATGTGCTTCTCGGTATCGAACGACTTCACCCGCACGCGCTGATCAGACCAATCCCAAACCCACCAGCCGTGCAGCATCACATCCTTCTCACCGGCCCAGCGCAGCGGGCGGTCCCCTTCATAGACGAACCGTGGGGTGGGGTCGGCCTTCGCTTCACGATGGTCGTAGTCACCCCCCTCGACCTGCTTGATGTACGCGACCCCCTCGTTCGGCCAGCGTGCGATGGTCATCGGCTGCTCGTTGAAGAAGACCTCGAGGCCGGGGTCTGAGCCGCCAAGCCCGGGCGGGTTGGCGAGATCGGCCTCCCTGGCAACGCCTTGTGCGCGCAAATCAGCCTGCCAGACGTGGCCGCGCGCAGCCGGGTCGAGCCGCGCGAGAAGTTGCGGATCGGTAACCGGCGTCCAACCGCTGACTAACCTTCCACCCACCAGCCGGGCAGCGCCAGCCGTGCTCGATCGCCACACAATAGGCGCACCCGGACCGCCGGAATCTTCGGCCGTGAGTTCCAGCGGCTTCAGGCGTTCGTAGATGCCGCCGCGGACCTCGACTGTCACACCGCGGGTCCCGAGCTTGCCGCTGCGTTTGAGGGCGCGCACGGAATCCCGCGCACGCTCCAACGTAGCGAATGGGCGAGACGCAGTGCCCGAATTAGCGTCGCTGCCCGTGGGCGCGACGTGGAGTGTGCCCCCGGCAATGGCGGGGAACTGCGTTGCCACAGCAACCCAGGCAAGAGTGGTGGCGATCTTCAGCCGAGCGTTGAAGTTCATAACAGGCATGGGATCATTCAGTAAACCCTTCAGTCGGCTCACCGGCTCTCGAAGCGGTAGTTCCCGGCACCAACCGAAAAGACCGCGCGGCCATTCTCCATTTTCACCAGCTTCACCCCCTTCGCCTGGGCTGCCAGCTTGCCATCCTCGGTGACACTCTCCGCGTTCTTTGCGGGCACATAGACCGTTGCCGTCGTGTTAGCCGGCACGGTGACGTTCCAGCGGAACACGCCATCCTTCTTCTGCCAATCGCTGGCGATCAGCCCATAGGGCGAGCGGTGTGACGCCTTCACGAACTGCAAATCCCCGACCGGCTCCGGCCGCATGACGATGTGCTTGAAGCCGGGCTGCTCAGGGTCAGACTTGATGCCGGCCAGATTCTCGTAGAGCCAGATGCCCAGGTCGCCCACAAGCATGACGTGGTTGCCCGAGTTCATCGCCGGGTCGGCGGTGTCACCGTTCCAAAGCTCCCAGATGGTCGTCGCGCCCTTCTCCACCATGTAGCCCCAGCTTGGATACGTCTTCTGCGCCGCGATGGTGTAGGCCAGGTCCGCCCGCCCGCCGGCCGTGAGCACGCGCATCAGCCATTGGCCGCCGATCAGACCGGTGCCGATGTGCTCGTGGGTCTCGTTGGTGATCTTCTTGACCAGATGATTGAATACCCGCTCGCGCTCACCGTCAGGCACCAAGCCGAAAGCCAGCGGCAGCACACACGAAGTCTGGGAGCCGTTGTCGTATTGGCCCTTGTCGGCGCGGAAGAACTTCTGGTTAAAGGCCGCCTTCAGCTTCTCGGCCAGGTCGGTGAAATGTTGCGCATCCTCCGTCTTGCCGAGCAAGGTCGCGTAGCGAGCCATCAACAGCGCGTCGTGATAGAAATAAGCGGTCGCCAGCAGCGCCTTGTCGGTCTTGCGCGCGGGATCATTCGAGTGGATCAGCTTCGGGTCCTCCGGCGGCACGCACCAATCCCCATAAGAGTCGCGGTCGATGATGCCCGCTTTCACGAAGCCGCCCATGAAGTCCATCCATTTCTTCGCGCTGGCGTAATGGCTCGCGATGATGGCGGAGTCGGCAAACTGCTCGCGCAAGGTGCCGGGAATAATCACGGTGCTGCTCGGCCAGGTGACGTTGTCCGAATAGATCGGCCAGTATGCGGGGCAGACATCCGATACGCTGCCGCTCTCCTTTTGCGCATCGGCCATGTCCAGCAGCCACTTGGCGTAGAGTGCGGCCGTGTTAAAAAGGTAAGTCTCGCCTTTGCATTCAGCGGAGCGATCGCCCAGCCAGCCCTGGCGCTCGTCGCGCTGCGGGCAATCGGTCGAGATGCTCCGGTAATTTCCGCTCACTCCCCACACGATGTTTTGGTAAATGCGGTTCAGCAGCGGGTTGGAGCAGGCAAACTCGCCCGCCGTCTCCACATCGTCATGCACCACCTGCCCCTCGATGGATCCCAGGCCCGGCTTTCCGGGAAAACCGGTCACCTCGACAAACCGAAAGCCGTGATAAGTAAATCGCGGCTCATACACTTCTGTGCCTTTCCCTTTCAGCGTGTAGGTATCCGTCACTTTCGCCCCCCGGATGTTGTCCAGGTAAAGCGTGCCGTCGGACTTGAGCGTCTCCGCGTGCCGCAGCCGGACTTCCGTGCCGCGCCCGCCGGACACCTTGAGGCGGCACCAGCCCACCATGTTCTGGCCCATGTCGAAGATCCACACGCCGGGCTTCGGCTGGGTGAGGGCAATCGGCTTGAGCGTCTGCATGACCCGGATCGGGTTGATCATCGGCGCCGAGAGCTGCCCACCGGGCGCGGCGACACCTTGTGCAATTTGCCATTGGGCGTCATCGAAACCCGCCGTGCTCCAGCCGGGCATTTCCATCCGCGCATCGTATTCCTCGCCGTCGTACTCATTGTTCGCCCGAATTGGGCCGGCAGTGGTCAGCTTCCAATTCTCGTCACTGACGACCTCCGCCGCCGTGCCGTCCTCATAGTCAATGTGCAACTGGAACAGCAGCTTCGGGAAGCCGTAGCTCGCCGTGCCCGTCGGCACCGTCGAGCGCGGGGCAAAGAATCGCCCGTTGCCCAGCATGACCCCGGCAGCGTTCGCCCCTTTCTTCAACTCCTTCGTCACATCGTACGTGATGTAGAACTCTCGCTTGGTATAATCCGACAGCGCCGGCGACAGTACCTGGTCGCCAACCTTCTTGCCGTTCAGATAGAACTCACTTAGACCCAGGCCGCACACGTAGGCCATCGCGCGCCGAACCTTCTTCTCCACCGTGAACTCTCGGCGCAGCATCCGCGCGGCCAACCGTAAGTCCTCGGCCCCCGAGATTGTGCCCCAAGGTGCCATGCCCGCCGGTCCGAGTTTCTGGGCGGCCACCCAGCCCGAGTCGTCAAAGGACGCTTCCTTCCAGCCCGCCGTCTCCTGCTGCCCGCTCTTCCAGCTCGCGTCCGTCACCACGACCAGCGGTTCACCTGCGGTGAATTCAATCCGGAGCAGGCCAATCAGCCCGGCCGGGTTCGGGTCAGTCCCGTCGTTATGCACCGACGCCGCGAGCAAATTCTTCCCGCGCTGCAATTGCCCGGTCACGTCGAATTGAGCCGCCGCGTGAAAATCGCTTGCCCCGCCGACCTTCTGGCCATTGATGAAGAACTCGCCGCCATTATCGGACGTGAAGAACAGGGTTGCCTGCTTAACGGTGCGGTCGGCTGGGAGGGTGATCGCGCGGCGGAAATACCGCGTGCCGACCGGCGCATCCTTCTCCGGCTGCCCTTCGGGGAACCAGATCCACTGCGCGTCGCCGAGCACCTTCTTGGCAGCCTGGGCCCGGCCGGGTTCGTCCAGCCCCATCCATTTGCCGTGCCAATCCGAAGGCTGCAGCAGGCCCACGGACCACCGCGCTGGCCGGCTCCATCCTGAGACCCTGCCCTGCTCGTCCCATACCCGGACCTTCCAGAAACACTCCTCCTGCGAGAACAGCGGCTTGCCCGCGTAGCGCACCTCGATCGATTGGTCCGAGGTCACCTTGCCGCTGTCCCAGAGATCGCCCTGGTCCGCATCCAATTCATTCCGGTTGCTCGCGACCAGGATTCGGTAAGCGCTTTGCGCCTCGCCTCGCGAGCCGTGCTTCTCCGCGCCCAGAACCCAGCTCAGACGCGGCTGCGGCGTATCAATCCCCAACGGGTCGCTCAGAAATTCGCAGCGCAGTTGCCCCACGCCGACCGCCGAGGCCGCCAGCGGCGCAAGAGTAGCCGCCGCGCAGATCATCAGCAGCGCAGTGAGAAGCCGCCGCGCGGAAACCAGGCGTAGGACAGTAGGGATTCTGAGCAATGTATTCATAGGGTCAATTGATTCACAGTGACTTGCGGGTCAGAAGTTCTCATATCGCCCCGCTCTCGTCCAGCCCGCGCAACCGGGACGGCGGAAGCCGGGCAAGGAGAACACCAGACATCCCACATCCAACATCGAAGATGCAAGGATCGGCGCCCGCACAATCATTGGATGTTGGGCGTTCGATGTTGGATGTTGGATTTTTCCACGGTTCATGGAGAGGGCTGGGGTAAAGGGTTTGGAAACACAGCAACGACGTGGTAGAATAGAGCAATGGGCCGACGGGCTGGCCGCAGACGCCCAGCCGGCCGCGTAGTACACTGTTACAAGTTCCACTACCTCGGCCCCGCCAAACCGCCGCAGCGATCCATCGGCCCCTCCGAATACCCTTCGGATACCCTTCGGATGCCATTCGGACGCCCTGCGGACTGGTTGGCTGGTGCCTGGCCCTCGCCCCCTAACCGCCCCACTGGCATTTACCCGCTGTCCGACTGCCAACCTGCTCCACGGGAAAGCATCGGACGTTTGGGAACCTGCACCTCTCATTAACACCCAACTTCTTCGGCTGAATGTATTGCAATCAGTCGGACTTTGTAGTACAGTGCCGGGATGAGCGACGTCATCCAGATCCGGCTCGGCGGCCATCGGGCAAGCAATTGGAAGAAATTCCTCAAGCGCACCGGCCTCAATCAGGCCGACCTCATCCGCGACGCGCTGGATGAACGCATGAAAGCCGCCAACGGCGGCCTGCCGTCCGTCGCCGCCAAGTGGGCCGGCAAGGTCAAAGGCAGCGGCGTCACCGCCACCAATGCGGCGGTCGCCAAAGCTTTGGGCCGATGAAATACCTCCTGGACACCGGGCCGCTCGTCGCGTTTCTCGATGCGAACGAGACGCCCGCCCTCCGGCGCTGGGCGGTCGAAACCCTCTCCGTCTTGCCGTGGCCGCTCTACACCTGCGAGGCGGTGCTGACCGAAGCCGCCCATTTCTTGCGGACTCCCCGGCCACTCGTCGAAATGGTGGAGGCGGGCGAACTGCTCATCCCATTCACACTCGCCGACCAGGCACCCGACCTCGCTCGAATCATCGGCGCCTACCACGGACGTAAAGTCTCCCTGGCCGATGCGTGCCTCGTGCGGATGTCCGAACTGTGGCGCGATGCCACCATCGTCACCCTAGACGCGAAGGACTTTGCCGTGTATCGGCGTTTTGGGCGGGAGGCCATTCCGTACATCAGCCCGCCACGAGTTTGACTGCCAGGACGGCGCGCGGACATTCCTGTCCAATGCCGCTAGGAATCGGAACCTGGTCTGGAGGGTGTCAGGCCCAGAACTGCTGGCACTGTGGAAACGGCGAGAGCCCAGTTCCCCCTCACCCCGATGGAAAATCCGAGATCCGAAATCCGAAAACCGAAGGAGGGCCGAAAACCGAAATCCGAAGGGCGAACATTAGCCGACGGGTCGCGCC
>SESF01012530.1_pt1 | contig 14425 bp, 12 predicted proteins | sample 3171521 | NCBI WGS metagenome assembly SESF01 (sample SAMN10866945, study PRJNA518727) | freshwater metagenome | biome: subpolar coniferous forest; feature: holomictic lake; material: water; isolation source: holomictic Lake 227, 6 m and 8 m depth | place: Canada: near Kenora, Ontario | collected...
GTCGCGCCTGAGTCGAATTGACGGGTAAGATCGACGCAAGTGCAACCGTTCCGGGTACCCATCTAAGATGATCTGCTCATTGGGTATCAAAGGCAAACCGGGGGTACAGATGGGGGTTCAAATAGTATTTGCCACTCCCAAAGCACATTTGAAATCAACTGGTTACGTCATCTAATCGAATCCGTTAATCGCACCATTCACCATCAAGCGCTTGCTGCGCTTGACTCCTTCCTCCAGAATTTGTATTGCCTTGAAGTCGCAGGCGCCGCCCGGGCGCTCACGCAACTGACGCTGAAAGTCTGCTGAGCGGCCCAGCCGTGAGACATGGATGCCGTACGAAACGAACAGCAGCTTTCCTTTTGGCGCTTCATGCAGGTCATTGCTCAGGCGATCCAGCTGGTTGCTGATGGCAATGATCCGACGCTGAGTGCTATCGGCCAGCTTTTTGAAGTCGGGACTCGCCATGCACACGTCAAGCGTGACTCTGGAGCCCGCAAGTTCGCGGACGCTTTCCATCAGCTTGGGGTCAGCGCCTTGACCCGTGGCCAGGCCGGCAAGCAGGCTTGCCGTGACGAACAAAAAGAGGTTCTTTTCCTGCATCCCTCGACTCTGACACTGCGTCATGCCTGACGTGAAATTTGGACCTTCAGCCGAATTGAGTTAACCTCCCACCCCTTGCTACGCAAATGGGATTCGAAGGCCGGTAGCAGCTGGCGAATTTTGGCCGCCGCGGCGTTGGTATCCAAAATCAGGCACCAGACCGGACCCTCGATGGGACCGGCTTTGACAGCGGCTCTGAGCGTCGCAGGAATGAGGGGCTGAATTGACCGGAGCCGCGCTACCGATTCGTCGCTCAGCGCAGTCAAACGTGCCAGGCTGGGCGAATCTTGCGTTGCCTGCAGCAGTGTGTAGGCTTGATGGCGGCGGTTCATGGGCGAGGTGTTGGAGGAATACCGAATGCAATTGATTATCACGGATGCTTGGCTTGCCAGAAGCCGTGCTATTCATCTCACCGGAACCAAACTGGTGCTGGCCGCGCTGCTGGCGTCAGTAGTCATGACGCTGATGGCGGGCGCCTTGTACCACTGGGTCTTCCTGAAAGGTGCCAGGGAAGGTTGGCCGGTGATCGGCACCCTGGTCAGGATGGTCGTCAAGGATGAGTTCGAGCAGCGTGATCGCTTCATGCGCGAAAACCTGGATCTGTTGGCACGCAAGCTCGGTGAAATGCAGGCCAAAATGACACAGCTTGAGTCGCTCGGCGAGCGGGTTTCCGGGCTGGCTGGCGTCAATCCCACCGAGATCAAGGCGAAGCCCGGTCTGGGCGGTGCGCTGGTGACCGGGCGGCCACTGACGGTTGAAGAGCTCAAAGTCACGCTGGAGGACCTGGATCGCCTGACCGAGCAGCGCACCGACTTGATGACGGTGCTCGAGTCGCGCCTGTTTGATCAAAAGATTCGCAACATGATGGTGCCGACCCAGTCGCCGATTGCGCAGGCCAACTTTGGTTCCATGTTTGGCTGGCGCATTGACCCGATCACGGGCCGCTCGGCGCTGCATACGGGAATCGATTTTCAGGCCGACCGCGGCACGCCGATCCTGGCTGCGGCGGGTGGCGTGGTCGTGACTCAGGAATTCCATCCGGAGTACGGCAATATGGTCGAAGTGGATCACGGCAATGACCTGATCACGCGCTATGCCCATGCCTCCAAAACGCTGGTCAAGAAAGGCGATCTGATCAAGCAGGGGCAGAAGATTGCCGAGGTGGGCAGCACGGGTCGATCGACCGGAACCCATTTGCATTTTGAGGTGCTGGTGCAGGGCGTTTTGCAGGATCCGCAGAAATTTCTGGCTGCCGGCGCCAAGCTCAAGCCGCAAAGCCTGGCCAAGGTGGCTGAGCCGTGGCATGGCCGCTACCAACCCGGCCCTCGATAGCCGCACCTTGTCATGCCGGACTCGATCCGGCATCCATGACAATGGCTCGTGGCCCAGTCCTGCGGCACAGGTAAAATCGGACGTTTGGGTTTCCCAGCGAAGCGTCTTGCAACAGCACGGTTGCGTTTCGTGACAGTGCCCCCATTTCCCTGAATTCATGGCCACAAACATCCTTACCAAAATTTTCGGCAGCCGCAACGACCGTCTGCTCAAACAGTACCGCAGCAGTGTGGTTCGCATCAATGCGATGGAAACCGCTCTGGAGCAGCTGTCGGATGAAGCCCTGCGCGGCAAGACACAGGAGTTCAAGGACCGGCTGGTCAAGGGCGAGACGCTGGACGCTTTGCTGCCAGAGGCTTTTGCAGTGGTGCGTGAGGGCTCCAAGCGGGTCATGAAGATGCGCCATTTTGACGTCCAGTTGCTCGGCGGCATGTCGCTGCACTACGGAAAAATTTCAGAAATGGGAACTGGCGAAGGCAAGACCCTGACCGCCACCATGCCGGTCTATCTCAACGCCCTGACCGGCAAGGGCGTTCACGTCGTCACCGTCAATGACTATCTGGCCAATCGCGATGCCCAGTGGATGGGCAAGCTCTATAACTTTCTGGGTCTGAGCGTTGGCATCAATCTGCCGAACATGGCACGCGAGGAAAAGCAGGCCGCTTACCGCTCGGACATTACCTACGGAACCAACAACGAGTACGGCTTTGACTACCTGCGCGACAACATGGTCTACGAGTCTGCAGACCGGGTCCAGCGTGGTTTGAACTATGCGATCGTTGACGAGGTGGATTCCATCCTGATCGACGAGGCACGCACGCCCTTGATCATCAGCGGCCAGGCTGAAGACCACACCGAGCTCTACATCGCCATGAACAAGGTGGTGCCCTCGCTGACCAAACAGGAAGGCGAAGAAGATCCGCGTACCGGTGAAGGCATCACCAAGCCGGGTGACTTCACGCTGGATGAAAAAAGCCATCAGGTTTTTCTGACCGAGCAGGGTCACGAGAGTGCTGAACGGATTCTGGCTGGCCTGGGGCTGATCCCGCAGGGCGCCACCCTGTACGACCCGGCCAACATCACGCTGATGCATCACCTGTACGCGGCGCTGCGTGCCAACCACCTCTACCATCGCGATCAGCATTACGTGGTGCAGAACGGCGAGATTGTGATTGTGGACGAGTTCACCGGCCGCTTGATGTCGGGTCGGCGCTGGAGCGATGGCCTGCATCAGGCGGTGGAAGCCAAGGAAGCTGTCGCCATTCAGGCTGAAAACCAGACCATGGCGTCTATCACCTTCCAGAACTATTTCCGTCTTTACGGCAAGCTGGCCGGCATGACCGGCACGGCCGATACCGAAGCCTATGAGTTCCAGGAAATCTATGGTCTGGAGACGGTGGTCATGCCGTACAACCGGCCGAGCCGGCGCGAAGACCAGCTCGACCGCGTTTACAAGACCACGCGTGAAAAATACGAAGCCGCTATCAAGGACATCCGCGAGTGCCATGAGCGCGGGCAGCCGGTTCTGGTCGGTACCACCTCGATCGAAAACTCGGAGGTTCTGGCGGACTTGCTGGAAAAGGAAAAGCTGCCGCATCAGGTTCTCAACGCCAAGCAGCACGCACGTGAGGCCGAAATTGTGGCGCAGGCAGGCCGGGCCAAGATGATCACCATCGCCACCAACATGGCCGGTCGTGGCACCGACATCGTGCTCGGCGGCAATATCAACCCGGCGATTGAAGCGATCGAGTCCGACCAAGCGCTGGACGCGACGCAAAAGCAGCAGAGAATTGACGCCATCCGCGCGCAGTGGGACAAAGACCACGAGCAGGTCAAGGCGCTGGGCGGCTTGCGCATCATTGCCACCGAGCGTCATGAATCGCGCCGTATCGACAACCAGTTGCGTGGGCGCTCAGGGCGGCAAGGGGACCCCGGTTCGTCGCGCTTTTATCTGAGTCTGGATGACTCCTTGATGCGCATTTTTGCGGGTGACCGGGTCAAGGCCATCATGGACCGCCTGAAAATGCCCGACGGCGAAGCGATTGAGGCCGGCATCGTGACCCGCTCGATCGAGAGCGCCCAGCGCAAGGTGGAGGCGCGCAACTTTGACATGCGCAAGCAGTTGCTGGAGTACGACGACGTCTCGAATGACCAGCGCAAGGTGATTTACCAGCAGCGCAATGAAATTCTGGATGCCAAGGATCTGTCGGCGCAGATCGGTTCACTGCGCGAAGGCTGCTTCAATGATCTGGTGCGGCAATACGTGCCAGTCGAGTCGGTCGAAGAGCAGTGGGACCTGGCTGCGCTCGAAAAAATCCTGCTCGATGAGTGGAAGCTGACCGTGCAGTTGCAAAGCATGGTCAACGACGCCAGCGCCATTACCGACGAAAACCTGCTGGCGCGCGTGCGCGCTGAGGCCGGCAAGGTGTTTGACGAAAAAGTGGAACTGGTCGGTGGCGAGAATTTCACCCAGTTTGAGCGCATGGTGCTGCTGCAAAGCATAGACACCCATTGGCGCGAGCACCTGAGTTCACTCGACTACCTGCGCCAGGGCATTCATCTGCGCGGTTACGCGCAGAAGCAACCCAAGCAGGAATACAAGCGTGAGGCCTTTGAGCTGTTCGGGCAACTGCTCGATGCGGTCAAGAATGACGTCACCAAGGTCCTGATGACGGTGCAGATTCAATCCGGCGAGCAGTTGGAACAGGCTGCCGAAGATATGGAGGCGCGTGGCGAGAGCATCGCCAACGTGACCTACAGCGCGCCGACCGAGACCGGTGAAGTGCAGACCGTGGTCGATGAACAGACTGTCAAGGCCGAGATGCCGCGCGTCGGGCGCAACGAGCCTTGCCCTTGCGGCAGTGGCAAGAAATACAAACAGTGTCACGGCAAGCTGGCGTGACAGATCGGGACTGAGCCATGGCTGTCAACTTATCTCCTCCGGATCCATCGCAGCTCTACCCCATTGCCGGTGTGCGCCTGGGTGTCACTGAAGCGGGTGTGCGCAAGGCGGGGCGCAAGGACCTGACCATACTGCTGCTTGAGCCCGGGGCGTCGGTGGCTGGGGTCTTCACGCAAAACCGGTTTTGCGCCGCGCCGGTGCAGATCTGCCGCGAGCACCTCGCCCATGGGGCGGCCGTGCGTGCCATGTTGATCAATACCGGCAATGCCAATGCCGGCACCGGCGAAGACGGACGCCGCCGTGCACTTCGCAGTTGCGAGGTGCTGGCTGAGAAATTGAAGCTTGCGCCGCTCGAAATTTTGCCCTTCTCGACCGGCGTCATCATGGAGCCGTTGCCGCTCGATCGCATTGAGGCCGGACTCGATGCGGCGCTGGCCGACGCGCGCGCAGACAACTGGCTGCGTGCTGCCGAGGCGATCATGACGACCGACACCGTGGCCAAAGCCTTTGGCAAGCAGCTGTTGATGGATGGCGCGCTGGTGAGCATCACCGGTATCAGCAAAGGCGCCGGCATGATACGGCCCAATATGGCCACCATGCTGGGTTTTCTGGCCACCGACGCCTGTGTCAGCCCGGCGTTGATGCAACAACTGGCCAGGGAACTGGCAGACGCTTCCTTCAACCGCGTGACGGTCGATGGTGACACTTCCACCAACGACTCCTTCATGCTGATTGCCAGCAACCAGGCGCGCCATGCAGTGATCGACGATCTGGACAGCGCGAACGGTCAGGCACTCAAGGCAGCTTTGCTGGAAGTCGCGCAGCAACTGGCACAAGCCATCGTGCGTGACGGCGAGGGCGCCACCAAGTTCATCCGGATCCAGGTCGAGGGTGGCAAGACGGAAGCGGAATGTCGCCAAGTGGCCTATGCGATCGCCCACTCGCCCCTGGTCAAGACAGCTTTTTTTGCCAGTGACCCGAACCTGGGCCGTATTCTGGCGGCAGTGGGTTATGCCGGCGTTGAAGATCTCGACCAAAGATGTATCGACCTCTACCTCGACGATGTGCAGGTGGCCTCCAGTGGTGGTCGCCACCCTTCCTACCTGGAAGAGGACGGTCAGCGCGTCATGCGCCAGAGCGAGATCACGGTGCGTGTGCTGCTCGGACGCGGCCCCGCGATGCAGACAGTCTGGACCTGTGATCTCAGTCATGATTACGTCAGCATCAACGCCGATTACCGCTCATGAACACGCAGTTCGAGCACTTGCTGGCGCGCGCCGAGCATCTCATTGACCGCATTGAGGCGGTCTTGCCGCAGGCCTTGACGGCGCCGGACTGGAACGCCTCCGTGGCCTATCGCTACCGCAAACGCAGTTCCGGTCATGGTGTGCTGGAGCCGGTGCGCCACGTTGGCGTCATGCGCTTGTCGGATCTGAAAGAAATCGAGCCGCAGAAAGAGAAGATCCGTCGCAACACGGAGCATTTTGTCAGCGGCCAGCCGGCCAACAATGTGCTGTTGACCGGTGCCCGGGGTACCGGCAAATCCTCGCTGATCAAAGCCTGCCTGAACGAATACGCAGCGCGCGGTTTGCGCCTGATCGAGGTCGACAAGACCGATCTGACCGACTTGCCCGATATTGTGGATGTGGTGTCCGAGCGCAGCGAAAAATTCATCGTCTATTGCGATGACCTGAGTTTTGAGGACGGTGAACCGGGATACAAGGCGCTCAAATCGATCCTTGACGGTTCGGTAGCAGCGACGACCGCGAACGTGCTGATCTACGCCACCAGCAACCGGCGCCATCTGCTGCCCGAGTACATGCAGGAGAACCTCAGCTACAGCCACACCGCAGAGGGCGAAGTCCATCCAGGCGAGGTGGTGGAAGAGAAGATTTCCCTGTCCGAACGTTTTGGTCTGTGGGTCAGCTTCTATCCCTTCACGCAGGATGAATACCTGACGATCGTGGCACAGTGGCTGTCGTCCTTTGGCGTGCCAGCGCCGGCGATTGAAGCGGCGCGAGCGGACGCCCTGATCTGGACGCTGGAGCGGGGTTCGCGCAGCGGTCGGGTGGCTTACCAGTTCGCACGCGATTACGCTGGCCAGCATTCGCCAAGCCCATGACCTCGCCGGTTCTGGTGGCAAACGCCGAATTGCCGCGCAGTGGCGGCGCTGATCGAGCAGCCATCGATGTGGCGGTTGGTGTGCTGTTCCGCCCGGATGGTGCTTTTCTGCTGACCACGCGTCCACCGGGTAAGGTCTACCAGGGCTACTGGGAGTTTCCTGGCGGCAAGTGCGAACCCGGGGAGACCGTGGAGCAGGCCCTGCGGCGCGAGTTGCAGGAGGAACTCGGGATCCTTATCGGCCCTGCCACACCCTGGCACTGCGCCACCGTGGACTATCCGCATGCACTGGTGCGTCTGAATTTTCTCAAGGTTTACCAGTGGGGCGGCGACCTGCAGATGCGAGAGGGGCAGGCCTGTTCCTGGGAGCGGCTACCGGTACAACGGACTCCCGTGTTGCCGGGCACGCTGCCGGTACTTCAGTGGCTGGCCGAGGAGGGCGGCGCTTCCTCAAGTGGCTGATCTTCAGCGTTGCTGTTGACGGCTAAGCGAAAACTCTCGCTGGCCCAGGCGCCCAGATCGACGTTCTTGCAACGTGCACTGCAAAAAGGTCGAAACGGGTTGGAAGTCGCGTAGACGCTGTCGCCGCCGCAGCTTGGACAAGAGACCGTTTTGGGGGCTGTTGTCATGAGCACAAGGTCAGTTCAAAGGCAGTGTCTTCCTGGCTGGCGTGCAGCTTGTCATCAGCGCCATGGCGCATCAAGCGAATCGAGACCATCAGGCGGTTGCCGCTGATTTCGGGAATCAAACCGAGCGTCGGGTCCAGTGTCATGCGCAAGAGCTGAAAAGTCTTGCCTTGGGGCAGATTTTGCTGGAACTGGCCACCGACGGCCATCACTTTTTGTGCCGTGCTGGAGCCGCGCAGCAGTTTGAGCAGCAGATAAATCGCTTCGGCCAGCGGCGTCAGTGTGCCGGCCCAGCGCTCCAGGTCGGCCCGGCGCTGGGCGGCGTCGTGCTGCTGCCAGGCGTAGTAGGCTGGCAGGTCAAAGGCGCAGGTGCCTCCGGGGATGCCAACGCGACTGCGGATGCTCATCAGCCAGTCGTTTTCTGTCAGTGATTGACCGGCTTTTCCGGGCACGCTATTCAAGGCTGTAAAACAGCGATCAACCTGGTTGAACACCATGTCCAGTACTTCCGCTGCAATGGCTGGGTTGTTTCGATAAGCATCGAGCAAATGCTTTTGCTTGTCCAGGTCCTTGAGTACGTCGGACTTGAGGTCGGCGCGCGCTCCCACGTCCATCACTTCGAAGATCGTGGCCAGCGCAAAGTGATGGTCCAGCGCAGATTCGCGAACGACAAATTCGCTCAGGCGAAGAAACAGCTGTTCCAGTCGCAAATAGGTGCGGATGCGCTCGTTAAAGGGGTATTCGTAAAGGATCACGCTGATTTCTATGCTGGTCAGGCTTCGGTGCTACCCGGATGATAGCCCGAAGCGGGCCGAAATTTGCTGTAACTCGGCTGCCAGTTGCTCAAGGGACAGACCTGCGTTGAAGATAACGCAGTCTGCCGCCGTCAAGCGCAGACTGCGGCTGGCCTGAGAGGCAATGATTTTTTCAACTTCCGCTCGCGACAGTTGGTTGCGCGCCATGACACGGCTGATCTGTTCTTCGGCCGTGCAATCAATCACCAACACCAGATCGAGGTCGCGTTGCCAGTGAGTAGATTCGACCAGCAGGGGAATGTCGAAGACGATGCAGGGGCAAGCCTGCTGTGCAAGAAGCGTTGCCTGACGCCGGGTTTCCTGCCCTACCAGCGGATGAATGATGGCCTCCAGTCTTTGCCGGGCGCTGGGTTCGCTGTGCACCAGCTGGCGCATGCGGTCGCGCTCCAGGGCACCGCGGGTGTCAACGAAGTCCGAGCCAAAAGCGGCAGCAATGGCCGGCATCGCCAAGCCCCCCGCGGCGGTCAGCTGGCGCGAAATAGCGTCTGCGTCAACCAGACCAGCACCGAGCCCGACCAGCAAATGGGCAACCGTACTCTTGCCGCTGCCAATGCCTCCGGTCAATCCGAGCCGCACAGGAAGTGGCACGATTCAGAGTCCGATCAGATGAAGCAGTGTGTCCGGACCAAAAACCATGACCGCCAGACCCGCGCCAGCCAGAAAGGGGCCAAAGGGCAGGTAGCCACCCTCGCGCAGACCGCTCGAAAATTTCATGGCAATGCCGATGACTGCGCCGATGACCGAGGACATCAGGATGATGGGCACCAGCGCCTGCCAGCCAAACCAGGCTCCGAGTGCGCCGTAGAGCTTGAAATCACCAAAACCCATGCCCTCCTTGCCGGTGATGAGCTTGAAGGCCCAATAGATCAGCCACAAGGAAAGATAGCCCACCACGGCGCCCCAAAAAGCTGACGCCAGGGAGACGCTGCTCCACTGCAGCGCGGCGACAAGCAGGCCGGCCCAGAGCAGCGGCAGCGTCATGACATCGGGTAGCAGCGTCGTATCCCAGTCGATCAAGGCCAGCGCCAGCAGGGTCGCTGAAAACGCGCTCCAAAGCAGCGCGGTCGGCGTGGCGCCCCATTTCCAGGCACACCACGAAAACAGCACGGCGGTACTCAGCTCCACCAGGGGATAGCGCAGGCTGATGGCGGCCGTGCAGGCTGAACACTTGCCGCCCAGGAAGAGATAACTCAGGACAGGAATATTCTCATGCCAGCTTATGGCATGGCCGCAATGGGGACAACGCGAACCGGGTTGCATCAGGTTCAAAGGCTCTGGTGCTGGCAGCGGCAAGTCATTTTGCTCGGCGCACTCGGCCTTCCACTGGGCCTCCATCATGATAGGCAGGCGATGGATCACGACATTGAGAAAACTGCCAATCAGCAGCCCCAGGATGCCGAACAGGGCGACGTCCATCCCGCTTGATATCAGCATCAGACCACCTGACCCAGTTTGAAAATGGGCAGGTACATGGCGACCACAATGCCGCCAATGATGGTGCCCAGAATGACAATGATGATGGGCTCCATCAGGCTGGAAATGCCGGCCACCATGTCGTCGACTTCGGCTTCATAAAAATCCGCCGCCTTGCCCAGCATATGATCGATCGAGCCGGACTCCTCGCCAATCGCGCACATCTGCAGCACCATCGAGGGGAAAAGACCTACATTGCCCATCGCAACGGTCAGGGCGGTGCCGGTGGAGACTTCCTGTTGAATCTTCTTGGTAGCGTTCAGATAGACCGAATTGCCGGCCGCACCACCGACCGAGTCCAGTGCCTCCACCAGCGGCACGCCGGCGGCGAACATGGTTGACAGGGTGCGCGTCCAGCGCGCCACACAGGACTTGTCTACCAGCACACCAAAGATCGGCATCTTGAGCATGATGCGGTCCATCAAATTCTGCAACTGCTCATTGCGCCGCCAGGCTTGCATGAAGAAGTAAAAACCGCCGCCGATCGCGCCAAAAATCAGCCACCAGTATTTAACAAAAATTTCACTGATGGCAATCACCATCAGCGTCGGTGTGGGCAGGTCAGCGCCGAAATTGGAGAACACTTCCTTGAACGCCGGCACCACAAAAATCATGATGACGGCGGTCACCACAAAAGCGACGATCAAGACCGAAATCGGGTACATCAGGGCCGACTTGATCTTTGATTTCATGGCTTCGGTCTTTTCCATGTAGACCGCCAGGCGCTCCAGCAACTGGTCCAAAATGCCGGCGGTCTCGCCAGCCTCGATCAAATTGCAGTACAGATTGTCAAAGTACAAGGGATACTTGCGAAAGGCAATGCTCAGCGAGGTGCCGGTTTCGACGTCAGTGCGGATGTCGTTGAGCAGTTTCGTGACACTCGCGTTCGGGTTGCCACGGCCAACGATGTCGAAGGCCTGCAGCAGCGGTACGCCGGCTTTCATCATGGTGGCGAGCTGGCGTGTGAAGATGGCCAGATCTTTTGGTTTGATGGCCTTGCCCGAGCGCATCTTGCGCTTCTTGATCTTGGTTGGCGTCACACCCTGGCGGCGCAGCGCAGCCTGCACCTGGTGCACACCACCCGCCCGGGTTTCGCCATGCACCGATTTGCCGTTGCGGTCCCGGCCTTCCCATTCAAAGACGTAGTCCTTGATACCCTTGATCCTTGAAGTTACCATCTCGTCCTCTGGATTGCCGGTTTATTCGTTCGTCACAGCGAGCACTTCTTCCAGCGAAGTCAGACCCAGTTTAACTTTGTGCAAGCCAGCTTGCCGCAGCGTGCGCACCCCTTCGGTGGCTGCCTGCTGGCTGACCTCCAGGGCATTGCCGTCGCGCAGGATGATGCGCTGCATTGCCTCGCTGATCGGCATCACCTGGTAGATGCCGACGCGACCCTTGTAGCCCTTGGTGCAATTGTCGCAGCCGACCGGTCGGTAGGACACCCAGGGATCGTTGAGCTCGTTGTCCTGGTAGCCGGCATCGAGCAGGGTCTTGCGCGGAATATCAATGGGCGCCTTGCATTTTGGGCAGAGGCGTCGCGCCAGACGTTGTGCCGTGATCAGGATCACACTGGAGGCAATGTTGAAGGGGGCGATGCCCATATTGCGCAGGCGTGCCAGTGTTGCCGGCGCGTCATTGGTGTGCAGTGTGGAGAGCAGCAGGTGTCCGGTCTGCGCCGCCTTGATCGAAATATCGGCAGTTTCCAGATCGCGAATTTCACCGACCATGATGATGTCCGGATCCTGCCGCAGAAATGACTTCAGGGCGGCGGAAAAAGTCAAACCAGCCTTGTCATTGATATTGACCTGGTTGATGCCGGGCAGATTGATTTCGCACGGATCTTCGGCAGTCGCGATGTTCAGGCCCGGCTTGTTCAACAGGTTCAGGCAGGTATACAGGGAAACGGTTTTGCCCGACCCGGTCGGACCGGTCACCAGGATCATGCCGTACGGCCGATTGATGGCCTGCATCAGGCGATCCTTTTCCTCTGGCTCGTAACCCAGGGCATCGATGCCCAGCTTGGCGATGCTGGGGTCAAGAATGCGGATCACGATCTTTTCGCCAAACATCGTCGGCAGGGTGCTGACCCGAAAATCGATGACGCGGTCGGGTCCGACCTTGAGCTTCATCTTGCCATCCTGCGGTATCCGCTTTTCCGAGATATCCATCCTGGAGATGACCTTGATGCGCGATGCCAGTTTGTCCTTGATGGCAACCGGAGGTGAAGCGATCTCGTGCAACTCGCCGTCAATGCGAAAACGCACCCGGTAATGGTGCTCATAAGGTTCGAAATGCAAATCGGATGCGTGCAGGTTGTAAGCATCGAGCAGCATTTTTTGCAAGAACCTGACGACCGGGGCGTCCTCGATTTCAGCAGCAGAGCTGTCGTCAATTTCGGTCAACTCGGCGGAGCCGGATTCATCAAACTCAAACTCGTCACCGATGATGCTGTCGAGGGTCTCCGCTGCGGAAGCGGCGTTGCTTGATACCAGAGCCAGCAGCTTGTCGTATTCGGCCAGCACCCAGTCCACACGCAACTGGGTGGCAAACTTGATTTGTTCGATCGCCTCGCTGTCAGAAGGGTCGGCCGTGGCGACGATCAAGCGGTTGTGCCGTTTACCCAGGACGACGACCCGGTAATCGAGGCAAATTTTGGGGTCCAGCAGTCCCTTGGGCAGGCGTCTCGCATCAATCGCTTGCAGATCGATCAGGGGTGTCGAGAAGGCGACTGACAAAGTGTGCGCCAGATCCACTGCCGACACCACACCAGAGCCGGTGAGCTCGGCGATGAAGCTGGTTCGCGCGCCCTGCGCTTTGCGGTAGATGTCTTCGGCCTTCTGCTGCCCAATCTTGCCGGCCAGCACCAGCGCGCGGCCCAGTCCCGGCAGGATGGTGCTGGAGGGTTCGGAAAGCGAGAGATCGACGATGGCCATAGGCTGAAATGTACTACGACAAATCGGGGGTCTGCGTGATTATCGTCAGCTGTCTGATAATGCCTCTCTTGTGCAGCATCGAGAGTAGCTTATGAACGCGCCTGACAGGTTGGCTCAGCCCGACATCACCCTCGCGGACAAATACCAGGTCAAGGAAGGCTGGGTCTTTCTGGCTGGTACCCAGGCGCTGGTGCGTCTGCCCATCCAGCAGCGTTTGCGTGATGAGGCCGAGGGCAAGAAAACCGGCGGCTATGTCTCGGGCTACCGAGGCTCGCCGCTGGGACGCTACGACATGGACCTGTGGCAGGCCGAAGCGGTGCTCAAGCAAAACAATATTGTCTTTCGAGCGGCCGTCAACGAAGACCTGGCAGCCACCGCCATCTGGGGTTCGCAACACGTAGGCAGCTTTCCGGGCGCCCGGGTCGATGGCGTCTTTGGTATCTGGTACGGCAAGGGCCCGGGCGTGGACCGCAGCGGCGATGTGCTGCGCCATGCCAACAGCGCGGGCACCAGCGCCCTCGGGGGTGTGCTGGCGCTGGCGGGCGACGACCACGGTGCCAAGTCCTCCACCATCACCAATTTTTCTGACCAGATTTTTATCGCCGCGGGCTTGCCGGTGCTCTACCCCTCCAACACCCAGGAACTGCTGGACTTCGGCTTGCACGGCATTGCCATGTCGCGCTTTTCCGGCTGCTGGGTCGGCATGAAGGTGGTGACGGACGTCGTCGAAGGCGGCGGCACCATTTACGTCGGGCCGGACTCGCCAAAAATTGTCTTGCCCGAAGTGCCCTCGTTGCCGGTGGGTACTCCGATGGGCGCGCCCAGCCTCTCCATCCGGCCCTTCGATACCGCTCTGCTGGCTGAAGAGCGGCTCTACAACCACAAGCTCTACGCGGCAGTGGCCTATGCCCGCGCCAATCATCTGAACGTCATCAGCAGCGAGACCACCAAGCCGCGCCTGGCCATTGTGTCGGCCGGCAAGGCCTATCAGGATGTGCGCCAGGCGGTGGTGGAGCTGGGTTGGTCGGCAGCGCAACTCGCTGAGATGGGCATCCGCATTGCCAAGGTCGGCATGACCTGGCCACTCGACCCGGAGTTTGTGCGCACGCTGGCGCAGGGAGTGGACGCGATTCTGGTGGTCGAAGAAAAACGTCCACTGCTCGAAGAACAGATCAAGTCCATCCTGTACGACCAGAATCCGGCCAGCAAACCCAAGGTGATTGGCAAGGCGCTCGGCGCGCCAACCTACGGCCTGGAGCGCACGGCGCGCGTGTTCCCGAACAACGCCGAAATCTCGCCGCTGATCGTCGCCAAGGTGCTGCTCGATGTCATGCTGATGCTGCAACCCGATTGCGGCCTGCAGCCCATCAGTCTGCCGGCTCCGAAGGCGCCCGGCTCGGCGCAACGCAACGCCAGTTTCTGCTCCGGCTGTCCGCACAACCGCTCCACCAAAGTCATTGAAGGCTCGAGGGCGCTGGCCGGCATTGGCTGCCACACGATCGCCATGCTGAACAACCCGCGCACCACCGGCACGGTGTCTCACATGGGCGGTGAAGGCGCGATGTGGCTGGGCCAGCAACCCTTTACCGATGAGCCGCATGTGTTTGCCAACATGGGCGATGG
>SESF01022339.1_pt1 | contig 14421 bp, 16 predicted proteins | sample 3171521 | NCBI WGS metagenome assembly SESF01 (sample SAMN10866945, study PRJNA518727) | freshwater metagenome | biome: subpolar coniferous forest; feature: holomictic lake; material: water; isolation source: holomictic Lake 227, 6 m and 8 m depth | place: Canada: near Kenora, Ontario | collected...
GTTATCTTGAATACAATGTTTATCGGCAATATCAAATGAGTTGCTCAAATGAGTTCCGATATCACCGATGGAGCCGAGATAGATGGGCGGATCATTATGTTTACTTCTTTGTGCCATTTGGTCCAATAATTGTCGTGTTCTTATATCCATGGTGCCTCTCCGTAAAATTGGTGCTGGCGAAATGACCGCCAGCACCATGTTAAAATCAGGTGTAAACTTGTTCGATAAAAGCTGGCGTGCTCATAATATGATGACTACACATATTGTTTATAACAGACGGCAGTACGAACTTATGTTGGCTCGATATGTAGCCGACATAACCAAACGGACTCACGTCTATAACAACGTGAAACACCATATCTTCGGTTGGTTCATAATCATACTCTTCACAGAATATATCATCATAAAGGGATGCGTGGATCGACGTGATTGGCATCCCTGGCATATTATAGTCAAAATAAACCCAAAGCTCGCTTATGTAGTCATCGTCACTCAAGTGTATTATTTCAGGAGCGCCTGTTTCTGCGAACAGCTTGTATGTAGCGTCAACCGTATCAGCTGAAAATATATCCCTGTATTCATTAATCCTGAAACGGGCTAACTCATTAAAGTGATTAAAAAGCATAGTTGATTTGTCGGAGGCCAGATAAATGTGTATGTTATCCATTATTGGCCTCCTCACTACTATGTGCGAGTGCGAGCCATTCATCCGGAATATATTCGTCATCATCCCAAAGTGGGCTATCCTCACTCATATAGTCATCATCGACACATTCAGACCAGTGGAACTCATATCGGCAGTTTATTGTTGTATAGTTAAATGTATTGTTCATAGTTCTCTCCATAAATGTAAATGGCCCTACAACGCTCGAACATTGTAGGGCCGGTTGGCCGCGAGGAGAGATGCGGCATGGATATTATAGATATTTATGCTGCTAACGTAATTTCCCCTCGCTGCAAGAATTGGGTTCGAGCCTTCCCTGCATTCTTATTTATGCTATTGGACTAACTTTTATTTTACTTTGATAAAAATAAACCTGAAATATGCAAAAGTGTTGCCTATAGGCAACACTCGCTTTGGCGGCGGATCTCTTAAAGAGATCTGGTGCAATCCATGCCCCGATACCGAGAATATCCTGTCTATGTTTTAGTAGCAACTAACTTACCTCTTTATATTTGTAGTATAGCTCTCCTTAAGGATGGCCTCTTGGATTAACTCTAACAGTGGCCGTCTTATCCCTTCTGAGTTATCGTCTGGAGGTCCGATAAGCCGCTCTAAAACAGATAATAACTTGTCATTATTCCTATGCTTTATAATCTGGTATTCCAGAAAGTCGTACAGCATGGTGTGCATACGAAACTCTTCCTTAATATCAATATCTGGAAACTCTTGAAGCCAAATATTGTTGCATTCGGCAACCTGCATATTCGTTCTGTCGCGGAATTGATATAACATAGCATCGTTGTCAATAAATTGAGGCGATGAAGCCGTATCGGCAACAGCTTTACAAAAATCGATATATTGTGAGTACCGCAAATATTTAGGAAAATGGCGTAGTTTGTCATGCTTGAGATACTCGTCAGAAGTGTGTGCAAATATAATGCACCTGCACTCGTACTGTTTCTTACGCACTCTTATTTTGCCGCAAAAACTATAAATAGAGCTATCCGACTTGCTGAGGTCCACATAGTTAAACCTAGGTAAACGACCAGCAGTGTCAACAGCAACGGATCCGTCAGAGTTATATCGGCCGACGATCTGTGCCTTCTCATCAACCTCGATTATCCGCCCCGACGTCGGTCCCTTTACCGCAGGATGCTCACTATGACACCGTGGGCATATAATATCATCTTCATTATCACACATCCAGACACTATACTTCGATGACCACCTCCATCGAGGATCCAAAAAGGGGCTAATAACCTTTTCCTTTGGCATCGAAACCTCCATGAGTGTGATCGGTTGCTATTACCTCTGCCCCAGAAGTCGCCCCTGTTCATGCCCCAACTCACCTGTCACGGAATGAGCTTGGCCGGATCGTCGACGGGCTGGATAAGCCCGTAGCCAACGGCCCTCCTGGTGGCGCTGTGAACGAATCACTTAGACCCAATTGCGGGCTTAATAGAAGGCGTGGCGCAAAACGGCTGAAATCCGTCAGTAGAAGTTTGTGCCCTATACCCGCTCCGCAAATCACCACCATCAGCAGAATTTTCCTCCGTCTTGCTCAGGAAAGCAAGGGGCTGTGGCTGTTCGGAGCACAACATCAGTAGAAAGTTATTATAAAAAACAGATGGCAAAATACGCCAATCAGTAAATAAATAATTGAAGAAAAATAGCGTTGACTAATCAAAAAGGCATGTGCGTAAAAGCAAAAGACCGGCGCCGTAAGCTGGTCTGGCAACAACGTGTGTGGAGTATTTAAAATGGCAGAAGCTGGTGTGGTAATTGCGCTGATCGATGAGGTCGTCGAGGCGATCAAGGCCGACACGCTCACGGTAACTCAGGTATTGAGCCTTACTCCGAGCGATTGGGTCTTGGTCGCAAGTGAACTGGCCGATCAAGCGGCCAAATTGGAAAACCAGAGCAAGGCTAAGCCTCAGGGCTCTCTAATTGCCCAACTTCGTGGTGTCGCGGCCAGCGAACAAAAGGCGAAGCCGGCGAAGTCTCGGTGATTGAAAACGGGTCCATGGCAATGCCATGGACCCGTACTTCATAATAATACCCCAGGTGTATCATAACAAAGGCAGAGAAGAAAATGGCTAAGAAGAAGGGGTCTGATGGTATCGTAGTCGATGGTACCGCTACATCAAGTAATACGGCGAACGATCAAGCTGGAGGCAGTCCCACTAAAGGCAATGGCGGTGGCAAAAATCCCAATATATCCACCATTACCGTGAGCCCCGTCCCCTCTATCGCATTGGGTGCGCGCGTTGTAGCTGTTTCCAGTCTGACCATCGGAGCTACCGGACAACAGGCGACCAGGGATATAGCACCGTCTGTTACATGGTCCGGTGGAGGCTGGACCTGCTCCATCGGCGCTGGCGGTCAACGGATGGTCTCTTACGGCGGGCAGACTTATTCGGTATTCCGCCTGAACCCAGCCATCGAAGGTGATGGAAGCCGCGTTGTTTACACCCAGAACGCTGCCGAAGATGGAAGCGCCCCCCACGCTATCGGCGTACTGCCAGCAGATGCTCCGGCAGATCCATGGGCCGTTATCCCCGACGTTCCTGGCAAATCCGCCGATGTGCATCAGCCCGCCCTGAAAGCGAATTTTATTTTGGGCGCAGCACCTGGGTCAATGTCAGGCGCGGGTGTGCAAGCACCTGATGAGCAGGTGGCCGGTGCCATTAAGATGCTTCGTCCGATCCAGACCGAGGGCTGCGCTGCTCTGTCAATGACGGATCGGACACGCGAGGCACTCTTCAATGTAGCTGTTCCTCTCGTTCATTGGGCGATGAACATCCCCGAGACCGTCCTCGCAAAAATCATCGAGCAGGAACTCGGTCAACCCTACAACCCTGAGCTTTTGTACAACCAACTCGCGCGACTTGGTTTTGGTATTCAGAACGAGGTCGGCGACACATCTGAAACCCGGCGGAAGAACAAGGCCAAGAACGCCTCCGCCTTCCGTATCGGCAAGGGCCTGCGGCGCATATGGAGCACCTTTTCCGAACGGGCTGCCGCTGGCGATCCCGCGTCGATCGAGTTCGTCGTGAAGCTGTTGCTTGAACCCGGTTCGGGCGGGTTTTCCGGTGCTGGTAGCCTTCTTCTGTACCCTTCCGACGACGATTACGCCGACGGCGCGGATGGCGAGAGCGACGGCAACGGCGCGGGCTCCGGTCAGGGAGGAGCGGGTCCGGAAGGTGGTGCCGGCGGCGGCACTTCTGGCACTGGTGAAGCTGGTGGTGCCGGTGACGCTTCTGGCAATGACAATCCAGGCGACGGCTCTGGCGATGCTGGTCGTGACGATCCGTCTGGAGCCGCGCCGAAGGATGGCAAAGGTGCCGGAACGGCGAAGAAGAAAGCCAGATCATCTACGCCACCGGACACGAACCGGTTTCAGGCTCTCCCTGAACTCCGGCAGGAGAACCTGCCGGCGGCGTATCGCATTGCTGGCACCGTGTTCGCTGGTGCGTTGAGGGTCGGAGATGATGGAAAGCCGGTTCTGATAGCGGCGGCCGATCTCTCGACGCCGATCGCTCGGGCGCTCTTACCGGCAAAGTCGAGCGCCACGGCTGATGGCGGGGCCAAGTTCATTGGTGGCCTCCTTATCTTCGGCCATTATCTAATTGACGGCCCAGTAATAGCCCTCGTTTCCGACCGCGGAAAGCTTGCCAAGGCTCAATTGGCCACAAAAAGTTGTGCAGGATCGATCATGATTTCTGCCGTACCTGCTACTGATGTGGCTGTGCCCTTTAGCGGCGCGGGAAGTGTATTTGGTATCGACCTGACGCGCGAGCAGTTGTCTCTCTTGTCGAAGATCAAGAAGGGCGAAGGATCGCTACATTTCTCTGCCGACCCGACGGGCAAAAGCCTATGTGAGGTTGAGCTTGCGGCTGATGGTTCTGCCCCGGTTGCACGCGGAGTGTGTGCCTATGGTGAAGTTACCGTGATTGGTGAGGTTGATGCGAGTTTCGCCGAAGTCGGGGTGACGCTTACCGCTGAACAGTCGGCTAAGCTCTTTGCCGGTGTCAAGAATTTAGTCAAAGCAAAAAAAGCCGACGGGCAAGTTCGCTTTGAGTTCACTGGGGATAAGCTAACTAATTGTGCCAGAGAGACAAGCGGAGATGCAGGGTGGGGTTCAAATAACCGCAACGCAAAGGCATTTTGTGTTCGGTTTGCCGACCTTGTAGCCATTAGCAAGGCTATCACCCGTTTTGCGGGCAAGGCCATTCCTGTCGTCAAGGCCGATCCTCGCGGGCTTCTGGTCATTGAGGTGACGACGGACTTTGGGACCTACTCTATTGCCGTGCCAGCTGTTTACGCCGGTACAGACACGCGCATTAGCGGCTTCAGCCGCCCATTCACGCTCGGCCTCGCCCCCGAGGCGGAAGGTGCAGCCCAGGACGAGGCGGCCTCGGGCGATGACGAGACTTCTGGCCGAGCACCTGACGGCGACGACGAGCAGTCCTCTCCGAAGGTTTGATGCCCCCCCGTGGCTCCGGCGCTCGGGCCGGAGCCACACATCTTAAGGATGAGAGCAATGGCAAATAGACAAGAACAGGGTGGAACACCCGTAGTGGTTGATGCCCAGACCGTGCTGAACCGCGTTGGGACGGCCGTCCAAAATCACGGCGGTGGCGAGGCAACTCGTTCGTGCAGTGATCAAGCCATCACCGGCGATCTCCAGATCACAACTGCCCTGGGATCAGGGATGATCTCCAGCAACCAGACGCGGCCGGTCAATGACCCGGCCCCAGTCGTTGCCGATAAACTCACGGTTGATAATATGATAGGTCTTTTGCGTCTGGCGGCAAAGTGCGAGAAGGACGGGGAAGACACCAAGGGCATTGACCAGGCTTTCAGACGTTATATGAAGGCAAATAATAATACTCTTGCCGAGGTCCAGAACCGCATCGGATACATGTTCTCAGCTGGTACAGGTGTCCAAAAGAACGATACGAAGGCTATGGAATATTACCGCAAGGCTGCCGCACAGGGCCACCCGGCTGCGGTGTTCAACCTTGCAGGTGGGTATCTCAGTGGCCGTGGTGTTCAAAAAGACCACGCCGAAGCACTCAGATTGTATCTCGGGCTCGCCGAACAAGGTGATGAGCATGCACAAATTGATCTCGCGATGATTTATGTCGTGGATCAAGGTGTTCCTCGGGATGAGACCAGAGCATTGAAGTGGATGGGGATGGCCGCAGCCCAAGGTAATCTACAGGCACTGGACATCATCATGGACTGGGCGCTAGGCGTTGACCTTAATCTGACCGACAAGCACGACGCTCGCCTATGTAGGCTGGCTACAGAAACCATAAAGATGCTGGGTGTGTAAGGCAGCAGCATCTCGGGTGGTTACCAAATGGCCCCCGACCGTTCGTTGATACCAGCCGGGCACTATGATGGTGCCCGGCTTTATTTCTGGAGCCCAGTCATGAAGTCCTTCCATAACCTGCTCGTTCCGGGTCGGGCCAAGTTCTATCCCGCCATCACGCCCAACATTGCGCGGGCGGCGGTAGTGCCGCATGGCGGGGATCGCTGGAACAACCGCATGGTTGCACGATCACAAAACTTCTTCGAACAGTATGGAGCGTATATTCACTACCCGTGCGGTCTCATTAGTGCCGGCGTCGTGCTCGGCAAGAACCAGACGTTGACGCCTGGGCCGCTGATGACGGACCCTGCACATCGCCCAGCAAACTGTTCTCTAATCGTCGATAGCGGCGGCTTCAGCATCAAGAAGGGCACGATGAATTTCCATGGCGACCCGACCCGTGCATCCGTCCTCGACTACACCATCAACAACAAGCCGGATGCAGCCATTACGCTGGACTATCCGCCGCTGGTCGTTCCGAGGGCGGGATACCCTGACTTCAATGGTTGCCGCGACATCTCGGCTGAAAACCTCGCCTTCATCGTCCGCCATTGCCCGGCGCATCTGCTCGGCCTGTTCCTCTGCGTCCTGCAAGGTGAGACAGAAAATCATGCTGACAACTGGTACGAAACAATGAAGCAGTTCCCTTTCCGGAACTGGGCCTTTGCTGGACTGCGTTATAAAGGCCTTCCGGCACTTCTCAGGCAGCTTGTAATAATGTATCACGATGGGATGCTTGACGAGACCAATTGGATACATATGCTCGGTGGGTATAGACTACCATTGGCCTGTGCGTTATCAACGATCAGGGAAACTCTCGTTGAGTTGTTGGACCGGTCGATTAATGTGACCTTCGACAACTCCTTCATCTTCAATCAGGTGAACGAGTATGGCGAGTGTGTTCGGGCATTCAACCTCACAAAGCGGGGGTTCTCGATCAGCTACGCCAAACTGCCAGATGATCCAAAGTATGTCGGATCGACGATGCCGTTCCCGTACTCGGGAATATCTGAAATATCAAAAGGTCTGACCATCGGCGATCTGTGCGTGAACCGATATCCGGCCAAGAAATCTACATGGGACGACATGTCCTACTTGATCGTCGAGAACCACAACGTCGATGTGTATCTGACAGCTCTTGAAGCTGCTCACGCCCGCTACCTGCTGCCCCCTGCCGAGGCCCGTGAGGTTTGCCCAGCGTGGCTGGTCCGCACCCGCGAAGGCATCCGCAGGGTGTTGATGTCGGGGGAGATCGGCATGATCGACCGGTATCGCGCAGACTTCGACAAACTGACCAAGAACATTGACCCCCTGACAGCAGATGACTTTCGCTGAACGGTCTGCAGTGGATCTCTTTAAGAGATCCACGCCAATGTGGAGAGAGGTATGTACACCATCGGGCGGCAGTGTTTCTGGCACCGCCGCCATCTTTATGCCCGGTCTTGGTATTCTCAATGCCCACCCGACCTTAATGAGTTGGGCGGATGTGGGCAGATGCACTCGGCTTCACTGCGAACTATTCTGACTTGGTTCGAGACCACACCTTGATTACAATTCTCAAACGGTCGTATGCTCTCTGTATAAGCAGGTCGGGGGGGGCACCATGAAGCCGGTTATCAGCTACATCCGGGTCAGCACTCAGAAGCAGGGCCGGAGCGGATTGGGCATCGAGGCTCAGCGTGACGCCATCGCACGGTTCGCTGAGATAGAGGGCTACACCATCGCGGCCGAGCATGTGGAGGTCGAGACGGGCAAGGGTGCTGACGCAATAGACCGCCGCCCTGAGCTGGCGGCGGCACTGGCGCAGGCCAAGAAACTCCGCTGCCCGGTGCTGGTGGCGAAGCTGGACCGGCTCTCGCGCGACGTGGCGTTCGTCTCCGGCCTGATGGCGCAGAAGGTGCCATTCATCGTCGCCGAGCTTGGCGCCGACGCTGACCCGTTCATGCTCCACCTCTATGCCGCCCTGGCCGAGAAGGAGCGCGCCCTGATATCCCAGCGCACCGTGGCCGCCCTTGCAGCCAAAAAATCCGCCGGAGCACGGCTGGGCAACCGGACGAACCCTGGAGAGGCTGCGGCGATCGGTCGGCAGCGTCTTGTCGAGCGTGCCGACGAACATGCTGCCAGGGTGATCCCGGTGCTCCGGCATCTGGTCACGGTCAATAAGTTGACGACGCTCACCGCTGGCGCCGAGGCACTGAACCAGAGAGGCATCAGGAGTCCTAGGGGTGGGCAGTATTTTGCATCGTCGGTGCTTAACTTGCTCCGGCGGGGCGGCTTCCAGAGCATCGGCGCGTTGGCGGCGACCGCCTGACAGGTCGCACTCCTGTTCTGTGCCGAGCGTTCAGGCTCGGATATGGGGTTATCCCGTTGCTTCCCATATTGGGAAGGTGGTATTGTGGGTTCATGATGGTCAGAGGCTCTGATGCATGAACGTGATCAAGCGGGCAACCCTGGAAGCATATTGGACAAGGCATCCAGAGGTGGAACAGCCACTAAAAACCATATTCCAGGAAATATCTCGTGCTAAATGGACCTGCATGAATGACATCCAAATGGCATTTCCAAAAGCAAAAGTGTTGAACAGGGAGCGAGTAAGGTTTGAGGTGTGCGGCGGAAATTATCGGCTGATCGTGGCGTTCCATTTCACAAGCAACATTGCGTTTATTAAATTCATCGGAACGCATACTGAATATGACAGGGTAAATGCTCTGACCGTGGGCCAATACTGATGGAGGGTATAATGCGGATTATCCGAACTGATGAAGAGCATGAGGCCGCAGTCCGTGAGATTGAGCGTTTATGGAATGCCGAGCCAGGAACCCCAGATCACGATAGCCTGGAGTTGCTCGGCTATCTGGTCAACGCATATGAGGAAAAGAGGTGGCCGATTGGTCAACCGGATCCAATCGTAGCGATTAAGTTCCGAATGGAGCAGGCCGGATATACAAGCGCCGATCTCGGACGCGTGATCGGGTCGGAGCCCAGGGCGTCAGAAGTTCTTCGGAAGAAGCGTGCTCTGAACGTTAAGATGATACATGCCATTTCTTCTGCTTGGAGAATACCGGCCGAAGTCCTGATAACACCGTACCAACTTTCTCGGACATGACAGGTCGTGGGAGAGCCCACAATGGACGTCTGCACCTTCACCAAACTGCGAGGGCATCTTACCCCCATTGGCAAAATACCGATAAAGATGTGTTGAAAAAATCAATGACCTCATCAAAGATGCGAAGCGTGATCCTTTCAAGGGGTTGGGAAAGCCAGAACCTTTGAATGAATGCCTCAAAGGGTAGTGGTCAAGACGGATCACAAGGGAGCATCGGCTTATTTGTTCCGTCGTTTGGAAAGGGCTAAACCAGCAAATCGATATATCCAAGTGCCGGTTTCATTACTAAAGTCGATGGTTATTGACGCCGGAATCCAAAAAGAGGGAAAGCAGTTATGAAGATATCAATTATACCCATAGCACTGTTGTCGGTCATGCAAGTAAACGGTGCCATTGCGACGTGCCGTGACAAGAATAATGTTGAGTTAGATGTTGGATACCTTGAATGCGTAAAGGCTGGATACAAATTTAGTGATAGCTTTGATGAGTTAGCATTTAGTGATATGAGTGGAGGTTGGGCTACAAATTGTAGGGATAAGTCGATCCGTGTTCGTATTGTTCGCTCAGACCGAGGGATAATAGCTAGGCGGCAGACCTTGGATGGTGACCCAGGCGTAGAGTGGAGCATTGTTTCAATAAAGCACATGGGAGCCACATACTACATCAACTATAGCGACGAAAGTGCCATGATATACAGGACATACATATTTACACTATTGCCAGGACCGACCGTGCAACTTGTTAATATGTCACAACTAAAAGATGGAATTATTACAGATGATATCATCGCGGGTCGCAACGTGAACACCGGAAAGGCGCTGCCACAACTAAATCGTTGCGAACCGTGACTCCCCCCCATCTTTGGCACCTACATTGTAAAGATATCAGCTTGTAATGCGCCAGCTGCTCTGATTGCTTGTAAAATGCTTATCATGTCGCTAGGTGACGCACCAAGGGTGTTCAGGTTATTCACAAGCTCTTGAAGACTTACACTATTCGGCACCATAACCAAGTGTTTATCAGAACCAGTATCCGCCTGTACATCAGATCGCTGCACAGTGACAGTTGATACGCCACCAGCGTTGTTAAGATTCGTAGCTGTGCTGTTGCTATTATTTGTTATAGCAGCATTACCATTCCCGGTAAACGCATTTGGCTGTGACACCTGGGGCGTCTCAGTGACGCGGACGGTAAGAGTGCCCTGGGCCACTGCGACTGTGCTAACGCGCACGTTTTCTCCCATCACGACAACGCCAGTCTTTTCATCAACAACAACGCGGGCGAGCTGGTCAGGTTCAACCCGGAGCTGTTCGATCTCGGTCATAACGTTAACGATATCCCCGCGTCGTCCTTGGGGTACAGTAAATAGGACTGTGGCGGGGTCGGTTGCCTGAGCAACAGATGACCCCAACCGGTGGTTGATAGCCTCGGCTATTCTGCGGGCGGTGGTGAAATCAGGATTATGAAGTGAAAAGCGAATCACCGGCAACTCGGCCAACGAAAACTCAATCTCGCGCTCGACAATAGCTCCGGCCGCTATGCGGCCGGCGGTAGGTACGCCCATTGTAAGGCTGCTTCCACTTGCTCCCGAGGTCGTAAAACCGCTCGACACGGTTCCTTGAGCAACTGCATAAACCTCGCCATCTGCACCAACTAACGGGGAAACAAGCAGAGTTCCCCCTTTTAGGCTGGTAGCATCTCCTAAAGAGCTAACCCCGACGTCGATCCTTGTGCCCTGGGCCGCATAGGGGGGGAGCGTGGCCGTCACCATCACTGCGGCGATGTTCTTGGTGTCCATGGTGGCAGCGGTGGCGGTGGTGCCGAAGGTATAGACCGAGCGGGTGTTGACGCCCATGCGCTCCAGCATGCCGACTAGGCTCTGTTTGGTAAAGGGGGCGTTCTTCATGCTGTCGCCGCTGCCCTGAAGGCCAACCACCAGTCCGTAACCGACCAGCATATTGTCGCGTATCCCTTCAATGCTGACAACATCCTTAAGCCGAACCGAGGATTCTGCCGGGTTATTAGTTGCAATTAGTATCAATGCACTGAGTGCAAGGGATGTGGTTTTTTTAAACATGTAAACAAGTTTGGTCATAACCAATCTCCCAAGCAGGGGGCACAAAGGGCCCCTTGCAAGGGCAGGGCCATTGGCAGGGGCGCCCTGATGAAAAGAAATGCCGCTTCACGACTGGCGGCAACCTGCTGGCCCGGCGTCATAAAATACTACAAAGAGAAGAACCAAGGGCAGGCACCAGTATCAGCTCCTCGGTAATTTTTGCCGATGACCAAGTTCCTCCAATCGAATTTGCGTCCCGACGATAGAACCAAAATGCCGAGCAGACTGGCGCCTGAGCGGGTCATCCCACGGTTCTTATGGCGAGAAAATGAACGTCGGCGCCATACCAGTTCGGGTTCCGGTAGCAACGGAACAGGAAACCTAGGCGCCCTCTCTCCAAGGGAGTTGAATTGGAACGACGCTCATGGCATCACAATGAGGCGCTTGTTTCTACAAGCGGGCTGCCAACGCAAGTCCTTGCTCTGGGCTTCTGGCAAGTTTCTTTTCTGGAGCATCTCAGGGCGTCGCGCGTCAACCTTGTATCTATTGGCACACAAAAATGGGGGGAAACATGAAAATGAGATATTTGCTAATCATGGCCATCGGAATAGGTTGCTGCTCTAACGCTATTGCGCAGGAACATAAATTCCTTCACAACACAAACCCGTCAAATGCTCTGTTTAAGTGTGAGCAAGATACAATTGGACAAACGGCATGCCAAGCCGGGCATCGTTGTAAATGTGAGTATAATGCCTTTGCTGATGCCTCGCGCGGATTGCCCCCTGGTTATAGGTGGAATTGTGGTCTAACGCAGGGTACTTGTATGTCTGATGTCCCAGCCACTACAAGTGGGAATTATGGCAATGGGCAGCCCACTATTCCGGCACCGAAAGTGATAATGAATAGATAACGCCACCTGTAGATATATGTTAATACCAACAAGTATTTTGGGCGAAGATTAATATGCTGCTTACTTGGCGAATTCGCCGGGCTCGCAGTGAAATCTTTCCATTCGCCCGTACGGCGATCGGTTTGAATGAGAGCGAAGCGGTTCCATATATGGGGCCATATGCGCAAACGGCCTCATAACCGCCGCCGAGGCGTGGTGCGGCGACCGTCCAGCACCGGCTCGCCACTCTGTCGATACGATGGCGGCGGGTCCACCGGAGCGGCCAGGATGCGTTCCAGGGTCGCCGGTAGCACCGTCTCGCTGATGTTCGGCCAGCGGCGGCGTATTTCGGCCAAAGCGGCGTCGCGGCCGGCGGTGGCATGGGCGCGCTGGACGGCGATGAGGTCGGCAGGGGTGGTCATGGCAAGGTCATCCGATTTCCGACCGCTTCGACACGCCGAACAAGCGCGACCACCATGACCTCGCATCTGGCGCCGGTCCTACCTGACGCTCAAGGAGCCGATCCAGGACTTGGTGGAGCTTCTGGTCCGTAGCCTCCCACCGCGCCTCGGCGGCTTCTGCCCGAATCTCTGCCACATCGATTCGCTCAATCCAGAGTGCCCGCTCAGCCGCAACCTGCCCTATCAAGCGGGCCATATCCGCTTCACGCTGCTGCCGCTCATGGGCGATCTGGTTCCGAAGTTCATCGACCATTGGATCGATGCCAGAACGTTCGGAAGCGTTCGGATGCGTGTGCGTATGCTCAGCAGTTTCGTTCGGAGACGTTCGCTGGATATCGTTCGGCGGCGTTCGGTCAAGACAAAAGGGCGCTGGAACCTCGATCCTCACAGGGTCTTGGGGATGGTTCCTAACCTGACGCCATTTTCGGCGCTTGGCCTTCATTCGCGCACCGTCAACGCCGATGCCGAAGTGTGCAGCCATCTCTTCGTATGTCATAAGGCGGTGTTCGGCCACGTTCCCCACCGTTCCCCCGGTGAACGTTGGCCAACATTCGGCGAACGTTCGTTCGGTGGTCACTATCGCCTTACCGAGTATTCTGATGCAAGTCGAAACGCGGTCGGTAGGGTTCATTTTAGCCTACGAAACCGCCGATTTGGTATCGGCCCCGCCTGCACATAACAGGATATAGCGACGTTTTTTGGACGGCTGGGGCGCAAGCCCCTTGAACCGGGCTGCGGGGCAGTGCAACCTCCCCTTTGGACAACATGGGAGCCGCCACCCCCAGAAACGCAAAACGCCCCGACCCAGGGGATCGGAGCGCAGCGTAATCTCGAAACTCGCAATTCTGAGATTACCTGCACCCAATCCCGACATCAAGCCAAAAACGCTCGTCGCGAGCCACAGATTTTTGCGGCCTGCGTTTAACGGTCCGACCATGCGTCGGCACTGGTTGAGGTGTTGCGTCCGCGGGGACGGAACACGACTATGATCGACAGAAATCTCCGAGCACGCCTCGGTGCTAAAATTCGCTCCGACAAATCCCTGACGCATGCCACGCGTTCCATAGCGAACGCCGCTCTGTTTGCTGCAACCGACGCCAGGACCGGCCGCTGTCAGGCCTACCGTGCCCGCCTCGCCCACGAGGCTGGTTGCCATCCATGCACTGTCACCAGAGCAACGAAGGCACTGGAGGAGGCAGGCTACCTCAAGGTGGTGCCGACCTATGGCCCAAGACGGCGTGAAGAAGGTGGGCGCTGGTTCCGACCACGTGGGGCTAATGTGCTGGAATGGAACGCAAGTTTGCTGAAAAGCATCCCGCTTCCGCTACCAAGCAGATCTCTTAAAGAGATACACCCAGCACCGCTTCCAGAAGGGTTATCCAATGCTCTCGCACGGTTTGGACACGCAATAGCAGACAGGGCAGGGCTTCCAAAGCTGGAGTGAGCCCCAAAAGACGCCAGAACCCCTACCAAAGCCCGCAGGTTTATAACCGAAAGCTTCCAGCGGTCGCAATCGCATGGCCGGCAGCATCGTCGGGCGAAGGGGATAGCAGCCAAGCCCCTGTGGCGCGCCAGGAGCATGAGGAACGCTGGCGTCGCTGTCCCACATCATCTCGAGCGCACGGGCGACATGGCTGGGCCCCTGGCGAAGCCCAATGCCCGCCGCTTGACAACCTCGCAGACGGTGTGTACGATACACACCGATGAAGAGCGTGGACTTGATCCGTGAACTAATGGGCTTCGGCTGGGTGCTCGACCGTGTTCGAGGCTCTCATCACGTGTTCAAGCATCCCGAGCGACCCGGCATCATCGTGGTTCCACATCCGAAGAAGGACCTCGGGCCAGGGCTGGTCACCGCCATTCGA
>SESF01007489.1_pt1 | contig 14406 bp, 10 predicted proteins | sample 3171521 | NCBI WGS metagenome assembly SESF01 (sample SAMN10866945, study PRJNA518727) | freshwater metagenome | biome: subpolar coniferous forest; feature: holomictic lake; material: water; isolation source: holomictic Lake 227, 6 m and 8 m depth | place: Canada: near Kenora, Ontario | collected...
TATTTCCCTGATTTTATTGATGGCTTGCAATAATGCCCCAAAGGATAAAAAAATCAGCAGCCAGCAAAAGTCGTTACCAGCAGAAATTGCCCGGCTTGAAAAATTGGCAAAACAATTTCCAGATAGTGTTGGCCTGCATTTAATATTAGTGAATGCCTTAGATAGTCTGGGTGATTATGCTCCTGCAATAATTGAAGTTGATGCTTTAATAAAAAAAGACAGTAGCAATTTTGGACTTTGGTTTAAAAAAGCACAAATTTCAGAACAGGCAAAAGACACGATTAGTGCCATTAATGCTTATAGTAAGGCTGCAAAAATCTATGCTTCTCCAGATGCCTTGTTAGCATTGGCAAATATTTATGCAGAAATCAAAAACAGTAAAGCTTTAGAGCTATGCCAAAGAGTGGCTGAATTGAGAATGGGAAGAACCTATCAATCGCATTGCGACTTTATTGCTGGTGTATATTTTGCAAGAACAAATGATTCTAAAAAAGCTATTCATTTTTTCACAAACTGTATTTCTAATAATTACACTTATATGGAAGCTTATATGGAAATGGGATTTATCTATTATGATAATAAGCAGTTTAATGAAGCTTTGAAAATTTTTAAAACAGCAATCAGTGTAAAGAACAATTATCCAGATGCTTATTATTGGTTAGGCAAGACCTATGAAGCCCTGAAAGATGTGAATGCTTCTATTGAGAATTATGAGAAAGCACTTTCCCTTGATCCCAAAATAATAGAAGCAGAAACAGCTATAAAGCGATTAAAAAACGCTTCGAGTCGCTAAAAACAAAATCGTAACTTCGCAAAAAATATCCGAATGCCCATCATCGCACCATCCCTATTAGCAAGTAATTTTTTAGAACTAGGTTCAGAATGTAATATGCTGAATGAGAGTGTTGCTGACTGGTTTCATTTGGATGTGATGGACGGAATCTTTGTACCCAACATTAGTTTTGGATTACCCGTAATAGAACAGATTCGAACAGCAACTACGAAGGTTTGTGATGTTCATTTAATGATCGAAAGACCAGGGGAATATGCAGAAGCATTTAAGAAAGCAGGGGCAGATGTATTAACGGTACATTTTGAAGCATGCCCGCATCTGCATAGAAATTTACAACAGATCAAATCGTTAGGAATGAAAGCTGGTGTTGCTTTAAACCCACACACACCCGTGCATTTATTAGAGGATGTATTAGATGATATCGATCTAGTTTGTATCATGAGTGTTAACCCTGGTTTTGGTGGACAATCTTTTATTCCCCAAACTATTGATAAGATTAGGCAACTAAAAAAAATGATCAAGGATAGAGGCTTACATACATTGATTGAAATTGATGGAGGTGTAACGCTCTTAAATGCGAAAGCAATCTTGAATGCCGGAGCTGATGTTTTAGTTGCTGGAAATACAGTATTCAAATCAGCAGACCCTAAAGCAACCATTGCTGCACTAAAAGCATTATAAGAAAAAGAATGTTCTTATTATTATAATCCGAAAATTTCATAAAAGATTAATCTATCTTTTATTCAATATATACAATGCAGTATTTCAGACGAAATAATTGTTTTTATATCCACATCTGTTGATAAGAATTACTAGGTTTTAATACGCTTATCCAATTAAATTTGAGAAAGACATTATTAATTGATTCAAGATCCTGTAATCTCTAAAACCGAAGTATATTGACTGACACAATCATTAACCTCGAAACCGTTAACCCCATCGAATTTTTTGGCGTAAACAACGGAAAGTTAGACCTCTTGAAGAAAAAATTCCCTTTACTTAAGATCCTATCAAGAGGAACCCAGTTAAAGTTAAGCGGAGCCCCAGAGCATATCGATACCGCAAAAGAAAAAATCGATCTCATTATTCAATACCTCGAAAGGAATGGACATTTAAGTGAAATTTATTTTCAGCAGATTCTTGGTGGAGATGATGTTGAAACGGTCGACAATTTCATTGACAAAAATCCAAACGACATTTTGGTATTTGGACCAAATGGAAAGACTGTTCGTGCAAGAACACAAAATCAGAAAAAAATGGTGTTGGCGGCAGACAAGAACGATATTGTGTTTGCCATCGGACCAGCTGGAACTGGTAAAACTTATACAGCGGTTGCATTGGCAGTTCGTGCCTTAAAAAACAAACTGGTCAAGAAAATCATTTTAACTCGTCCTGCGGTTGAAGCTGGTGAGAGTTTGGGTTTCCTTCCGGGGGATCTGAAAGAAAAAATTGATCCTTACTTACGTCCTTTGTATGATGCATTAGATGATATGATCCCAGCAGATAAGTTAGGCTATTATATGAGTACGAGAACCATCGAAATTGCGCCATTGGCCTATATGCGTGGACGAACACTTGATAATGCATTTATTATTTTAGATGAGGCACAGAATACAAATGACCTGCAATTAAAAATGTTCCTAACACGGATTGGTGCAAATGCAAAAGCAATTATTACGGGCGATCCAACTCAGGTTGACCTACCGCGAAATATGCGCAGCGGATTGGAAAAATCTACCCGGATCCTTAAAAATGTTGAAGGGATTGCCCATATTGAACTAAATGAAGAAGATGTGGTTAGGCACCGTTTGGTTAAATCAATTATTAGGGCTTACGAGAAAGAGAAAGAAAGGGAAGATGAGGAATACGGACATAGTCCCCATAGATAAATCGTTCTTAGAAATAAAAAAAGTGGTTCGCCACTTTTTTTATTTGCCCCAAGCTATTGTATTACACAATTTGAACGGGTTTATAGCGTTTAGTTTGGAAGGCTGATGACCATTTTGTTTTAGTTTTGCCCTAGGTTATAGGTATAAACAATTCCCCAGCCCCTGAAAATTGTAGCAAAATGAAAAAAAAATTAGTATCATTCGTTTTTTGCAGCAGTCTTGCTATTTATAGTTTTGGACAAGTTCCTCCAACCATTAAGCCTAAGACCAGCTCAGCAAATAAATCAGTAGCCGGGAATCTGGGCGACGGCAGTAAAGAGAATGTTTTCCCCTCCGCAGGTTTTGTGGGTATTGGAACACAAACACCAAGTGCCCCTATGGAAATCAAACGTGGAGCAGGCAACACAACCAAAAAGAATTTCCTTTTAAAACTGAGCAATGAATGGGCTTCAGCTGGGCAAAATGAACCAAGTATTATGTTTTCAAATGGGAATGTGACTGACCCGAAAAATATTAGCTATTGGACGGTTGGCGCAAGGGTTTCGGGGGATAATACTTTAAAGACTGCTCAGACATTTAAAATAAGTTACAAATCGCCTACTGATGCCACAGAAAAGGAATTTTTTTCAGTAGATTCTTATGAAGGCCGTGTAAAGATTGGCGAAGTTCAGACACAGTATGATGGTTATAAATTATATGTAGAGCAAGGTATTCTAACAGAGAAGGTAAAAGTGGCCATAAAGGATTCGAAGGACTGGTATGATAATGTTTTCGCTCCCGATTATCAATTACTATCAATACAAAAACTGGAAAAATTTATTACAGATAACAAGCATCTGCCAGATGTTCCAACAACTGAAGAAGTCATGGCAAATGGCTTAGATCTTGGGAAAATGAATGCTACTCTTTTGAAAAAGGTGGAAGAGTTAACACTCTATATGATTAGTCTGAAAAAAGAACTGGACGAAACAAAAGCTAGTTTAGAAGAACTAAAAAATAAACATTAAAAAAATGCCTCTCGAACAAAATCGAGAGGCATTTTTTATTTCTTTAATATTTCGTGACCAAGCTTATCGCGCTTAGTAGTCAAGTACCTTTCATTATGTTCATTAGGAATGGTTTCTATTGCAACTGTTTCTACAATTTCAATCCCATATCCCTTTAGTCCGGCACGCTTTCTAGGATTATTACTCATCAGCTTTAATCTAGTAGCATGAAGGCTGCGAAGAATTTGTGCCCCAACCCCATAATCCCTTTCATCCATTCCAAACCCTAAGTGTAAGTTGGCTTCTACCGTATCCATCCCCTCTTCCTGTAATTTGTAGGCTTTCAGTTTATTAATCAACCCAATCCCTCTACCTTCCTGATTCATATACAAAATAATTCCCTTTCCTTCCTTCTCAACCATTTTCATAGCATGGTGTAATTGGTCGCCACAATCGCATCGAAGACTTCCTAAAATATCACCAGTAAAACAGCTGCTATGGACCCGAGTAAGCACAGGTTCATCTGCTTCCCACTGACCTTTAACAAGTGCAAGGTGTTCAGCACCTGTTATTTTTTCCTTGAAAGCTACTAAGGTAAAATGTCCATATTTGGTGGGCATATCAACCCGAACTAATTCTTCAATCAGTGAATCTGACTTCAACCGATAATCGATCAAGTCTTTAATAGAAATAATTCTAAGTTTAAATTTCTTGGCAATTTCAAGTAATTGAGGTAACCGGGCCATTGTGCCATCCTCGTTCATTACTTCTACTAACACACCAGCATGTTCCAACCCAGCTAAACGGGCTAGATCAACTGTTGCTTCTGTATGCCCAGTTCGACGTAAAACACCCCCATTTTTTGCAATTAAGGGAAATATATGCCCTGGGCGTCCAAGATCTGAAGCTTTTGTTGCTGGATTTATTAAGGCCAAAACAGTTTTAGAACGGTCTTGTGCAGAAATCCCTGTAGATGTTCCATGACCATTTAAATCAACCGATACTGTGAAGGCAGTTTCATGTAAAGAAGTATTTGACCGCACCATTGGCTCTAATTCAAGCTCCTTACACCGCTCTTCGGTTAATGCCGCACAAATCAAACCCCTACCTTCCTTACTCATAAAATTGATGACTTCTGGACTGGCATGCCTGGCTGCAACAATAAAATCCCCCTCATTTTCACGGTCTTCATCATCCACTACTATAACTAACTGACCATTTTTGATCGCCTCAATCGCTTCTTCAATCCTATCTAACATAATTTTAAATTAGGCAGCAAAAGTACAATCGCTGCACGGAACCATAAAAATTATAAACAAAAAAAGAACATTTGTTAATATTTGGCATAGGGTAACATAAAATTTATAGCAAAATCCATGTTAATTAACTTTTTTAACACCATATTTGCAGCTTTAAATCTGCAATTTATGTTAAATCTGAAGAAAATTTTGCTTGCTGCAATGGCTTATCTCATAGCCATCACAGCAATGTCACAAGTTACTACCGGTACAATAACCGGTACAGTGAAAGACGCAACTAATGCGCCACTTGTAGGAACTTCTATTGAAGTTACCCACGAGCCATCTGGTTCTAGATACAAATCTGTATCTACAACATCTGGAAAGTATACTGTACCTGGCTTACGTATTGGGGGGCCATATAAAGTAGTTTTTACCTATGTAGGATTAAAAACTGAAACTGTAACTGATGTTTATATCCAACTAGGTGAGCCTAGTGTGATAGACGTTTCTTTGCTTGATGCAAAAGCGCAATTAACAGAAGTTACTGTAACGGGTACCGCTCGTAAGGGTGCTTTGATTTCTAAGGACAGAAAAGGAGCTTCTACCAATATCAGTTCTCGCTTATTGGGAAGTTTACCAACTATCAGTAGAAACGTGACTGACCTTACTCGTTTGGTTCCACAATCAAATGGTTTGTCATTTGCTGGACAGGATGCACGTGCTATTAACTTCACTTTAGATGGATCTATCTTCAACAATAGTTTCGGTCTTAGTGCATTGAATGGCGGTCAGACTAACTCTGCTCCTATCTCTCTTGATGCGATTCAAGAAATTCAAATTAACGTTTCTCCTTACAACTTAAGAGAATCTGGTTTTACTGGTGCAAGTATCAATGCTGTAACTAAGAGTGGTACAAACACTTTACACGGAACTGGTTTCTACAACGTGAGAAATGAAAGCATGGTTGGTACAAAAGCTGGTGCGGCTGGATTACAGGATGTAACTACAAACGCATTCGATGTGAAACAATTTGGTGTTAGTTTGGGTGGTGCTCTTGTAAAAAATAAATTATTCTTCTTCTTAAACTATGAAGGTGAAAGAAGAAATGACGTAGGTACTTTATTTACTGCTGATGCAAGTAATGGTGCTTCTCCAATTAGCGGTAACACTTCTCGTGTTAAGCAATCTGATTTGGAAACATTATCGGCTTTCATGTTAAGCAAATTCAACTATAATACTGGTGCTTATCAAGGCTATCCTTTCATTACCAAGAGTGATAAAGCTGTTGCTCGTATCGATTGGAATATCAACGATAAACATAAATTGAGTATCAGAGGAAATATGTTGAAATCTGTAAGAGATGTAGGTGTTAGTAGTAGTAATACAACCAATGGATCAAGAGGTCCGGGATCTGCATCAATGACTTATGCGAATTCTGCCTATGTAATCAACAATAATATCTATGGTGTTATTGCACAATTAAATAGCCGTTTAAGTAACAGGATCAGTAATGATTTGACTTTCGGTTATACAGCTAACAGAGATTTCCGTGCTGTAAAAGGTGGTGAATTCCCAATGGTTGATATTCAGGATGGAACAAGTGCTTTGACTACCTTGCCAACTTCTGCAAGTTCTTCATTGCCTTCAGCTCAAACCTCACAGAGTTTGAACTATATTTCTTTCGGTAACGATCCGTTCACTCCGAACAACTTGTTGAACACAGATACTTGGCAGTTTAGCGATAACCTTACTGCATACTTAGGCAAACATACATTGACTGCTGGGGTATCTTACGAGAGTTTCACATTCACAAACGGATTTACTCCTTTGATTAATGGTGTTTATACTTTCAATAACCTTACAGATTTCTACACAGCTGCAAATGCTTATTTAGCTAACCCGAATCAAGCATTCAGCCCTGTATTTATGAGAAACTACAGAGCAAACTTTAGTAACCTAGCTAGCGGTGGTCCATGGTATGCAACAACAAAATCTAGAGAAATTGCAGCTTATATTCAGGATGAAGTTAACTTGGAATCTAATTTCAATTTGACTTATGGTATTCGTTTAGAACTTCCTTTCTTCTCTGGTGGTGGATATGCAAATCCAGAAGTTGACGGAATGAATTTCGTTGACAGTAAAGGAAACCCAACTAAGTTGAGTACTTCTATTTTGCCTTCTGCAAAATTAATGATCAGCCCAAGAGTAGGATTTAACTATGATATCAATGGTGACAAAAAAACACAAATTCGTGGAGGTATCGGTATGTTTACTGGCCGCCCACCATTCGTATTTGTTAGTAACCAAGTTGGTAACAATGGTGTGTTAAACGGTGGTGTTAATATTAACAATACTGCTGCATATCCATTTAATCCAAACGCACCTGCAAGCTATCCTAGCTTTGCTCCAACTCCAGGTCTTCCTGCTTCTTCTTATAATATTGCTACTTCTGAAGAAGCGTTCCGTTTTCCAAAAGTTTTACGTACTAATTTAGCTATTGATCAGAAAATCTATAAGGATATCATTGTTTCTGGTGAATTCATTGTCTCTCAAAACATCAATAGCATCAATTATTACAATGCTAACTTGGTTGGCGCTACTACAACTTTCACAGGTCCTGATAACAGACCACGTTTTGCTGGTTTAGGTTTATCTGGAACAGCGCAAGCAAATGCCTTGAGAATTAATCCAAAACTTTCTGATGCAACAGTTATGCAAAGTGTTCCGGTTGGAACTTCAGTTGCTGCCACTGTTAAATTCGAAAAACCAACAAGAGCAACAGGTTTAGGTTGGATGGCTGCTTATACTTTTACAAATGCGAAAGACTATATGCCTGCTGGTGGATCAATTGCAGCTAGTACCTATTCTGCAATGTCATCAATTCGCGGAAACAATAACCCTGACTTGTCTTATTCTGACAACGAAATTCGTAACCGTGTTATTGGTAACGTAAACTATCGTATTGATTTAAGCAAATTTGCTGCTTTACAGTTCTCTTTATTTGGTCAATCACAGAACCAAGGTCGTTTCTCTTATACCTATAGTGGTGATATGAATGGTGATGGAACTTCTGGTAATGATTTGATGTATATCCCTAAAAACCAATCAGAAATGAACTTTGCTGCACTTGCTGCATCTGGTTCAGCTCCTGCTGCATCAATTCAAGATCAGAAAACAGCATTCGATAATTACATTAATCAGGATGCATTTTTAAGCAAAAACAGAGGTTCTTATGTACCAAGAAATGGCGTTTTACAGCCTTATGTAGTACGTTTCGATTTCTCAACTCAATTAGAATTGTTTAGCAATATTGGTAAGAACAGACATACAATTCAATTGAGAGGAGATATCTTCAACATTGGAAATATGATCAACCATGCATGGGGTGTGAGCAATTTTGTAAACACTTTCAACCCATTAGCATATTCTACAGTTGATGCAACTGGTGCTCCTGTTTTCAAAATGAACCGTGTTAACAATAGTATCAATTATACTACCTACAGAAAGAGCACAAGCTTCGGTGATGTATGGCAGGCTCAATTGGGCATTCGCTATATCTTCTAGTAGACAAGTTCTATCTAACCGCATAAAAAAAACGTCCCGAAAAATCGGGACGTTTTTTTTATGTCTTCACTTCTTCTTCTCTTCACTCTTCACTTTTATCTTTTATCTTTTATCTTTTATAAGCCCATTTCAAAAATGTCGGAAACGCATCCCCCCAAGTTTGCACATCATGTTTACCTTCTGGCATTAAGAAATATTCAATATGCTCATCAGTATATCCCTTCGCTTTTAATTCAACTATCAAATCCAAAGTATCATCGATAGAATCTATGATGCCATTATTATTTCTGTCGGCCGTTTCATCTAACTCACCACATTGTAAAAAGAATTTGATCCAAGGATAAAATTCAGCTTTGCGAATTTGCAAATGCATCAAGCGATCCATTTCATCATCATAACCATGATCATAAGCCTTTCTTCTCCACCACAGCGATCCACTAAATATTCCTACTTTATTAAATTGATTAGGATGGTTCCAAACAATATCTAGGGCGCTGAGGGCACCTAAAGAAAATCCTGCAAAAGATTTGTCTTTAAAAGATGCAATAGATAAATCTTTTCTCAAAAAGGGTAATAATTCATCAAATAAAAATTTATTATACAATCCAGCTCGAGCACCACGCCCTTCAAAATCGGCAGCATAAGCAGTTCCATATTCCATTTTCCGATCGGCACCACAATAAATGCCAACAGCTATCAAAGGCAGTAACTCACTTTGTGATTCAGCTAGTATTTTATCAAATGCCATTTTAGGAAGATCCTGTCCGTCGTTTATCAACAATAGACTATAGTGCACTAAGGGCGCTCTATTAGCAGGTAAGTACACATCAAATTGCACTTCTCTTTCCAGAAAATCCGAATACAAATAATGTTGTTCTATTTGTATTGAATTATTTACAGTTATCATCTTTGAGTCCGACATGTTTCAAAAATAAGCTAATGAAAGCGAGTCTTAAAAAAAGATGATTTTTTACTCATATCCTTACAATTCAGATGAGTTTCCCTAAATTGAATGCAAATAGAAAAATTTATATAGGTTCTGATAAATCTCAAAAATATTTTTATGAAAAAAATTGGTGTCCTATTTGGTCAAGAAAGAAGCTTCCCATTGGCATTTGTGGAACGGGTAAATAGTAAAAATGTGCCTGGCATTATTGCCGAACCTGTACGAATTGATAAAGTGATGCAAGGCGAAGCATCTGAATATGCTGTGATCATCGATCGAATCAGTCAAGATGTTCCTTTTTATCGCGCTTATTTAAAAAATGCAGCAATTTGTGGCACTGCAGTCATCAATAATCCATTTTGGTGGAGCGCCGATGAAAAATTTTTTAATAACTGTTTAGCCACCAAAATAGATGTTCCGGTTCCTAAAACAGTGATCCTTCCCTCAAGAGAATTACCTGCAGATACTTCCGATCAATCATTCAGCAACCTCTCCTTCCCATTAGATTGGGAAAATATCTTTAATTATGTAGGTTTCCCTGCTTACATGAAACCCTTTGCAGGGGGAGGTTGGAAAAATGTGTATCGCATAGAAGATAAGGATGATTTTTTTGAAAAGCATGGCGAGACTGCACAGTTGGTGATGTTATTACAGGAAGAAATTGTCTTTGAAGAATATTACCGTTGTTATTGTATTGGCGGAAAGCATGTTAGAATTATGTCTTACGAACCAAGGAATCCACATCATTTAAGGTATGCAGCAGACTTCGCCCCATCAGCAGAAAAATTAAAGATGATGGAAGAAATTGTTTTACGCATCAATGATTATTTAGGATATGATTTCAATACCGTTGAATTAGCATTAAGAGATGGAGTGCCTTATGCAATTGATTTTTGTAATCCAGCTCCAGACGCTGATATAAAAAGTGTGGGACAAGCCAATTTTGATTGGGTGGTAGAAACCGCAGCCAATTACGCCATCGAAAAAGCACAGGCACAGGTTCCCGGAGCAGATAATTTAACTTGGGGGGAATACATCAAAAGAGGTAGCACGAAACAAAATTTATATCCCTAGTAGGGAAACTAACCAACTAGATTGATTCTGATTTTTCAATTTAGGCATATAAGCGACGATTATGGGTAATCTTAGTTATAAACAGTTTACACTGGGAGTTGAGGAAGAATACATGGTAATAGATCCTCAAACAAGGGAATTAGCAAGCCATGAGCAGAAGATTGTTTTAGAGGGACAAAAACTGCTGAAAGACAAGGTCAAGGCAGAAATGCACCAGGCAGTGGTAGAAGTAGGAACTGATATCTGCAAGGATATTGACGAGGCGTTCAAAGATGTAGCAACGCTAAGAGGTACCATTGCTGAAATAGCAGGTAACTTAGGATTCTGGATGGGAGCTTCCGGTACCCACCCATTTAGTCATTGGGAAAGTCAGCTGATCACAGACCATGTCAGGTATAATCAAATTGTAAACGAATTACAGGAAGCTGCTAGAAGCAATTTAATTTTCGGGCTACATGTACATGTGGGCATGGAAGATCGCAAAATGGCCATCCATATCGCTAATACAGCCCGTTATTTTTTACCGCATGTATATGCGTTGAGTACCAACTCTCCTTTTTGGGAAGGCAGAGAAACTGGTTATAAATCTTATCGTACAAAAGTGTTTGATAAGTTTCCAAGAACAGGCATACCAGATTACTTCGAAAGTATCGAAGCCTATGAAAACTATGTAAATCTATTGATCAAAACCAATTGTATTGACAATGCAAAGAAGATCTGGTGGGACTTGCGGGTTCATCCATTTTTTAATACGGTTGAATTTCGCATCTGCGATGTGCCATTAACAGTTGCTGAAACCATCACCATCGCAGCACTTTTTCAAGCCATTTGTGCAAAGATCTATAAACTGCGTTCCAAGAATCTAAATTTTATGATTTACGAACGTGCCCTGATCACAGAGAATAAATGGCGTGCAAGTAGATATGGGATTGATGGTACATTGATCGATTTTGGTAAGGAAACTGAAGTCAATACCCGATTATTGATCTATGAGTTACTCGATTTTGTGGACGATGTACTAGATGAATTGGGTAGCAGGCATATGATCCAAAATGTCGCAAAAATGTTCGAGGAAGGCACAGGAGCGGATAGACAACTGGCTGTATATCAACAGACTAATAGTTTAGTCAGTGTAGTTGATTATATCCATGACCAATTTTTGACTACTTAAGATTCCATCAAAAGTTTAACAATCCAGAGGCTACTGTTTCCCGATCTTTTGTTTTCCTTAGACCAGATTTTGGAGGCAGCGAAATGCCATCCACTAGTATCTTATTACTGTAATCGACCAAAAAACTATAAAGCCGGTGACGGAAACTGACCTTATTAAGGGATGTATAAAGCAAAATGCAAATTGCCAGCGAATGCTATTTGAGCAGCACGCAGGTAAAATGATGAGCGTATGTTTAAGATATGCGAACGATAGTATGGAGGCAGAAGACATCATGCAGGACGGCTTTATCAAAGTGTTCCAATACTTACATCAATTTAAATTCGAGGGCAGTTTTGAGGGGTGGATAAGGCGCATTATAGTAAATACTGCGATCAGACATTTAGAAAAGAAGAAACTTCAATTCAAAGATATCGATGAATCAGGAGCCGATGCACCTAAGTTGGACCCCTATGCATATTCACATTTGGGACAAGACGATCTATTGAAATTAATTAACCAATTACCCGAGGGTTACAGAATTGTCTTTAACTTAAATGTAATTGAGGGATATAGTCATGAAGAAATAGCAGAAATGCTTCATATACAACCAGGCACAAGTCGCAGTCAGCTTGTGAAGGCAAGAAAAATGCTGCAACAACAAATCATACAATTACAAAAAATTGCTGTATAATATGACAGATAACCAGTTTGACAACTTCTTTAGGGAGAAGCTCAGAGACCATACGGCTCCGGTTCCGGATGGTTTATGGGAGAAGATTCACCCTGAGAAAGAAAAACGCCCCAAGGGCTTTTTTCTACCCAAAATAAATGGTACCGGATTAATGGTAGCAGCCTTACTGGTGGGAACAGTTATTGTTGGACTGTTAACCTATCAGCATCAGTCATCTGTACCGGCAGAAGCATCAGCATTGAGTCAATCAAAAAAGCAAACGAATAGCAGCAACAAAAGCAATAGCAATTCGACTTTAAATAATTCAACCCTAAATAATACAACATCAGTAAATAATTCTACACTAAATCCAGTTCCTAACAACACCGTTATTACGATAGATAGTACGATTGAAATTGTGGAAGATCCTGCTATACATTTTGTAAAAAATACAGCTGCAGCTGAAACACCCATCCCTTTCGTTTCAAGGGAAAATTCAACTGACGACATTAATTATGTTAACGCTCATATTGATCAGCAATCACTGTTCTTTAATCCTGAATCTGCCTTCTCCATCACAGGTAAAGTAAATAAGAACCTTGCTGCAAATGGTCACGATAAATTCATTAAATCAAATATTATAATTTGTCCAACAATCCGCGGACGCTCTAGTATTAATAGCGATTGGGGTTTTGAATTATTTGTATCACCAGATTATTCTTTTAAAACCGTTTCAAACGTTACTGCATCACAGGACTACTTAAACAAGAAAGATAGTAGTGAGCAAATGCAAATTGGATACAGTGCAGGTTTTAGATTGGTAAAACCATTGAACGATCGCTTGTCATTAAAAGCAGGGTTTCAATATTCTCAGATGAATCAAAAGTTTACTTATCGCAATGAAAATGAAATTAAGACCACAACGGTGATCACTACAAGGTCGATCATTCGTTCTCCAGGAGATACCGTGCTAGTATCTGATACAAGCACTTTACAACAAATTGGATACAGTGTAAAAACCATCAATAATCATTATCGCAGTATTGATATCCCGCTAACGGTAGGTTACCAATTTGGGAATGATGACCTATCTGTAGGAATCAATGCTGGTGTGATTTTCAACGTTAGTTCTTGGTATCAAGGTGAGATCCTAGATACTTCGCTCGCATCAGTTCCGATTAGTAAGGTTAGCAACTCGATCTATAAATCAAATATCGGAATGGGACTATATTCAAGTATCAGCGTGTTAAAACGTATCAACGAAAACACCCAATTATTTTTTGAACCCTATTTCAGATATAATCTTTCGAATATGACGAATAGCCAATCGCCATACAATCAGAAATTTCACGTGGGTGGTTTGGCTATTGGGTTAAGATTTAGCTTGAACAAATGATGCAGGCAACGCAAAACAATAAACTAGTATCTCAATTATATAAAGGGATCAGCATGAAAAAAACAAATGGACTATTCGGTTGTATACTGTTACTTATGTTAGCGGCTTGCAACAAAGAAATATCCAACAACAATAATTTCACACCGTATACAGACAATCCACTGAATGATACAGCATGGATAAAAACGATTACTGGTGATGCACCGATTTACAAATTAGCAGATACTATTTTTCAAAATAGTGCTTTCGTTGATACATTTAATTTAGCGAATGAATTTTCTCGTTCTTATGGCGACAGCTTGGAAATTGAGCTTCATGCAAATAGTCTTTTTGACAATCATATCAATTCAGGCGGAACAGGTGGTGTTGGTGGTACGCCAATAGATGGGATAGCAAAATTGGAGGTCTTACGTTTAAGAACTAAAGGCGATTTCATTAAAGCCTATAGACCTAATAGCAGCTTTGGTTATCCATTAGAAACTGCTGGCGGATTCTTTGTTAGAATCTCAAAAAATAATAACGAATTAGCTTTAACACCCGGGTCTTCTATTAAAATTAAATATTCTGATATAGTTGATCCTTTACCTAATATGCAAGTATTCTACGGAAGAGAAACTTTACCCTTCCCTATTGGTGCGCTAGATTCTGCACATACTTGGATAAGAGATCAAGATACCAGTTATATCAAGACATT
>SESF01010174.1_pt1 | contig 14394 bp, 13 predicted proteins | sample 3171521 | NCBI WGS metagenome assembly SESF01 (sample SAMN10866945, study PRJNA518727) | freshwater metagenome | biome: subpolar coniferous forest; feature: holomictic lake; material: water; isolation source: holomictic Lake 227, 6 m and 8 m depth | place: Canada: near Kenora, Ontario | collected...
AGGCGATGCTCCGGTCGTTGGCGACGCCGGTCACGAAGGCCTTCTTCCCCTGCATGAGTCCGCTCATGGCCGAGGGTGTAGCAGAGGGGCGTTGCTCCCGCCACCGGGGGATGACCCACGGTATGCTCTCCGGATGGAGCGGATCCCCGACTGCACCGGCGTGCTCGTGGCGGGAGGGCGCGCCCGGCGGCTCGGGGGCATGGCGAAGGGGCAGGCCCGCCTCGAAGGGGTGCCGATCGCCACCCGGACGATCGAGCTCTTCCGCCTCCTCTTCGGCGAGGTGCGGGTGGTGGCGAACGACCCTGCCCCGTGGTCCGATTCCGGAGTAGTGGCCGTGGTGCCCGACGCCATCCCCGGGAAGGGAGCCCCGGGCGGCCTGCACGCGGCGCTCTCCTGCGCCACGACCGGCTGGATCTTCACCGCGGCCTGCGACATGCCCTTCCTCGCCGAGGGTCCCATCCGGCACCTCGCGTCGCTGCGGGGCGACGCACCGGCGGTGCTCGTCGAGGGGGAGCGTGGCCCGGAGGGGCTCCACGCCTTCTGGTCGAGGGGGATCCTTCCGACCGTGGAGCGGATGCTCCGGGAAGGCGATCCCTCCCTGCGGGCCATCGCGACAGCGGTGGGCGCGCGGATCGTCCCGGCGGTGGAGTGGCGCGTCGTCGACCCGGGCGGCCGCTCGTTCGAGAACGCCAACACGCCGGAGGACCTCCGGCGACTGGGGCTCGAGCCACCTGCGCCGATCAATACCAGTCGAGGTGCGACAACACGGTAGGGCACTCGCAGTTGTTGCCCAGGGTCACCGTCACGGCACCCTGGAGACTCTCGTCGTAGCAGAAGACGGCGCAGGCCCGTTCGGCGGAGCTGAGCGGCGGATCCCGCTGCCAGGCCAGGCAGCGCGAGGCGATCGTGCTTCCCGGGCACATCTGGGCCAGGTTGATGAGCTTTCCGTACGCCGATGCCGGGGTCCAGGCCTGGGCCGCGACCTGCGCGGTCGTCGCGTTGTACGTGGCCGGCAAGGTGCAGTCGTAGTAGGCCTGCTCCATCGAGGTTCCCGGGAAGTTCTTGTGCTGGCTGGGGCAGGCCCCTGCCGACGGGCAGCAGGTGTTCCCCAGCGGGGCCTGGCAGCAGGCCCCGTTGCAGGTGAGCGTGGTGCACTGGGACTGGCAGGTTCCCGCGGAGCAGTTCTGACCCGTGCCGCAGGCGTGGCCGCACGAGCCACAGTTGGCCGGGTCGGTCTTCACGTCGACGCAGGCGCCGCTGCAGAGGGTGAGGCCGGTGGCGCAGGTCTGCTGGCAGGTGCCGGCGCTGCACGTCTGCCCCGCGGGGCAGACGTTGCCGCAGATCCCGCAGTTCGATGGATCGCTCGAGGTGTCGGTACAGACGGTCTTCGCGCCGGACGGGCACACCTGCCTGGGCGGATTGCAGACGCACTGCCCCGCGCAGCCCGCTGCGCACGGGGCGCAGGCATATCCGGTTCCGCAGGCGAGTCCGCACCCGTTGCAGTTGTACGGGTTGGTTGCGATGTCCACGCAGGTGGGGGTGTGGGGGTCGTTCGGACAGAACTGCACCGTGGGCGGCGAGGAGTTGCAGGTGCACGCTCCGCCGCCGCACCAACCCTGGCCGCAGGAGTTGCCGCAGCCACCGCAGTTGGCCGCGTCGGTCCGCGAATCCACGCACACGCCGAAGCAGGAGATGTCGGAGGGGGACGGGCAGGTGCAGATCCCGGCGACGCAGGCCGAGCCCGCGTTGCAGGTGATCCCGCAGGCTCCGCAGTGGAGCGGATCGGTCCGCGTGTCCGTGCAGCCCTGGGCGCAGGAGGACTGGCCGGTGGGGCAGGACATGGTGGAGTTGCTGGTGCAGCTCGCCGCCACTCCGGCCGCGACCAGCGCGACCAGCCAGCCGAGGCGGGCGGCCGACCTCAGGAGCGAACCCGCCATTCGCCCCCCCACGGCTAGCGACGGCCGCCGGACGGCCGGGCGCGCGTCGGCGTGCGGGGCTTCGACTCGGAAGCGGCCCGAGTGAGCCGGAACTTGGCGTCGGTCTTCTGCCGGTTGGAGGCCTTGCGGGTGGACTTCCGCGACGGGCGCGCACCGGGCGCGACGTCCTCGAAGGCGTAGAGGGCCTTGCTGTCCTTCCCGGCCAGGTTGTGGGGCTTGGGGCCGGGCTTGGCCTTCTTCGGGGCCGCAGCCTTCTTCGGCCCCGCTCGCTCGGTGTTGTAGCGGAACCACTCGGCCTTGGTCGCCATGGCAGCCTCCGTGGGAAACGCTCCCGTCTCGATTGTACCGCCGGGAAGGGCCCCGAAGGCAACCTCCGGCGCTACAGGAGCGAGTCGACGAGCCGGGCGAGCCGCTGCAGGAAGCGCCGGAACGCCGGGCGCCGCTGCCAGGCCTCCGCGTCGAGGAGCTCCGAGTCGCCCATGGTCCGTTCCTGGATCCGGGTGAGGTCGGCGACCACCTCCCGGTCGTAGAAGAAGACCATGTCCTCCTCGTTCAGCGTGAAGGAGCGCATGTCGATGTTGGAGGAGCCGATGGCGCACAGGTCGTCGTCCACCGATACGTGCTTGGCGTGCAGGAAGCGGCGTCGGTAGAGGTGGATCTTCACGCCCGCGGACAGGAGCTCGCCGTAGTAGGACTCCTGCGCGAGCCGGACGAGCCACTGGTCGGCCTGGAACGGCGTGATGAGGTGCACGTCCAGGCCACGCGTCGCAGCGGCCTGCATCGCGTCCACGAACGGACGATCGGGGACGAAGTAGGGAGTCGTCACGACGACCCGCCGGCGGGCTCCATAGAGCATCTGCACGAAGGTGCGCTCGTTGTTCTCCACCTCGTAGGTGGGCCCGCTGGGAAGCGCCTGGGCCATCACCGTGCCGACGTCCGCCAGCGGGGGGAACGAGGTCTCCGTCTCGAGGACGTTCCCGGTCTCCAGGTAGCGGTCGGTGAGGAAGATGGCCTGGAGCTGGCGGACCACCGGCCCCTCGATCCGCACCATGAGCTCCTCGTTCGTGAGCCCCCGACCCTTGTAGTCGAAGGGTTCGACGAGGTTCTGCGAGCCGGTGTAGCCGACGCGCCCGTCCAGCACCGCGATCTTGCGGTGGTTGCGCAGGTCGCGGCGCGTGCGGCGCGCGCCCGGGCTGAGGAGCGAGATCACCTCCACGCCGGCGGCGCGGAGGCCCGGGGCGAGCTTGCGCAGGCCGGGCGCGGAAGCCATCCCATCCATGGCGACCCGGCAGCTGACCCCGCGGGCGGCGGCCCGTCGCACCGCATCGGCGACCCGCTGGCCCGTGGCGTCCGGCTCGAAGATGTAGAAGAGCAGGTGCACGCTCTCCCGGGCGGCGTCGATGTCCGCCACGAGCCGGTCGATCACGCCCCCGTAGTCGTCGATCAGCTCGACGCGGTTCCCCGGGACGACGGGGAAGGCGCCCAGGCGGGCCGCCAGCACCGCGGTGGCCTGGCGCGGCTCGCCGACGTCGGCGACGGTGCGGACGCCGGCATCGGCCCGCGCCTTCTCGATGAACCGGGTGGCGAGCTCCTGCCGCTCCTTCCGCCTTCCGGGCAGGTAGGCCCTCCCGAATACCGCGTACAGGGCGACCCCCACGAGCGGCTGCACCAGGATGAGCAGGAGCCAGGCGCGCGCGGCGTTGGGCGACCGGCGGCGCGGAACCGCCCAGATGGCCCAGAGTCGGACCGCCCAGTTCAGGACGACGGGGATCCAGGCGAGGCTCACGGCGCCCCCTTTCGGGCCGCCGGCAGGGCGTCGCCCAGCCGCAGCCGCGCGGCCTCGTACTTCTCCCGGATCGTCTGGGCCAGCATCCGGAGCGACGGGCCCAGCGGGGATCGCGGGCGCCAGACGAGGGCCAGGGTGCGGTGGGGCTCGGGGCTCTCCAGGCGCCGGATCGCGAGCTCGGAACGCCGGTTCTCGACCGGCAGCGAGATGCGCGGGAGCAGCGTGACCCCGGCCCCTCCAGCGACCATCTGGGTGAGGGTGGAGAGGCTCGTGGCGCGGAAGTCGAGCTCCCGGCCACGCGCCGAGGCACAGTAGGCGAGGGCCTGGTCCCGGAAGCAGTGGCCGTCGTCGAGCAGCAGGAAGTCGGCGCCCCGGAGCTCCTGGGCCGTGGCCGGCCTCGTCGACTGGGCGAGGGGGTGGCCGGGAGGGGCCGCCAGCACGAATGGATCCTCGCAGACCACCTCGTGCTCCACCTCACCGAGCGGGGCCTCGAGCGCGAGCAGCGCACCGTCGATGCGCCCCTCCGCGAGGGCATCCATCAGCGTCCCGGTCTTGTCCTCCACCCAGACCGCCGACAGCTCCGGGTAGCGCATCCGCAGTTCCGGGACCACCTCGGGCAGGAGGTAGGGCGAGACGGTCGGGATGACGCCGAGGCGCAGCGTTCCGGCGAGCGGGTCGCCGAGCTGGCGAACGCTGTCGGCGAGATCGTCGGCCTCGAGCAGGAGCCGCCGGATGCGGGTCAGCACGACCTCCCCCGCGGTGGTGACGATCACCTTGCGTGAACCCCGCTCGAAGAGCTGGACCCCGAGCTGCTCCTCCAGCTGGATCACCTGGGCGGAGAGGGAGGGTTGCGACACGTGGCACCGCTCGGCAGCCCGCCGGAAGGATCGGACGTCGCCGACCGCCGCCGCGTACTGGAGCTGCCGGAGGGTGAAGACGTGGGGGCTGGACCGCATGATAGGCCCAGCCTATCACCCCCACTCCTTGCCGGGGACGGCGCGAGGCCGGTACAAGACCTCCGTTGCGCTCCGTCCTCGTCATCCGGTACAGCGCCCTCGGGGACGTCGTCCTCGCCACGTCGGTGCTCGAGCCGCTCCGGGCGCGCTTCCCCGACGCCCGGATCGAGTGGGTGACCTCGCCGGCCTACGCCCCGCTCCTGGAGGGGGTCCCGGAGCTGGCGCGGGTCCACCGGATCGGGCGCGGCGGCATCCGGGAGGCGCTCGACCTGGCGATGAAGCTCCGGGGCCGCTTCGACCTGGCGGTGGACCTGCAGAACAAGGTGAAGAGCGCGGTGGTGGCCCGGGCTGCCGGTCGCCGGCAGCTCGTCTTCCGGCGCCGGACGCGGCGGCAGGCGGCGCTGGCGCTCCTGGGGGCGGACCGGCCCATGCGTGGCCCTCACGCGACCCAGCTCTACGCCGACATCCTGCGGCCGCTCGGCATCACCGCCCCCGGGCGGACGCACGTCGCCCTCCCGGCAGCGGCGCGCGACGCGGCGGCGCAGGCGCTCGCGGGGGTCCCCCACCCGCGCGTGGCCGTGGCGCCCGGGGCGAGCGCCTTCACCAAGCGCTGGAGCCCGGAACGCTTCGCGGAGGTTGCCGACGCGCTGGCGGCGGACGGGGCACAGGTGGTCCTCGCGGGCGGGCCTGCCGACGCCGAGGCGCTGGCGCGGTTCCGGGCCGTGCTGCGTGCCCCGATCGCGGCGGACCTCACCCACCTGCCGGTCGAGGGGCTCGCGGCGGGGTTCGCCTCGGTGGACCTGCTCGTGGCCTGCGATTCGGGCCCGGTACACCTGGCCGGCGCGGTGGGCACCCCGGCGCTCGCGGTCTTCGGCCCCACCTCCCCCGAGCGCTGGGGTCCTCCTGCGCCCGGGCGGGTCGTGCGGCTCGACCTATCGTGCTCCCCCTGCCAGAACCACGGCGGCGAGCGCTGCCCGGAGGGTCACCACCGCTGCATGGCCGACCTGGAAGCCCCGGCCGTCATCGCAACGGCGCGCGCCATCCTGGGCGGGGCGTAGCCCCTCGGCCCGGACCGCTATCCGACCGATCCGACCGCGGCGGCGAGCTTCGCCGCCCGCTCCCCGAGCTGCTCCGACGTCCATCCGAGCGCGATGGGGGTGGAGATCGCACGGGACATCACGGCGTCCGACGCCGGGAACGGGCGGGCCGCGAGCACCGTGAGGGCCTCGCGGAGCGGAGCCGGGACCGGGTACGGGGAGGCCGCCGACTTGAGGTGGTCCCAGCGCCGGACGTAGTGCCAGTTGTTGTCGTACCAGTACATCGCGCCGATCCCGGCAGCCTGCATCGCCTTCGCCGCGGCGCGCGCCCTCGCCTCGTCGGGGAGGAAGAAGGAGAGGAACGACGCGCTGTCCCCGGCGGGGTCGGGGATGCGGCGGAAGGTCACGCCCGGCACCCGCTCGAGCGTCTCCCGGAGCGCCCGCTTGTTGCGGCGCTGGATCTCGAGGAAGCCGTCTAGCTTGCGGAGCTGTGCGAGCCCCACCGCGGCGTGGAGCTCGGAGATGCGGAAGTTGTAGCCCAGCGCGGGGTGCAGGTCGGCGCCGCGGTCGACCCCCGTGTGGTCGTGCCCGTGGTCGGCGTACTGGTCGCAGCGGCGGGCCACCTCGGGGCTGGAGGTCACGACCGCCCCTCCCTCGCCGCAGGTAATGGTCTTCACGAAGTCGAAGGAGTAGCAGCCCGCGTCGCCCACCGTGCCGAGCGCCCGGCCCTGCCAGCTGCCGCCCGTGGCCTGGCAGGCGTCCTCGAGGAGCAGGAGCCCCTTCTCCTTGCAGATCGCGGTGAGCGCGCCCAGGTCGGCCATCGAGCCGCACATGTGCACCGGCATGACGACCCGCGTGCTCGGCGTGACCGCGGCGCGGACCGCTGCGGGGGAGAGGGTGAGCGTGTCGTCGACGTCCACCAGCACCGGCGTGGCCCCGACCGAGAGCACCGCCTCGAAGCTGGCCACGAAGGTGAAGGTGGGCATGATCACCTCGTGCCCGGCCCCCACCCCGAGCGCGGCCAGCGCGGTGGTGAGCGCCGCCGTCCCGCTCGAGACCACCTGCGCACGGGCCGCGCCGGTGCGGCGGCAGAGCGCCTCCTCCAGCTCGCGGGCCTTCCAGCGCCCCTTGCGCGGGCCGTCGAAGCCGTAGCGCATCAGGATGCCGGTCTCGAGCACATCCTCCACCTCGCGCCGCTCCTCGGCGCCCCACATCTCGTAGCCGGGCATCCCGCCTCCTACATCCGCTCGTAGAGCGCGCGCACGCGCGCGGGGGTCATGACGCGCTTCCAGTCGTCGCCGAGGACGTTGTGCCAGAGCGGCGCCATGCCCAGCGACACCTCGACCATCTTGTCGAGCTTCTGCGGCGGGAGTCCGGCGGCGACGCCCTGCGGGATCTCCACGCCGGCCTTCTCGACCATGCGCCGGAAGTCGCGCACGCCCTCCGGATAGAACTCCTCCAGCACCGTCATGGCGATGGCGTTCCCCTCGCCGTGGTGGGTGCCGAGCACGTACCCCAGGCCGTAGGAGAGGGCGTGGGCCGCGCCGACCTGAGAGTAGGCGATCGACATCCCTCCCATCCAGGAGGCCATCATGAGCTTCTCGTCGCTCTCCCCGTCCCAGTGGTCCCGCAGGAGGAACACCTCGCGGCACAGGTCGAGGGACTTCTCGGCGTGGGCCCGGGCGAAGGAGTTCATCGCCCTCCCCTGCAGCGACTCCACGTTGTGGATGTAGCAGTCCATCCCGGTGAAGAAGCGCTGCCGCTCCGGAGCCCCGGCGATGAGGTCGGGATCGAGCAGCACCTGATCGAACGGGGTGTAGTCGGAGTTGAGCCCCAGCTTCTTCGTGGGGCCGATGAGGACGGCGGTGCGCGACACCTCGGCCCCCGTCCCGGACAGCGTCGGGACGCCGGCCTTGAATACGCCGGGAACCTGCACGAGGTCCCACCCCTGGTAGTCCTGCGAGGAGCCCGGGTTGGTGAGCATGAGCGCCACGGCCTTGGCGAGGTCCATCGTGGACCCACCGCCGACACCGACCAGGCCCGACACCTTCCCGAGCTCGGCCCGGATCCGGTCGCGCAGCGAGTCGACGTCCCCGGTCTTGGGCTCGTTCGAGGTGTCCACGAAGATGATCCGGTCTCGCCCGCGCACCGGGATGCGTGCCACGAACTCGGGGCGCGCCTGGAAGGCGTGGTCCACGAGGAACACCATGGGCGCCGTGCCCTGCCGGTTGTCCGCCAGGATGGCGTCGAGCTGGGAGAAGGCTCCCCGGCCGAAGATCATCTGCCCGACCTGCTTCAGGTTCTTGTGCACGTTCTTCTCCTTCAGGCGGCTCCGCCGGCGAGCAGCCGCTCGGCCCGGACGAGATCCTCGGGGGTGTCGATCTCGACGCCCATGTAGTCGGTGGCGACCATCCGCATCCGGATCCCGTGCTCCAGGAAGCGCAGGCACTCGACCTTCTCGGCCCGCTCCAGCGGGCCGGCCGGGAGCCGGGCGAAGCGGAGCAGGGCGTCGCGCCGGAAGGCGTAGACGCCGATGTGCTCCCAGAAGACCGGGCGCGCCGCCGGGTCGCGCACGAACGGGACGGGGGAGCGGGAGAAGAAGAGGGCATTCCCCTCCTGGTCCACCGCCACCTTCACGTAGTTGGGATCCCGGACCAGCGCGGGGTCGTGCAGCTCCTGCATGAGCGAGGCCACCCCCACGCCGGCTCCCGCGGGGCCGTCGAAGGCGGCCAGCAGCCGCTCCAGAGGTTCACGGCGAGTGAATGGCTCGTCCCCCTGGACGTTGAGCACCAGGTCGGCGGCCTCGCCCTCGACCACCTCGGCGATGCGATCGGTCCCGCTCTCGTGCGCCCGGAGCGACATCCGGGCCTGGCCACCGGCGCGCTCCACCTCGCCCCGGATCTCGTCCGAGTCGGTGACCACCAGCACGTCGTCGAAGAGGGCCGTGTCGCGGACCGCCTCGTAGGTGCGGCGGATCACGGTCTTCCCGCCCAGCGGGGCCAGGAGCTTTCGCGGGAAGCGGGTGGCGCCGAGGCGCGCCGGGATGAGGGCGATGCGTCGCACGGGGACGGGTCCCGGCCGTGGCCGGGGCGGGCGTATCCTAGCGCTTCGCGAAGATCTCGGCGAAGAACTCCTCGAGGGCGCGGAAAGCCCGCTTCTCGGCCCGTGCATCGTAGGCAGCCCCCTTCGAGGGGTCGTTTCCGGCTCCCGCGACGGTGAAGGCGTGAACGGCGCCGCCGTAGAGCACGAGCGTCCAGTCGACACCGGCCGAGCGCATCTCCTGCTCGAAGGCGGCGATCTCGGCGGCGGGCACGAACGGATCGTCTCCGCCGTTCAGCACGAGCACCTTCCCCTGGATCTTCTTCGCGTCGGCCGGCGTGGGGCTGTCGAGGCCGCCGTGGAAGCAGACGGTGCCCACGAGCGGTGCCCCGGTCCGCGCCAGGTCGAGGGCCGCGGTGCCCCCGAAGCAGAATCCGATGGCGGCGATGCGCGCGGGGTCGACGTTGGGCTGCCGGGCGAGCTCCTCGAAGGCCGCCCGTACCCGGACCCGGAGCAGCTGCCGGTCCCCCTTGAACTTGCCGGCCTGCGCGCCGGCCTCCTTCGGGCTCGTGGGACGAACGCCCTTGCCGTAGATGTCGGCGGCGAAGGCCACGTAACCCATCCGGGCGAGCTGGTCGAGCCGCTTCCGGGTGTCGGCCGACACCCCCATCCAGTCGTGGACGACCAGCACGCCGGGCCGCCTGGCGGGACCGGCGGTGTCGTAGGCGACGACCCCCTCGAGAACCGTGTCCCCCTGCCGGTACTCGACGGTGCGGGTGACGACCTCGGCGCGGGCGGCGGTCACGGCGAGCCCCAGCGCGGCTGCGACTGCGATTCGTATGGCATGCACGGTTTTCCCATCTAACGAAGGCGCGGCGCCCGAGCCACGCCGATTCGCCCGGGTATAGACTGTCGCCCCTTGGCTTCCGATCCCTTCTCCTCGCTCCGTTTCGCCGAGTACCGCGCCTTCCTGGGCGCGATGGCGACGGTATTCGTGGCCACCCAGATCCAGACCGCGGTGCTGGGCTGGCAGGTCTACGAGATGACGGGGGACCCGCTCTCGCTGGGGTTCGTGGGGCTCGCCGAGGCCGCCCCGTTCCTGACGCTCGCGCTCGTGGGCGGCTGGGCCGCCGACCGGATCGACCGGCGCATCATCGCCGTCGCCAGCCTCGCCGTCATCGCGGCGAGCGGCGCCTGGCTCCTCACGGTGAGCCTCCACCCGGGAACCTCGCCCCTTCCGCTCTACGGCGCCCAGGCGCTGGCAGGGCTCGGGCGCGCCTTCTTCCGACCCGCCTCGGCGTCGCTGGGGACGGAGCTCGTACCGCGCGAGCAGTACCAGAACGCAGCCACCTGGCGCTCCTCCATCTTCCACACCTCCATGATCGTCGGCCCGGCGGTGGGGGGCGCGCTCATCGCGCTGGGTGGGCCCCGCCTCGCCTACGCCGCGGAGATGGGGCTGCTCGGAGTGGGGCTGGCGGCGCTTCTCGCGGTCGCCCCTCGACCCCGTGCGCCGGTGGTGCGCCGTCATCCGGTGACCGAGATCGCCGACGGCGTCCGGTTCGTCTTCCGGGAGCCCCTGCTCCTCGGACCGCTCAGCCTCGACCTCTTCGCGGTTCTGTTCGGAGGCGCCACCGCGCTCCTCCCCATCTTCGCCCGGGACGTCCTCCGGGTCGGAGAGGTGGGATTCGGGATCCTGCGGGCCGCTCCCGCCGTCGGCTCCGTGATCACGTCGCTCCTGCTCGCCCACCTGGGCAACTTCCGCCGGGCCGGCCGGGCGCTGCTCGTCTGCGTGGCGCTCTTCGGCGTTTCCTGGATCGCCTTCGCGCTCTCCCGGAATTACTGGCTCTCGGCGGCCATCCTGGTCCTGGGCGGGTCGCTCGACGCGGTGTCGGTGGTGCTGCGGAGCACGCTCGTCCAGACCTTCACCCCGCAGGAGATGATGGGGCGCGTCTCGGCGGTGAACAGCCTCTTCATCGGCTCCTCCAACGAGCTCGGGGCCTTCGAGAGCGGAGTGGCGGCGAAGCTGCTCGGGACGATCCCGTCCGTCGTGTTCGGAGGGACGATGACCCTCGTCACGGTGGGGCTGGTGGCCTGGCGCGCTCCGAGGTTACGCCAGCTGGGTCGGATCGCTTAGATTCACGCCATGCCGCGCTTTCCCACCCCCGTCCAGAGCCGCCTCCCGGGCGTCGGCACGACCATCTTCACGGTCATGTCCCGGCTCGCCGCGGAGTGCGGTGCCATCAACCTGTCCCAGGGCTTCCCCGATTTCTCCGCCGACCCCAGGCTTTTCGAGCTCGTCTCCCGCCACATGCGTGCCGGCGAGAACCAGTACGCCCCGATGGCGGGCACGGCCGCCCTGCGCGAGGCCATCGCCGCCAAGTCGGAAGGGCTGTACGGCACCCGCTACGATCCGGAGCACGAGGTCACGATCACCGCCGGGGGTACGCAGGCCATCTTCACGGCGGTCACCGCCCTGGTCCGGCCGGGCGACGAGGTGATCGTGCTCGAGCCGGTCTACGACTCCTACGTCCCGGCCGTCGAGCTGGCCGGGGGGCGGGCGGTCCGGGCCTCCCTCTCCCCGCGGGGATACCGACCCGACTGGGCGGCCATCCGCACGCTCGTCACGCCTCGAACGCGGATGATCCTGCTGAACAGCCCGCACAACCCCACCGGTTCGGTCCTCGATCGCCCGGACCTGGATGCGCTCGCCGACCTGGTCCGCGGAACGGGGATCGTGATCGTCTCGGACGAGGTGTACGAGCACATCGTCTTCGACGGGGTCCGGCACGAGAGCGTGTCGCGCCACCCGGAACTCGCCGACCGATCCTTCGTGGTGGGCTCCTTCGGGAAGACCTTCCACGTGACCGGCTGGAAGGTGGGATGGGCGCTCGCGCCGCGCGAGCTCATGGCCGAATTCCGCAAGGTCCACCAGTTCGTGGTCTTCACCGTGAATACCCCGGTGCAGCTCGCCCTGGCCGAGTTCCTGGCGGATCCGACCCACTGGCTCGGGCTCGGCGCCTTCTACCAGCGAAAGCGGGACCTCTTCCGGCAGGGGCTGCGCACCTCCCGCCTCGACCCGCTTCCCTGCGCGGGCACCTACTTCCAGCTGGCGAGCTACGCGCGCCTCTCCGACGAGCCCGACGTGGTGCTCGCCGAGCGGCTCACGCGCGAGGCGGGGGTGGCGTGCATCCCGGTCTCGGCCTTCCACGCCGACGGGCGGCAGGACCGGGTGCTCCGCTTCTGCTTCGCCAAGTCGGACGAGACGCTTCACCGGGCGTGCGATCGGCTGGCCCGCGTCTGAGAGGAAATGGACCATGACCTCGTCGATCCTCATCGCCCTGCTGCTCACCGCGGAACCCATCGGGGCGCGGGCGATCCCCGCCTCCCTCACCGTCAGCGGCGGCGTGTCGCTGGGCGCCTACGAGGCGGGCTACCTCTACTACTCGCTCGCGGCACAGCGGGTGAACCCCGGGCTCTCGCGCCTGATCCTGGGCACGGGCGCGTCGGCGGGCAGCGTGAACGCCCTCCTCTCGCTCCAGGCCTCCTGCGCCGCGCCGGAGCTCGAGCCCCGGCGGAGCCTCTTCCACCGCGTCTGGGTCCCGATGGGGCTCTCGCAGCTGTTCCGCCCCGACTCGGCGAGCCCCGTCGCGGCGTTCTCCCAGAAGAACTTCCAGGACGTGGGGGGGATGGTCGAGCAGGAACTCGCGAAAGGGCTCCCGAAGGACTGTGACGTGGTGCTGGGCGTGGTGGCCTCGCGCCTCTCCCCCCGCCTGCTCGAGGCCGCCGGCGGAAGGCTCAAGGTTCCGGTCACCGAGGAGAAGTTCGTGGTGCGGATCCGGGGGCGCGGCAGCGACCGGATGCCGCTCATCACCAACTACGTCGACCCGGACCTGGCGGAGGAGCAGGTGCTCCTCCCCGAGGCGGCGGACGGGAGCGTCCCCTTCGCCGCGCTGCTCGACGCGGTCATCGCCTCCACCTCATTCCCGGTGGCCTTTCCCCCTCGCCCGGTGGCCCACTGCGTGGTGCGCACGCGAGGCCGGACGGCCCCGTTCTGCCCGGAGGCGTCGGCGACCACCACCCTGTTCGTAGACGGCGGGGTCTTCGACAACTCCCCGCTCCGTCTGGCCGCCACCTACGCCGCGGGCGGGCTTTCCCGGGTGCGCGGACAGGAGCTGACCTGGAGCCCGGGGCCCCGCCTCTCGGTGTCCCACGGGCCACCCTCCGACGTGGCCTTCGCCTTCCTCTCGGCCGATGCGGCCGCCTTCCCCGACCAGTCCGAATCGGACTCGGGAGGCGACAAGTCGCTGCTCCCGCTCCTCCTCCGCGAGATGGGTGGCTTCGTGAACAGCGCCCGGTCCCGGGAGCTCTACCTCCTCGTGGAGGACTACCCGGAGACTGCGGACAACCTGATCTTCCCACGGCGCCACTTCCCGGCCGCCAGCTCGCCGATGTACGCCTTCTACGGCTTCTTCGATCGTGGCTTCCGCGCCTTCGACTTCGAACTGGGCATGTACGAGGCGCGTCGCCAGCTCACCGGGTTCACGCTGCCCCGGCTCCCGGCGGAGACGCGCGCCCGGTTCGTGTTCCCCGAGGACCAACCCGGAGCGCGCGCTGCGTCGGCGTCCTGGGCTCCGCTCGCCTGCCTGCGCGCCCTGTTCGACCACTCGCCCGGCGCGGAGGAACTCTGCGCGGGGGACGATCTCCGGGGGCTGCGCATCCTCGCGCAGGTTTCCTTCGACCGGCTCTGGGACCGCTGCGCACCGGGCGCGCGGTGGGATCCACCCGCCGCCGGCTTCACCGCCTGCATCCCCGCCCAGCGCGGCGAACCCCCGCCCCGGGTCCCCGGGGTCACCGGCACGCCCGATTGGCGCCGCGCACCGAACGAGTCGGAATCGACCCAGACGACGAGGCTTCTCGCCACGTACGGGTACGAGTGGTCCGATCTTCCGGTGCCACGCGGGGCGAGCGAGGAGCAGGTTCTCGCGGCCTTGCGGAACCGGCTCGCGGCCGTGACCGCACACCTGGCGCAGGCGCAGCCCTCGTTCGGCGAGAAGGTCGCGGTGGGCGCGGTCGGCCGCATGGGGGTCGACCTCTTCTTCTACGTCCCGCCGCGTGCGTCGATCTGGGTCACGATGGGGCGCGCCCTGGAGCTGGGCGGCGACTGGGCGGTGGAGGAGCTCTCCTGGTTGCGCCTCACCGGAGCGCTCGAGGTGCCAAACCTGGTCACGGTCTTCGGGTCCAACCCTCCCCCGGTGGCCTTCATCCCGACGATCGGGCTCGGCGCGCTCCCGCGACAGATCGGCTCCCCGATGTTCCAGCCGTCCTTCCTGGTTCGTGGGGGCTACGTCCTGTCACCGAACGACTCGTTCGGCGGCTCCTCCTGCGAGGGGCAGGATCGGGTCACCATCGCCGCGTGCACGCGCCCGGTGGTGGAGGCCGGGGCTGCGGCCGCCATCGCCGGGTTCCTCCGCATCCAGCTCATGGGGGCATGGTACCCGCCCGCCTTCGGAAGTCCCGGGCTCTGGGCCCTCCTGCCCTCGCTCGGGTTCCAGCTCGGGCTCTGACGGTCGCCGTTCCGCGGAGTCACGGCCCCATCATGATCCGCTCCGGGTGCGCGTAGACGTTCAGCCGGTCTCCGC
>SESF01004434.1_pt1 | contig 14391 bp, 7 predicted proteins | sample 3171521 | NCBI WGS metagenome assembly SESF01 (sample SAMN10866945, study PRJNA518727) | freshwater metagenome | biome: subpolar coniferous forest; feature: holomictic lake; material: water; isolation source: holomictic Lake 227, 6 m and 8 m depth | place: Canada: near Kenora, Ontario | collected...
TCCCAAACCAGCGTCTGGCGGCCGCTCAGGGTCACCGCCATCACTCCCGCGGCTTCCCGCACCAGACTCCCGACCCTGCGCGGGACCAGAATCCGGGGGGCATCGGGTATTATCCCGCAAACCCTATGCTCGTTCAAGACTAGCATACTCCGGGTCTGACCAAAACAAGTTTTCCCCGGGAACCGGTCGAGCGGGTTCAACTCGACAAAATCACAGACACAAATAAATTACTACCAAGAATTAAACAAAATTGACACGATTGCGGTTGGTAACGATCGGACGCAAGCCATGCCGGAGTTTACCCTTTGCTTCCTCGGCATCCTTTGGCCAAGGCCGGCGGCCCCACCGGGTTCAACCGCGGTGACTTGGGGCGACATATTGTGTTCACTCCGAAGACAAGGGAAAGCGCATTATTCAGGCATCTTTTTCGCCTGGAAATAGGATGCGCCAACTCCCCAATGGGGTTAAACTTGGTTGATACTGCCCACCCCCCAGGGGATGCGGGCTCCTTTGAAGTTTGCGGTCCCGTTCCGGTCAGATGCGGGACCGGCTGAGGTGGCCAGACGCGGCCAGCTCACATCTGTTCGGGATCGACTGCGATGTCCATCAACAGCTCGACGGATACCTCCGCGATTGAAGCGTTGACGACGGTGCAGATCAGCGCCTTGACGACGACGGAGATCGCCGAACTGACCACGACGCAGCTGCGGGTGCTGTCCACCACCCAGCTGGCGGCGCTGACCACCCGGCAGATTGCCAGCCTGCAGAGCGACCAGATTCCCGGTATCGCGACCGCCCAGATCAATTGTCTTGCCGGCACCCAGATCAGCAGCCTCGCGACGGAGCTGATCGGCATTCTGACCACCACGCAGATCGGAGCCCTGAGCGCCACCCAGATCGGAGCCCTGACCATCAGTCAGGTGATGGCGCTGACCACGGCCGACATCGGCAAACTGTCCGGACCCCAGGTTCTGGGCTTCACCCCGGCGCAGATCGCGGCGCTGACCAGCGATCAGGTCGGCGTCCTGACCTCGACGCAGATCCGAAAGCTGACGACGACCCAGGTCGGCGGCCTGACCACGAACGAACTTCGCATCCTGTCAACCGATCAGGTCGGCGGCCTGAGCGCAACCCAGCTGGCCGCATTGACGGTACCCCAGGTCAAGGCCCTGACCTCGGATGAGATCGGCGCCCTGACCCCGACCCAGATCGTCGGCCTGACCACCACCCAGCTTGCGACCCTCAACACTGATCAGGTCGCCGGCCTGAGCACCGACGACATCAAGGCGTTGTCGGTCATCCAGGTCCGCAGTCTCGGCCCGGACCAGATCGGCGTCCTGACGCTCGATCAACTCCCCGGCCTGACCTCGACCCTGATCGGCGGCCTGACAACCACGCAACTGAGAGGGCTGGATTCCGACACCATCTCGGCGCTGACCACCACCCAGGTCGGCGGACTGACCGCAAGCCACATCGGAACCCTGACCACCGAGCAGATCCGGGGTCTGAGTTCGGCCGAAATCAGCGCGTTTTCCCTCACCCAGGTCAGGAGCCTGACCCCGGCCCAGCTCAACGGCCTGACCACCGATCAGTTTCTCGGTCTGACGCCGACCCAGCTTGGCGGCTTTGCCACCACCCAGTTGAGGACCCTGACCTCCGACGTGATCGCGGCGCTGGCCGGAACCCAGGTTGGCGGCCTGACCGCGACCCAGATCATGGCGCTGACCACCGAGCAGTTCGCCGGCCTCAATTCGGACGAGATCAACGCGCTCTCGGTCACCCAGGCCAGAAGCCTGACCGCGACCCAGATTAACGGCCTGACCAGCGATCAACTGCCCGGTCTGACCCCGACCCAGGTCGGCGGCCTGACCCCGACCCAGTTGAGCGGCCTGACCTCGGCGGTGATCGCGGCGCTGACGGCGGCCCAGGTCGGCGGCCTGACCGCCACCCAGATCGGCCTGCTCTCGGCGGTGCAATTCGGCGGTCTCAGCTCGACCGAGATCGCGGCGCTGTCAGTGACCCAGGTCAGGAGCCTGACCGCAACCGAGATCAAGGGACTGAACAGCGATCAGATCGGCGGCCTCAGCACAACCCAGATCAAGGGGCTGACCACCTCGCAGATCAGCGGCTTCGCGCCCTTGACGCTCAACACCCTCGGCACCGACCAGATCGGCGGCCTGACCACGACCCAACTCGCCTCGATGACGGTGAGCCAGGTCAAAGGTCTGAGTTCCGACGGCATTGCCGTGCTGACCCGCACTCAGATCAGGGGGTTCACCGCCACAGGGATCAATGCGCTGTCGGCCGATCAGGTTCTGGCCCTGACCACGACCAATGTCAGCACCCTGACCCCGACCCAGGTCCGCGGGCTGACCGCGACCCAGATCGGGACGCTGACGACGGATCAGATCAGCAGTCTGGCCACCTCCCAGATCGGCGTTATGACGGCAACCCAGGTCGGGGTCTTGACCACCGATCAGATTCAGGCTCTGACCTCGGCGCAGATTCACGCCATCGACCCCGGCGGCTGGGATGCCCTCCAGATCGCGGCGATCACCACGACCCAGGTCAAAGGCCTGACCTCCGTCCAGATTCGCGGGATGACCGTGACCCAGATCAAGAGTCTGACCTCGGATCAGATCGAAACGCTGGCCACGTTCCAGATCAAGGGCCTGACCACGACCGGGATCGCCGCACTGGCGACCGACCAGATTGTCGGCCTGACCACCAAGCTGATGGCCACCCTCAGCGCCACCCAGGTCCGGGCCCTGACTATCCAGGACATCGCGGCGCTGACCACCACCCAGACCCCGGGGCTGACCACCAAAGTGATCGGAGCGCTGACGGCGACGCAGCTCAAGGGCCTGTCCTCGGAAACGATCGGGTCGCTGACCACCACCCAGATCAGCAGTCTGGCCACGACCCAGGTGCGGGCGTTGACCACCGATCAGGTGCTGGCCCTGACCACGACCCTGGTCGGGGGTCTGTCCCAGACTCAGTTCGGTGCGCTGGCCTCGACCCAGATCACCGCTCTGTCGAGCGATCAGATCGATGCCCTGACCGCCACCCAGATCCGGGGCTTGTCTTTGATCCAGGTCGGCGGCTTCTCCGTCGACCAGCTGGTGGCGCTGACCACAACCTTGATCAGCGGGCTGGCTCCGACCCAGCTCGCCGTGCTGACCTTTACCCAGATCGGCACGCTGTCGAGCGATCAGATCCACGCCCTGACCGTGACCCAGATCCGGGCCCTGACCACCACGGTGATCAAGTCGCTGACCGCCGACCAGTTTCTCGGCGTCAGCGCGACGCAGATTCACGGCCTGACCGCCACCCAGGTCAGAAGGCTGACCGTCGATCAGATCAGCGGCCTGACCACGACCCAGTTCGGCGGTTTTGCCGGCACTCAGCTGGGGTCGCTGACCACGACCCAGATCACCAGCCTGACCACCGATGAAATCGCCGCTCTTTCCGTCAGCCAAACGAAAGGATTGGCGGCAACCCAGATCGGCGCGCTTTCCGCCGATCAGATCGGCGGCATCACGACCACGGCGATCGGCGCCCTGACCACGGCTCAGATCAGCGGCCTCAGCACCCAGAGCATCAGCGCCCTGACCACGACCCATGTCGGCAGCCTGACGGCCTCGCAGCTCAAGGCCTTGTCGACCACCCAGCTCAGCGCCATGAACGGTGATCAGATCACCAATCTGACGATCACCCAGATCAGAGGCTTCGCCCCGGTTCAGGTCGAAGGATTGCCGAACGGAGTGATGAGTGTCCTGACCTCGACCCAGATCGGCGGCCTGACGGTGACCCTGGCCAGCGGTCACGGCCTGACCTCGGGACAGATCGCGGCGCTGGCGGCCGACCAGTTGGCCGGCCTGACCCCGACGCAGATTCGCACCCTCGTGAACGGGCAGCTCAAGGGGTTGACCGCGGAGCAGATCAGTATTCTGACCACCGTGCAGATCGGCGGACTGGCCTCGACGCAGATCAGCGCCCTGAATGCGGCGCAGTTCGGCGCCCTGACCTCGGATGCGATCAACGCGCTGTCGGTCACCCAGGTCAAGGGCCTGACCACGAGCGATATCCGGTTGCTGACCATCGATCAGATCGCCGGCCTGACCTCATCCCAGATCAGGGCGATGGCCAACACCCAGACCGGCGCCCTGACCACCGACGAGATCAGTACGCTGACGCCCGGCCAGTTCGGCGGCCTGAGTTCGACCCAGGTCGGCGGTCTGACCACGGTGCAAATCGGCGGCCTGACCTCCGACCAGATCAACATCCTGTCCACCACCCAGATCAAGGGCCTGACCTCAGGCCAGATCGGCGCGTTGAGCGGGGATCAGCTGGTCGGCCTCGATTCCGGCCAGATCAGCGGCCTGAGCATCACCCAGATTGACGGACTGACCTTCCTTCAGCTCGGAACCCTGACCACCGACCAGACCGGCGGCCTCAACGCGGCCCAGATCACTTCGTTGACGACGGTCCAGGCCAAGGGCCTGACCATCGATCAGATCGCCGCCCTGACCACGGCCCAGGTCCGGGGCCTTACGGTATCGGTGATCAACACCCTGTCGGCCGATCAGGTGCCCGGGCTGACCGCCACCGCGGTCGGCGCGCTGACCAACACCCAGCTGACCGGTCTGACCGCGGCCCAGCTTGGCATTCTGACCAGCACCCAGCTGGGCGGCCTGACGGCAACCCAGCTCAGCGGTCTCTCGGTCACCCAGGTGAAAAACCTGAGTTCTGACGTGATCGGCGCCCTGACCACCACCCAGTTCCGGGTGCTGAGCGCCAGCCAGACCGCGGTGCTGACCGCCGATCAGATCGCCGCGATCACCAGCACCGACATCAACGCCCTGACCACCACCCAGTCCACGGCCCTGAGTTCGGCCCAGCTTGCGCAGCTCAGCACCGACCAGTTCGGCGCCCTGACGCCAGGCCATTTCGCCGCCCTGACCACCACACAACTGACCGGCCTGATCCCGGATCTGATCGTGGTGCTGACCACCACCCAGCTGGGCGGTCTCGCCTCGACCCAGATCACCGTCTTCAGGACCAGCCAGATTTCCGTCCTGACCTCGACCGAGATCGGCGCCTTGACCGTCTCGCAGGTCAACGGCCTTACCCCGACCCAGGTGACGGCGCTGACGGCGGAGGGGCTTGGCGGCCTGACCTCGACCCAGGTCGGCGGTATGACCTCGACGGTCCTGTCCGGCCTGACGGCCGGGCAGGTTTCGGGGCTGGTGACCTCGCAGCTCGCGGGCCTGACGCCGACCCAGCTCGGCGGCCTCACCATGACGCAGATTCAGGCCCTGGCCACCGACGTGATCAACAGCCTGACCACCACCCAGAGCCTCGGCCTGACCAGCACCGACATCGCGTCGCTGACCGGCGACCAGCTGAACAGCCTCTCGTCAACCCAGGTCGGAGCGCTGACGACCACTCAGCTCGTCGGGCTGACCACCAGCCAGTTCGTTCAGCTCTCGACCACCGAACTCGGCAGCCTGTCCTCAACCCAGCTGGGCGAACTGGCGGGGACCCAGGTCAGGGGCCTGACCGCCGACCACATCCGCGCCCTCTCCACCACCCAGTTCGCCGGCCTGACCGCCACCCAGACCGGGTTCCTGACCAGCGATCAGATCGCCGTGCTGCCGCTCACCGACATCAACGCCCTTTCCACCACCCAGTTTGGTGGCCTGACCTCGACCCAGCTGGCCCAGTTGACCCCCGATCAGCTTGGCGCCGTGACCACCGCCCAGCTCGGCGGCCTCACCGCCACGCAACTGAGCGGCCTGACCCCGGACCTGATCGCCGCGCTGAACACGACCCAGCTCGGCAGCCTGGCCTCGACCCAGTTGGCCGCGTTCAGGACCACTCAGGTCCTGGGCCTGACCTCGGGCGAAATCGCCGCCCTCACCACCACCCAGTTCGCCGGCCTCGCCTCGACCCAGCTGGCGGCGCTGTCACCGGAGGGTATCGGCGGCCTGATCTCCAGCCAGCTGGGCTCGCTGACCACCACTCAGCTCGGCGGCCTGATCACGGCTCAACTGGTGGCGCTGACGACCTCGCAACTGAGCGGCCTGACCTCGACCGAGGTCGGCGTTCTCAGCTCCACTCAGGTCAGAAGCCTGACCCCGGACGGGATCGGCAGCCTGACCACCACTCAGCTCAAAGGGCTGACCTCGTCTCAGGCCGGGGTTCTCACCCCCGATCAGCTCGGCAGCCTGCCGAGCACCGGGATTAACGCGCTGACCACCACCCAGACCAGCGGCCTGACCTCGACCGAACTCGGCCAGTTGACCTTCGACCAGCTCGGCGCCCTGACCACGGCTCATCTCGCCGCCTTCGTCAGCACCCAGCTGCCCGGCCTCGGTCCGGACCTGATCACCGCCCTGACCACCACGCAACTGGGCGGGCTCGCCTCGACTCAGCTGGCGATGCTCAAGACCACCCAGATTCTGGGCCTGACCTCCGCCGGCATCTGGGCGCTGACCACCACCCAGTTTGCCGGCCTGTCTTCGACCCAGATCGCGGCGCTGACCCCGGACAGTCTCGGCGGGCTGACCACGACCGAGATCGGTGCCCTGACCACCACCCAACTCGGCGGGCTGACCACGATCCAGCTCAACGCCCTGGCCACCTCGCAGCTCCGCGGCCTGACCTCGACCGAGGTTGGCATCCTGACGTCGACCCAGGTGAGGAGCCTGACCCCGGACGGAATCGGAACCCTGACCACCACTCAGCTCAAGGGGCTGACTTCGTCTCAGGCCGGGGTTCTGACCGTGGACCAGATCGCCAGCCTCTCGGGGACCGAACTCTCGGCCCTGACCACCACCCAGGCCGGCGGCCTGAGTTCGACCCAGCTCACTCTCTTGACCACCGACCAGATCGGCGCCCTGACCTCGACGCATCTCGGCGCCCTGACGACCGTGCAACTGGCCGGCCTGATCCCGGACCTGATCGCCGCTCTCAACACAACCCAGGTGGGGGGCCTTGCCTCGACCCAGCTCGGCGCGTTCAAGACCAGCCAGATATGGAGCCTGACCTCGGCGGAGATCAGGGCGCTGACCACCACCCAGGTTGCCGGATTGTCGTCGTCCCAGGTGGCGGCACTGACCCCCGACAGCATTGGCGGGCTGACCTCGACCCAGCTGGCCGGCCTGAGCACCGCCCAGCTTCAGGGCCTGACCTCGAGCCAGGTCAACGCCCTCGCGCCCAGTCAGGTCGGCGGCTTCACCGCCACTGAGATGGCGGCGATCACCGCCACCGCGGTGACCGGCTTCTCGGGCGCGAACATCGGCAGCCTGAGCACCACCGCGTTCGTAGCCCTGAAACCGGCGCTGGTCGCCACGCTGACCCCGGCCCAGGTCGGCGGCCTCGTGGCGACCGAACTCGCGGTTTTGACCACCGCGCAGCTCACGGCGTTCACCGCGACCGAAATCGCGGCGCTGACCATCGACTTCACCGCGATCAACGCCCTGAACCCGGCGTGGTACAGTGGGCATCTGACGCAGATCAGCGGCCTGACAACCTCCCAGCAGGCCGCCTGGGTGGTGATCGGCTTCACGCTGTAAAAACAGGAGATGCCGCCGATGAGGTCTCATCGGCGGCATCTGGCGTGAACGAATGCCGCGCGCCCGGCCCCCTACCAGCCCGAGGTGATCAGCGCCGTGGTCCCGGCCGCCAGGACGATGACGGTGAAGAAGGCCCAGCGGGCCACACGCTCGACGACCAGCGCCCGTGGCGGCTTCCCGGCCGAGCGCAGCCGTTCGGCGGTGACCACCGTGATCAGGCACATGAAGCACAGCCCGAAGAAGACGTAGAAGAGATACTCGACCGCCAGCGTGTAGGCGACATTGCCGAGCTGGGTGTTGATCGAGGACAGCATGACCGAGCTGGTCAGCGCTCCGGTGATCACCGTCGCCACCCGCGGCATGACGTTGCCGGCCGGGAAGTAGAGCGTGACGTAGATCATCAACGTCAACAGTCCCAGCGGCAGGATGCTCTTGGCGAGAGTTGCAATCACCCGCCGCTCGACATCGACCGAGATCGTAAAGCCCGACTGCTCGCGCACCCGCTCCAGCCCGACCAGACGCGGATCACCAAGGGCGGATGGGGTCGACAGGATGTCCCGCCGCTCGACGGTCCGGGATGGCAGCCACTGGCTGAGCTTGTGAAAGGCGGTCGCGCTGACCCGGTGGGCGCCGGCGACGCTGTCGGTCACCGGTTCCGACGGCCGGCGGTCGCGGACATAGACCAGACGGTCCGACGCCGCACGGGCGTTGAAGAAGCGAACGGCCAGAGTCTGGCGGTCGAACGGGAAATGGTGAAGGTCGAAGTCGTTCTTGAACGCACCCCGCACCCGCCAAAGCCGGTAGATCGTACCATCGGGCAGCTCACTTTCGGTCGCGGTCTTCTTGGCGTCAAAGGTGCCGCGGGCCAGATCGGGGAAATCGATCTGGGTCGGGTCGACCGCGCCTGCCCCGGCTCCCGGGCCATAACGCATCCACAGGTAGAAATCGATATTGAACGTCGATTGTGCAATATCGATCTGCGGCAACTCGTTGAGGTAGACGCCGGTATAGATGACCTGCTGGCGACGGGCAAAACGGCCCGAGCCGACATCGACCACGGCGCCGCTGGCGATCTCCGCCGCCGCCGGGTTAGTCGCCGGAACCAGTTGGAGCGGCGCCGACTCGAACAGCCCGGCGTGGAAACGGCCCATCCGGACCGCCTGGATCCGGCCGCGGCCCGGGGTGAACATCAGCGGGCCGGTGATCCCGGCGACCGCGTGAGCCGGACCGTCGAGGCTGGAGAGGTAGCCGCGGGCGGCATCCCGCTTGGCCCTGAGGCCCTCGACGCTGGCGCTCCGCACCGCCGCCACGGCAAGCCGGGTGGCGTCATAGCTCTGGACCGAGCGCCAGGTCGGCTCTTGGCCGTAGCGGGCCTCAAAGCGTTCGGCGAAGGCCAGGGTGTCGGCGTTGGCGCTGTCGAGAATCATCGGCGAGGCGGCATAAACGCCGTTGGTGAAAAAGCCCGGCGTCTGGCGCTCTTCCGGCTGATCGGCAAACGATTTGGCGAAGGCGTCGGTGGCGATGGTGCTGGCGGCCAGGATCGGCGCGCGCGTGCCCTGACGCCGCAGCGCCTTGAGCACCGGCACCGATTCGTCGGCCAGCATCACCAGCACGACCGCCGGTTGGTCCGGCAAAGCCGCGGCGGTCAGCGCCGCCTTTTCGGCGTCGGCCACAGCGGTGAAAGACTGATAGCTGGCGGCGATCCCGAGCCGCTCGGCCGCCCGCTTGAACCCGGCGGCCACCGGCCGGCCAAAGGCGCTGTCTTTAAAGATCACCTCGGCCCGGGCGCCGTTCAGGACGTAACGGAGATAATTGGCCAGCGATTCGCCCATTTCACTGGTGCTGAACAGCGGCCGGAAGGTGGTGGGATTATCGGTGAGGGCATCGCCGAACGCGGTCGGCACCAGATTGGCGAGCCCGGCTTCTGCATAGATCGGGCCGGTGGCCAGCGCCGCGGTGGTCAGGCCGGGTCCGAGCACGATCAGGGCGTCGCTGGCCACGATCTTGCGCGCGGCCTCCTTGGCGCCGTCCTCGGTCCCGTGGTCATCGTGAACCACGAGTTCGATCTGCGGCGTTGCGCCCTTGGCGTTGGCGTCGTCAATGACCATTCGGGCAGCGTCGAGAATCTGCTGATCGACTGCGGCGTTGGGACCGCTCTGGGAGAGGATGGCCGCGATCCTGGCGGTGGGTTCGGCATAGGCCGGCGCCAGACTCCAGGCACCGGCGACGGCCAGCGCCATCAGCCAGCCGACCCGGGAAAACGACGGCGAGAACCGCCCAAGAACAGGTACGCGACCGCTTCGACTGATCATTCATACTCTCCCGCCCGGAACTCGGCACGGTTCCGGAGCCTGCTGCCTGATTCGGCGCCGGGACGACGGGGCGATGACACGGCGCCCGGCAGAGGAATTCTTGGTCGCCGGGACCGGGGAAAGCAAGGGCGGAGTGGCGAAAGTGAAGGAGCACGTCGGGGCGCCGTCAAATTGATCGCCTATAACCTTTCAGCGAAGGGTAGGATGGTGCGTCGGCTGACCGCCTGCCGTGCTCGGACGATTACGATGCCACCCGTCTTCGGAGCTGGCTGTCGGCGAGACACCGGCCGGGCACGACGGCAGACAGAACCGCGGCGCCGGGCCATGAGCATCTGACCCAGGAGAGACTGTCGATGAATGAACAGGATGAGCTATATTTCAAGCTTACAGAGAAACTGATATCAACAACAATTAATGATTGCATAAAGCATGGGGTTCCAAAAGAAATCGTTGTAGCCCTGATGTTGAGATCGGTCATTAGCTACTTTGAGGTTTCGGGAAACGCCCGCTATGGCGTCGATGTCTTTTCTCAGTCCGCCGAGCGGCTCCGCCGGTCGTTGCTTGAGCATGGGGAATAGGGTGCCGCTCTCCCGCCTTATCCGGAACAGCCATGGGCGAGGCGCGGCGGGTGTCGGATCACACCCAGGCCGCCGCTCCGACTCCTTGTTTGGCCGTGGCCACGCACCCCATCAACTCAGAACATGACCCTGCAGGAATTCATCGAACTCCCGATCGTCAACCGAGCTGTGATCGGACAGCCATTCGTCAACATAGTCCCGAAATTCGGTGATAACGCCGCGATTTCCGCGTTGATATGCCTGTATCATCGCGGATGTTCTTTGAATGAACTTCCAGTGCTGCACGACATGGTCTGATGTTCTTTTATACTTGGAGCGATAAATGATTTGCTCTTCCTGCGCAAAATGCCGGCGGAACTGATCGATAAGGTCCCGCATAATTTCGAGAGTGGTGTCGGGGGGCATTTCTTCAGTCAGGCCACAGCATTGTGCAATCAGTATAAATAATTCACTATGAACATGATCGATGTTGTTGTATTCAATTGCGAGTGAATCTGTTAATAGCGATGGAGACTGTGCCATTTGCTCATGCGCGGTAATATCATTGCATATCATCATGACGGCCTCGCCATCAAGGTAGTCGCCCGAAATATTGGCGACTACCTTTCCGAAAGCCATGGTGCCGAGACTACTTCTTGGCAGCAGCCATGGCGGACTTCAGTTCCGACAGGCCCTCGCTGACGCGCTGGTTGATAACGTTGGCGGCCTCAGAGTTGGACTTCGCCACCAGTTCGGCCAATTCCTTCATGTTGCCAAGAGCCTTTTCGAAGGCGGTCTTGACGAGGTCCGCCTGCTTGGCGACCTTTTCTTCGGGGGTGCTGGCGCCGAGAACCTCGGTCAGCATGCCGCCGGCTTCCTGCATGGTCTGCTTCAGAATTTCGGCCTGACGCCGGGCGACCGCCTGCATGCCTTCGATCGCATGCTGGTTCGCCGCAGTGACGGCTTCGATATTCTTGCGCTGCGAAGCAATGATCGCGTTGACATCAACGCCGGGCACCTTGAAGTCGGCGAACAGCTTGGTGAGGTCCGTTTCAAAAAAGGGATACACGGTTGACTTGGTCATTTTGTTTTCCTTTTCGAGGGCGATGTTTGTTTGGTGTTGAGGCGCAGCGTATCGAGAATACAGCACGTTGGTTGCTTCTGCGGAACAATCGCATTCGGCTGACAACCCAGATTGCTGCGTCGCAGCAATTTCTGAGGCCGACTATGAGAGACCGCGGAAAATTTGTCAACTCAATAATGCTGCACTGCAGCATGAGACTGCGACATGACGGCCGGCGGTTCAGGTCATCGGACTGGGCAGGGACTCGGGACCGGCGCCGGCCGCACCGGCCGGCACGTCGGTGCGGCCGGTTTGCTTGAGACCGCAGACCCCGAAGCGCTGATCGTCAGTCCGGGTGCGGATGAGATCGACGAAGACGGTGTCGGCGTCGGCATCCCAGGACGGCCCGGCCAGCCGCTGCCAACTTTCCGGCTCCGCCAGTTCCCGTTCCGGCTGCCAGTTGTCCCCGGCCCAGGCCAGAATCGCCGCCCGCGCGGCCTCGGGGTCGCCCGCGCCGCCCGCCAGGGTCGTCAGGGGCTCAAGCAATGCCGGCAGCGTCCGCGAGGCCAGCCGGACGCGGTATCCGGGGCTGAAATGCGGCGGCACCAGATGGCGGCGGCGCCGTTCGCTGCCGCTGATGTCGTCAAGGCTTCGCCAGGTCCAACCGGCGCAACGGGGGCCGATGCAACAGCTGTTGGCGGCGAAGCTGTCGCCGGGGGCCTGGACTCTGCTGCCGGAAAACGGGCACCAGACCCGCCGCCCGGCAACGTCGGTCAGGCTGATCAGATGGCAGGGGGATGAGGCGGCGGTCATGAGTGCGACCGTTTCTCGATCTTGAACTTGCCGATCGCGTCCTTGGTGGCATCGGAGAGCGTGCGCAACTGAACCAGCCGCTGGGAAATCTGCTCTCCGGCTTCGACATTGTGTTCGCCGATCTCGGCAAGGCTGTTGGCGGTGGCGTCGATTTCCACGATCGCCGATTGCTGGGCCATCATCGATTCGGCGATCGAGCGGATCATGCCGTCGGTGTTGACCACCTGATGGTGAATCTCGTCGACGACCTGACGGGCGCTGCCCGCCGCCACCAAGCCGGCCTGAAGGTCGCGGTTGGCGGTCTCGACCAGCTGGCTGATCTTGGTCGCGAAGCTGCCGGCGTGCTCGGCCAGCGCGCCGATCTGCTGTCCGATCACGGCAAAGCCGCGGCCCTGGTCGCCGAGTCGGGCCGCTTCGACGGCGGCGGTGGTGGCGAGGACGTCGGTCTTGGTCGCGATCTGCCCCAGGGCCTGGGTGACCTGAGCCACTTCGCGGCCGTTTCGGGCAATGGTTTCCATCAGTTCGGCCAGCCCGGCGATGGTGATCTGGCCGCGATTGACCAGAGAGGTCGCCTGTTCGGCGGCCGCAGCGGCACTCTTGGCATTGCCGCTGACCTTGGTGATGGCTTCCGCCGACATCCGGATCGCTTCGCGCACCTGCTCCAGCGACCGGGCCTGTTCCGCCGCCCCGGCATTGACCTCGACCACGGCGCCGCTGGCATCGCTGGCGGCCAGCGCCACGGTGCTGGCGTCCCGGCTGATGCCGGCGAAGGCATCGCACACCGAATCGAACAGCCGGTTGACCGCATGGCTGATGGTGGCGACGAAGCCGGTGCGCCCTTCGGTCGGGGTGCGGTTGCGAAAGTCGCCATCGTGGGCGGCCATCTTGATCAGATCGCCGATCTCTTCGGCAACCCGGGCGGCCGTGGCCATGGCGGCGATCGGACGCGACACCATGGCGCTGATCAGCACGGCGCAGAAAATGGCGATGCCGATCGCAACCAGGGTCAGGGTGCCGATGGTGACCTTGGCGTGGAGGACGTGGTCACTGGCTTCGGACTCCAGCACCTCCTGGCGTTTGATCTGGAGGTCACGCAGAGCCATGGTGGTGGCGGATATTTCCTTGCCGATCGCCTCCATCACCTCGTCGGTCAGTTTATCCAGCTCCCGGGCTACCACGATCGCGCCCTCGCACGCACTGCCGAAGGTTTCGGCGAGGGTCGCGATTTCGGCCAGCCGCGGGCGACGCTCGGGTGGTTGCCCCGCGGCCATCTCCTTGAGTTCTTTGGCATAAGTTCCGGCAAGCTCGACCGCGCGCTTTGCATAATCCTCGTTGAAATTGGCGGTTACCCGCGCCATGTCGAGTCGCGACCGCATCAGGGTCTGCAGCGGCTCCATCACCGCCGCTTCGGCACGGTTGGCCTTGCCGAACTCGTCGAGAGCGACCCGGCTCTTGACACCGGCGGCGTCGGCCGTCTTCAGCAGATCCACCTTTTTCTGGCGCAAAAGCACCGCCTGCTCGAAGCGGGAATCGAACGAGGTCACCAGTTCGGTGACGCGCTGGATGCCCTGGCGCCGGTCGGCACCCCGGGTCAGGTCCAGAGCGTGACGCAGCGCCTTGATCGCAGAGTCCTTGCGGTCGTGATAGGTCTTGAGCAGCGCCTCCTCACCACCCGCCATATATCTTTGGGCATAGCTGCGCAACGAGGCGACGTTGCGGTCGGCCAACAGCACCTGAACGGTGGACTGGCTGACCCGGCCGGACTCGTTGAATTTGTCGACCGTGCCTTCGAACGAGAAATAGCTGACGGCGCCGACAACGGCGAGCAGGAGCAGGACAGACATGAAGCCGCCCCAGATCCACAAACGAACCCTGGTTTCTTCCGACACTTGACACCTCCGGCACTTTTACCGCCATAATCTCAAACTTGGCACCTAAAGCAAGAGCGGTTTTCACCTGCGGGCGCCATTCATCGTCAAGGCATCCACTTTGACGCCGTGCATCGGTCGGCGCCTGAGGATGTTAGGTAGTTTTACGGACGGACAATTCAGGATTATCGGCCATGA
>SESF01023443.1_pt1 | contig 14377 bp, 13 predicted proteins | sample 3171521 | NCBI WGS metagenome assembly SESF01 (sample SAMN10866945, study PRJNA518727) | freshwater metagenome | biome: subpolar coniferous forest; feature: holomictic lake; material: water; isolation source: holomictic Lake 227, 6 m and 8 m depth | place: Canada: near Kenora, Ontario | collected...
GCTTTGCCTGGCATTGACCTGGCAACAGATAGGCTATTGGAAAGACGGTGAAAGCCTATTCCGCCATGCGATTGCTGTCACCGAGAACAACCACGTCGCGTGCAACAACCTTGGCCGCGCCGTCCTCGAAAGAGGCCAAATCGACGAGGCCATCGGCCTCTACCAGGAAGCCATCCGGCTGAAACCGGAGGTCGCTGGCGCCCGCTGTAACCTGGGCGTTGCCCTCGGAAAGAAAGGCCAACTCGACGCGGCGATCCTCCAGTTCGAGGAAGCCGTCCGCCTCCAACCCAATCACGCGGACGCCCACGCCAATCTCGGCGCGGCCCTGGCGAGCACCGGCCAACTCGACGCGGCGATCCGCCAATTTCAGGAGGCTCTCCGCCTGGCACCGGGCAGCGCCGACGCCCACCACAAGCTCGGCGCCGCCCTCATTGGGAAAGGCCAAATCGACGAGGCCACCCGCCACCTCCAGGAAGCCCTCCGCCTCGAACCCGATCACGCCGAAGCCCACTACAACCTCGGCGTCGCCCTCGGACAGAAAGGCCAAATGGACGAGGCGATTACCCAATACCGGGCAGCCGCCCGGCTGAAGCCCGGCAATGCCGATGCCCACTATAACCTGGGCCTCGCCCTCGCCGCCAAAGGCCAGACCGAAGAGGCAATCCGCTGCTTTGAAGCCGCCCTGAACGTGAAGCCCCGCTACCCCGAGGCCCACAACCACCTGGGCCTGGCCCTCGTCCGTAAAGGCCAAACTGACGAGGCCATCCGCCAGTTCCAGGAGGCCCTGAGCCTCAAGCCTGACTATGCCCGTGCCCGCCAGAACCTGGACGCCGCGCTCGCCACCAAGGCCCACGCGTTACCGCCCCCCGCTGCCGCCACAGACCGCTGATATCGGTTGGATGTTGGATGTTGGATGTCGGGTCTATGGCATCATCCCGGGGGGATGGCCGAAAATAGCCCGACATTTCAATGTTGGGTACGCGAGTTTAGAAGGGCGCAAGTCCCGAAGGGACGGCTGAAACCCTCTGCGATCCGTCAGCCGTCCCTTCGGGACTTATCGGACTGCGCCGGCGGGTTCCCAACTTTGAAACATTGGGTTATTATGGGGACATGAATATTATGGGGACATACGGAAGAAAATGGGGGTTTTTCGGGGTATTTTGACTGGGCATGTCCCCATAATATGCGTGATGGCCAACCCGAAAGCCCACCGAAAGCCCACCGGCGGACAAGAATGTCCAATGCCGCTAGGAATTGAGCCGTAGGTTCCAGTGGCAGCGTGAGGGCGTAGGAGCGTCGGACCGCCGGCAGTCTTCAGGCCAACGGCCTGTTTCATACCAGCCCAGGGCAACGCCCTGGGTTCATCGCCCGTTTTGCCGTTGCAGGCCAACGGCCTGCCTCATGCCAGGCGAGGATGAGCCGCGCCTTCAGCGCTCCAGATGGTTTTTGGGGCCATGCACCCAGGGCGTTGCCCTGGGCTGGTATGAACGACGCCCTTGGCGTCTCAATATGGCGCCTTTGGCGTCTAAAATTGTGGAAGTTGGTCGAGGCTATGAGGGGTCTTGGGGAAAGTTATTACCGGAAACGACAGATTCATCGCCACTGCAACATGTCGCTCAATTCCTAGCGGCATTGGACAAGAATGTCCACGCTCCAATGACCCAGGGTGGTGACTTTGGAAGAATCTAAGCAGCGCTCTGGACCAAAGACGGTGCAAGAATCACGTTGGTTTAGGGCGGAGAGTGGTGTTGAATGTGCTTGAAAGCGGACCAAAGCATTGCCGACTAAACAGCTCAGACGACAACAGTTGATTACGCCAGAATATGAATCTGCCTGCGTCCCAGGTCTTGTTGGTTGAAGATGACCCCGATGTGCCGGAGGTCCTGGCCGCGCTCTTGCAGGATGACCATGTCACCCTCGTCAGCGCCAGGAACGCCTTCGAGGGGCTGAAACTGGCGCGGGAGAAACCGTTCGATCTGATCCTGCTCGACCTGGGATTGCCGGACGTCAACGGGTTTGAGGTGTTGCGGCAGCTCAAAGAGGCTCCGGGAACCCAAAGCATCCCGGTCATTGTCCTCACCGCCTGGAACAGCACCGCCGACAAGCTGCGGGGGTTCGAGTTGGGAGCGGTCGATTACCTGACCAAGCCGTTTGAGTCCGCCGAGCTGCGCGCGCGACTGCGGGCGGCGCTGCGCACCAAACACCTGCAGGACGAGCTGACGCAGACCAATCGCGAGCTGCTGGCCGCGCGCATTTCCGCCGAGGGCGCGGTGCGCGCCAAGGTGGAATTCCTGGCCAACATGAGCCACGAAATTAGAACCCCCATGAACGGCGTCATCGCCATGTCCGGCTTGCTGCTGGAAACCCCGTTGACCCCTGAGCAGCAAGGCTACGTGGAGACGATCTATTCCAGCAGCGATGCGCTGCTGGTTATCATCAACGACATCCTGGACTTCTCGAAGATCGAATCCGGCAAGCTCGATCTGGAGAGCCAGCCCTTTGACCTGCGCGCGTGCATTGAAGACGGACTTGATCTTCTGTCGCCGGAAGCCGCGGAGAAGAAGCTGGATATCGCCTACCAGATGGACGACGGTTTGCCGTCGCTGATGTGCGGCGATGTGACCCGGCTGCGGCAGGTGCTGGTCAACCTGGTGAGCAACGGCATCAAGTTCACCTCCGTGGGTGAGGTGGTAGTTCAGGTAAAAGTCCTTTCCGCTCCGCACAGCGCCGGCAAGGGGGCGGAACCGTGGCAGCTCCATTTCCTGGTGCGCGATACTGGCATTGGGATTCCCGAGGATCGGCTGGCCCGCTTGTTCAAGTCCTTCAGCCAGGCGGATGCCTCGACGACGCGCGAATACGGCGGCACCGGCCTGGGTCTGGCCATCAGTAAACGCCTGGTCGAGCTTATGGGCGGACGGATGTGGGTTGAGAGCGTGCCGCGAAAGGGGTCCACGTTCCATTTTACTCTCCCCTTGCAGGCCGCACCTGTCGTAACGCCTCCCGCGTTCGCGGGGCCGGAGCCGCATTTGGTCGATCTGCGGCTGCTCATCGTGGACGACAACGCGACCAACCGCTTGATCCTCACGTTGCAGGCCCGCAAGTGGGGCATGGTCCCGCGCGACGCCCGGAGCGGGCCCGAAGCCCTGGAATGGCTGCGCGCTGGCGAGAGCTTCGATCTGGCGATTCTCGACATGCGAATGCCCGAGATGGACGGCCTGGTGCTGGCCAGCGAGATCCGCAAATTGCCGGCCGGGAAAGCGATGCCGCTCCTGCTGCTGACATCGATGGGCGCACACTCAGACCGCCCGGAATTCGCCAGTGCCTCCCTGGCGGGGTGTCTGGCCAAACCGATCAAGCCCGCCCAGATCCACGAAACCCTGGTCCGCGTCATGTCCGGTGCCAAATCCGCTGCCCCAACCAAAGCTCCCGTCGCGAGCGCCAAGGGTGATGCGATCCTCGCTTGTCGTTTGCCTTTGCGGGTGCTGCTCTGTGACGACAACCTCATCAACCAGAAGGTGGCGCTCCGTTTGCTCCAGCAGTTGGGATATCGCGCCGACCTGGCGGCCAATGGTTTGGAAGCCTTGGCGGCGCTGGATGGCCGGCCCTACGATTTGATCTTCATGGACGTGATGATGCCCGAGATGAGCGGCTTGGAAGCCACACGCATTATTCGTGAGCGGCAGCGGCAACCAGCGCAATTCCCAAACTACAAGCCCTCGATTTGCATCGTCGCCATGACGGCCAGCGCGATGCAGGGTGACCGCGAAAAATGCCTGGCCGCCGGCATGGACGATTACGTGGCCAAGCCAGTGCGGCTGGAGGACGTGCGTGCGATTGTGGAACGGTGGGGTGCGGTGGCGGCCAACGCCGAACCGGCGGCGACCACGGCGACCGACCCACAGAACTCTTCGGCGGCGAAGCCGCCAGCGGAGCCAAGCCGTCCCGCCGCGCCACCTGAGGACGATCCGATTAACATGTCACGGCTGCTGGATTTCACGGGTGGCGACCGGGATAACTTGCGGGAACTGGTCGCGCTTTATTTGAGCCAAACCGGGGAACAACTAGCTCAGATCAAAGCTGCCGTGCAGGCCGGCGAGGTCCAGGAAGTGCGCCGGCTGGCCCACAGTTGCGCGGGCGCGAGCGCCACCTGTGGCATAAGGCGGCTGGTGGTGCTGTTGCGCGAGCTGGAGCGAGAGGGCTTCGAAGGGAAGCTTACTAGCGCCCCTCAGCTTTCCCAGCAGGCCGGCGAGGAATTTGAGCGGATTCGCCATTTCCTGGAGGCATACCTGGCCGAGCACGACACTCCTGCGGGCAAGGGCTAATCGAAGACGATGCGCAGCGGAAGCACTCGGCGCGGCGGGACGAACCGCCTCCGGCCTGCCGTCCGCGGGTATTCCGGGCGGACCTTTTGACATTGGCGGCTGCTCTTACTAGTGTGTGCCCATGGAACCACTGCACGCTCCATGGCGAATTGAATACATCCTGGCCCCGAAGCCCGAGAATGCTGAGAGCATCTTCGCGCGGATCGCCCAATCCGACGATGACGAAGCGAATTACGTCATCGCGCGCGACCGCACCTGCTACGCGCTGCTCAACATGTATCCCTACACGGGCGGCCATCTCCTGATCGTGCCTTACCGGCAAGCTCCCGACTTGAACGCGCTGACCGACGAGGAACTCGCCGACCTCATGAAGCTTACGCGGCGCTGCCAGAATGCGCTGACGCGCGTGATGAAACCGGACGGTTTCAACATCGGCATCAACCTCGGCAAGGTGGCGGGGGCTGGGGTATTGGGGCACTTGCATATCCACATTGTCCCGCGCTGGCAGGGCGATACGAACTTCATGCCCGTGCTGGGGAGCACCGTCGTGGTGCCCGAAGCGCTACGTGATGTGGCCGCCAAACTACGCGCCGCCCTGGCCCAGTCCTAACCCATCCAGCGCACCCCCCGCTCCCGCCCCTCCAACACGTTTCACGTTTCACGCATCACGTTTCACGCATCACGTTTCACTCCACCATGCCCACGGAAACCCTCCATTTCGAAAGCGCCCGCGCCGCGCAGCAGCTCTACAACAACGACCCGCGCAATCTCCAGGCGCTCGCAGATCAACTCGGAGTCAAAGCCACTTCCCGCGAGGGCTGGATCAAGCTCGACGGCGAGAGCGAGGCCCTGGAGCGAGTCAAACACCTCTTCCTCGTGCTGGAAAATTCGATCAAGGCCGGCACCCCCGTGCGAAACCGGGAGTTCTCCCATGCCCTCAGCATCGTCCAGCAGGAAGGTGTCTCGACGCTCAAGGACATCATGAACGACCGCATCCAGACTTCCGACAAGAAGTCCGGCGTGACCGCCAAAACGGTCGGGCAGAAGAAATACCTGGATGCCATTCGGCACCACGATGTGACCATCGGCGTCGGCCCAGCCGGGACGGGGAAGACGTACCTCGCCGTCGCCATGGCGCTCGCCGCGCTGCGCGCCGGCCAGGTCTCGCGCATTATTCTGACGCGCCCCGCCGTCGAGGCCGGCGAAGCGCTCGGCTTCCTGCCGGGCGACCTTTACGAGAAGATCCTGCCGTATCTGCGCCCCCTGCACGACGCGCTGCACGACATGCTCCCCACCGAGGAAATCCAAAAGCACACCGAACGGGGCGTCATTGAGATCGCGCCGCTCGCCTACATGCGTGGCCGGACGCTGAACAACGCGTTCATCATTCTCGATGAAGCGCAGAACTCGACCGCCGAGCAGATGTTTATGTTTCTCACGCGGCTGGGCATCAACTCCAAAGCCGTGATTACCGGCGACGAAACGCAGATCGACCTGCCGCTGCACAAGCAGTCTGGCCTGGTCGAGGCGCACCGCGCGTTGCGGCACATCGAAGGCATTGCCATTGTGGAGTTCTCCAAGCGGGATGTCGTCCGGCATCCGCTGGTCCAGCGCATCATTACTGCTTACGAAGAGCACCGCGGCAAGACGCGCGATCTGGCGTCCCGGGCAGGAGATAAGCCCCGGGGACAGGTAGGTTAAATGGCTAAAGGCTTCCAAGGCGCGCGCCGGCGCCACCAGCAGAGCGCGGCCGCCCCCAGCCGCAGCGGCTCAGCCACTGCCAAACGCTCCCTCCGGAGTTCCGAGTCTGCATCCAACTCGGCCGTGCGGCCGCTGGGGACAGCCGCTTTTCGACACGCCAGCCGCAATCCCAGGCGCTCCCCGATCCCAGGCGATGAACTAACTCCAGGTCGTCAGCGGACCCTGCCGCTGAACCCCGGTGCGCCAGAGAGCAGCCGACGATACCCCATTTCCCCTTCGGAAGCGGAGGGGGCCGGGGTGAGGGGCTCGACTCCGGCTTCCGGAGCACCAAGCGCGTCAAGATGTCGGGGGCTGCTCTCCCTGCGCAACCGGCAGCCCGTTCGACTCGTGGACTTGCGTCTCCTGCGGCGGATCGTCCAAGCTCTGCTCCGGCAAACATGGCCCGATGGCAGCTCCGATCTAGCCATTTACCTCGTGGCGGCGCCCGAGATGACTCGCCTCAACGAGACCTTTCTGGGCCACAAAGGCTCCACCGATGTGATCACCTTTGATTACTCCGAAAACGTAGCGCCGGGGGCCCGCCTGCCCCCCTCCGCAGTGCGCCAAGCTCCCCGCGAGGCCAACCGCGACGCCCACCTTGCCGCATTGCACGGCGAAATCTTCGCCTGCCTGGACGAAGCCGTGAGCCAGGCTCGCCTTTTCCGCACAACCTGGCAGAGCGAACTGGTCCGCTATGTCGTCCACGGAGTGCTGCATCTGCTCGGATATGATGACTTGCACCGAGACGCCCGCCGCAGGATGAAAGCGGCCGAGGACGCCCTGGTGGAGCAGTTGACCCGCCAGTTTGATTTCCGTCGGCTAAGCTCGGGAAGCTGACCTGGCCGCGCGATTCCGCCCACGGGCACCTCAGCCTGCGGACAATCAACATGCCAACCCGTGGTACCGCTCCAACGCTTGCAGCCTCGAAAAACCGTGCCGGGGGCTTTGCCTGGCCTTTCCGGGCGAGGTTCGTCCCAAACCTATAAGCAACCTGAATCCATCCACCCCGTTTCCCCCGCCGCGGGGTGGCCTCCCACGGGTCTGGTACCAGCCTGGTAATTTCCTATACCCATAGCCCCCCGGACCGATGCCTTTTGTGATCAGGCCAGCTTACTCACAAGCGCTTTCCGCCCGCTCCCGTGGGGGCATTGGCGGGTGGGATGGCGGCCATGCGCCAAGTCAGCCAGTAGGCCATAGTGTCGGAGTTTATGTCGTAAGGCTTGCAAAGCATCTATTGACGGACACCATTTTATAAGTCATATATTATGCCATGAATGGAACTATAAAGCTCGATTCCGTTCGGTTCACCACCAAAGGGCAGGTCGTCATTCCCGCCTGGCTGCGCAAGCAATTCCAGATTGAGGATGGAACCAAGGCCGTGGTTCAGGCCACGCCGGAAGGCATTCTCCTGAAGCCGGTGACCGCCGCGCTCATCAACTGCGGGCGGGGCATCATCAAGCGCCAGCCGGGCGGCCAGCCCTTGGCCGAGGAATGGGCCGCGCACAAGAAAGAGGAAAAGGAACGGGAGGAGCGCCATGTCGGCTAAAGTGCTCGATAGCTTCGCCCTCATTGCCTACTTCCGTGACGAGCCCGGCGCGGAAACGGTGGAGAAACTGTTGGTGGCCGCCGGCAAGGAAGACAGTCCGCTGCACATGACCGAGGTGAATTACGCCGAGGTCAAATACTCTATCGTGAAAAGGGACGGCACCGAGGCGTGGGAGGAGGCCGCCAAGATTCTTCAGGGTCTGCCCATTGATTTTCACTCCACGACTCGCGAGCTGGCGGACACCGCGGCCGATTTCAAAGCCCGCTTCCCCATGAGCCTGGCCGACGCCTTCGCTGCCGCGCTGGCGAAGGAAAAGAAAGCCGAACTCGTCACTGGCGACCCGGAGTTCAAGGCGGTCGAGAAAGAGATCAAAGTCGTATGGCTCAAATGAGGACTCCGAAAGCCATTTCCCTTGCGAGTCAGGAGATCGTCACGCTCTCATGGGTTTGATCTCAAGCAGTCCATCAAAGAGGGATACCGCAGTTTCGACCTCCGCCACGTGGCCACCGCGCTCCATTTAGCCGCCAAGGAGTTTCCGGCCTTTGACGAAACGCAAGCCAACTTGGCCGCCGCGGCCGGCTTCGCGGTAAAGAAAAGGTGTGGCGCAGGCCTCCCGCCTGCGAGTTAACCGGGCGTCCCGCCCGGTGGGCCTGCCTACCCTGGCGGCGGGACACCGCCCAAACTCGCAGGCGAGACGCGTGCGCTACATTCTGGTCCGCAGTCCTGCTACGGAGGACGGGCATTCCGAGCGAGACCCGCAACCCGGCTTCCAAATCTGCGCTCCGCCCCGCCGGTGGGTCTGGCGGTGGCCTTACCGGCTGCGGCACCCACGGCCAGCCATCCATCATTCTCATCCGGAAAGGGTTGCAGAAGCACAGAAAAAGTCGCCTAATGGCCGCACATCAGAGACGGACGCTCTCGGTTTCCGCCGTCAAGCACCCGAGCGCGCGCGTCCCGGCTGTATTGAACCAGGATGCCATGAGCAACACCGACAACATCGTCCTTGACCACATCTTCGGGCTTTTCCTGCCCACGCGATGCCGCGTCCACGGCCTAACGCCGGAGGAAATCAGAATTGTGGAGGAGGCCAGCGCATGAAGCCGGAACCCAAGTCCGAGATCATCCTCTACCAGACCGAGGACAACCGTACGCGCATTGAAGTGCGGCTCGAGAACGAGACGGTTTGGCTAACCCAGGCACAAATATCGGATTTGTTCCAGCGGGAACGCTCTGTCATCACCAAGCACATCCGCAACCTTTTCGAGGAGGGAGAGCTGGTGGAGGAAGCAGTATGTGCAAGTTATGCACATACTGCCGCCGACGGGAAGACTTACCAGACCGCATACTACAACCTCGACGTCATTATTTCCGTGGGCTACCGGGTCAAGTCCCCGCGCGGCACACAGTTCCGCATCTGGGCCACCCAGCGGCTGCGCGAATACATCGTTAAGGGGTTTTCCCTGGATGACGAGCGCCTGAAACAGGGCGGGACCAAGAACGAGTATTACGATGAGCTGCTCCAGCGCATCCGAGGTGATTCACAGGCGGGCCAATGCCACGCAGCCACAAATGGGGCTGACCTCCTGGAAAGGCGCAAAGGTACGGAAGTCGGACGTCGTCATCGCAAAGAATTATCTCACCGGGGAGGAGTTGAAGAAACTCAGCCTGATCGTGACGCAGTATCTGGATTTCGCGGAGTTGCAGGCGTTGGAACGGCGGCCGATGACGATGCGCGACTGGATTGCCAAACTGGACGCGTTCCTGCGCGCCGGCGACCGGCGAATCCTGGAGCACGCAGGGAGCATTTCCGCCGACGAGGCGAAACAGAAGGCGGAACTGGAGTTTGACCAGTTCGACCGGCAGCGCCGCCAGGTGGAAGACGCCCAAGCCAACGCGCAGTTCGCCCAGGAAGTTGAGAACCCCGCCCAGAAAGTAAAACAACTGAAGCCAACTAAGCGTAAGAAATGAACCAGCACCAACCCGCCATGGCCGGCGCTGTGCCGTAGATGGCCTGTTGACCGAGCCCGACGGATCGAGCTCGAATGTCCACACTGCATGGTATGTCAATCCGGGGGGGTGATGTGCCTCAATTTGTGACCGCGCATCCGTTGCCAAAGTTAGCCATGCCCCACGACATCATCGACAACAGGAACGCTACAGCGAGCCCATTCCCGGCTTTTGGGTGGCTCTGGGTGACTTTGGCTTGGAAGGTGGCTTTGAGCCGACTTTTTCCGCCTCGCTAGTTGACAGGCAGACCGGAGGCGAAGCATGATTGCGTGGTATGGAACAAGAACGGCGGATGAGGCCAAGGCCAGATTCCGGCCGGCCCGCCGCATCCGAAATCGGGACAATGCGTGAGGAAGTGCGGCGGCTTTATCAGTCGAACGGAGGTAACCCTCAAATTACTGACTGAATTTGCTCTTTGACGTGCGGCCAGGCGTTTCGTAGGCTGCGCGGGTAGGTTTTCATCACCGTGCAATGCGATGCTTGGCGATTGGCCTGTTCACATGTGCGCCCAAACCACAGACGGCAGGAGCCCTGACAGTGAGGTGGGCTCGCCCGACGGGGCCTTCCCCGCCACGCACTGGAGTCAGTTCGTGGCCCTGCGCGCTGGCGTGGATGGGGAGCGCACCGCCATTCTAAATTTCCTCATTCAGCGCTACTGGAAGCCGGTCTATTGCTATCTCCGTCGCGCCGGCTGCGGCGAGGAGGAGGCCCAGGACCTTGTCCAGGACTTCTTCGCCTTCTGTCTTCAGCGGGATTTCTTTGACCAAGCCGACCCGGCGCGCGGACGCTTCCGAAGCTTCCTGCTCGGCTCGCTCCAGCATTTCCTGGCGAACGCTCGTCGCGCCGCGCACGCCCAGAAACGCCGCCCGGAGCAAGGCTTTGTCCCCCTGCGCGACCCTGCCACCGCCAGCAGCGGCGGTTTCGAGCCGGCCGACCGGACCACGCCCGAAGCCGTGTTCCATCACGCTTGGGTGACTGGAGTGGCGCTTCCACGAACAGGAGGCGATCGTGCGGCTTGGTTTTCCTGGCTGCGACGTGTCGCTTGTGGACCCGGTCAGGTCGGAGCAGTCCTTCCTGCTCGCCGCGCGCTACGCCAAGACCGACTACCCGAAAGAGGCGGTCCGCGCGTTCCTCTCGGCCGGCTGGGCGGCCTTCATCCGCAAGAACCTGTCGGACGCCTTGCGGCATACCGAAGCGGCGATCCAACTGGACGGCCGGCTGGGCGAGGCGCTTTTCCAGGCGGCCAAGGTCCGCATGGCGCTCGGCCAGCCGGGCCAGGCGCTCCCGGTGCTGCGGCAGGCCATCGAGCTGGATCGTGGCTATGCCGTCAAAGCGGCGGACGACAGCGTGTTCCAGCAGTTCCCCCGTGACTTCGACACTGTTCTCGCCGCGCTCAGGACGGAGAAACTGAAGGGGCTACAGATGCGTGTCGAAGTGCCGCTCTCGGCGCTGCTGCCATTGGCGAGCAATGCGGCGGCTCTGGCACGCCACCCGTTCTTGTTGCAGATGCAGTCCCTCGCCGCAGGCGGCGACGAGTGGGGCCTGATGGATCTGATACAGTTCGAGAGGGAGCGTTTTGATTCTGGGGTGACGGAGGTGTGGACGCTTGTGGCGCAGTTGAGACGGAGCAAGGAGGTGCGCGAGCAAGTCGTGTCGCGCGAGCGCGAGGTGAACGAGCCTTACGAGGAACAGGATACCGTGTGGGAAGACGTTGTCGTGAAGCCCGCCGGGTGGTTCCACAAGGCCGTTACCAAACGGGTCAAGAAGGCCGTCACTGTGACCAAGTACCGCAAGGTGATGCGGATGTTCAGCGAGAAGAGGCGCGTCGTGGTTAACGGATTCGGCGAGGTGGTCACGCCCCCGCGGGATTTCGACGCGCTGCGGTAGGCGGTCGTACCGCCGGGCAGATTCATGATGGGAGATGGCGAGGATGACAAGGGCGGCCGCAGTTTCGAGAGGCCGCAGCACCCGGTGCTCCTCACCCGCTCGATCCTGATGCAGACCACTCCGGTCACGCAGAGTCAATGGGAAGCACTGATGGGCAACAACCCGTCGGAACACAAGGGTGCTGACGGTCCTGTGAATTACGTGATCTGGTTCGACGCGGTGGCATACTGTAACAGACTCTCGCAGAGGTTTGGGATCGAGGAGGCGTATGTCCTGAGTAACGTGTCGGGCAAGCCGGGAGAACTCAGCTTTCTCTTCGAGCCCACTGTTCGCTGGAAGGGCCTGGCGTGCGCCGGTTTTCGTTTGCCGACCGAGGCAGAGCGGGAGCACGCATGTCGAGCAGGGACTGTTAAACCTCGATACGGCAACCTCGACGACATAACTTGGTACGAAGGGAACGGAGAACTGGTCCCCCCAGTTGGCAACAAGAAGCCCAACGCTTTTGGGCTCTACGACATGCTCGGGAACGTGATGGAGTGGTGTTGGGATTGGGATGGTAAATATAGCGAGGATCCGGTCACTGATCCTGTTGGCCCAGATTCGGGTTCGGGCCGGATGCAGCGCGGTGGCGCTTGCGGCCATGCTGCCAATCGGGTGCGGGCCGCGTCCCGCTGTTCTCAAGTCCCACCATACAGCAGCCTCCTCGACGGCTTCCGCCCCACGAGGTCGCTCGCTTGATCCTCGTACACGTTCACCCTTGGCGGCTGACCGATGTGAAGGTGAAAGGGCAGTGTTCACTTTTGACGCCGACGGTTCTCCCCTTTGACACTGATCGCAGGAGCAGCCTTGACCGGGTTCGCCCCCTTTGCTGGTTGTCAGAGCGAAAGTCAGCATGGTAACTTCCAGCGCATGATTTCGGATCGCGACAAAGCTACAGTGACCGCGCTGGCGCGGCGCTACGGCGCGGCCAGGGTGTGGTTGTTCGGCTCCAGTGCGAAGGGGCGCAAGCCCGGTCGCGACCTGGACCTGGCGGTGGAGGGCGTGGCTCCGGCCCGGTTCTTCCAGTTCCTGGGCGAGTTGATGCTGTCTTTGTCCAAACCGGTGGACCTGGTTTCCTTGGAGAAGCGGTCAAAACTGAGCGCGCTGATCCGGAAGGAAGGCATCCCGATCTATGGCAAACCTGTCCGCGAAGGTTGAGGCGGAACTGGAGCCGATGGAGCAGGCGTTGCGGGAACTGCCGCCCGCGCGCGGGATGCGCAAGTTGTCCGTGTTGGAACTGGCCGGCACGGCCTCGCTGTTGAGTTCATTCTACCACGGCGTGGAGAACATCCTGAAGCAGGCGCTGCTCGCCACGGGACGGCCTTGCCCACCGGAGCAGCTTGGCATCGCGACTTGCCACAGACGGCTTGCGCGCAAGGGATCGTTTCCCCTGAGACGCGGGACCGACTCGCCCCCTACCTGGCCTTCCGGCATTTCTTCACCCACGCCTACGGCTTTGACCTGGACGTGGAACAGTTGCAGCCACTGGTCCGGGACGTGCGCCCGGTTCGCGCCCGCTTTCAGACCGAGGCGCGGCGATTCGTGCGGGCGCGAGAAAGAAAGGGGCGGCCACGTCGAAGCGCTGGCCATCCGCATCGCCCAGGGGAAAGACGCGCAGGTTCTCGGCGGCAAGCGAGTGGTCGAGCTGAGCATGGGGACGCTGACGGCAGGAACGAAGTATCGCGGGGAGTTTGAGACGATTGACCTGGTGGACAAGGCAGGCGCTCGGACCCAGGTGCCCATGCTCAGCCTGCGACAAGGCGGCGGTCAGGATGCAACGGCCATTGCCGAGGCTTCCCCGGCCGCGGGCGTTTGCGGCACCCTGAAAAGCGGCAGCGGGCAAGCTCGGTCAGGGAAGATTCCTGAGCGCCTCCAACCGAGCGGACGAGTGTCGGTCCGCCCGGCTGGGGGATGAAGCCTCAGGACAGCTTTTTCTTCGCGTCGTCGGGCACCTGGATCTTGGTGGAGCCGATGTCCTTGATTTCAATCGTCGTCGTGCGGTCAACGTTGCGGTCGTTGCCGTTGAAGCTGATCTTGCCTTGGACCTTGATTTCATACTTGGACAGCAGGCCGTCCTTGACCCAGAACTTCACGGAGCCTTTGGCCCCGCTGACTTCAGGTCCGTTGCTCCCACCACGGCCGCCGAACATGAGCTGCGACTTTGCGCCTTCGTCCGTGAGTTCGCCGGAATAGACCTCACCGTCCTGTTTGAGATACTTAACCTTGCCGGCGAGTTCCTCGGCCTGGGCGGCCGGAGCCTTGAAGGTTTGCAGCCGGCGCGCGATGAATGTGGCCGGACCGGGGTCACCGCTGGTGGCCTCGCTCAGCGACTGCCAGCCGTCCTCGGTCTTGAAGGCGCCCTTGTCGCCTTTCTTCACCGCTTCGATGGTGTTGTCGCGCATGGTCATCGAGAGCCAGAGGTAGCCGTCCTTCTCGGTCTTTCCTTCGGACTTCCCGCCACCGAATCCGCCTCCGCCGGCGTTCTCCGTCGTCTGTTTCCAGGCGTAGTTAGTGTCGGAGTGAGAACTATCATAGTCATCTCCCGAACGATGCCCGGGCGCTTCCCCCCCTCTCCTCCTCAGGAGAGGGCAGGGGAGCGGAGGGGGGTAGCTTTTGAAGTCCGAAGGCCGAAGTTCGAGGGCCGAAAGAAGGCCGAGTTCCGTCGTGCCATGAAAAGCCCAGAGATAGGGGCGGGTCTCGGAAGACCCAAAACTCTCTACCGGAACTCAGTAGGTACACTTGAATCCCACCCGGGAAAAGCTGGCCATCCCCGGAAACGAGTTTTGCGTCGTCGCCCGCGAGGGCGGCACGAAGCGTAAACCGCCAGTGCTAAAGC
>SESF01010201.1_pt1 | contig 14373 bp, 8 predicted proteins | sample 3171521 | NCBI WGS metagenome assembly SESF01 (sample SAMN10866945, study PRJNA518727) | freshwater metagenome | biome: subpolar coniferous forest; feature: holomictic lake; material: water; isolation source: holomictic Lake 227, 6 m and 8 m depth | place: Canada: near Kenora, Ontario | collected...
GTCCGATTCTTCAAAGGCAGAGGGCAGACCGCGCACGCCTGAGCACCGGGCCGAAAAGCCTAAGATCCACCCGACCAACCGTCGCAACGCATCGACAATCGGTACCCCCTCCTCGGTGTCCGGCCCGCAATACGTGTTGTTTCGGTAAGCGTGCGCCGGCCCAAAAAACTCCGCTTGCCTCGCGAGCGCGGTGTTTGTGTGGGAATCGCCAAGGCGAAACGGAAATTGCGCATTGCGGACATTGAACAGTTGTTCCTCCGCTTCGGCGACGATTTCCGACGCGTCTATGCCCGCTTCGACGGGCCGAAGGAAATCGGTCCGGAACCGGGCCTTTCGCCCGGGGTGACCTATCGCACACCCTTCGGGCTGGAACGGGAGGGTTTTGGCTATGATTACCGTCGCTCCAATTCGGAATCACTCATCAGTGCACCACGCCCGCTTCAAAACGCTTACCAACTCCCAACATGCGGGACCCACCAAACTCCTTAGGAGCTGGATTCGGGTTTGAAGCGAAAACGGTAGGAATGGCCCGGGGCAAGTCATCGCCTTGGCAAAGAATATATTCCTGATTTTCTCTGGTGTCGAAAGAGATGACGTCGCCTGGCTCTTTTTTGAATTCCAACGGTTGGCTTGCCGCGTAATCATAAACAGTCACGGCTTGCCCAGCCCAGGGGTTTTGCAGCCGGCAGACATTTCCACGAAGACTTTTTACGCTCACTGGCATGGTTTTCCCTTTCTGCCTTTCGGCTGCAACAAGAAAGCCACCTCGGGCGAGTAATTTAAACGCGAGTAAGGAGTCTTTCCATTCACCTGGTATAGCGGGGAACACACGAATTACTCGTTCGTTGCTCTGCAGCATCATCTCGTTCAGGGCTGTCCCGCAGATGCTGATGGGCTCCATGCCGCACTGGAAGAAATCGCGCCATGTGATGGTACACTTTCCGGGGCCGAGGAGATTTGCCTTTAGTTTCAAGTCGTAAAGAGCTGTAGGATAGCCGCGCACGTTGGTCATTAAACCTTGCGGATAGATCTGCAATTCGGTGACTGCGTCCTTTAGTAGTTTTACGGCCTCATCCCCCGCACCCATGCGTGCCGCGATCACGGGAGTTGGGTGGTGCGAGTACATATTCCCCTTCAGGCTGCGAATAAAATTCATCACCGCTTTCCCAAGCGGGGTATCCTTCTGATCTATTCCGATCAATTCCGCCGGAAACGCGATCGCACCGCCGACCGCCCAGTCTTTTGTGCTGTACCGTCCACCAGCAGTGGACGTGTCACACGGCGCGATGACTTCGCCTTCGATACCATCTTCGCGCACCAGGCGCCGTTCCCACAAGTGATCCAGAACATACTGCCATTTTGTCGTCAAATCTGAGTCCCGGTGCAATGTCGCGGCGGCTTGGATACACGACTTAAACAATGCTTCGATGCAATTTCTGTCGCTGAGCGGATTCTCAACCGGTCCTTGGCCATTCCCATCTTCATACACCGACCCCTTGAGGGAAAAGCATTTTGTGTCTTGCTTCCATTCCAATTTCTGCAGGTAAAAATTGGCAGCTTCTCTCATGAATGCATAACCTTTGCTTTCCAGAAATGCTTTATCGCCCGAGTATTCATAATACTCCCAAAATCTGGATGCCACCTGGCTTGCGGGCGTCAGGTCGTTCTTCATGTCGCCTCTGTCCTCGTTGACCATGGTGCCGTCAAAATTGTGCATTTCGGCCAATAGTATGGCAGGCTCCTTCACCCCTCTTCGCGCAGCCAACTCTGTCATGCCCGGTTGTCGCATCATCCGGTAGTAGGTGTTGAGGTAAGGCAACAGGAGGTCGCCATCGTTTTGGGCACAGAGTCCCCAGTACTGTTGCTGAGTATTCCAATGATGCGGCGTAACCCAGTTGACGACGTCCCTGTTCCACCGCCATAATCCTCCGTTGAAAACAACCGGATACTTGCCTCGCGAACCGATGCCCATCAAGTAGCGCCGCAGGTAATAGATGTTCTCCAGATAATCATCCCCCAACTTTAAGAACGACTTCGACCAGAATCTGCTGAACCACTCATCTTTCTCCGCTTTCAGATTCGGCACGGTTTCGCGCTCCGCCTGCTCCAACAACGAGAGCGCGGCGTTTTTGGGTTCGAGTGCATCTTCCGCCGTGGACACACTGACCAGCACCGTGAACTTTGATTTCTCGGAATACTGCTCGACGCGATGATTATTGATTCGCAATGGGTGGTTGCTTCCATTCAAGACTCTGCACGCGACGACGAAATGCATATGGTCGCTTCCCTCTTCGATCAAAATAGTATTGCCTTGAATGTCAGTTTTTGTGCTGCCAATTCCAGACTCCGGATTGGGCGAAAAACCTCCTGCATACCAACCGCCAAACGCTCGGCTGCCTATGCGTTCCAGGCTCACTCTCGCAAGGGAGTTCCCCTCTTGTACAAACTTGTTTGTGAATGTGTTTTCGCACTCGATCACCCAGACATTCTTGTTTTGAACCAGCCACGAGCGCACGGTGGTTATCGAGTATCCGGTTTGCGCTTTGAAAACAGCTTCGCCCTTTGCAAGCGACAACCTCCCTTCAAAATTGTTGAGATTGTATATCCAACCGAACACCGGCAACCCGAAATCAATTTTAACTCTAGCGCAGTGACGAGGCACGTTCGGGCTTTTCGTCGGACTGCCGCCATCTTCCGGACTCGACCAGACATCGTTCTTGTTGATCTGCAATTCGATGCCGTTATCGTGCGTCCAAATCATCCCCCCCATATTTCCGTTTCCCAAGGGAAATCCCTCTGCTTCAAGCTGCATGGGGGCCAGATACACGATTTCATGCCGAGACAGATAAGATGGGTCTACCGCAAACGGAGCGGATGCGAGGTGAGACGATGGGTCATGGGGCGGAGGCAACGCTGTTGTCTCCGCTGTTGGCTTCGAGCTTTTGTGCGGGATGTTCTCAACAATCGCGGATTCGCGGGAGCCCGCACGGGTTAATTCCGCGCAGTCCCCGCGTGTAACCATTTGTGTGCCGATGGCCAGCGCCGCAAGTAAACTCAACTGGATAAGCTCTTTCATTCCGTTTTTTCTTTCACCTGCTCAACATCAAGTGGCTCAACCACATGGGGTGGCGCCGGCGGCGACTCCTGTCTTGCGAGTCGCCGCGGAGTGAATTTGAAGGCCCGGATAACCATCTCAACTTCCCGCCCGTTACTCGGTGCGTGACCGGGGTGGCACCAAAGGTTGACAAAAACCGGCATTGGGCTTCGGGAGATGTGTATCTCGGGATTCTGCGGCTGATAGAGCCAACTCGCAAACTGACCGCGGTCGTTGTTCCGATGGCCGTGCGCGGACTGAAAGAGGATAGATTCATTTCTAGGTGAACCGGTGCGTGCTGCGGTCGCCGTCCAATGCAAGAGAGAATCCCCTAGCGGTTCTTTGTACGGTGGTGGTTGCCGGCCCCGCCGTGTAATTACCCATGGGGTTGTCAGCTTGGCTCCACCGGGAGAACTCGATGTCAATTTCATGGGCGCCATCGGGCCCCACGTCGGAGGTTGGGCAGGTGAACATGCCGAACACGATGTTCTTATCAAGCCTGTCCCCCCCGCCGACGACCCAAAACTGATACTGCCCGAAGCCGAGCCGGCCTTCCATACGAACTGCGGAGCAATACCATACCCCATTTCGCTGGGTCAGGTTTCGGTGAAGGCAACCCTTATCATCAACCCAGGCCTGATCTTGATCCCAATGATTCGGGCCGGGACCGCCGTTTCCGGACGGGCGGACCACCCAGTTATAACCAGAAAGCCTGTTGCGCTTGAGGCCAGAAGGAACGATCTCAGCGCCAGATGAGCTGAGGCCGCAGCCAGTAACAAAAGCAAACATGGAAAGAAGGATAAAGCTTTTCAGAAGGGCAGCTTGTTTGGTTCGCGCATTTCAGCATTAGAATGACCCAAAGTAGCAGCGGACGCAGGTGGGAATAGTCGGTAAAACTACCGACAAGCGGAGAGGCCGGGAAGGACTTGGAACTCCTGCCGATGATACTTGGCGACGGTCTGGAAGTCGCCGGCACATCCCCGCAGCACTTCTGCCGCGTAAGGTGGCCGTTCTGAGATGCGAGGCGTATTCATCGCAATCGCAACCGCTAGTCCCACATTCGCATATCGGAAGAATTACCGACTATCCGGCGGAACAGAGGAGGGCCAAAATGTCTGGAAATGACTGAAATCCATGATAAGATCGGGGCGGATGACCAAGTCAATATGACCACCACGGTTGCCCTTGTTGACGATGACGCGTCTGTGCGCAGGAGCCTGGCTGGCATTCTCCAGCGTTCTCATGGCGTCAAGTGTGTCGGCGACTATAGCAGTGCCGAGAAGGCACTGGAAGAAATCCCCCGTCTTTCCCCACAGGTTGTGCTGATGGATATCAACCTGCCGGGAATGGACGGGGTTGAATGCGTCCGCCAACTGGCCAATCTGGCTCCCAAAACCCAGATCATCATGCTCACGGTCCATGACGACACCGCCGCCATCTTTAACTCCCTTGCTGCCGGTGCCAGCGGCTATCTGCTGAAGCCGGTTCGCGCCAGCGAATTGGTTGCTGCCGTGCGCGACGTCTTTACCGGCGGTGCCCCTATGACGGGCAATATTGCGCGCAAGGTTGTCCAATCGTTCAAACAGATCCCTCCGGCTGGTCAAGCAATCGAGGACCTCTCGTCGCGTGAAGCAGAAGTACTCGATTGCCTGACCAAAGGTTTTCTCTACAAGGAAATTGCCGAATATCTGCAGATCAGCTACGCGACTGTTCGCACCCACATTGAGCGCATCTACCAGAAACTGCATGTCCGTTCCCGCTCCCAAGCCGTCGCAAAATTCCACCACTTGTAGAATCAAACTCTGTCTTCTGACAGGGTGCAAACCCGCGAGCCCAAGTCAAACGCATCGACAAGCTTTAATCCCGTACAGGCCGGATTAAGAAGACGGTTGAAAACACCCGCCAAAAGTCTCCGTAATTTGTGTTGTTACGATTTTCGGAACTTCGAGCTCTCGCAAACAGGACACAGTCACCCTGAATTTGCTTCCACGAGGGGTGTGGCAACAATGTCCATGTTTATGTGTGTTTCGCCGGCGGTTCTAATGGCAACACGAAGCGGACGACGGTTCCATGACCCGGCTGGCTTTCCAATTCGCAGCGACCGCCGACGGCTTTGAGGCGGTGCATCATGTTTCGCAGCCCATGACCGCCGCGGATTGCTGGCGGAGGCGGGGAGGCAGACGCGGCGTCAGGGATGGCAAAGCCTCGCCCGTTGTCGGCGATGATTACCATCAGGCAATCCGCTGCGACGTTAACCCGCAAGCGCACTTCGGAGGCGGCGGCATGTTTGATAATATTGTTGAGGGCTTCGCACACTGCGAGGTAGAGATGATGCCGGACCGAGGAGGAAAATGCGCGCACGGGCAGCGTTTCCGGCAACTCCAGCCGGCAGTTAATGCCGCCCGTTCGCAGATTCTCCTGTGCCACGTTATAGATGTAGGCGAGTGACATTTCCAGCGAGTCATTCTTGGGGTCAATGGCCCACACGATCTCATCCACGGAGCGGGTGACTCGGCGCGCGGTGGTGAAGATTTCGTCAATGTGAGCCTTGGCTTGTTTTGGCTGGTCGAAATCGGATTGTGCTAGCTCGCTCAACAGCGCTATGTGTGTCAGACTGGAACCGAGGTCGTCATGGATATCACGAGCGATGCGCATGCGCTCCTTCTCGACGGCGTTTTGCATCTCAGCCCATTCCCAACGGCGCTGGAGCTTGCGCCGCTCTTTGAGCATGAAGGATCCCCCAATGCTAGCCGCGAGCAACGTGGCTCCCAGTATTTGGATCCAGCGCCGTTCCCAGAAACGCGGTAGCACCTCAAGTCGGAGTGGCACTGCCGTCTCATGCCATTGGCTATAGCCCTCGCCGACCATTACGCGGAACTTGTATTCGCCGGGCGGCAACTGGCTGTAGTAAGCCACGCGCTGGTTTCCCGCGTCCACCCAGTCCCGGTCCATGCCTTCGAGCTTGTACTGAAAGCGCAATGCTTGTGGTTCAAGCAGGTCGGTGGCCGTGAAATGAAACTCAAACCGCCGTGTGCCGGAAGCACTGCGCAAGGTCTCAAGTGGCGTGAAGGACATTTCCTTCCCGTCGGCCATTACCGCTTCCAGCAGCACGCTTGGCCCTGTAGATTTGGACCGTATTTTTGCCGGGTCAAACACGGCCATCTGCTCCATATTGGGTACCCAGAGACAACCGTCGGAGGTTCGCGTGAGGGCGGGTTGTCCCCAGCCGGAGCAAAGCCGGTTAGCCAAACCTTGGGCTGACGAGAGGCGCAGCCACAACAGTGGATGGCTTTGCCCGCGCACATAGTTTTGGAGGATCTCCGGAGCAAAGCCAATAATTCCGTTATTTGAGCACAACCAGAGCCTGCCTTCGTTGTCGTTGCTGATGGATATAATTCGGTCAGAGGCAAGCCCGTCCGCCGTGGTGAAGTTTTGGAAGGCGTTTTTGTCGCGCCGGAACAGGCCGCTGCCCCAACCTCCTACCCAGAGCGTTCCCGTCTGGTCACAAAACAAAGCCCGTGCGTCGCTCGTCGGAAACTCTGTGACGCGGCTGAGGGTCCGGGGCTTACCCGGCAGCAGCCTGAACAAGCCACTGCCTATGGTGCCTATCCAAAGATTGCCCGTTCCATCCTCCGCGATGGAGCGGATATCGACTGGCGGGGCATAGGCCGTAAACGCTCTATCGTGGCAGGAGAACAGACCGGAGGTAGTGCCGAACCACATGCATCCTGCACGGTCTTCGAAGATCGCTGAGATCCAATTCGTCTGTAATGATCCGGCGACGCGCCGGAAACCGCTGCCCTGCAGCCAGAATAAACCTCTTGAAGTTCCCGCCCACAGGTTCGTCCGGGAGTCCTGAAATAAGCTGAAGATCTGTGGGGTACCAGTGCCCCAATCCCCGCCAACAACCTTGAACTTTCCTTCCTCGAACCGAAACACTCCGGCGGTTTCCGTGCCGACCCAAACCGCCCCGTCTCGTGTCGCACAGGTGGTATAAGTCTGTTCGCCGCTAGTGAGAATGGGCAACATGGTCAGCAGGTGGGGAGTAACCCGATACAAGCCACTGTCCGTGCCCACCCAGATACTTCCTTGATGGTCCTCAAAGAGGCACGAGACTGAGACAAACCGTTGGGCCAATGAGGTCTGGGGTTTTAGCTCATGCCACTGCCCCTTCGCGTCGAAATAGCACAGGCCGGCTGCAGACGATCCGACCCATAAATGGCCGGTTCGATCTTCGTGCAGACTGCTCACTCCCGCCCAGTAAGGGTGATGCATCGGGGCTATGGTGAGCGTGGGAGGTTGCCACTCTCTGTCCGCGAGCCGGCGAACCTGCCCGCCGTCCACGGGCCAGGAGACCTCCGTTTCAGCCACCCACAGCCCGCCCTTGGCCGCAGGTGCCAGCACGGCGGCCGCTCCGCTCAGCGGGAGGGCGGACTGGATCGGATTCCATCTGTCGTCGCAAAAACAATGAAGCCTTCCGTTGACCGCAATCCACACGCGCCCTTTGCCGTCGCAAACCAATTGTTGAATGGTCCCGGTCGGGAGACCATTCGTAGCTGTGAAGACTGTCCAGCTCCCAGCTCTTAGGCGGGCTATCCCCCTGCCGGTCACCTGCCACCAGATGCTTCCCTCGCCGTCGGCGATCAGCTCGCGGTGTGAGCCCCAGAGCCAAGAGCCGGGGGGGGCGCTTTTTGTCCCGATCCAGCGGCAGCGGTACTGGCGGCTGCACGGGTTCGAACCGGTTTCCTTTCCTCAGCACCAGATTCCCGTCCAAGGTGCCAATCCAAAGGGTGCCTTCGCGATCGGTCAGCAGGTTGGAAATCCGCGCATCCCTTAGCTCAGGGCTGGATTCGGTCTTAAAAAGCCTGAACCGCTGGCCGTCAAACCGGGCCAATCCTTTGGGTGTGCCAACCCATAGGTAACCATCCGGTGTCTGCTCGATGGCGGTGATTTCCTCGTCCGGCAAACCATCCTCGGTGTGCCAGTTTTGAGCGGAATATTCCTGACCGTACGATTGGCTGGCCCAAACCAAGAGAGCCGTAGCCACGGCACCGGCCAACCCGACCCACCGCGAACAAAAACGCAGCGGGCTTTCGCGAGACCTTGGAACGGGCATCCTCATTTTCGCTCTAATTCAGAACAAGCCGACGCCCCCAATAAACATACTGACTATAACAAACCATCAAAATCCCTACATTCACGTTCATATTCTCAATATTTGTCTTGCCCCCTCGGCCTCCAATCGTCTGTGGCGACTTTGGATCAACGCGTCACGCGCATCTTGGCGACGGCGGCCGACTGATCGAACAATCTGGCTGTCGGTAGATTTACCGACTACCGCCTTGGCCGGCTCCTGCCATACGGTAATTGAAACTCGTGTTCCAAACATAGATTGAACTGATTATGAAAACCAAACAAAATCCTCACCGTCTCCTTAAAACGACCTGCTTTGGGTCGTTTGCTATTCTGACTCGAATCACCGCCGTCTTCGCGGTATGCGCGCTGCTTGGACTCGGTGTCAACTCCGCGCTCGGGCAGGTGCCGGTCACTTGGAACACGCCGGGCACCATTGCCGGCGACACCGAAGTGGCCACGGTGGGAACAACGGTTTTTGCCTACTATTGGAACGGCGGCCCTCGAACAGTTAACGGCGTGTCCTTTACCGGACCGGGGGCGGGTATTACTGTATCTTCCCCCATCAGCGGCCCTTACACTGACTACGCCCGCGGCCTTACGGGCTTGAGCGCGGATTACACTGCCGTTGTAGCGGGGGGGATATATCAAAGCGGCAGTTTTTCTATCACCTTGAACGGACTCACGGTTGGCAATGATTACCTGGTCCAGATCTGGGTTGACGACTCGAGGAATCTCGGTAGCTTGCGAGCCGAGACGGTTAGCGGCGGCGGGATTACCTCGGGCGCGCTCAGTTTCCCCGCGAACGCGGCTGGCGCTCCGGGCCAATACCTGATCGGCACTTTCACGGCCATCCTTGCCAACGAAGTCCTCACTATTACTGGCGGCGCTGGTGGTATCGCGCAGGTTAACGCGATCCAACTGCGTGATAAAGGCGGAGCCACTACCACCGCTACTCCCATCTTCAGTCCGTCGGCAGGACAATACTACGGGGCGCAGATAGTGACGATCAGCTCCCAAACTGGCGCAACGGTTTTCTACACGACCGACGGCAGTAATCCGAACAAAACCTCGGCTCACGGCGCGGTCGGGTCCGGCTTTGCCACCGTCAATGTTCCCGCACCCATCACCATGACAATTAATGCCTACGCTACCAATAGCGGTCTGCTGGACAGCGCGATCGCGACGGCGACCTTTGTAACGCTGCCCCAGAATTCAGGGGTCTGGACTGACTTAGCGGGCGGTTCGTGGACGAACGCCCCCAGTTGGTCGAACCATGTGGTGGCCGTCGGTCCCAGCGCGACGGCCGATTTCAGCCGGCTGTCGCTCGTGGGTCCCGTCACGCTGACGCTTGACGGCAGTCAGACGATTGGGAACCTCCTGTTTGATGACCTCAGCGGGAGCCAGAGCTCGTGGGCATTGGACGCTGGCACTGGGGGTGCCCTGATGCTGGCGGTTGTCAATGGCACGCCCGTCATCAGCAACAATGTTCCGACCGCCATCAGCGCGGCGATCGCCGGCACGCAAGGCTTGATCAAGACCGGCACCGGGGACCTGACGTTCACCGGGCAGGACACCTTGGGCGGGGGAGTAACCGTCGACGGCGGCTCGTTGTGGATGCAGCGCCCGGCTGGTAACTACATCGGTGGGGCTCTGGTTGTTAATTCGGGGGCGATCCTGACATTGGACAACAAAACCGGAGGCACGCTTGACGGCGGCTGGGAGAACCCCATCACGATTAACGGTGGCACGGTCAATGTTACCGGCAGTGCGATCGTTCGGTACGGCGGGTTCAGCATGACCGGCGGCACATTCAATTGGTCGGCAGGCGGCGGCTTCTACGAACCGACCATCACCACGCATGCCGCGAGCACAACGGCGCTCATTGAGGGGACCGGCGCTTCGTCGTATGGCCAGCCTTTTACATTCAATGTGGCACGAGGCACGGCGGCGCGGGATTTGACGGTTTCAATGTCCATCAAAGCAGTCGGTGCCAGCGTCACCCTCCTGGGGGGTGGGATCATAGAATTCACCGGTGAAGACACGTACGCCGGCGCGACGACCATCAACCAGGGCACGCTGCTTGTCAATAGCTCGATCGAAAACAGCGCCGTCGTGGTGAACACCAGCGGGGTCCTCGGCGGCATCGGGGCTGTCAATGGAACGGTGACCGTTAAAGATGGCGGAACACTGACGGTGGGCACTGAGGTGGACGCCAATGCGGTGGTGGGCATGCTGACTCTCGGCAATCCGCCCGTCCTGAATTCTGGTAGCACGAACTACCTGCGAATCACCAAGACCGGCGGCACGTTGGGCAGCGACAGGATCAGTGTGGGGACGGGGATGCTCACCTACGGCGGCACGCTGGTGGTCGCCGATATCACCAGCGGCGCGCAACCGCTGGCCGCTGGCGACACCTTCACTCTTTTCAGCGCGGGCTCCTATGGCGGCGGTTTTGGCCAGCTGGTCTTGCCGGTGTTGCCGACCGGATTGAGTTGGGCGACCTCCCAATTGGGGGTGAACGGTACCATTTCGGTGTCTGCAGCCGTGGCCGATGTGGCGTTCAGTCCGGCTCCGGGTGAATATGTCGCGGAGCAACAGGTCACGATCAGTTGCGCGACCCCGGGCGCCACGATCTACTACACCACTAATGGGACCACGCCGACCACCAGTTCTCCGGTTTTTACCGGTGCGATCATCTTGCCGATTAACGCGATTATAACGATCAACGCCTTCGCCCATTTGAGCGGCCACCCAGACAGCGCTGTGGGGAGCGCGACTTATGTCACTTTCCCTACGCTGACGTGGATCAATCCGGCCGGCGGTTCCTGGCCGGCCACGAGCAACTGGCGGAACGGATTGGTTGCCGGCGCCAGGGACGTCACAGCCGACTTCAGCACGCTGACGCTTTCGTCCCCTGCCTACGTCACGCTGGATGGCTCGCAGACCATCGGCAACCTGATCTTTGGTGACGTGGGGAATGCCAACACCTGGGAACTTGACACTGGCAGCGTGGGGGTCCTGACGCTAGCGGTCAGCAGTGGTGCGCCATCGATCACGGTGAGCAACCAAACGACTACCATCGGGGCAGTGCTCGCCGGCACGCAAGGCTTGATCAAGGCGGGAGCGGGAACGTTGCAGATGAACGTTGCGAGCGCGTACAGCGGCGGCACGACGATTACCAATGGCACACTCTGCTATAATTTGGAATTGTTCAGCGCCAGTGGCGGGATCAATCTCGGAGCGAACAACATCGGCAGTTCGGGGACACTCGCCCTTCACAGTACGGCCCCGGGCACTGACGTCCTGTTCCTCAGGAACACTGTATTGACCGGTTCGGGAACGGTTACGAAGACCGGTGAAGGGACACTCACCCTTTGGACCGCCTGTAACTGGGCCGCCTTCAGTGGCTATGTGGATGTGCAGACCGGTACGCTGGCGGCCAACAACATGGGCGGGGGAGCAACGGCGCCGGCCATGACCTTGAACATCGCCGAAGGGGCGACATTCGATCAACGCTGGAACGCGAATGTGGCGGTGGACAAATTGACGGGATTGGGAACGCTGACCGATAGTGCCGCCTCGCTCACATTCAGTGTTGGCAACAACAACGGCAGCAGCACGTTTGGCGGTGTAATCGAAAGCTCAGGTGGTACACTTGGACTGACCAAAAACGGCACTGGCACCTTTGTGCTTGGCGGCAACAACACCTACACCGGAAGCACGACGGTCAATGGCGGCGTCCTGCTGGTTAACGGATCAATTGGCAACAGCGCGGTCACTGTGAATTCGAGCGCGACTCTTGGCGGCAACGGAACGCTCAATGGGGCGGTGACCGTCAACAGCGGCGGAACACTCGCTCCAGGGACCAACGGCCTCGGCACACTGACCGTGAATGCTAACGTGACCCTGAACGCCGGCGGCATCGCGCAGTTCACGGTGGGCTCCAGCAGCTCACTGCTGGCCGTAACCGGCAACCTCGCGTTGAACGGCACGTTGAACATCAGCGCGGGCATGGGCTTTGGTGCCGGCACCTATTCACTGGCGACTTACACCGGCACCTTGAGTGGTGCCGTGACCGTCGGGACGGCTCCTGCTGGTTACTCGTGTACCGTAGACACCGCCACGCCCGGCCAGGTCAAGCTGGTGGTGGCACGCCTGCCAACATTCAGTAGCTTTGGGCCGTTGAGTGGAAACTCGTTCCCGCTGACGTTCAGTGGTCCCACTGGCGAGACCTACAAGGTGCTGTCCAGCACAAACGTGGCACGGCCGCTGGCGAACTGGACGGTGCGAACCACCGGAACCTTCGGCGCTAGCCCGGTGACCTATACTGATACTAACGCAACGAATGGACTACAGTTTTATCGCATTGTATCGCCGTAAATAACGCAAGGCAGGCGTCTCGGCTGTCGCCCCACCGGTCCAAAGTGGCCGGTGGGGATTGATTCTTCGGGGTGATTCCTCGGATACTGGCGACGATGAATCGAACGCAACCCAAGAGCACGCCGGACGATCATCGCCTTGCCTCCGGATGGATTTGACGGGCGTCCACGTCAAACCTCAACCGCCCACGGGGTGGTGCAATGAAACGCCTCAGACACAAAAACGCAACCCTCATGTCGGGCATCCTGGGGTTGCTGGTCTTCTCTGTCGTCAGCCCGGGTCAGGGCCAGACCATCCAACTCTCTGTCGCCATGCCGGCAACCAATCAGACCGTGATGATCACGGTGCCGGGATTGGCGGAGGGCGGCCTCATCAATATCACCGATTCGCACGCTGCCACTACGCAACTCCTGCTCAATGCTCAAAACCAAGCGTCCTGGACGCCGTCCCGCTACGGTAAATACGCCATTTCTTCGGGTGTGGCGACGCAGACCCTGTGGGTCACCGCGCGGCCGATGACCTTCCACTGGTGGAGTTGCACCCCGGCACAGACGAATGTCACCGCGGTGATGCAGCGGGACGCTGCCTGGCAGGCGCGCGGCGTCACCCGGGTGGACTGGACCGGTGGCGAGTGCTATTCGCGTGGGGTGGATGGGCAATTCTGGACCAATGCGGTTGATTGGTTCAACGGCTGGAGCTACGCCTCCTCCAGCGGCGGGATGGCCATTGACGAGGCCTATTGCGACACCGGCTTCCCAACGGATCCGATTCTGCAGGCCATCGCCATGGTGCGGCAGGTCCAAGGCCCGGGCTATTCGATCAGCCTCTGGTCCGCCGGCTTCGGCGGAAACTTCGCCGCTGGTGCCGCGGTCCTCAAATCGAACAACATCCTCGTACTAATCGAAGATTACTACGGCACCTGGGACCTGCATGCGAGTCGCTGGGCGGCCGTGCGCTCCTACGGATTGCAGAATCAGGCCATCTCCGGCATCTGGCCGGGCACTGCGCCGTTGAACGACGAGGCCGCCGTGCGGGCGGACATGGCGCTGGTGCGTCTGGTTGCGCCGGAGGCGAACGGCATTGCCATCTTTGCGCCCGTCACCAACACCTTCACGCCGCCGGTGCTTTCGAACGTGTTGAACGCCTGCGATCAAGCAATTGAAGACTATTTTCTCAAGCCCGTCATCCACCTGACCGTCAATCCAAGTGCCCAGCTCGTCATCTGGAATCTAGGTAACGATGACGCCACTGGATTCTCCCTGCAATTCCTGAACGGGGCGGGAAGCGTCATGCAAACAGTTGACCTCACCACCCTCGCCGCCAATAGCAAATGGCTACTCGCCATTCCCGTCGGCACCGTCAACGCCCGGGTCATCAACCCGCCCGGCACAGCAAACCTCTACACCGGCAACAGCAAATACTCGACCGGTCTTTTTCCGCTTAGCGTGGCTGGCCGTTACGTTTGGACCAACGCCAAGGGCGACAACCTCTGGAGCACCTTCAGCAACTGGAACCCCCAAGGCCCGCCGCCCGGTAACATTGACAGCGGCAATTACGCTTACTTCGACGGCGCCGTTCTTGTGCCGCACACCGTGACCGCCGCATCGGGCGAGACCTCCATCAATAGCGTTCAATTCATCTCAAGCGGTTGGACCATTGCCGGCAGTGCCACCAGCCAGGATTTCTACACTTACGGAATCAGTTCCGCCGGCGCGGGCACCAACACCATCAACATCGGCATTTCCGCGCGGGATGTTGTGCCC
>SESF01029322.1_pt1 | contig 14371 bp, 9 predicted proteins | sample 3171521 | NCBI WGS metagenome assembly SESF01 (sample SAMN10866945, study PRJNA518727) | freshwater metagenome | biome: subpolar coniferous forest; feature: holomictic lake; material: water; isolation source: holomictic Lake 227, 6 m and 8 m depth | place: Canada: near Kenora, Ontario | collected...
CAAGCGTTTCGCGTGTGGGGTAGACGGCGCGGCTTACGATCTTCCCGTCCACAAGGATCAACGGCAAACAGCCGACATCTTCTTGTTCCAGAGCTTCCCGTACCGTGTTGTTCTCAGCAAATGCCATGGGCTGTTGTGCGAGGTTATACCGCATAACCGGAACACCCTGCGTTTTGACCCATTCCAGATCACCGGCAAAGCGTGGCAAAACAGGATCAACCTTCGGACCGCAGACACCCGAGGAGCAACACATTGGCGGATCAAAAACTTCAAGCGTTTTCATTTTTAAAACCTTTTCCATTTCGTTATATGGCGAACTATAGCATTATTGACGCGCACTGTCAAGTAGCTGTCGGGCCTTTCAAGTTATTAGGCCGCATCTGCGATTCGTTGCAACCCCTGGGCGTATAGGCGTCCTCGCCTGTACAGCGACCTGTCCGCCGTAGCCTTGGCGAAGGCGAAAGCGTGGCGTCTATGGCTGGTCCGGCAGCTGCCGAACCAGTGTACAGGCGAGGACGCCTATACGCCCAGCCTATCTGTCCAGTCAACAGACCAATGAATCGCAGATGTACAGGCAGGACCCTCCTGCGCCAAGGCTACGGCGCGGCAGGCGCCTATACGCCCAGCCTATCTGTCCAGTCAACAGACCAATGAATCGCAGATGCCCCCAAGTTTTAACACGAAACACACGAAAAAATGTTTTTTATTGAGACGGTGTTTCAATGACGCGGGCGTAGATTTCCAGCAGACGGATCTTGCCGGTGAACTGGTAAGGGGGTTCGAGACTCGCCGTATATTGCCCGATGTATCCTTTGTCGGAATGGGCTCGGATATCACCTGTGACAGCGGCTTCGCCCACCTTGTTGCCGTCTTGGTAAATACGGGCGGTTGTTCCGTCGAAGGTAAATATCACGCGGGTCCATTTTCCCGTCGTAATCGCGCCGCCGTCGCAGGATACGCCGCCGAGATGAAAGCGCCATTTGTGTCCGATGCTTTGTAGAAGCCATCCCGCTCCCATGTAGCCGCCCATGCCTAAGATAACCGGCATCTTGCCCATCTCGTCGAAATAAATTTCCATGACCCCGCTGAAAGGGTTGCCGTTGAAAGCAGGCATGGAAGTGATGACAGCACAGCTTTCGCCTTTGATCTCGAGCATGCTATTCGTAAAGCTTGCGCCTTTTTCGAGTGTTAATCCAGCCGCGTGCGGCGCCAATTTAAAAATAGGTTCTTTTTGTGGCGGATTAGCTTGAGCGGTGACCCAGGACGCATCCTCTTTCTTGGGTGGCATGTTTAGCATTGTAGGTGCAAGGAGGATGACGACATATTGTGTCTTTTTTTGCTGATGAAATTTGGAATCTGTAAAGGCGGGGACGGTCAAAGGCGTCTTGTTCAGTTTGACGATGGTGCCCTCTTCGGATTGGCCATAGATGTCAAACCGTTCAAGTCCCACGACGCCTTGCGCATCCCATGATAAGGCTATGCTGCCATTGCCTGGTTCCGCGCGTGGTTTGAGGCTTTGCTGTGTCGCTGTGCGTGCCTTGGTTTCATGTGAAACCCAGATCGGTTCGGAGTGCCGGGGTTTAAAGTCGGCCAGCGGACAGCGCTGTCCAGCGGGCATGGCAGCAGGTTCGGGCTTATGCTGGTAGTCGTAGACCGCACCGCTCATGATCGTGCCGCAGGTCTCTGCTGGGTCAGACACGAAGACGACTGCATAGTGCACGGTGCCGGCCGGCGGATTGGTGTCGCAGAGTGTTGAACGTTCGGTGCGTCCAATCAGCGTGGTTGCGTCTGGTTTAAATTTCGCTTTTGTGCCGCGATGGATTTCTGCGATCAAACCGATCATGCGGGCGGAAGATTCCCAATTCAGACGGACAAAGCCATAGACTTCATCGACTGCCTTGACCTCCGGCAATGGATTGGGCAAGTCCTGGGGCAAGATCTGCCGCGCGCGTCCAGGCATGATGCCGTTACCGACAAGGTCCGCATACGGCATGTCGATGCGCGGCTTTGCGAGCATCTCTGTCCGTCCTGCCCGGATAATGGCGAGCATCTTCTGATAGTGCGCGTCAGAAGTACCTGTTAGCGTTGTCACTGGCTTGCCCTCGGCAGGCCAGCGCGTGGGCCAGACTTGCGTCGGGAACTTGTCGAGATCCAGTACGCTATGCAGGTAGCCAAAACCGTAAAAGACGCCACGGCGTGAGAAGGTGGGGTCAACCTTGTGATCCCGGCAGAGCGCTAAGCCGTATCCGCCTTTAGCTGTGAAGGATTGCGGCAAGGGTGCGCGCAAAATCGTGCTCATCTCTGGCTTGTCAAAGTTGATCCAGTTGTCGAAGCGTTTCATCACGCCCTTGTCATCCGCATGGCAGGAGACGCAGCCTGCCTCCTTCATCGCGCCTTTCAGGGCATTCACAGTCTTGGGATACGCGGGCAAGCGCGGAGGCGCCAGTGTGTAATCCCAGGTGCCGGCATACATCGCGTTGGAGTCCATCCAAGCGAAGACCAGCTCTTTTTCAGCCTTTGTCAGAAGTTCGGAATGCGTGGGCTTGAGCAGGGTGTCCGCGAGGATCGCCTTGCCGCTTCCATGCTCATAGGGTCCGAAGACTTTACAGGACCAGTAGGCTGTTCCGTTCATGCCGCAGATGCCGCCGACCATGTCCGCCGTGTACATCTTTTCGCGACGAGCGGTCAGGTTTTCGTAAGAGATGTTGAAGACTTCCGTCCAGCCTGCCGAGAGATCGAGTCCCTTGGCCATGCCGTTTTCGCCCCCGTGGCAGCTCACGCATTTTGCGTCCCAGATGGGCTGAATGAGTCGTGTGTAATCGACCCAGCCTGTGCCCCAGGATTCAGGCTTCAACTGCTTGGGTTTGCGGTCTGTCAGCCGAGGCATGCCCATGGCCTTGGGAGCATACTCATGGCAACCGGCGCAACTGCGCGTTGTTCCAGGTGCGGCCTGGATGAAGGTTCTCATGCCGCGTACCATCTTGTAATCCTTGTCCAGCAACTGGAAGTAGAGCGCGCGTCCGGAGGGCGCTTCGAAATAGACGGAGCCGTCTTCCTCGACCGGGACCATGCCGTGAAAAATCTTTGCGCTCCAGGCCAGCGCCGCTGAAATAGAGAAGGTCTGGTTGAAACCATTGCCTCCAGCCGTACCGCTGACGCGCGAGGTCTCTTCCAGGACGCGGAGCCACTTGATCGTTCCGCGTTTCACGGTCGGCATCGAGACATACACATCATTCACAAAGAATGCGCCGCTGGTCTTGGTGCGATCGGTCATGTCGAGCGACGTGCGCGGCACGGACCGTGGCACCAGCGGGATCGGGTTGTGCAGGTCGATGGCCGGATCGCTGTGAATGACGATCTTCTTGCCAGAGCGGTCGATGAGCATCAGCGCGTTGAGCTTGCCTGTGTTCCGCCTTCTGAAGCCCGGCGTCTCCACGGCAATCGAAGGGGCCTCTTTTTCTTGCGGTATGCCGCTGTAGAGCACGACATGGGCGTTGAGCGCCCACGGGTCGCAGGATTCGCCTCGGTCATGCGTGGGGTTGGCGGGCGATTCAAAATTGATAATGGCAGCCGGGTCGTTTTTGCCGACGCGTGTATCGATCATGGCGATGGTTCCGCGCGGCGGCGCATTATGCGGTGTGAAGGAGGCGACCACGAGCGCGTCATCGCCCGGCACGGGCTTGGCTTGGAGCACGGCTTCCGGGAAGACCATGTTATTGGCAAAGAGCGCGGTTTCATTGCGTCCGTCCGGCAGGATGGTCCACAGGCTTTGGATGACGAGCGCGTTGCGGTCCACATATTCCCAGCGTCCGAAGATGATGCGTCCGTCCGGCATTACGCACGGATCGAACTCCGTCACGTTGTTCACCGAGATGGTGTGAATGTCACTGCCGTCCGCATTCATCACATGCAAGATAGCCACACCATTGTTGGCGCACGGGACAAGTCCGCTGTAGCGCGTGGAGGTGAAGATGATGCGTCCGTCCGGCAGGTAGCACGGCTTCACATCGTGATGGCCGCCGCCGCTGCCCTTGTAGGGGTTGCCGTTGTGGTCTAAGTTGGTGACCTGGCGCAGGCCTGTCCCGTCCACATTGATTTCATAGATGATAGAGTTCCCCGTGTGCTGACCCTTGAAGCAGAAGAGCAGCTTCTTTGCATCATACGAAAGCGATGGATCAAAATACATGCCTTCGCCGAGCGTATTTTTTGTGGACGCGTCGATGATGGTACGGATGCGATGTTTCTCCTGCGGCTCAGCAGGATTCTCCAGCACATAGAGTCCACCGCCGGGGTGCCACTGATAAAAGGTATCGTAGATGTGAAGGGATTGATAATTAAATCGCTTCGTGAAGAGAACCGGCGCATTCAACAATGTGCGGTCTGCAACCTGTGCGCTCGGCGTGCCCCCTTCACCTTGACAGAGTGTGGCTGTCCCTAAAAAAAGAATCATCCCAAGTACAAAACTTTTCCCCTGCATATTTTCTCCTTCGTTTTAATTCTTAATTGAAGAAGTTTAGCCGATTCTCCTCGAAAAGGCAAATATGGAAAATACGCGAATGAGCCGGGAAGCTCGGATAGTACGGATGGCGCGGATAGCTCGGGAAGCTCGGAAAGCACGAAGCTCTAGATTCATGGCGCGCTATCCGCGCTAACCGCGCTTTCCGAAAAACTGCATTTTAAAAAAATGCGCTTGCAACAGCCACGATGCTTGGCTACGATACGACTTCTTTTAGGAGTCGTTTTATGGAAATATTTCGCAAGAAATCCGGTTATCGCTGGATGGATGTTTATATTCTTGCCAATGTGGTGGAACTGGGTACCTGCCACTTTTGTAAGCGGTTTTTCACCCTTCAGAATGATCCGGGCGGACGAACCTTTGCGCAGATGACCCATGCTGCGAGGTCGGGCTGCCGCAACATTGCAGAAGGCTGTGAGCGCCTCACTACCTCGCAAGCGTCTGGCATTGACCTTGTCAACGTGGCGTATGCAAGCTTGTGCGAGTTGCGTGATGACTACAACCGATGGCTTATGCTCGATAAACAAGCACCATGGGCGACCAGTTCTGCGGAGGCGCAGCGAATATACGCTATTCGTCTTGATCCTGCGGCGTATACCGAGGATATCAATCACGCCTGTTGTTTACACATTCTGGCACAGTATGAAAAGTTTGCAACATGCCTGGATCATGCAGACAGCCGTGTCCGCGCCAATACATTGCTGGTTTTGTTGCAACGTACGATCACGATGCTTGAAAACTACATTGCCAGACTGGGCAAGGACTTTGTCGAGGAGGGTGGTTTCAAGGAACGCATGAGCACGGTGCGAAGTGAAGCCCGCGCTCACCAGGAGGGCGTTTCAGAGGAGTCGCCCACGTGTCCGTTGTGCGGCGGCGACATGCGGTTGCGAAAAACCAAGGATGGCGCGCGTTCCTTTTGGGGGTGCACAGGATACCCAGCGTGCAAGGGCGTCGTTGCGTTTCAGAAGAAGTGTCAGTAAGTCGGGCGACACGGGATTTATCACGCGCTATCCGCGCTAACCGAACTACCCGTTTTTTCCCTGCAGGCGGTTGATGGCTTCGCGCCGGGTATGGACTTGGAGTTTTTCGTAGATGCGGCGGACAAGAGTATGCACGGTATTGTGTTTGACATTCAATTGATCCGCGATCTCTTTGTAGAGCATTCCTTTGGATAAGAGGTCCAATACTTCGTGTTCGCGTGTGGAGAGCTGGTCGAGCTGTTCATCCTTGGAGGGTTTATTCTGAAATGCCTCGACCACAATGCGTGCGATACTGCTGCTCATCGGCGACCCGCCGCTATGGACATCTTTGATGGCTGCCATCAACTCTTCACGTGTGGCGCGTTTCAGCAGGTATCCGCCTGCTCCTGCTGAAAGCGCATCAAAGATGAGCTGCGCATCATGATAGGCGGTGAGCATGACATAGTTCACATCGCGGTTGAGCGGTTTGAGCAGGCGTACGCATTCAATGCCGTTCATGCCCGGCATATTGATATCGACTAAAACAACGTCGGCCAGCTCTTGCACATTCGCCTTCACGGCCTTTTCGGCATCGGGATAGGCGGCGACAAGTTCGAAATCCTTCTCCTGCTGGATCCAGCCAGAAAGAATTTTCCGAATCGGCGCATTGTCTTCGATAATCGCAAGTCTTATAACCATATAAATTATCCTTTGAGATTTTTCAAGATGAAGATGACGCAGGTGCCTTTGCCGAGCGTACTTTCAATGCGGCATTCGCCGCCCATGTCATCAAGCCGATGGCGCATATTGCAAAGTCCATTTCCGAGAGCAGACGTTTTCTCGATTTCGAAGCCACAGCCATCATCAATAATAGAGAGCATAAAACCACTGTCCTTCGGTTCATAGTGGACGCGGATTTCCTTACACCTCGAATATTTAACTGCATTCGTCAGTGCTTCCTTAAAAGCGAGAAAGAGGTTGTGGCGAAGGGTAGAGCTCACCTCCGTTTGCGGCAACGCGGTCGGACATTCAAAGCGGAAAGCGATTTGCGAGAAGCGCAGAAATTCCTGAGCAAAATTGTCAAAATAGTTCAGCAGATGATCCAGCCGGTCTTTTGTCGGATTGAGCGTCCAGACAATTTCATCCATGGTCACGGACATGTCAACGGTTGCGCCATTAATTTGTTCGAGCACCTGTTTGGCGTCATCAAGATTTGCATGGGCAGACAGGGGTTGGCTCAACATCGAAATTTGCGCCAGTGTGGATCCGAGGTCGTCGTGAATATCCCGTGCGATGCGTATACGTTCCCGTTCCACGGCTTGCTGTTGCTCCAGTCGCTCAATGATGCGTCGCGACCGCTGATGGTAATAGTAGCGCGTCCCGGCAAACACACCCCCTAATATGAAGAGTAGCGCGAGTCCTTGAAATCCGGTCTCTTCCCAAAATGGCATATAAATTCGGAAGGGATACGTTTGTTCATCCCCGAGTGGCCCGCCTAAAGCGGATAGGGGCTTTATGCGGAAGCAATAACGGCCAGGGGTTAGTTTTGAATAGAGGATGGATGATTGACGCGCGAGTCCGATGCTATGGGAGATTTTCCATTCCAGTTTGACCTGTTTTGTTTTTTTTGGATTAATCTGAATCCAGGCGGTCTGCCATTCGGCATGGGAAGTCTTGTCGGTATCTAATATAGCGAGTGCATATCCGGATGGTGACTGAGGGACATGAACGACTTTGGCGAGAGACCGATTGATGCCACCTTCTATGGCTCCGAGGGGGTCGTTGATTTCGCCGGTGACTTGGTTTGTTGTAAATGCCAGTTGATAAAGGACTGAATCTGTCCCCTCTGTGTTTCGACCGCTGACGCGCAGATCACCCATGGCCAGCGTCCCAAGACCTTCGGCTGGTCCTGCGGAGGTCAATGTCACCAGAATGCTTTTCGCCGATTCTGGCACATCAACCGTCATGTTCCCAGAAATCAGTGGAGAAGTTTCAACATCGCCCGTCCAGCCGGCACTCGTGTTTCTAAAGGTGACATCCTTCATGCGCACCAGTTTGGTTTTACTATTATGAAACATGGCCACGAGCCGCATGACATCGGATGTCTCTTTCCACTCCGCATCACGTCCGTCGAGTTTATATTGATAGCGAATCAGACTTGCGTCATTGGTTCCTGACATTCGGAAGCGGAAGGTGATATCCGAATCTCCGCCTGTGGCAAGGATCTCGCCTTCCATGTGGAGGTCGATAGCAGGCACCTGATTTGTTGCATAAATAAGGGCACTGCCGAACAAGAGACTTGTTAGGAAGAAAAACTTTGAGGCATAAGCAAAACTTTTTTGACTCGGCAGGCACACCATCGCCCCACCCATGAATACCTTCACCATAACATCCCTTCTTGTATTAAACAGGATTGATAATAACACCTTGCGAATTTCTTTTCCATTATTTAGTGAGAACGGAATGGGAGAATGCACGGCTTTTTCTTTTTTGAATCGTCTTAAATTTTCTGAACAAATCGAGTAAAACAAGTGATTGCAGACCCTGATTTTCCCACGGAACATACGGATCTTCACGGAAAACAATTCAAATGATAACTTCAGTGTTGTTCCGTGTGTTCCGTGGGCATAACAAAGCGTATCTATAGCTGCAGTGCCAAAAATGGCGCAAAAGGAAAAGCCGTGCGGGCGAATGAGAAATTTGTCTTGCGGAAAGATACGAAATAAGGTGAAATAGACGCTTAATTGTTTTGAACGGAATAGGTTAGGAAGGAAATACTTTTCATGCGTTGGTCTCGTACTTTAATCAACACGTTACGTGATGATCCCCAAGAAGCAGAAATTGCAAGTCATAAACTCATGGTCCGCGCAGGACTGATCCGTAAGCTTTCAGGGGGTCTCTACACTTTTATGCCATTCGGCGTGAGGGCGTTGCACAAGGTCTCCCAGATTGTCCGCGAGGAGATGAACCGCGCGGGCGCCCAAGAAATTCTGATGCCTGCGTTGCAGCCGGCTGAATTGTGGGAACGCTCAGGACGTCTGGCAACGATGGGGCAGGGGATGTTTCGTCTTAAAGATCGCGCCGACCGTTTGATGGTGCTCGGCCCGACGCATGAGGAGGTCACGACAGAGATGATATGCGGTGAGGTCAGCTCTTATCGTCAACTGCCTTGCACGGTCTACCAGATCCAGACTAAGTTCCGCGATGAAATCCGGCCGCGCTTCGGCTTGATGCGCGCCAAGGAATTTATCATGAAGGACGCGTATAGCTTTGACGTGTCGTACGAAGCTGCGGATGCTTCCTATCAGGCGATGTATGACGCGTATGTACGCATCTTCAAGCGCTGCGGTCTGATGGCGCGCCCGGTAGAGGCGGATACGGGTGACATCGGTGGTAAGTGGTCGCATGAATTCATGGTGTTGGCCGACTCCGGTGAAGACGGCGTGATTGATTGCCCTGTGTGCGGTTATGCTGCGAATCAGGAACGTGCAGAGCGTAAGGTCGACGCGAGCAGCGGGTCGTCCGACGGTGCCGCGATCGAAGAGGTTGCAACCCCGAACGTGCGGACGATTGATGAGTTGACGGCCTTCTTTAAATGCGCGGGCGATTGCTTTATTAAGACGCTCATTTATTCGGCGGATGGTAACCCCGTGGCCGTGTTGGTGCCAGGCGACCGCGACCTGAACGAGCATAAGTTCAAGCGCCTGCTGGGCGTGAAGAAGCTGGAGCTTGCGGACGACCCGACGATTTTGGCCGCGACAGGCGCGCCCGTGGGCTTTGCGGGTCCTGTGGGTCTGACGATTCCTGTTTATGCTGACCAAGCGCTCAAGGGCGCAACAGGCCGTATCACGGGTGCGAACAAGGCGGATATCCACATCAAACATGTTGACCTTGCACGCGATGCCAACATTACGGCGTTTGAAGATTTGGTCATTGTGGGTACGGGCGATGCGTGTCCCAAGTGCGGTAAGCCGCTGCAACTGAAGCGCGGCATTGAAGTCGGCCATGTCTTTAAGCTGGGTACAAAATACTCCGAGTCGTTCGATGCGAGGTTCCTGACTGCTGAAGGCCAGCGTGAGCTGATGGTTATGGGGTGCTACGGTATTGGTGTGACGCGTACGTTGCAGGCGGTGATTGAACAGAACCATGATGCGGATGGCATTTTGTGGCCAGCCTCCGTGGCTCCTTTTGCTGTCACGCTCCTGCTCTTGGATCCCAAGGATGCGGCGGTGTGCGCCGTGGTTGACAAGCTGGAGAAGGAATTGCAAGACGCAGGGATTGATGTGTTCGTGGACGACCGCGAAGATCGCCCTGGCGTCAAGTTTAAAGATGCGGATTTGATTGGTTGTCCTGTGCGCGTCGTGGTCGGCGCAAAGGGATTGGCCAAGGGCGGTGTTGAAGTGAAAATGCGTAATTCTAAGGATATGGCCATTGTGCCGATTGATGCGGCAGTGGCAGACATTGTTGGGCGTGTAAAGGCTTTGGTATAATAGAGGAGATTGTCGATATGAGTAATGATACGGAATACACGGGCATGGCGTTGACCAAGCGTGACTTGGCCATTCAGATCTCTGAAGAGAGCGGACTGAATCAGCAACAGGCGTTGCAAGCGGTGCAGATGACGTTAGATGGCATTTGCGCGGCACTTGAAAAGGGGCAACATGTTGAGTTTCGTGACTTTGGCGTGTTTGAGATTGTGGTACGGAAGGCTCGCATCGGGCGTAATCCGAACAAGCCGAAAGAAACGGTTGAAATCCCAGCACACAATAGCATCAGGTTTAAGCTGGGCAAACGTATGCGCGATATGTTTAAGAGCTAATTATGGAACCTCTTTCATTTGAGCCACCACGCGGGATGCGTGACTTTTATCCTGAAGACATGGTCTGGCGTAATCGCGTGTTTGACGCTTGGCGTAAAGCTTCGGAAGCGTTTGGCTTTCAGGCGTATGACGCCTGTGTCGTCGAGACCCTCGAGTTACTGCAACGCAAAAGCGGCGAGGAGGTCTCCGAGCAGATTTATCACTTTGAGGATAAGAGCGGACGCAAACTCGCGCTGCGCCCGGAGATGACGCCCACCTTGGCGCGCATGATTGCCGCGAAGCAGGGACAGCTCTCCTTCCCCGTGAAATGGTTTACGGTTGCGCAGTGTTTCCGGTATGAGCGTATGACGCGCGGACGTAAACGGGAGCACTATCAGTGGAACATGGATGTCATCGGCGAAGAGAGCGTTTCGGCTGAAGCGGAACTGCTTGCCGCGGTTGCGTGTGCCCTGAAGAACATGGGTATGCCGGACGGCGCCTATCGCATTCATGTGAACAACCGCGCTTTGCTCGCGGAACTGCTTGCAGCGTCTGGCATTGACGCGAAGCATCATGCCGCGGTCTTCCTTGCGCTCGACAAGCGCGGAAAAATTGATGATGTGGAGATTACGAAGTTGCTGGTGACAGAGGGTCTTGATGAGACCGCGATTCGTAAGACCTTTGATTTGCTGGGGGTGCAGACGCTTGATCAGGCGGCTGCGCTGACGGCACCGGACTCCGTGGCGGTCAAGGCTTTGCGCGATTTGTTTGTACTGGCAGCGATTTATGGCATTGAGGATCGCTTGGTCTTTGACATGTCTGTGATTCGTGGGCTTTCATATTACACCGGCATCGTATTTGAAGCCTTTGACACCGAGCGTAAGTTCCGCGCGATTTTTGGCGGCGGACGGTATGACAGTTTGCTGACGGCCATCGGCGGCCAGCCCACGCCGGCGGTCGGACTTGGCTTTGGTGATGTGGTGGTCGTTGAGGTGCTGAAGGAGTTACTCGGCGAGACAGCCGCGACAGAGAAACATGGCGTGATCATTGGCTACATGTTCCCGGAACAGCGCGAGATCGCCACGAAATTGGCACGGTCATTGCGTGAGCAGGGTGAGTCGGTGGAGCTGATGCTTGCCAAGCAAAAGCCCAAGCAATTCTTTGCACGCGCCAGCGCGAGTCCAGCCTCAGATGCCGTCTTTATTGGTCCAGATGATGTGACGCGCGGAACGGCGAAGCGCAAGAATTTGACGACACGGGAAGAGACGGAGATATCCTTATGCAAGTGATTTCGAGTGCGGTTCAGAAGCAGATGGAAAATGCGTCATGGATTCGACGCATGTTTGAAAAGGGCATTGAGCTGAAGCATCAGTTGGGTGCGGACAAGGTGTTTGATTTCAGCCTCGGGAATCCAGATATCCCGCCGCCTGCCCGGGCGCGCGAAGCATTACTGAATATCACCGAAAACGCTGTGAAGCCCATGGGGCTTGGTTATTGTCCAAATGCAGGGCTGCCTGTTTTTCGCGAAGCCTTGGCCTCTTGGCTGACCAAGCAGCAGCATACTGAATTGACAGGCGCGCATATCATTGTGACCTGCGGTGCGGCGGGGGCGTTGACGGCTTTCTTTCGTGCCGTGATTGAGCCGGGCGACGAGGTGATGTGTCCTGCTCCGTACTTTGTGGAATATGGTGCTTATTGCGGCCATTTTGGCGGTGTATTGAAGCCGGTGCCTTCTTTGGCTCCCTCCTTCCAGCCGGATCTCGCAGCCATGGAAGCCGCGATTACGGAGAAGACACGCGCGATCATTATCAATTCACCGAACAATCCGACGGGGTGCGTTTATTCGCAGGAGACCTTGACCCGGCTCGGGCAACTGGTCGACCGCGTGAATGCGACGCGGGAGCGTCCGCTCTTCCTGATCAGCGATGAGCCGTATCGATTCCTTGCTTATGACGGTGTGACGATTCCGCCAGTGCTTCCGGTGTCGCCGTTTGCTGTTGTGATGGGATCGTTCTCAAAGAGTTTGTCCCTCGCGGGCGAACGTGTGGGTTATGTTGTCGTGAATCCAGTGATGCCGGATGCGGCTTTGTTAGTCAATGCCGTCACCATGACGAACCGAACGCTGGGCTTTGTCAATGCCCCTATTCTGGGACAGCGGTTGGCGATGGAGTTGTTGAACGAGGGCGTGGACCTCTCCATTTATGACCGTCGCCGCAAGGCCATGGCCAAGGTGCTGGCCGATGCGGGCATTGAGTTCACGATGCCACAGGGCGCGTTCTACTTTTTCCCGAAGGCACCGGGCGGGGATGATCAGGCGTTTGTGGCGGAGCTGGTGAAATATAACGTACTGGCGGTTCCTGGACGCGGCTTTGGATTTCCGGGTTACTTCCGCCTGAGTTTCAGCGTAGAAGAGAAGGTGATCGCGGGTTCAGCGGAAGGTTTTGCAGCTGCAGCCAAAAACTTTTAGTGGCAGGCGAGCAGCCCGGGGATAAACGAAGATTCAACGTGTTGCATCGAATGAAGACGAAATTCTGGGCGTATAGGCGTCCTCGCCTGTACAATGAAGTCTGTTGTCTAGGGTAGGCGGCTTCCTTGCCGCCAGTGAACAGGCGTGGACGCCTATTCGCCCAGCAAGATTGCCTCCCAACATCCCGCTAATCCATTATCCGTTGAAGTTATATGCAGGAAAGAAATTCTTATGACGGCAAATAGACGTTTTTCACTTTTCACTTTTCACTTTTCACTTTTTTTCTTATACGCGGGCATAGCGTCTGCTAAGGAATTTACGGGTCCGACAGACTGGGAGAGAGTCCATACGAATGCGGTCAAAGCTTGGCAGGTCAGTCAAGAAGCTAAGACCTCGGCAACGTTTCGCGCATGGTCGGGTGTCGTGGCAGACATTGAGCGCCGCGAAGTGCACCTGCTGGTTGAAGCAGTGGGGCATAACGAAGAATCGACTATGGAGTTTCTGATTGTCGGTCCGCAAAGTAATCGTGCGTACGAGTCTGCGACGGTCAGTGTGGCCAAGCCCTCGGATATTGTTCGTGCGATGGAAAGTATTGGCGTTCCACGGGGACATGGCGTTGATGGCCGACTCTTCCGTTTCTGGCCGTATGGCGAACGGATCTCAGGAACGATACGTAAGCTGAACGACAGGGTGGAGTCCGCGCGCCCCTTGCAGTCGATTATTAAAGATGCCAAGTCTGAGCCTCCTTTATTTGGAGAGGACGGACTTGTTTTTACGGGGGGGCCATGGGCGGATGGCGTTTGCGGAGCCGATACGGAGCAGCCAGCCTCCGTGATTGCACTTTATAATGAACCCGACACGCTCTTTGATATCCCCTTCATCGCTTCAAAAGGTACTGCTTATGGTCGTTCCGTACTTTCCAGAAAGATGGAATATGGAGAGGTGATGGAGATTGTGCTCAAACCGATGCCCTTGCCAGGAGGAGGTCTGCGTTCGGTCGTTCTGTATGTCACGGTACAGCCTTCGGCAGGTCAAGAGACGATGTTCGTCTGTGCGGACAAGAAGGGCGAGGTATTGAAAAAGGGCACGCCGGCAGAGGTGTTGACGTGGATGAAGACGTTGTCTGATCGCGGGCATGATTTGTTTGTGACGCTGACGATGTCTGATGCGTTGACACTCACGCAGGCGGTCGCTGTGACCCGCGTATTTGTGTTGCTGGACGGCAAGGGTCTTAAACTGTATGGCAAGACCAACGAGGGCATTTACCCGCGTGCTTTTCTGCCGCAGGAAGAGTGGCGTAAACGTGACGGACGCACACCGCAACCCTTTGAAGTTTATCTCACGGGAGACGCCAAAAAGCTGACCTATATTGAAGAAGATTGGAGCGGAGCGGGGCTTGATCCGAAGTTGACCCCGAAAGACTACTCCTTTGCTGATGTGAGCGAATTACCTGCGCTGGTGAAGCGTGTGGGTGATAAAGACAGCAAAAAAGTTGAGTTGCTCTTCGTCTTTGCGTCTCAACAGGAACCGCTGAAAAAAATAATGCCAGCAGTTCGAGTCCTTTCAGAACGCTTACCGCTGGTCTATATTTTTGGCGAATAAGCACGTCTGGGTGCGATTCATTTTAGTTG
>SESF01013297.1_pt1 | contig 14363 bp, 15 predicted proteins | sample 3171521 | NCBI WGS metagenome assembly SESF01 (sample SAMN10866945, study PRJNA518727) | freshwater metagenome | biome: subpolar coniferous forest; feature: holomictic lake; material: water; isolation source: holomictic Lake 227, 6 m and 8 m depth | place: Canada: near Kenora, Ontario | collected...
ATCATTTTGCAATTTTTGTTCTAGACTTTCTGTATGTTCAATTGCGTTTTGTTTCTGTCTTACATTAAAGTATTCTATAACTTCGTCAATTAAATGATTAAGAGTGTCTCTGTCAATTAATAGAATGACATTTGATACATCAGACAATCCTTCTTCCGGCAATCTTGGTTTTTCCAAATTGTCAACAGGTAGAAAAAAAGGCTTTTCTGGCATTGATTTATACTGTTGTAGCATGAGTTCAACATTATCATTAATATCACGTTGTTTTTTAACTAATCTAATAGAATTTTCTAAATGATATTGTTTGATAAAATGATCTGTTGCTGCTCTATATCCTATGTTTTTTATAACTCCGTTGAACCATGATACATATGCGGAATCAGGTTGAAATTGAGTATTTTTTCCCTTTTCACTTGGAAGTGCCACTCTCATGTTTTTAGATTTTCCAACTCTATTATCCTTCATTCCTGTAATTGGCATTCTTGCATCTAATTTGGAAATATTCCCGTAAGGTCTTACTTCTTTGGCGGGAGACTTAGTTTTATCAGGAGCAGGAGCCTCAGTTCTAGATAAAGAATCAGGTTGAGTCTCATATCTAGGAGTAGCAGGAGCAGGAGGATTATACTCAGGTGGAGCAGCAGGAGGCTCAATCTGATTGCCACCAGAGGCTTTTTTCTGCAAATCGGCAAGTGCTTGTGCAGCCTTCCTAGCTTTTGCAGCATTTAGATCAAACGCCTCTGCAATATTTTTTCTTTTTTGGTTTTCTAGAATATTAAAAAATTCATAAAATGACAGCATGTTTACCTCGAAATCAATAGGTTTTAGTTTATTTATTGTTCAAATTTCAATTTTAAATTAAGTTTATGGACTTATTTACTTTTTTCAAAATGTCATCTATATGATAGTTGTCATCTATTCGGTTCATCTTTATGAATTTGTGAGAATTTTTTTCTATACCAAATCTTTTATTAGAACAATGCTCAAGCATTTTTTCTCCAAAAATTTCAATTAAATCTTCTTCGGTAAAAACTTTACATATATTTTCGTAGAATTCTTCCGCATATAAACAAGCTAGTCCTCGTGCATGAACATTTTGATTTAATGGATTTGATATCATGAATCCGTTTAAATGAAGCATGTTTGCATCTTTAATTGTAAACAAATTGTTTAAAGTGGCATGTTCTTCAACTTCTATTTTGTTAAAGAAATCTGAATGAAATCCTCTCATATAACCTAGAACCATCTCATCCCAAACTCCGTACCAAGAATCATAGTTAACGTATTTTTTAAATAAATTTCTTATATCGCCGGAATGAATTGCTGACATTGTGTAATGTTTAAACACATCAAAAAACTCAGAATTCTTTTCTGGGTTATAATAAAAGAATCCGGTGTTCCATAGATCCCAACAAAATTTATCAGTGCTTTCTTTTAATGGCAATGGATTTTTGAAAAAGAACACGTCTGAATCAACATACATGATGTCAGTATTTTTAATGTAATGTTCTTGTAAATCAAAAATTCTCGATAGGTGTCTGAATCCTTCTACCTTATTTTGATACTTTTCAAGATAAAACTTTTTTCTAATTACTTCAAAGTTTAATTTTTTTGGATAATCTTTCCAATCCATATCTTTTTCGCTTAAATCAAAAACAATGATTGGAATATTGCTAACGGATCTTAATGTTGCAATAGATAGAATAATTGGAGCACGTAAATTTTTATGAGGATTAGGCTCTCCATCAAAAGACCACCAATGATAATACGCACATATTTCATTCATATTAAACTTTTTTTAAAATTATTTATTTCTTCTTTAAACCAATCATTATATTCTTGATTCCATTTTTTGTAGAATCTAACACCATTATCTATAAATAGTTTTTTCTGATTTTTTTTACCAAAAGTTTGATTTGGATGCCATAAATGCAGTTCTATATCATCTCTAAAAATTTGTTGAACTCCAATTTCTAACATTTGATTTGTCATGTCAGAATCAGCCCAACCATATCCGACATAGTTCTCATCCATTTTTCCGCACTCATAAAAATCTTCTCTCCAAAATGCAGTATTTCCAGACCACATATTCTTGATTCCAATTTTGTTTAATTCACTTCTATGTTCATCTTTGTAATCAAAGTTATTCAATTCTATATCTTCATTAGAAAATTCTCTTTTTAGTTTTTTCATATTTTTGCAAGTGATCATTATCTTTGGTCTAATTTGATCTATAACAGAGCGGAAGTAATCAGATGGCAATATCCTATCGCTTTCCAGTAGAACAACCTTGTCAGATATAGCATGAGATATGCCAGTATTAGTCACCAAAGGAAGCATCATTTCGCTTAAATCTAAATCAATGTGATTTATGAGTGCAAAATTTTTAGTTAAATTTTTTAACTTTGTTTTTTTATCAAAATCCAAATAGTCTTGACATACTGTAACAATTTGACAATTTTTGATTAAATCAAAATGATCTTTTGCGATAAAGTGCATAACCTGCAAAAGGTTGTCTGTTCTAGATGAGTGAAATCCAATTACAAATGTTGCTTCCATAATCATTAATATAATAACAATAATAGGAAAAATAATGTTGTTTGAGAAAAAGCCAATTTTGATATATCAAATGGGCAAATGCGCATCATCTACGGTTAAACACAATTTGAAATTTTTAAATTACTATGTTGTTCATTTTCATCATATTACTGAAGTTGAACATAGATTTGATTTAAATTTTCTTTTAAAAAAAAGTTTAGTCATATCAATGACTAGAGAGTTGGTTGGAAGGAATATATCATGTTTTTTTGAGCTTATAAGCAATGAGGATCGACCAGATTATTATATTGGAAATGAGGAAAAGGTTTTGAATATGTCAATTGACGATTTAAAGCATCATTTTTATCATAATATTTCTTCAAAAGTTCATTTTGAGACTGCAAATTGGTTTGATGAAAATTTTGAAAAAAACCTAGATTTTGATATTTATGATTATACTTTTGATATTCAAAAAGGGTTTTCTGTTTACGATGATAGATTTTTAATTATAAGATTTGAAGATATGAGAAGAGTTGGGGAAAAATCTATTGGAGATTTTATGGGTATAGATAATTTTTATTTTGTTGATAATAAAAATGAAGGATTGCGTAAATGGTATCGTGAAAAATATATTGCATTTTTGAAAGAGCTAGTGCCGGATTGGTACTTAAATATGATGTATGATACAAAATTAATGAGACATTTTTATTCTAAAGATGAAATTGATTGTTTTAAAAAAAAGTATTTAAATAGTTGATGATTTAATTCAATAATTTTATTTGCTTTTTTCAAAATTTCATCTATATGTAAAATTAAATTTCCTTGATTTATTTTTTAAATGTAATCAATATTGAATATTAAATTTATAAAAAAATAATTACAAATTTAATTTTTGTTTTTTTAATAAAAAACTTTTTGCGATAGATAAAAATTTATCACAGTAATTGTTCATTGTGTATTTGGCATGTGTTTCTAAATAACCAATTTCGGTTTTTTCTTTAATGTCTTTTTTGTTTTTTAATTGATTAACAATCTTTTCAACAATTTCTTCATTTGAATCAAAATCATTTATTACCAACATAAATTTTGAAAAAAAATCTTGTCTTTCGTCGGGCAAATCTCCAGCCAATAAAGAATGACACATAGGTATTTCGGAATATTTTCCATAGGCGCATTTGTATAAACTACTACAAGTTAAACAAATATTTGATTGATTAATTGCTTTTGCAAAATCAATCAAATATTTGTCTGTATGAGCATCATCGTGATAGCCTCCGGGATGTTTATAAACAATACAATTGTAGCCAATTTTATTAAGAGATTTTATAATAGAAGGATACCTGCGGCGTAAATTATATTTCTCAAATCTAATGTTTCCGCAAACCATAACATCAAATTTTTTCTCAAAACCATAATTATAAAAAATATCAGAATTAGCCGAATGTGGTATGTGATAAAACCTATCACAAATGGATTTAAAAAAAGGATTTAACATTTCATTTTGATGATGGCAAATAACCAAATCAAATCCTTGATCAACAATTAAATTGAAAGCATTTTTTCTAGACCCGTCTGGATCATGCATTTCATTCATCATAACACATTTTGGAATACGCACTTGATTTAACCCAATTAATTTACGATGATCAAAAATAATTAATAAATGTGCATCAATACACAAATTTTTCAAATTATCACTTACACTTTTTTCATCATCATAATTATCCCAACCCGGACCACTCCAAATTAATTTTGATTTTTTTTCAATAGCTTTAATTTGATGAAAACGAACTCGTGACATTTTTGTCAAAAACTGCTCTCTTGAGGTTAAATAAACAATATTCAATTTTAATTCTCCATTAAAAGATTAATAAATTTATCGGGATTATTTTTCAGTTCATCAATTAAACTATTCATTTTACACAAATGAAATTCATTGTTTAAATAGTGGTTAAAATAACCGCTATTTATAGATCTAGTCATTAAACTCCTAGAGCCACATCCATGATGATAGAACATGTGGTTGTAAATGGCAGAGAAGATTGGATGCAAGTTTGTGAAATTACTTCTAATAAGAGGATAGCAATTTTCTTTTGATATTCCACATCCAACATCTTTTATTTTATTTCCAATTAATGAAGTTGTTTTTGTTGGAATGAAATTTAAATTTAAGTCGCATATATGTGATCCTTGAATAAAAAAAGCACAAGGGTGAGGGAAAAAATCTAAATTTTCAAAACGATAAGGGGCCGCAAATTTGAAATTTTGCATTTTTGATTTTAAACATTCATGCCAATTGTTCATTATTGGAAAACAATCGCTGTCTAGAATTAAATAATCTTCGAATTGATTCTTTCTAAAATAAGAAATCAATGCTGACAAACCTTGGTAATGGTTATTGCTTTGAAAAATTCCATCAGCCGCATCACAACAGTGGTGATCACTTGCTGTAATGACTTGAGAATAATTGAATAAAGAATGATCAATATCTCCATTGACGCAAACCACATGCTTAAATTTGCCAATAGTTTTTTTTAAATATTGGATTTGCAAATTGTACCAAAAGGCAGTATTTTTATGAGGCACAAAAACAGATCCGACTAATAATTTTGGAATAGATTTTAACATCAACACTCTATTAAATTAAAGAAACATTGTTAAAATAGTGTATAATCGTGAAATTAAAAATATATATAATATGAAAAAAATTGTATTCACTTGTGTTACAAATGAAATCGACAAACTTGAAGACCCCCCAAAAGATCCAAGCGTAGATTATATTTGCTTCACAGATGGGTTTGTTGACAGTAATGTTTGGAAGATTAAGCCACTATTAAAAAAATTTGATTGTCCAAGATTGACTTCAAGATTTCATAAAACAATCGGAATGAATGAAATAGAAGCAGATATAGTTCTTTGGCAAGATGGAAAAGTCAAATTTAAAGACTATCATTCAAAACTATTTAAAGAAGGAATATGGCTTTTTAAACATCCAATTAGAAATTGTCTTTATGAAGAAGCAACTCGTGTAATACATTTAAAAAAAGATATATCAAAAAAAGTTAAAAATCAAATTTCTCGTTACAAAAAAGAGGGATTTGATGAAAATCAAGGATTATATGAAACTTCTATTTTGATACGTGATAAAAACTATTTTAAATTTAATGAATTGTGGTGGGATGAAATAAAAAAAGAATCAATAAGAGATCAAATAAGCTTACCTTATATTTTATGGAAACTCAATATGAAACCAAACATTATACAAATTGATTACAATAATAATAATTTATTTAAAGTAAAAGAACATCATTTTATTGATTATTTTAAAAGGATACCATTGATATGACTCCCGGAGAGAACAAGGCATTGTGGTATAAAGAGATGGCTCCACAAAAAATATTTGGAATTGGATTAACAAAAACAGGAACAAGCTCTTTGGCATTTGCATTAAAAATATTAGGTTATACATCTATACACTATCCATGGTCATTGGATGATATTGACAATCACGAAGCATCAACTGATATACCAGTTTCATGTAGATACAAAGAATTGGATATAATGTATCCAAATTCAAAATTTATTCTTACTACACGTCCATTTGAAGATTGGATAACCACAACTGAAAGAAAGCCGCCTGATCAATTTAAGCCGCCACTTTGGAAAATAGAAACAAGAATAAGAATGTATGGATCAATTCACTGGGACAAAAAACAATGGAGTGCAACTTATTATAGGCATCAAAATGAAGTAAGAGAACATTTTAAAAATAAAAATAATTACTTGGAAATTGACTTGGAAGAAAAAGACAAATGGTCGCCAATTTGTTCATTTTTAAACAAAGATAAACCATTAAATCCTTATCCCAAAATGAATAAAACAATTTTTCGAAAAAAAATATATTAATCAATGCACAATGATTCAAAATGATTCAAAAAAACATTTGTGGCTCGATAAATGTCATTAAACAATTTTGCTTTTATTGTTCTCAAATCATCTAATTTAATTTGATCAAATTGATTGCCTGTGTTATTCTCAAAATCATAAAGAAAAATCCATTCGTAGGTTGGAATTTTCTGATTTTGAACTATAAATAAATGATCTCTACCAGCGGTACTAGGAGGTGCGCTTTTTGCATTGCAGCCATATTTTTTAATTGTTTCTTTGCTTATAATTGCTTGAGTATGATAATAGTCTTTATTAAAAGCTATGCAATTTTCAAATGGTAGTTTACCTGTATGAACAGAAAAATATTTTTCATATTCTTCTTTCATGTTATGTTTATAACCGATATCTTCGGCGATCCAATGTATTTTTGGATAAAAGTTAACGCCTAAATTGTCTTCTAAATTAACTGGCAATTTTTCTTTATTAACAGAATTCCAAATAGGATGTTTTCTTATTTCAAGTGCATGAGAAAACCATATGTCGTATCTTCCAATAAACATTTTTTCCAAAACTGGTCTAATGTGTTGAAAAAAATGCGATAAACATTCTTCACCACCATAAAGATTTTTCTTAATTAAAGATTCGTTTATCCAATCTTTATCTTTGTACCGAAGTAATTCTAAACGATCAGCTTGAATCAAAATTAATTCTTCATTTGGCGGATTACTATGAGTATATGTTTCAGGAAGCAATAAATCTGTTATTTCAATCAATCTTTTATCATGATTGGAATCATTTGCGCCATCTACAAATCTCATGAAATCATGCAGCAAACACGATACGATTAAATTATCAGCATATGTAAATTTTGGCAAATGGCTGTCAACTTGTCGGTCATATATGTGTAAATTATTCCAAAGAAATTTATGATCTTTATGTAAACAAAAAGCAAAATACAAAACACAAAAACTATGAAGAAATCCATGCTCTGGTTCGACAATCCATTTTAAATATGAATCTTTAGGAACTTTTATTTTGTTTAAAATATCTACAACTCCACCATGACTATGGTTATTCTCCACAACAGTATTTTTATAATTTAAAATCCATGAAAATTTGTAACAAGCATATTCAAAAAATTCAATAAAACTTTGCAATTTTTTTTCGTTTTTTCCTTGCAAATAAAGAAATTTATCTTTTTTACTTTTTTTTTCATTGAATAAAAACAACAAAATATTCTCCAATTTTTCAATCACAAATTTTAATATTTTATTTATTCAAATGTTATTTTATTTTGTTTATATTTAATTGAACAAGTTTTTCATGTCTATTGCTTACATTGTCAATCATATCCAGATTATCCCTAACTTTTTTATTACCCAAACATAATTTGCATATGAGTTCATGTCCTTCTCTTATTTCTAAATTACGATTACAATAATTATCACAAAGATCAATTCCTATTTCTAAATTTTTTAAATTATGTTTTATAGATAGCGAATAAGAGTGAGGACACATGTAAATCTTTTTATTAAAATATATATGTTCTAAATTGCCGCACTCAACAGGAGCAGCTTCATGAATAGGACTCAAAGGGTTTGGGTAAAATTTTTCTCTATCTACAATTTTAACTTTGTGAGGATATTTTTCTTTAAGCAAAGAAATTGCTTCGTCATTGTAATTGTATTGAGATATGCGAACATAGTCTATCATCCTGATAATCTCATCATTTAAATTTTCATGCTTCATTCCATTAGTCATAAGCAAAATGCTTTTGCAGGATTTTGATTTACGCAACATTTTAGTGCCATCTTTTAAATTTCGCCAATACAGAGGTTCTCCGCCAGTGTATCTGTAATTGAATCGATAACCAGATTTCTCTGTATAGTATAAAAATTTTTCCATTTCCTCCAAAGACATTTGATATGATGGATGTAAATGCATTTGATTCATCATAATGCACTCTTCACATTGAAGATTACAAGCTGATATGACAAACATTGACATCATTGGAGGTTTAAAAATGTCCTCATAAGAAATTCTAGTATATTTGATCATTTTATTTATTTTATAATATCGAAATTTTTTTCAAATTAATTATTCGATCTATATGTTATAATATATAGATCGAATAATTAATTATAATAATAAAGGAATTCTATTGTGGAAAATTTATGTAAATGGATTAGAACAATGGTCAATGATTTTCCAAATTTTAAATATCCTTGGGAAATCATTGACCACCTTAAAATCTCTGAGTTAAAAACAAATTTTAAAAAAAGAGATGTAGAAAAAGTTGGAAACGCTGAAGTTTTTTGCGGTGAAAATGTAGAAATTCAACCATACGTTTTATTTTCAGGACGGGTCATTATTGGCAATAATACAAAAATTGGTCCTTTTAATTTTTTTAGAGGACCAATGATAATTGGCAGTAATTGTATTATTGGACCACACTGTGAATTAGTTAGAATGATTTTACAAGATAATGTTATACTAGCACACAAGAATTTAATGGGAGATTCTATAATTTCATCTGGGGTTAGTTGTGCAGGGATGACAACTATTTGCAATTTTCCTTCAGGAAGAAATTTTATTAAAGCTAATTATTATGATGAAGACTTTAATTATTCGGGTGAAAAATACGGAGCTTTGATAGAAGAAAACTCTAAGATGGGACTTTTAACAATTATTATGCCGGGAGCACACATTTATCCAAATACAAAAATAATTGGACAAAGTGTGGTGTCTGGAAAAAACAATATAAGAAGCATGGTGTCTGGCAAAAAAACAAAAAGGATAAAATGACTACATTTACCTTGGCAAGAGTGATTGGAAATGAATTGTATCCAAGAGACACAATTGGAAACAGAATAAAAAGTCTTGAATTCATATTGGAAAATGAATTTTACAACAATCAATGTACAAATTTGTGGGTTTTAAATCAAATTCATGACAAAAAACTTTTTAAAAAAATAAGTGAAATTTTAAAAGGACAGAATGTTATTGAATTAAAATTTGAACCAAATAAATATTATGATGCAATTGATCGAGATAATAAAATAGTGTATGCAATTAATATAAACAAAGCTAGAAATTTAGCAATCAAAGAATCCAATAGTGATTTTATTTTTGTTTTTGATGGAGATTGTTTTTTCAATAAAAAATTTTGGAATGAAACAGTTGACGAAATAATTAAAGATCAATTTTTTTTTAACAGACAATACTATGGAGTTCCCGGATATAGAATTGTCAGTAAAATTCCAGATGATTTTTCTAATCACAATCTTGGTGAACCAAGTTTGGTAATTAGAAAAGATGCAACTATGAGATTTAATGAGTCTATTCCTTTTTCAAAATGTGAAAAAATAGATTTTTTAGTTAAAATTGGTTATCCCAAAGGAGAAATTTTTCCTAAAGGTGATATTTGTTGTAATGTGGGAAAATTATTGCATATTTCATTCAATGAAGAAATTACTGAGACAGATCTTTTTACTAGAATGAATTTAAGAGACAAATCAATTGATTGTCTTTTAAATTCATTAGACTATAAGCTAAATTTTTTATAAATCAACAAATGAAAATCATTTTTAAAAAAATAAATATTTTTGTATATAAATTATGACAAATATTGTTTTTATATCTGCCGACGATATGAGCTACAATTCAACTGGATATTCAGGATGTGAATTCCAAGATATTACACCCAATATTGACAAACTTGCTTCTGAAGGTGTTTTTTTTGAAAATGCACATACAACTGTTGGATTATGCCAACCATCTAGATCTGTTTGGATGACTGGTTTATATCCTTGGAATAATGGAGCTATGGGATTCGAGCCAATTTACGACAATATAACAAGTTTGATTGATATTTTACAAAAAGAAAATTACACCACTGGAATTATTGGAAAGGCAGAGCACATAGAACCATATAATAGATTCAAATGGGATTATAGATTAAGTGGCTATAGCAAATTGCTAAAACGTGGTAGAGATCCTAAAACTTTTTACAATTTTTGCAAACCATTTCTCGACAATACACCAGATCCATTTTTTTTAATGATAAATTCTCATGAGCCCCATAGAGAATTTCCCAAAAAAACAAATTATGATTCTTCTAAAGTGATAGTTCCGGGTTTTTTGCCCGATTTACCTTTAATTAGACAAGAATTATCACAATATTACCAAGGAGTCACAAATTGTGACTCTATTGTGGGGGAAGTTATTCGTGCTTTAAAAGAATCTAAAAAATATGATGATACATTAATTATATTTACTAGCGATCATGGTATGGCTTTTCCTTTTGTTAAAGCTAATTGCTATCATTTTAGTTCGAAAGTTCCTTTAATTTGGCATTTTCCAAAAGTGATTCAACCTAAAAGAGCAGATACATTTGTTTCTGGAGTTGATATTATGCCAACTATATTAGAATTAATTAATATAAAAACAAATATTAAAATGGATGGCAGTTCTTATGTTGAAACTTTAAAAACCAATAAAAAATTTAAAGATTATGTTTTTACTTGTTTGATAAAGTTGTATTCGGGTAAATACTTTGAAACTCGCGCAATACACAATAAAGATTTCTGCTTTATAAAAAATTATTGGTCTGATGGATTTTGTGAATTTCATGAAGATGGATCTTTAGAACACAATAAAAGTGTAATAGCTATAAAGAAAGAAAATATAGATTTATATAAAAAATTAAGATTTAGATCTCCTGAAGAACTTTATGATCTTAATTTAGACCCATTTGCTTTAAAAAATATAATAAATGAAGATCAAAAAAATTATGATATTATGTTAAAAAAATTAAAAAGATGTGCTTTAATAGCAAATGATAAAAAAACAATAAATAATTTAAATTTAAAAAATATTATTTAAGGACTGAAATAATTATGGTTTTTCATTTAATATGAACTTTTTAATTTTAAAAGACTCTGCAAAATCAGACTCAATATAAATTCCATTATTTCTTAAATGTGATTTTAAATTATTTTTGTTAAAATAATTCTTTTCATTATACATTTTATAAAAACTTAAACTCTTTAACTTAGCTTTAACATCACATTCGTTTAACGAAATAAATAAATTAGACTCAAAATTCAAAGAACTTCTTATTATATTATATTCAATTATTGTTTTTTTTCTAAAAACTCTTACTGCTTCATCATTTAAAACTCCATGATCTTGATGTTCGTCTTTTTGATTAACAAAAATAATATCAGGATTATTTTTTAAATTTAAATTGTTTAATTTTTCCCAAATTTTTTGTCTTTTTTTTGAAAAAAATCCTGTTTTGAATTTGAAAAATTTAATTTTATTAACACCCAAATAATTTAAAGACTTCTCTGATGTTTCTTTTAAATTTTTATATTTTCCATTTAATCCACTAGTTGAAAATATTGCACAAGAAATATCCCATTTTTTTGAAAAATGATTAATCGTTCCTCCACAACCCAACTCTATGTCATCACAATGACAGCCCAAAAATAAAACATTTTCAAACATTGATTTCAACTCCTGCTATATTGCTATATCACATATTTTATAAAAAAATCAAATAATTTTCTTATAAAATATGTGATGAACAATTTTTTGATTATTATGAAAAATTATATTTTTTTCTTTAAAATCCAAGATGGAAATTTATCATATACAGTATGATAAATTAATTGCCAATTTTTATCATTTATAAATTCATCTACTGCTTTTACAACACCATTTGATTTCCAACAATAATCATGTCCACAAATCAAACCATCATTCTTGATTTTATTGGACCAATTGTAAATATCAAATTTAACAAAATCATAATCATGGTTTGCGTCTATATATATCCAGTCAAAATAGTTGTTTTGAAAAAAATTTAATGCTTCATGTGAGTAATTTTTATGTATAAACAATTTATTTTTTTTTATTGAAGATGCAAATCTTTTTTTCACAAATAAATCTCTATTATAAATTCCAGAATAAGCCGCTGGTTTATTCAATGGAATGCAACCCCAAGAATCAATAAGATGAAATTCTTTAGGATTGACTATTTGCAAAATATTGTCTGAGAAATCTCCTAAATGCACACCTAATTCAAGTCCAATGCTGTTTTTTGGAAATTTATTTAAAAGATCTATTCTATTTTTTATTTTTTTTGAATTTTTATGTTTTAAAAAAAGTTCGATATTGTTTTTTAACATGAAATATCCTATTATAATGTAATTATTGAAAAAATCTATAATTTTTATTATAAGTTCAATAAAACATTGATTTTTCATAATATTAATTAAAATTATATAAATAAAATTTTATTTTTTTTAAAATATTTCTTATATAGAATATAATTTTTTAAACCAATTAATTCAAATTATTGAATATTAATATAAATATCGTCATGAATGTTGGAATACTACTTGCCGCTGGTAAAAGTTTAAGATTTAAAAAAGATACGCTAAAACAATTGCACTTAATTAATGACAAGACAATAGTGTCGTTTTCAATTGATGTAATGAGTGAATGTTTAGATGAATTGATTGTCGTGACTAATAGTTTTTGTTTTAATAAAATATCAATACCTAAAAATGCCTCTATCATAATTAATGATTTTGATTGTAGGCTTTCATCAATTAAATCTGCACTAAATTACATAGGAAACAAAAATGTGCATAATATAGTTATACACGATTCGGCTCGTCCTTTTATTAGAAAAGAGCATATAGAGAATTTGTTAATTTCGTGTAATGATTTTCCTTATTCTCAATATGTGCTTAAACTTGTTAATGGATTGGCAAGAAAAACTGAGTATGGTTATGAGATTCCAGATAGAAGTCAGTATATTGAGCTTTGCACGCCTCAAGCTGTAGATTATACACTGTATAGCTACATCTTTAACAAATACATAGATTCTCAAAATAGAATGACATGCGAGCTTTTGCCTATATTGGATAAGTTCAATATAAAATATAATTTGATTGAAGGATCTTTAAAATACTTAAGAAAAATAACTACGATTGATGATATTTAATATGACATATTGTTATAAAATGTTGCAAATAATTTATATTTTTCGTTTTTGTCCTTTGTCTTTTTTAATCTTTTATTTAAAGATGCAATATTTCTTATAAATTTTTCACAATTGCCAGAGTTATCTGCGGATTCATTAAAATCAGCTAATCCAAAATCAATGAATTTAATCTTTTTATTCAACACCAATATGTTTTGTAATCTAAATTCCGGATAAAAAATCTTGTTTTTATTGAACATGTCAAATATTTCTTTGATTTGATTTTTCCAATCTTTTGGAAGTTTAAATTTATTGTATAAAGATTCTCCCTCATAAGACATTATCAATGTTTTTTCTTCATGTGATAAAATTTTAGGAACACAATTTAAATGTTGAATTTTTTGAAGTATTTCAATTTCTTTAAGAAAAACATCTTCACTGTTTTTATGACCTTCTGCAATCCATCTTAATTTTTCGTTGTATTTTTTAATTATGGTTTTTTTATCTAAGAGATATGTGTGGGCTGATGAACCAAATGAATATGCTTTACAACTTCCCTTGTGCATTTCAAATTTTTGAAGTGTGTATAAAATAATATGCAATAAAGATTTTGCTTTTAATTTTGTGTCAATTCCTTTTTTAGAACAATTAATTAAATATTCTATTGAATCAAGAATTTCTTTGTACTCATTAAATTTTTCATATTGGGATATATTAAACACATAATCTTCTTCATTAGAATTGGAAATAATTTCATTAGAATTGGATTTGATTATGTATTCGTATAAAACATCATATATTAAATTTGAAACAATTATCTCATTTCTTTTTTTGTTTTTAGGCAATATTTTATTAGCAAAATAATTACATAGTTTTTCAATTTTAAATGCTTCTTTTCTTAAGACTTCATAATTTGGAGAGTGAAATATTGCATGTAGATTAT